>Ga0257110_1000072_pt1 | contig 55583 bp, 33 predicted proteins | sample LP_taG_7_FD_190184 | JGI IMG/M metagenome (GOLD analysis project Ga0257110, IMG submission 190184) | Marine microbial communities from Northeast Subartic Pacific Ocean, Canada - LP_J_2015_P26_10m | ecosystem: Environmental > Aquatic > Marine > Oceanic | place: Canada: Northeast Subartic Pacific...
TGGTTTTCTTGGTGGTTTAAGTGGTGGTGTTGGTAAAGGTTTTAATGCGGGAGGACCAGTAAGAGCTTTCGCTAGAGGCGGTCCCGTTCCGGGTAGTGGCAATGGAGACACAGTGCCAGCAATGTTAACTCCGGGCGAGTTTGTAATTAAAAAGAGTAGTGTTAAAAAATTGGGGATGGGCAATCTTCAGGCTATGAATGAAAATAAGTTTAGTGGTGGAAAAAAAATTACTTCAGGATTATCTCCAGATGCTCTTGCGGCAAACGCGGCAAGAAAACAAAAAAGAGAAGCTTTGGCTAGAAAGCAAGGAGAAGAGTCTTCTTTAAAAAGACCAGATGGTAGACCTTATCAATTTGGTTTAGCTTCAATGTTTGGTTCAGATCTTGGAGTTAAGCCCACGATTCTACCAAAGAGTAGGCAAGTTGTCATGACTAACTTTGGCACATTAGATAAAAGTATGTCTGAAAAGTATGAAGGTCAAATGAGAACCTCTGTTAAAAAGATAGCTAGCAGTATGGCTAAATCGCTAGCTGGAGACATTAAAGACAAAACTCCAATAGCTGGAGGTCAAATTGACGAGCTAATTAATAAGGCTGGATTTGCTAATGCTGTAGGTGCTTTCTTTGAAACAGCAATTGCCTTGACGGGCGCTCCTTACGAGAAGGGTCAGATTAATGACTCTCTCGATTTCCCTTCTGGGCTAAAAAATGCTGCTCAAAAATTTGGTTTACCGGGAGATATTCCCTCAGACGCTACAAGAACTAGTGGTCCTAATGGAAAAAATCGCAACAAGTTTGCGGCACAGGTAGAAAGATATTTGGAAAAGATGGGCGTGTTAAAGAAGATGGCTACGGGTGGACCAGCTGGTAGTGATACGGTTCCTGCCTTACTAACCCCCGGTGAATTTGTAGTTAATAGAAAGTCTGCTAATAAAATTGGATATGGTAATTTAAATAGAATGAATAAAGTTGGCAAGTACGCCAAGGGTGGTGTTGTACAAAGATTCGCAAGTGGTACTGGAGCTAGGGGCGCACAACCTTCAGGCGGTGGAGGGGGTGGTGATATTTCTGGTTTGTTAAGTTCTTTTGATGCTTTAACAGCCGCTATACAACAAGTAGTTGCAGAACTTGAGGGTGTTAATACTTCTACTTTAAATATGTCAGACCAGCAAGACGAAGCGGCTACGGCTACTAAAACAAATACAACGCAAACTATTAAAAACTCAAAAGCGCAGAAATCATCTACCGAGTCTAGTCTGAGAATGATGGCGATATTTGGAGCAATAACTACTGGCCTTGCTACCCTAGCTCCTGAGATCGACGAGACTTCTGGTTACTTGGATTACTTAAGGAAAAATCTTAGTGAGTTTGCACTACAAACTGTTACAGCGTCATATCTTCTATCTTCACTAGGAGCATTTAAAGTTGAAAATTGGAAAAATACTATGTCATTTATTCAAGGTTCTGCTCAAGAGGTAGCGCAAGGATTTAGTAAATTTCGTAAGGTTCTTAATAATCCTATACAGTCTCTTAAAACATTACATGCAGCTACTATGGCTGCTGTAAAAGCTGAAGCAGCTGAAACTCTTGCTAACAAAGCCGCCGCTGCGTCAGAAGCTCAAGAGACTCTTGCTAACAAAGCCGCTACTTTATCAGAAGCTCAAGAGACTCTTGCGAATAAGGGTAGCACTCTTGCTGGCGTTTTTGCTTTTCTTTCGGCGACGGTTATAGCAGTTGGTGCTGCTTTTGGCATTGCTTTCGCTCCGGTTACAGCTATGCTTATTGGTCTTGGGGTAGTTATTGGTGCGCTTACTGCGGTTTTTGGCGGCTTACATTTACTAGCCTCTTCTGAACTTGCAGGCGCTAGAAAAGAGAGAGCTATAGAAGAAGGCGATGTAGACGAAGCTGGAAAACAAGCTGTCATAGAAGGGGGTCTGTATTCAAGTTTGCTTCGGTTAAATGATGGTTTGAGAGCCACGGCTAGAGCTGCTGCCGCTGCCACTAAATCTCAAAAATCAAATGAGGAAGCCCAAGATAAAGCTAATAGAGCTATGGAGAAGTTTAGGAAAGGTCTTAGTACTGTTGGAGAGCTTTTAGGTTCTACTGCTATAGCGCAGAGGGATGCCGTTGAAGCGAGAGTAGCAGCTGATGCAGCAATTGCACAAAGCGCTCGTGACGCTCAAAGTGCTTTAGATTCTTTCTGGAGAGGTCTTTTGAGTTGGTTGCCTTGGATCGACAGTGGAGAACAAGTTCTAGCAAAAGCAGAAAAAGAACAACAAAGACTTGACAAGGATGCTAAACAAAAAGAAAGAGCTGCTGTTAATGTTGCAATGCCTCAATTAAATATTTTACAAAGACAAGTTGCAGCTGCTGGTGGAAGCTTTGAAGATTTTATGATTAGTTTAAGGTCTTCCGCTGCTGGAAACGATATATACAAAAATCTAAAAAGTTTAGATATGCTACCTCAAGTAAGGGAAGCGTTTGAAAATATAAGAGACGAAGTAGAAAGAACAAGAAAAGCTTTTGAAGCTTTGAATTTAGGATTAAGATCTGTTCAAGGAGCTGCTCTTGCTATAAAGACTTCTGTTGACAATCTTCTGGATGGGCAAGATGGAGACACTGGAGCTTTAGGTCCAGCTATAGCAACTCTTGAAGCTTCCATTACGTCAGCCGCTGAAGCTATGGACCCTGCTGCTATTGCTGCTGCTATGGAGACGGCGGGGGATGCTTTACGGACGCTGGGAGCAACAGATGCACAGATTAAGAAATTTCAAGAAACTATGACAGCTATTCAGGCAGCTCAAAGAGGTTTTGCCAATGCTACCGAAGACGCTAGAAGGTCTTTACTCGAAGACTTAGGTAATATAGACACCAATGCTGGCTCAGACAATATAAGAGAGGCAATAGCAGATGCTATTGTGAACAATTTAGATGATCCTACTATTGGCCCAGAAGTAAAGAAAAGGCTTAAAGATGCTATCAAAGGTGTTGAGTTAGATCCGGGCGTTATAGAAGACATAATGGCAGGAAATCTTCAAGGTATAGATAAAATATTAGAAGATCTTGGAGAAGGCACTCTTAAACAAGTCATTACATCTTTCAATCAATTAAATGAAGTTTTAAATAAAAAATTAGCTCTTGAAACTCAGCTTGTAGAATTAGAACAAAAACTAATATCTGCTAAACAAAAAGCTTTAGATGTTGAATTAGAAGCAAGAGAGTGGGAAGAAAAGTTTGGTGGCAACAAAGTTAGTCCGCAAGAAAGACGGGCGAATATTCTTGGTAAAGCTAATATTCGTGGAGACGAGATGGGTCTTCCTAGACTTAGAACCGGAAGCGCCCAAGAGTTTAGAGAACGATCTGCTGTTGCTAGACAGCAACAACGAGCAAATGCTGATACTAGAATAGCAGCTGCTGGTCCTGATGGTCAACCGGGAGTTATGGATGCTAGAAGAACAGTCAACTCCCAAGCGTTTAAAGAATCTGAAGCAAACTTGAAACAATTTTTCGCTGAAGATTTAAATACTAGACGAAAATTATTAGAACAGATTGAAAAAGAAATAACAGCCGTTGAAGCAAAAACTACGGCAGAGAAAAAAGCGGCTGATGCTTTATTAAACGGAACGTATGAACAGTTTGTAGAAGAGATGGCAGCGATGGGCGCTTTAGCTGCTGCACAAACTGGCGATCCTAGATTAATGTCTGAGTTTAGTAGAACAGACTATGGTAGAGCTTCTAACAATATTGACGAAATGAGAAAAGCTGGAGTAACTAGTATTGATGGAATAGAAATTGATGACGTAGATGTTAGTGTTAGATCTGCTGGATTAAGAGCTGGTGGATTGAATGCAGGTCAGGCTGATAGATTCGCTCGACTAGGTGTACCTAATAGAAATCCTGAAACCCAAGATCTACGAGACGAGGGTTTAGAATTAGCTGCTAGTTTACCTGACGCTTTCCAAGGCACGATACAGGGTATCGAACAACAAATAGAAGTACAAAAGAAGTTAATAAAAACTATAGAGGCAGAAATAGCAGCTAGATCCGCAGCCGGTTTTGAGGTAAATAAAAAAAGAGAAGAGACAAACAAAAAAACGGAGAAAGACAGAGAGGCTCTTGAAGAAAAACGGCGAAGAAAACTTGAAACCACTTCCTCAATGGAAAAAGAAGGTGGTGGAGGCGATAATTGTTGCGACGGCGTAAGTAAGGTAGAAGTTACCAATCCCAACGATATGACAGATGACATAGTAAATGGCCTCCAAGATGTAGTTCAAGGTTTGAGATTATTTAATTTTATTAAAAGGTTACTTGATGTTCCTAGGAAACCGCCAGTACCTGACACATTAAGACTTCCAGAAGCTGACAAGCCAAGACTTCCAGAAGCTGACAAGCCAAGACTTCCAGAAGCTGACAAGCCAAGGCTTCCTGCACCTGATAAGCCAAGGCTTCCTGCACCTGATAAGCCAAGACTTATTGGTCCAGAAACTCCCAAAGATCCAGATTTTACGGTGAGAGATCCTGATAAACTAAGAATTCCCGGTCCTGATCGAGCGCCAACAATTGAACTTCCCGGTCCTACACAGCGAAGACTTCCCGGCCCTCAACAGCGAAGACTTACCGGCCCAGAATCTAGAACTATGATTGATCCTAATGCTGGCAGAAAAGCTAGAATTATTGATGAAACACTAAATCTTCCCGGCCCTCAACAGCCAAGGCTTACCGGCCCTCAACAGCCAAGGCTTACCGGCCCTCAACAGCCAAGGCTTACCGGCCCTGCTCCAGAGGCGACACCCGTTCTTAAGGGAGAGACTATTCCGGGCAAACAAACTAACATTCCAAACAAAACGCCACAGCCTAATAAGCCAACGTCAATGACCCCGTATCAACCACCAGTAATAGATGCTACTAATGTTGAAGTGGTAAAAGCAGCTGATGCAGCAGAAGACGCATCTAAAGGATTTAAAATATTTGACAAGCTTAAAGATGGTCTTGGTGGGTTTGGTACAAGTTTGCTTAACGTGGGCAAGACAACGCTGAGAGTTCTGGATGTATTAGATCCTTACTTGATGGCTGCTGATTATGGCTTTGGTGCGTATAAGGGTGCAACTGCCAAAGAGGGGGATAGAAAAGGAACGCAAGCTCGAAGTGCAGATAAAGGACTAGACGAACAGAGTACACTTTGGAAAATGTTTACAGGGGCGACAACTGGAGATCCTCGCATGGGTGGATCTGTTACGAACGACTACCTTATTGGTTCTGAAACTGGATCAGATTTAGATTTATTTTTGGGCGGTTTTGAAGCTGTGCTACGTGGGGCAATGGATGGAGGAACAGTTACCGGATATAATCCAGCAGGTATTGTAGGAGGCGCTGTGTATGGGGGAAGCGCAGAGATAGCTAAAGCTCTGAATTTCTTGCAGCAAGACATGGGCGAGTTAGCAAAAGCAGAAGAAAAAACAACACGAATGAGAGAAGCTTCAAAAGATGAAAGTGGTTTAGATGTAAATACAAGAAACTTATTAGGCCATAAAGGAAGTATACAATTAAATTTAGAAGAAGCGAAAAAATCTGGAGACTCTAAAAGAGTTACGGAGTTAGAAAAAGAACTAAGCAACGCTAATATTGCTCTTGAAAATAGAATACAAGAACGCACTGGTCAGGGTGGTGATTTAAGAAGAAGTACTGGCAGGAATCAGTTTAACGGAGGACTTACGGACAAGGCTGTAGAGGAAGATAGAATTCTACAAGATCAATACTTAGAAAAAGACAAGGCTGCACAACAAGAAGAACGTGCAGCTCAAGCAGCGGTTGCAAAAAGGCAAGCAGAACTCAAAGCTGTTCAACAAAAAACAATTCAAGCTAACCAAGAGGTCGCTTCTCAAGCCACAACGGGAACGTTTGATTATAGAACTGGTGCGCAATTAACTACAGGTGATACTGGTTTAGGATTATCAAGACCTGAAGAAGAAGGCGCTCGCACTGGCTTTGCACAACGTGTAGCTAAATCAGCTATTAATGTAAGTAAACCCGCTCCATCTGGTATTGAGCAAGAATACGAACAATTTAACAGCATGATTGACCAAATAAACGAAGAAGGTTATCGTGAGTTTAATAAGAAAAGCATGACTTTACCTCAAACATCAGAAGCAGAAAGATTACCTACTTCATATGATATTGACAACATGACTCTACCAGAAACATCGTCAGCAAAAACAGAAATCGCAGCACAGAAAGTTTTAATTGATGCGCCACTAGCGCCGGGAGATGGTGCTGACCCCTCTGGTGGAACTGGTGGAACTGACCGACAGGTTGATCCGGGTCGTATGGCCCTTCTGGAAACGAAAAAACAACGGTTCGATCCTTTATCAAAAGGAATCCCCGGAATTCCTACAGGAACAGGTAAATATGATATTAATACGCAGGAAGAACAAACAAATAAATTAATACCTCTTGAAGAAGATAAGAAGGAGATGAGTAAGATAGCTACTGTGGATAAAATATTAGAAGCTCCAAAAGCACCAAGTGATGAAAGCGCTGTCTCTAGTATGGCAGGTAATGATCAAATCATTAAGTTGTTGGCTGCTATATTACAGCAATTAAAAGACTGTTGCGTAGGCGGTGAGGGTGGTGGTGGTAGTGGTGGTGGCGGCGGTGGTTCACAAAACGCAAGATCAATATTTGATTTTGAGAAAACATACCCGGCAACTGCTGGTGGTGGGAGCATACCCGGAAATGAACAATTACATCCACGACGCGGTGGCTTGACTATTGATAAAAAATTACCGAACAAATACGACATTGATCAGATGACCCTTCCAGAAAAAGATCAGCTACATCCAGAGGGTGGAGGCTTAATGATTGACGGAGGTAAGACTTTAATTGAAGACAATAGAGGAGTTACATATCCTGATCGTAAACAAAACAATGTTTTATCTGAACAAAAAAGAGTAAGAGAAAGAGAAGCTACTGTAAATAGAGACAAGAACTTACTCAACACACCAGAATCACCTACAACGCCACTTAATCCATCAGAGCATGGAGATCAAAGTCTTAGAGTCTTGGACGATTTAGGGGTTTCATCATACCCTGAAAGAAAACAAGCTAACATTCTCTCTAGACAAAAAAGACAGAGAGAGTCTAATGTAGATAGAGAAACGTCAGAAGCAATTACTGGCCCAAGCAAACACGGGGATAAGACCACTCACAAAGCTTCTCAATATCCTGAACGTAGGCAAGCTAATATTTTGGCTAGACAAAAGAGGCAGAGAGAACGAGAAGCTAATGTAGACAGAGATAAAAATGTAATTAGTTCTTTCCAATTTAATACTCCTCAAATGACTGCCCCCACATCTACGGATGAACATGAAGACAAAACTGTTAGTGTCTTAGACGACTTAGGAGTTTCAACATATCCTGAACGCAAACAGGCTAATATACTATCTAGGCAAAAAAGGCAGAGAGAGGCCACTGTAGACAGAGAAGCTTCAGAAGCAATTACTGGTCCAGACAAACATGGAGATAAGACCACACACAAAATTGAGCTTTATCCTGAACGTAGACAAGCTAATATTTTGGCTAGACAGAAAAGGCAGGGAGAGCGAGAAGCTGGAGCTGAAGACCATTCTAAGTTTAACATAAAAACAAGGCAAAGAATTCCTAACATGTTCTTAGATGATCCTTTCCCTACGCAAAGTGATACAAGTCAATTAGCCAATAACGCATCTAAATCAGCTCGCGGTCATAAAACTTTATCAAATAAAGTAATGAGGAAGAAAGATGCAATTAAAAAACTTCCACCATCATTCCATGTAGATAGTCCTTTCACTCAATCTGAAGACATTCGCGCTCAAGGTGGACCGAGGCTTTTAGCTCCCGGCACTACGAACCAAGAAAATGCAATGCTAAATTCAGCTGAGAATAAAATAATGCAAGGTGTATCCGCTAGTGCGGGAACTCCATTCTCTGCTGGTATATCTGATGCTCCTGCGATTTCTAAAGGCAGCGCCTTACCACCTACTGCTCCACAAACAGCTCCTTCTAGGACTAGCGATAACGGATCTCTTGGAGTTGGGTCTGGAACGCCACCTAGTAATCAAATGATGAGGAGTGTAGGTAGCGTCAGCGGATATACTGGCGGCAATACTTCTGGAGCTATGGAGATGGGGGGCATGGTAAGCTTACTTACCAGCATGACTCAGATACTACAGAGTATTGACCAAAAAGCTGTCAAGCCTGCCGCTGGTCAAAACTCTAATGCAAGATCACAAGATAATGCTGGTATCGGTGGAGAAACTAAAGATCTTACTCAATCTCTTAGTAGTGTATTTGCTACGTTTAATTCTGATTTTTCAAATATTGTTCAAAGATTAGAAAATGTATCAATACAAATTCAAATAGCTCCCGTTCAGGTAAACATTGATCTTAACGGTGGGTCAATATTACAAAGTATAAGACAGTATGTTTCTGAAGAATTGTGGAATGGAATACAAAAAGAAATTTCTCAATACACAATGGGACCAAACGGCAAGTTACAAAAATCAACATCTACATTACCTTCTGGATTTGGATCGAATTAATAAAGGAAAAGATATGTCGAATTTATGTGGAAATGATGGAATTAAAATTGATATTGTTAGCAAGTCTAAATTACGAGGCTTTGCAACTAAGCTATGTAAAGTTCGCGCTAGATCAAGGGTCAAATGTTTATTTAAAGCAGGCGTGTCTGTACTCTTCCAAGGATTTGTTATAGGTTCAGGCGAATCTGAACCTTCAAATAATTTTGGTTCTTCCAATTTTGGCGACACGCCAAGACGTAACCCTCCCCAAATATTAGTTAGGTCTATCTCTGGGTCTGGCGGTATTCGTATTAATACTACTATTCAGACTATCCGTCGATGCTCTACCGATTTGCCTAAAGCTATCTTCGACATTACTTCTCAAGAATATATTGATCGTGGTTATAATGCTATACCAGATAGTATCTATTCCCCTTTTAATTCTAACAATTCTATTCAAGTAAATTCTAAAGGTCCACTTATAGAGCATAGTTTAATTACCCAAAGGAAAAGAAGTAGTAATAGTAGATTGATCGCTAATTTAGGAAGACCCGTAAATAATATGGGTGTAAAACTTACTGGTATTGCGAAAGTTAAATCTAGATTCTTTGAAAAATTACATGGACATTTTGATATAATTAACAGTTTTGATAATTTTATTCCCACAGAAAAACTCTTTCCTATTAGAGATATTAATAATAAAAAGAACGGTATATCATTTGTAACAGAACGAACTAAGTCTAGTGAAATATATAAAAGTATTAATGAGGGCGTACACGTTGGTAATATTACCAAGCATGGAGCCAAAGGCTTTGTTATAGCAGACGATATTGATTCATTTATTACACCTTCTTCAATTTACACTGAGGGTGAATTTACTTACAAGTGTGAAGTCAACGCTCCTAGCATTACTCCCCTCGAAACATTTTTCTTCTTAAGAGCTTCTGCTCCTCTTACAAACTTTGACTCAGACATTCCACCAACTTATGAAGTATCTAATATTAAATTAGAAGACCCCTATGGAAATCTTATAGCTAAGTATAAAGATTTTACTATTAGGGGTGAGCAAGACTATAGCGATAAGGATCATCATCACTATGTTACTTATGTAACTGAACCAGAGGTTAATTATGCTAAAGGTAATACTTGGGATTATTATTATCCAGTTCTTGGTGAGGATAGTGGATACACTTTAAGCTTGGATATAAAAGGAAATTGTTTCTTCCATGCATTTGAAGAGGACTCTTTTAATAAAGGTTTCCAAGACGGTTGTAATCTAGATGATAAATTTGTCCAATCCTCTAACTCAGATTATCTAGGAATTGATGGAGCTGCTTTTTCTACTCAATCTAAAAATTACTTCGTAAGACCTACCGATGCTCTCAGAATTTCTGCGATTGAAATTAATAACAAAGGTAGCCTAAATGGAATATTGCATGATAATAAATTAAATATGTTTTTAGATGTGGTTCCTACTGGATTATTACTAGAGAGAGTTCTTAGACCTCAAAAAATCTTATCAACAAATTATACTAATAATATATATCCAACTAATACAATAAATATTTGGCAAACATCTCCAGATATTGATGGAAATAGATATGACAATACTGTAGATAGTGGTAAAAATAATTATGAACTTAAGGACAGATTAAGTAATGAATATATAGAAGGGCATCTAACTTTAATAGACACTGATCCTATCGCAGATTCTGGAAAAATACAATTATTTTACTCTCATCAAGATCCAAAAAGAGTAAAGGTTAAAACCGGAGGCGCTTTAAATATTGGAAATAAATATGAAGGTGCTTTTTCCAGACCAGAAATTAAACAAGTATTCCCAGATGATAACTACTTCATTGTAGAAGAAATATTTTTAAGAATAGATATTAAAAAGGATGCGTCGAAACCAGACTTCCCTATAGATGTTGTTGGTTATTCAGATGATGGCGTAATGATCTCTACTAAACAAGTAGGAGGATTTTTACAAAATGCTTCTTCTGGCGTAGGAACTGTTCCCTTAACTACTGGTTTTGATGATATTAATGAGCTTGGTTTTTCATCAGAAACTATGTCTGATAAGTTTGCATATTATTCTAGACCTATTACTCCAAATCCTGCTGGCGATCATTACAGGCTAGAAGATTCTGTAATAGTAACTAACAGTTCAGATTTTAAAACTTACGATGTTCCTCTTAAAATATATGAAGATAAAGTAGAACTTGGCAGATCTAGAGACTACAGAAATAGTAGATTATTTGAAGCTCTTTATCTAGATATATATCCAATACCTAGCGGCACTGAAATATCTAAAGCAGACTTAGTAATTAAATATAAACCATCAGTAGCTTTAGCGTTGAACACTTTAGGTTGTGATCAAGTCCGTATTGGTCCTGCGTTTAGTCTTCTTACTCCAATCAAATCCTACGCTGGTAATAATAGCGATGGATATATATTATCTAATATACCTCACGCTTATGAGACGAGAGAGCCTACTTTAAAAACGAATTACTCTAAGAGGTGGAGAGGTAGTAGCGGTCTTACAAGTACTGGTCCTTTTGACGCAGACGGTTTTGGTTTTGGTTTTGAATTTCCACAACTCGATTCTCCATTTAGTTCTGGTTACTACAATTTCTCAGATGTTGATGGCACTGATATATACTCTTCTCAATCTTCTAGTCTTGTTGGTCAACTTTCCAACGCTAGCATGTCTAATAACATTGTTAGAAATATAGGTATGAGATTTATATCTGACTCTTTATTCCCGCCCCCAACAGAACCTCCTGCTCCTGTAACAGAGGATGGTTTTGATCTTACTCAAAACATAATGTACAATTACCATATAGTTGGAACTTCTAATGGATTAAATTCAGCTAACGCTATTACTGTTAGAATTCCAGATGAATATGATAATAGAGCTGATGACACCGATAAAACTTATGTGACCCCCACTTTATTTACGGCAAACTACGATGGTAACGCAAGGTTATACAATCGCGCTCCTAACTCTATTGGTATATCAGGTTTATGGACTTTATCAGTATTAGTTAATGATAAACACGTAGGAGATATATTTACTGAACAACAATCTTTCTCACAAACTTATGATGAATTTTTAAATATTGATGTTAACGTAGGTGATGAAATTGCTTTGAGTGGAGTTACAACTAGTGTTAATCATGTAGCTGATGAATTTAATCTTATCTGCGAGTACGTAGGTATTCATATGAACACTTACGCCCCTTCATATTACAAGCCTTATAAGACTATTAATTGGACTGAATCTGGACACGAGTTAGAAGACAATATAGTTGATGCGTTTGACCACGCTGTTAGAGCTTCAGGTGCTGATGGATATATAAACTTTGGAGATGTAGACACAGCTGATGGGTTTGCTATCTTCATGAGGTTTTCACCAGATATTACAGTTAGCGGTGTTAATCCAGACTATAACCTTTGGAATTCTGGAGTACTATTCCACAAGCAAGATGCAGGGCAAGACTTAGAATTTGGTCTTAAGTATAACTATGGCAAGCTTCAAGCTTATGCGCAAGATGATTTGGGCAATATTATTAGTATTGAAGACACTACTGATTATACTGAGTATCAATATCCTTTATCTGTATTACTAACTTATAATGCCAACAAAAATGAGAAATTAAAACTATACACTCATAATGAAATGGCAACTGAAGAGTGGACAAGACTAAGAGCAGAATCAAATATATTTAATTTAAATGATGGCAATAGTGACCTCACGTTTGCTTACGATAAAGAAAATGATATAGGTTTCAATGCATTTGTTACAGAGATAGGAATATCGAACTCTCACCCAGACGGTGGTTCTAATATAGTTGATGGTACTCCAGAAAAGTCATACTCTCAAGCTAATGTAGATACATTCTTTGATACTATAACAACTACTCATGATGATAGCAATCCATTGTGGCAATTTGTTGACAATAAAACTACTGAATGGAATCTTGGTGCATTTAAATACTGCTCGTTTGGTAATGACTTCAATACTATGACTACTCGTAACGGTGAAGATTATGTATATCACACTTATTACCATGACGGGCTAGACTATGCTGCTAGAACAGATATTAGTCTACCAGAATCCTTAAGCAACGCATCTGGTGTAGCGTATCATTCTCAGGTAGAAAATGATATGCTTAGATTTAATGTGGGTGGAAAGTCTGAAGAATTCTATGCTATTAGACCTAGAATTGCTAGAGCGTTTCCAAGAAGTTACATGTTGGCTGAAGACGCTCTGCGAGTTAACACTGTTTTACAACATCATTGTGATGGAGATATTTTCTGGCCTGATGGTAACAAGGGAGCCAAGTTAATTGTTAGTCTATATACTCCAGCGAAAGAAAGTGAGTTGACACCAACTAAGAATTATGGATTAATTAATAGAGCTACTCACTACGTTAATCCAGAAGATTGTTGGAATAAAATTAGAAGTGTATTTACTCTTAATGATATAAAAGACAAGACTAGCGAACCTTGGGCATTTTTTGACACTACCATAACAAAGCAAGAACTATCTGAAAACTATTTTTCAAAAGAAATAGACGATATGTTCATCCAGTATGATTTAGTTTATCCTTCAGGTGGTAATTATACAGAATCGAAAATTACTATTCATTCTTTAGATGTTTCTTTACATGACGCTTTAACAAAAGAAGCTACAGTTACTGACTATTTATTCTTGCACTCTTCTGGCGCTTTTATGCAAGAGTCTGACGTTAACTTATTCTCTGACGCAAAGGGCATTAGTAACGACTACCTATGGCTTAGTAATACTGGTATAGCTTATGTTCCCTCTTCTGGAGAATTATGGCTTACAACTTCAGGAACATTCAGAGATACAAACGACTTAATGTTAATGCAGCCAGATGTTTACGGCACTGCTACTAGTGATGATACGGGATCTAATTTTGGTGCAAACTTTGGTTCTGAAGAAGATCTTTCTGATCCACACAGAGACAGCGTAAAAATTCTTTTACCTTTTGATAATCATCTTAATGATATTTCTATAAATAATCATTCAGCATCTCTTATTGATCAGATTACCCCCTTACTAACTAGTATATACCCAACCTTATCAAGCAATTCTGTTTTTGAAAATGGACAATCTGCTAACTTTGTAGATACGGAAGTGGGAAGCGATTGGATGAAGGGTAAATCAACCTTGAAATATGAAGGGGTTCAATTCGACCCAACAGGTATGGATGGAGATTGGATGATAGATTTCTGGTATAACTTATATAATACTGAGAATTTCTCAGGATACGAATCACCGCAGGGAGCATGGCGAACTCAAGTTGGTTTTCACGCGACAATTTTTGAGTGGGGAAAATGGCAGCGAACGGAACATGGTATGCACGGCGCTGAAACTAAATTTGTTGGTATGAAGCTCGTATGGGCAAATGGTATTCTATCTTTAAAATTTGGTCTAAATCATTATGGCGCGGAGGCAACTCCATATCCAGAAGGTTGGACTTGGAGGGATCACCATAGTTTGTTTGACTCAAGCGAAGGTCTGAGTGCAACGGGTATGGCTGGTAGTGGAGACGACATAACTAGAAACGACAACCCAGCTGATTGGGTAACTTACGCATCTATAGGAGTAATCAATAGACCTGATCGCCCAAATGTACCACATTACAATACAGATTTTTATGGATATGAAGATATTAGAAATATTTGGTCTAAGTTTATAATTAGAAAAATTGGTACAGTTATTCAAATTTTTATCAATGAAGAAAAAGTAGCAGAAGCTGATATAGGTCGATGGAAATTCGATTCTTTTGATGAAGTTAATTACGATCCTTCACTTGGTATTCCAGATAGTAACCCTCTTCAATTTAGATCAGGATATAATCATGAATTCTTGCTAGATGATTTTAGAATAACTATGGGTTCAGCAAGAAGTACTGACATCAATTCAAATCCTACAACATCTCCCGACGCTGAATCCAATGGGTTATCTATATCTTCACCAATACCATCTCGTAGTCCAATAATAGAGCCACCACCACCTCCACCACCTCCTACAACTCCTCCACCAGTTATTGGTTTGAGTATGCGTACTGTCGGAGGATACCCCAACACTCGTCAAGACATACATTTGTATTCTACTGGTACTGCTGAACTCATAAGTTCTAATGCTACATTACCTCTCAATCTTTTAGATTATGATAATCCAAATACACTTACTAATACATTTGATCTTTATGTGTTATGTCTTCCCTCCGCATATACTCCTGAATATACTACTATTGATGCTGGTTTTAATTTATATTCTCTAGCTCCCCCATTAGCCCCTACTCCTTATAGTGATAGTATTGCTCTTTTCTTAGAAGCTACTCCTATAATTTTAGATGTTGCTTCTAATATTCCATTATTTTTACAGCATCGCAAGCCAATAAATAGTGGGCCTAATCAATTAGAATCTTTTGTTTGGGACGGTGATAATTATGGGGTATCTATAGACGTAGTTGATAATAGTTTGGCATCTATATCTGCTAACAACGAAATACGTGGAGTTAATACTATATGTTATGGATCATGTGACGCTGTTAATAATATCAGTTGTACAGAAGTTGACATTTATACTCACGAAACTTTATGGAATCCTTCTCTATGCGCAGAAGGTGGCGTTGCTAGAGCCATAAGAACATATAGCAATCCAGATGTTAACGCTTTTGGTTCGGATGTTCCTTATGATAATCATTACTACGGTATGAGAAAGATAACAAATTTAATTCCTTTGGCTCCTTATAATATTATCTTAACAGGAAAAACTGGTAGCGATAAAATATTGGAAGTACCAAGAGAAATAAAGGAATGGGAATATGGATTTAAAAATGCTTCTACTGGAGACCCTAATAAAAACATTAATTACACTGGACTTAAACTGACAGCCCCCGTGTCAAACATTGAAAGTAATCATAACTTTGGCAAGGCTGTAACAGTTTTGGGCGACAGGGTTATTATTGGCGCTCCGTTTGAAGATGCCCCAGTTGGTGTTGACGATTTATTAAACTCTGATACCGCTTCTTACAATTTAAAAGATGCTGGTAAAATTTACATATACAAAAAAGCCCCAGAAGCTACAGGCTATAGCTGGACAGATCAAGATGACAAAGCTCCTTTCGTTTTAGAGCAAGAACTTGTTTTACCTGTGGGTTTCCGTAGGGATTATTATTTTGAAACTACAGAGGAGTTTAAAGATGATGCCGGTGATAAGTTAGATTTTGAAGCTACTATTAGAAACTGGGTCAATGTTGGAGAAGGTAGACAGCTTGGTCACTCTCTTGATTCAGCTTCTAGAGGAGCTAAAGAAGTCATAGTTGCGGGTGGTCCCGGCTCTCTGTGGACAAGAGAATTCTCTCCCATTGCTACGACTCCAGTAAAAATTGCATTAATGGTATTTAATAATGAGCTTGTAACTAATCCAGCAAATACTAGCTGGCGAAATATTATTGAAGAGTTAAATAATAGAGATGTGTTGTATAGGTATTTTTCTGATCCACCTGTAGAGTTCGATATTGAAATTATATTAATGGAACCGCTGTTAGGTTTAGATCTACCTTTCTCAGAGTCTGATGAATTTGATTATCCACAGCCAGATTTTGTTAGTAAACATCTAGTAAATAGACACTACAACTTTGATTTTAATTCACAAGAATATAAAGATCAAGAAAGTATTATGTTACAAGAGCTTATAAATGTTTACCATGAAAGATTTCCTCTAGACAGTTCAGCTTTGCACAACGGGATACCACCACTGTTTGGTATTTACATAGATAATTCAAGATCTCTAGGAACTAACGCTGTGGGTTATTTTGATGGAGGTTTAACTCAGGGTGCAATTAATAAGTTTATAGAGTATGTAAAAGATTATTCATATGCTAATGGATTAAAATATTTCAATAATACTCCCGGCTATACAGAATTTAATGTCACTGTAAAATCAGATGAAGATTGGATAACTCAATCTATTGAATGTTTAAAAGACTTAACTGACCAGACTAGACTAAAAAATAGTGGTGGGTTTAATCTTATAGCTAATGATATTGGAACTTTTAACACAAATGCTTCTGAGTTTAATTATCCCCCAGCAAGTGGTGGTGCTGTATTTGTTTTCGAGAGAGAGCATCATGGCAATTTTGAATTAGTTCAGCATATCGAATCTCCTTCTACCTATAACAATGATGTTTCTGACAGATTTGGTCACGATGTAGCGATTAGTGATGATGGTAAAGTAATTGTAATAGGCTCTCCATTCTGTGAAGAGGCTGTACAAATATGGGAATATAATGATAGATATGATAATATCCTTGACTCGTCGGTGGTTAACGGGAGATTCACTGAGTTCCTATCTGTAGATCATCAAGCAGAAAGATTGAATCAAACGTTTGGAGAAGCCTATCAAGCTTATGAGCGTTATATAACTGAAATAGTAAATCAATCTTCTCCGTTTGATTTATTAAGAGATATATATTCTAATGCTTCAGAGTCGCTGAAATATAAATTTATTCTTTATGCCAACTTGAATTCATACAATAAAATTAAAACTGTTTCCTATAGTTCGTTGTTTTCTGGAGTTGGATCATGGGATAGATTGTACTCACGATACATACCAACAGCTAGATTGGGCTATAGTGTAGATGTTAATGAAGATGGTAGCTTAGTTGCGATAGGTTCTCCAACTGATAGTCTTGGAGAAAGAGACAGTGCGATGACATGGTTTAGGTATGATCAGGCTGGAGGAGAACAGGTTACTGGATACGGTGGTTCTGATTGGCAATGGCAAAATTACACAAACGCTGGAGCTGTTAGATTATTAGAAAGTAGAGACTACTATCCGCACTCTAGAAAAGTAGTTGAGTATTACAAGTTTGGAAATAAACATGAAAGCATTGCTCCAGAAGAAGATTCTGGACTTTTCCTTACTTCTATGCGCAATCTGTTTGCTAGCAGGGGTTATGATTTCTCTAGAACTAGTTTTTCTGAAGATAAGAAAATACCTCAAGATGCTGGCTTGGCTTTTATAATTACTCCAGAGATAGACGCATCTAGTGATGAGATATTAGATAACATCCGAGAGTGGTTGGCTTATGGAGATAGACATCTTGTCTTAGTTGCTGACGATCCATTATATGAACAAGGTGGAGTATATGAAGATACAAACAAAATAATAAATTATATATTAAAATCATTAGATATAAACTTAAGAGTTTATCCATCTAGAAATCGTTATGACGCTTTGCTGGAAGACACTGGACTATTCTTCAATGTTCGTACATCTTTTGTGCCATCAAAGACTACCAATTCTATATCCACCCCAATTCCGTTAAGAGCCTCTGGCGTAGCTGATATTAGATTCTATGATGAGGGTAAATCTGATCTTTATAGTTGTGACCTACCTTATGGCATGAGGAAATCTAGCGATCCATTTGTTATATTAGAACAGATAGACGGTCTAAGCTCAAGTGAAGCTGGACGTATTCAACAGTACAGAGAGTTGCACAGTAGGTGTGAACTACCAATCGTTCACGAGGGAGATTTAAGAGCTAAATATACAGATCAGTGCGTCTACAGAAGCTGTAAAGGGGAATCTACCTTGCTCAACTATCAGCATAATTTAGGGTTTATGTATGGCTCTCACACAACCTGTAATGATTGGGATTGTACAATATGTGACGAGTTTTGCCCACCAGTATTAAGCGTGAATGATAGAGAAGCTAGTGAGCCTATGCCAATTATGACTGCTTACGAGTCAATAAGTAAAACCATTAACGTTCCCGCAACTCCTGACTATGAAACCTTTGTAAAAACATTTGTTGGATTCAAAGAACCTTTGCCGGGAGTACCATACTATGACTTCACTGATATAGCATATTCTGGGATACAATACATGTGGTCAGCAGAGAGTGGTAATTTCTCAGCGATAGATTATAATATTAATAATACTATTAGCCAGAGTCTCTTTTTTGACCCTGAAGAATATAATGGTCAAGATGCATTATTACAATCTAAAGCTAGTGTACCTTATGAAACAACAGAAAGACTTGAAAAGATATCTGATACTTTTGATTTTTGTGCTGAAGAAAGATTTGAAGCCTTTACTGAATCTTCAGTTATTCTTATAGCTGGAACTTATACAGAAAAGAAAGAATCATTAGTATTACGTGCTGGCGATGTAAATCTTAATTTCTATTTTAATCTTTTAGCTAAGGATGTAAACGGATCTTGCAAGGTTGCACAGGTTGGTGGATTTACACAAAGAGCTTCTTACCAAGACGGTTATGCGTCTTCTGATATTCAAATACAAATGCTTGGCTTAGGAATCAACATGTTAGACACAAATGTTCCTACTCATGAGCTTTATGATGTTTCAAAATATTACGATGTTGCTTGGATAGCTAATAGTAATGACTATCCTTCCGACGAAGAAATAGAAGATATCAAAAGATTTTTACGTCTTAAGAATAAAAAGTTAGTAATAACTTATGGTCAAGATTCTGATGGTGAAGATTTTGATCCAAGTACTGGTGCTATTAATCCTTCTCTTATTAATAAAGCCAAAATAGCTGAGTACATTTGTGAAAAACTTAACCTTACAATGAAACCAAGATTTTTAAATGGTAATAATGTTTACGCTTCTACTAGAAACGTCGTCGGAGATTGGCAACTCACTAGTTACTTTATTAATATTAATGAGAGTAGTCGTCTGTGGGCAGGATTTCCTACTGACCCAAATACGAGAATAGAAGAATTCTATATTAATAATCCACCGTTTGGTCGTAGAGGTAGAGGTCGTGGTTATTCCCACGATGTAGTTCCTATTGAAGTGAATTCTGCTTCTCGGGTTGCCTACTTTGACCTACCAATATCAGATTTAATTACGGAAGAGCAGGGAGTGCCAACATTCAGGACGGGCATAACTAAAGTGACTTTCGATGTTAAAGAACCTAAAGAAGATCAAGATAAATTTAATCTATTCAAATTGTTCTTTTCTGTTTCTAGTGAAAGTGAATTAGAAAGTTCTCCTCTTGAAGTATTTGTTAATAATTGTTCAACAACAGTAAGCCATCCAAGTGAAGCCACAGCCGTCGAGAATGGAATAAATGTAGAAGACGAAAGTGATTCTGGAGATATAATTTTAACTACTATAAAACATGGGTTTCACGAAGAACTTAGAACTGAAAATAGAAAAGAATATGAAGCTTTTATACAAATACCTTCTGGTGTTCCTAGTTTTGATATATTTATAACTGGATGTAGAAAGAAATATGAATTACAAAGTAATCCAGAATATTTAAGGACTAATAGATTAGTAAGCATATCTGGTGTCAGAGTTAAAGCGTTAGAAAAAATAGATGAAAACAGACCAATTCCTATATATGAAGATGTACTTACTATAGTGCCGGGAACTGACGCTTATTCATATGAATATGATGTAGTTAGAGAAATTAGCAACTCTAGCGCACAGTACTGCTTTGCTGCAAATAGTGATGTTTGCGCCGAAGACGATCCGGCTGGATATGGAACTGAAGCCAACGCTCCCGATATTCCTGATGGCCCAATGGTAGTAGCTCAGGCTATATACCATCAAGCAGGATTTTTCTCTGGACATAACAAGTCTAGAGTAACAGTTATTAGTGATGCTAGTTTAATCCAAGGACGTACCACCTTATTAGAAGATGGCGTTCGTGTTAATCCAAGTCTCGTTAGTTTTCTCACTGGAATGTATCCAGCCACTAGTTTTGATAGCGAAAATTACGGTAGACAGTACGAGTCTGAGTTCAAAATAATTTCCCCTGAAAGATCTTCTCCTAGTAGATTAATTAATGCTTATCCAGAAAACTCTGGTTTAAATCATAGATTTGGTCAGTACCCAAGCAATGAATTGGCATTAAATAAATATTCTGACGATGAAGGAAAGAAGCAAATTACTCCTGTTCCTCCGAATAAATTTGTAAGACAGCCGTTCGATGGTATGCTTGGGTTGATGGACGCTGTTGATCCGGGTAAATTTAGAAAACTTCCTAAAGAACTTCAAATTCCTCCCGGTGAAAGATTTGCTCGTATGAGACCTACATCTGCGGGAGTAGCCGCTAAGAAAGCATACGAACAAGCTTGGTACGTTGATAATTTTGAGCCAGTACAGGCAGCTTACGCATCTAAGACTAAGCTACATGATACATATAATGGAGTTACATATGAAGATGCTGGATATAGAGATTTAATACCTCCAATACTTAGAGAAACTGGACATGACCATCTAGATCTAAAGGTATTTAATTCTGGCTATCCCGGCGATTTGTTTGGATACAAAGTAACTTTACATAAAGATAAATTATACGTAGGCGCTCCATTCGCAGTATACAAAGACGAGCAGGATATTGTCACTTGGAAAGACGTTATTGATCAATCTTCAGAAGGTATATATGGCGCAGAGATTGGATTCAATGGAGGGGCAGGAGCCGTGTATGTTGTGGAAAGAACTGGAGTAATAGGATCTGGCGTTGGCAGCTTTAATAGATCTCGGGAAATTACAGATGGTATAGCTTGGGATGTAACTCAGAAATTTAGACCGGAAGAAATTAACGTTGGATTCTCTGGTATTAATACTTTAAATTCAGAATCTTTAATTGGACCTAATTCATACTCTGATGAATTCTTAAAAGATCATGCATTTATGCCTGACATGTTTGGTTATGATATAGCTCTTGAAGGAGATATATTAGCTATATCTGCTCCGGGGCATGACTTTGAAACGTTCTTTGAACACACGCCGGGAACGTTTATGAGGAAAGAATTTAACGAGCAATTTGCTATTCCCAAAGTTAATTCTACTGATTTAGGCTCATCAGCTAACAGGTCTCTACTACCTGCAAGTGGAGATGTTGTTATTAATCATGGAGCAGTATTTACTTACGAAAATAAAATAGATAATTGGGGAGATAAAACGCAGCAATGGACGACCATACATAAAGTTGTTGGTCAGGGTTATAACACAAGAGTTCAAAACTCTGGAGAAAATACATTCTTCGGATCTGCTTTAGGTTTAAGTAGAGCTAGAAGAAATGATGGAGATTATATCTTAGCAGTTGGTGCAAGTAATCATCTTTTCTCTAACAACAATAACACAGAAGTTGCAGAAGGTGGCGCTACTTATGCATACGATGGTATGCTTAGAAAGCTCAGGCCAGCATTTTCACATCCAGATACATATATTTCTGGGCGTGTGTTTGGCAGTATACCAGATAAGGTTGATATGAAGTTCAATTTCTCTAATGGTTCTGTTAGTAATAAAAATGTATTCTTTGATGGAAGAGTTCACTCTGACAGGCAGGGGCAAATATTTATAGAAGTTTCTGGTCAGGACAAATTGGAAAAAGGATATGTTATTCATAGACCATATATAGAAAAAATCAGCGGTGGCTATGCTTTCGGCAAAGCAGAAGTCGCTACCATGCCTTTAATATCTGACGGTAGATTTGCCCCACATTCTGGCGTTATGCCTCTAATAAGTTTGGGTCCAAGTACTGGCAGTGTGTATAATAATATGAACTTAATTATGCAACGAGATCTCCAAACTTCTGGAGAATTAAGATTATACAGTAGTGGAATTAATTTATTTGGTCAGGTTCCTTTTGGTGAAAACGTTGAAAACACTGAAGGAGCTAAGGAGCTAGAAAATAATATTGCAAATATAAATAATTTTGCATTTCTAGTTGGTAGAGGAGGATTTTAATGGATAAAGAATTGTTTGGAGCCGTCAAACCTCAAGATGAAGATGGTGACGGCGAAATATTTGACGTAATAGAATCTTTTGAAAACAACCCTGCACCTCTTGTTGGAGTTTCTACTGCTGCTTTTGTTGATAGGAAAAGAGAAGGGCTAACCAAAGTTCACACGGTTAGAGTTATAGGCTATCATGTTTATGAAACATTTTCGGAGGATAATGCTAAAAGTATTTTAGAAGAACAAAAAGGTCTTAGGGATAAGTTTACAAACAACAAAGAATATAAAATACAAATTAAAGACAAAGGAGGTAGCGTTGTTTCTACTTTTTCTAATTGTAGATTATTAGATATTGTTTTTGAAGAAGGCGCTTATACTCATTACGGAAAATTTGTAGCTTCTTTTGAATCTACTCAGTTAGATACTGATAATATTATAGACCTTAATTACAGTCTTGATATGTCTCAAGATTATAGCATGGGATACGTAGATACTAATGGAGCTATAGTCAGCGACTCTTATTATACCTGCTCAGAAAGTATAACTGCTACTGGCTTGAACGTTGATGATGTAATTAAATCTATAAAAGATGACCACATGTTGAGCGACGGTGATACAGTTAAAGCCGCTGGAGATGGTAGAGTTTTTAATGTAAGAAAACTTCAAGGTAGTCGAAATAATGTAGTTGTCACCGGCGCAGAAGTGACTGTTGAACAAACGATGATATTAATACCAAGCGCTTTAAAACAAGACTTAGTATGCGGTCTTAGCGTAGAAATATCAAGATCCTATAACTCAGGACCAGCTGTCATAACAATTTCTGGAACCGCTTTAAGTTGTGACGAAGATACGACTCCTTACGAATCTTTTAAAGATTTTGAAGATAATATATTTTTTTACGCTAGAGATTTTGAAGGCTTATTGGACTCTGAATATGTTAGAGATGTTCGTGGCGGTGGAGGATTAAGCAATACGGATAGAAATAAAAAAGGATCTGAAATATCCAGAGATATAGGAATAGATAATCAAACTGGGGCAATAACTTTTTCATATCAATATGAAGTAACTAAATCTTATTTTGTCAGCAACGCTGTTTACGAAAGAATCTCAGAAGATATACAACGATCTACTCCAACTTTTGCAATTGTTCCAGTTCTTGGTAAAACTAATGGTCCTGTTTTACAAAGTACTTACAGTAGAACAGAAAACCAAAAAACAGTCAACATAGAAGTTGTTTTTGCAGAAGGTTACGATAATATTACAGAGAAAGCCTCTGTTGACAATGTAATAGCGTCTTATATTCCTGAAGGCAATGTAGCCGTTGTTGGTGATGTGCAAGAATCTTATAACCCTTCTGAAAGAAAATATACATTAAGTATGAGCTGGATATATACAGATCCTATATTTAATTTAATAGAAAGAAAATTCGATGAAGATGGTGGGTTAGTCAAGATAAAACTTAATCAGGAAATGATGACTGCGGCAGAGTACAACAGAAGGTATCAGTTTGTAGAATGGAAAATGGATGAGGATGAAAATGACGCTTTTGGTGGCTATGATAATGAAAAGTTTACAGTAAGCGGAGGAGGCATAGAACAAGCCATCTTGTCTTCTTTAGGAGAATTAAATTTTGAAACAAGAGACTCTTACGTTTGCAGAGTTAAAGCCGTAGGTAATATCAAACCTTTGCCTTCCTTTGGAAGTCCTCCAGAGCAAAAAAATTTCCACATGACAATAAGAGTCTTTCCAGACGATAAGAATGAAGACGCAGAAGATCCAGAGACTGTAATATTATTAAGTAATAAAACTATGTATACTCCTGCTCCAAAAAATATGATAGTAGGAATTCTTAGCTACAACGGCGAACCTGACGAGAGGCACGGTAAAACAAGATCTGTAGATAGAGAAGTTAAGTTTGAAGGTAGTGGTAGTATTTTTAAAGTGGTTGGCAATAAGTTGATGACATCTGAAAAATACGAAGGGGAAGCCGGGGAAAAATCAGCAACTATTGAAGCTAAAATTAATGGATCGACGTATTCAAAAACATTTACAATTACGGTGTTATAATGGAATTTAAAAATAAAAAAAGTCAACAAGTCTTTTTATATAAACCGGGAGAAGCTAGCAAGCAGAAAGGTTTTGGAGATTCTGTGGCTGGTGCATACGTCTTCCCAGCTCCAGCCCCGCTTGTATCTATTTCTTCACAAATAATTTCTGAAAGGTCTCGGGGTTTACATCCTCAAGGTACTTCTGACAATGAAGTAGCAAGAAAAGATACTATTACTTTACATGGGTATTTTATTGAACGGGAAACCCTACCGGGAGAAGAGCAAGCTCAATATATTTTTGGTCAAATAGAACAGATGCAGGATGCTATAAAGAAAAAAGATGTAACTTTAGAAGTAAATACTGGAGACGGGGCATTAATACAATCTTGGGAAAAAGCAAATCTTGTTTCTATAGACATACCAGAAGGTAAGTTCGTAAATTATGGCGAATATACTATTGTATTTGAAGCTTTTGACACTGACGATATGGACAATGATCATATAGAATATTCTTGGTCGTTTGAGGTAAGCGAAGACGAAAGCATGGGGTATTTGGATCAGGCGATGACTGAAATGCTCAGTAGCTCCGTAGTCAGAGGCACAGAGACTATCACTGCCACCGCTTTAGATGTCGATGATGCTAGAGCATTTGTAGACTCTAAAGTTCAATTTGATTCAGGCACAGTCTATTTGCACACGAAGGGTAAAGTGTATGATGTATTAGACTCTTCTGAAGCATGGGATGTTTGTAATATTGTTGCTAATTCAAGCTCAGATGTAACAACCGGGAGCGTCACTTATTCATCCACCTTTGTTTTAGTACCTCAAGAGTTAGATGCTAGCACGACAGCTATGGGAGGTTTTAGTTTATCCAAAAATGCATCCTACGACCAGCCTAGAGATAGGGGTTCTATATCAGGCACAATTCAGGGATTACAAAAAGGAGCCAAGTTAAGCGATTCAATATTAGCTGCTAATGCTTACTCAGCTTTTTCAGCGCTGAAAGACGCTGCTATAGATAAAATTGGTGAAGTAGGTATAAATATAACCGTTGAAGATCCATTATCAGAAAATGTTAGCAAGAATTATGGTGCAGGAACTTGCGAATTTACGCTAGAATATGATAATAGAGCAGAATACCAAGTAGACAATGTGGTATACGAAAGAATAGATGTTACCAATAGACCGTCTCGCAGAATACACGCAGTCATTCCCGTAATGGGCAGGCCAAGTGGTCCCATATTGCAGGATACGTATGCTAAGACTGAATTGCAAAGAGACTTCAGTATAGAAGTAGTTTACAAAGCAGGCTTTGGTGACGCTGATGGTCCGGGGACACAAGCTATAGAAGATGAGTATAAGCCTGACGGTGATATTGTATTTGAATCTTCTGCTTCTACATCTTGGCAGTCTGCGGAACGAAGATTTGTTAGACAAAAATCATGGGTTTACGAGGAATAAAAATGTCACAACCAAAACAAGCATCAGATCCAATGGATGATAAAACTGATTATTTCAAAGTAGAAATACAGGGAAAAGAGACTACCACTACTCCTGCCCCTACTGGTGGTGGTGGTGGCACTCCTTCCATTAGGACTGCACTTTCAGCACCTGAATATACAGCAACTACCCCTCCACCAGACAAAGTAGACCAGCAGCGTTTCCTTGGATCTACCATAGTATCATTTTCATGTAGTGGAGGATTTGGAGAAAGTCCTTCACAGCTTAATGTGACATTAGTTAATGATGAGGGTGATTCTTTTATAACTCCAACGGTTGGTCAGCCAGCTTGGTTCTGCTTTGGAGATAAACAAAAATATGCAAGTGATGGCGGTTTTAGAAAAGCTATTTCTGATTTATATAGATATAGCGATGATGAACATAAACAGTTTTATGAAACTGACACTGATCCTGTTACTGGAGATGTCGTAAAGTCAAGGCACTTTGCCTTTGGGGGTTTAGTTCAATCGTGGAATTATAATGAAGACCCAAATAGTGGTCAGCTATATACAGTTACTTTAACAGATCCTAGAGAGATATTATCTAATGTAAGCTTATTATTAAATAATCATGCTGGCACAACTTATTCTAATAATAATTTAATTAATATATATGGATTTTTAGAACATGTATCTGACGATCATCGTGCTAATTTTATGATTCAATCAAATCTCCAAAAATCATATACTTTTCCACCAAAAGAATTTAATGATGTTGGCGCTGCTTACACGCAGGGACGCATAATAACAGGAATTGGTCTTTCTTTAAGGTCTGAGCTTGGAATGCCACTTTTTAGAATTGTGCAGGCTATGAACGCTTTGATGGGTAGTCATGAGACTCCAGTACTACAAGGGGATGAATATTCACAATACGGTGGATTTATAAAATTCAGAGGAAAGACTTATGTTGTAGATTTGTCAGAAGTGCCTATACCAGATCCAAATTATAAAATTAATTATGATACTATAAGTATATTAGATTTATGCATGGAACTTTGCGAAGCTTCTAATCATGAAATGTTAGTATCTTTACTTCCTTTAGAAGAAACTCACATGGCTATTGACACCCGTGGTAGTAAAGCTGATAAAATAACAAATTGGTATAGCAACTGGAGAGGAGTAGTACAGGCTGATGGTGTTATTAAAGTATCTACAGTTGACAGAAGTGTGGCTGGAGGTACAGGAGCGTCGGCATATATTGCTGATACGCCGTTCTGGATTGAGAATAAAGATATTGGCACAGAGATGCAGAGCGCTGTAACCGATAGGTTTATAACTGGCGCAAAAGAAGTTATGATGTATTATTTTACTGCGCAGCATGACCTTTGGCCTGCACAGGGACCGTGGAAATTAGAACATAGTTTAAAAAATCAAATTCTTCCATATTACGGAACTTTAGGAACTGGCATGGTGACTATACCCAGAGGTTATGGTCCTTGGAGCCAAATAATATTAGATGCAAGTGGTGTTACAGCTTTTGGTGTGGGACAATACTACGTAACAACTGAGATGGAATTGAGAGCTGCTGACGTATCATTTGATCAGTGGCTTAACTTTTTAAATCAATACAATCGTAAATACTGGGAGTATGTTGTAAATGGGGACATTAGAGATGGTGGAGCTGAAGGAAATGAAAAAGGAGACGGGAGTGGTGGAATAGGAGAAGGTAGCGGAAGTGGTGGACAAATAGAAATTACTGTGCCAAGATGTTGTTGGCCTCCTCATCCAAAAGATTTAAATAATTGGGCGGGTGATAACGAAAGATACGCAGTAACTAAACAAATTTGTAGCCCTCCTTACGGTTGGCCTTTGTATTGGAAAAGAGCTTCTGGACTAGGCGCTTTTAGTGGTGGCGCTGTTGGTAATCCTAACACTGGATTAGAAAAATCTGGCAAAGGAGATGCTGCAAACAATGATGAAAAAAATACCGGGAACGATGCTTTTAATGCTCAATCTGGTGGAGCTAATACAGCTGTTGATGGCGCTCAAGCAAAACGAGGGTTAAAGAATCTTCAGATAGTTTATAACTTTTTAAAGAGTGTTGCCGATGAGTGTCTGGGTAAAAAATTCTTAGTAAAAATTCCTCAAATGCATAATAACGGATGGTCTGTTGGTAATCCTTATGGGTTTGCTCCTAGAAACGCTGAGGGTGCGGTTGACCTGACTTTGGCACAGGGCGGTTGGAATAAGGGTACTAAAGATACAATGCTGTACCCAGCGAATTTCGGTGGAACCCCCAAGCCTACAAGTATAAGAAAAAAAGGCGCACTAGATATAGGATATAATTCTGAAAAAGGTAGTTTTGTTTTTAGCTATTATCCAGAACCACAAGGGGGAATGGACCCAAGAAATTTAAATCTGGTTCCTCCTGCTTTAAGCGGTTTCTTTTCTCAAGAGGGTAGAACAGGGACTTATGTAAAATTTCCAGCAGGAGATTTTGACGTAGAAGGATTAGACAAAAACTCTTTTTGTTACTTTGGTGGATCGTTACACGTTTTAGCAGATTTGGATAGCAACTATTACATAGCTCCACCTTTGACTAAAGTTTCCCCGCAGGTAGCTGGAAATGGCGCTGGCCCAATAGAAATAATAGAGGCTGGATATCAAACGATTACCGACCCAACAACTGGCGAAAGAAAACAAGTCGAAAAAGTAAAGCCATACATTATACCTCCACCTCAATTTCAACCATCTTCAGAAGATGAAAATCCAACACTACCAACAGTATACGATATTGATAATATGGATGTGGACGACGGAGCAGGTAAAGTCGATGTCTTCGTCCCCGGTTCAGCAGGACAGCTGATAACAATAGACTTACTGAGAGCAAAAGCTAACTGGTCTCCTGACTTTTATAATGAAGGTTTTCATGTCTATGTTTTAATAACTGTACCTAGAATTAGCATTGGAGATGAAGAAGCTCAAGCTAGAGCTATGAATTTTAATGTAAATCCAGCATTAATACAACATTATTTAAGGTGGGACGCGACAATAGGAATGCCGGGAATGAACGGCGTAATTGCAAACTATCCTACAGAGGGACAATTGCTGGGAAGTCAGCCAGTATCAGATCCTAAGAATATTAGCGCTATAGAAAAAGCTGTAGATGGCTTGACATTTTCTATTAACAATAGAATACAAGTTGCTTCTCCAGCATCAATATATCCTTTAAATGTAGCTGTGCCTATGCTTTCTACGCAACGATCTTATGGGCCTTATTATAATAGTGCTATAGACTCTGGGGAATTAGAGTATATTCATGACGAAAGCTTATCCCCTTGGACGTATGGTAGCTATGCTGGGATGGACGCAGTAGCTCAAACTCTTTTAAATGGAACTGCTGGTTCTGACTTAGATACTGAAAGAGCTTCTTTCACAATGGTTGGCTGGCCTGAAGGTATCACGCTTGGAGGCTTGCTACGAGGTGGACCAGCTATTACCAGTATCAATACAAACTTTAGTACTCAAGGTATTAAAACTAATGTGACTCTAGACTCTTACACTCCTAGCTTTGGAAAGATGGCTAGACAAAGAACTGAGCATATTAAAAAATTAAGCAGAAACCAACAAAAATTTCAAGATCATGTTAATGCTTTGATTAGAAAAAATGTTATTAGTGGTAGAGATAATTTTTCCAAGTTTAAGGCTGGTGCTGAATTCCATGCTTTAGAATCTGCTAGAGTGTCTACATCAAATTATGGATCAACTCCTCTTGCTAGAGGTGAAAAAAATCCTTCCAACTCAATTAATATCGACGTAAGAGTAGAAAGCGCAATGGTTAACGGTGTTCATCAAAATGTTAATTTCCCCGTAGGATACCGTGACTTTTCTCCATATCCATACAAGCAATATGCATCTTCTATACAAAGCGCTAAAGATACAGCAGAGATGGGAGGAATGCTATTAGCTAATAAGTATTCTTATTTGAGACAATATTGGCATTCCATATCCACCACCATTGAAGAAATGTTTCATCCAGCATCGACTACTTGGCATAATATATTCCCAGCTATGGGACAACCCACGGATTTAATTTTGTATCATGATGGTCACGATGATGATCACGAAATAAGTTACTACGATTAGGAGAAGAATAAATGTTTAAAGGAAATGCTATATCTTGTGTAGATTCTGGTCATTACTTTTACTTAGGAGAATTAGCTAAATTTGGTTTGGCTATTATGTCTAATGGAGAATTCAAGGTAGTAAAAAAAGCCGCTGGAGTACCACCCATTGTAAAAAATGCTATAGCTGAGAAGGTGCTGGATTGGTGTCAGGAAGACACAGGTGGTGGCGAAACTTGGTACTACATGGAAAACATGGGTAATGGTGCGGTTCAAAAAACTTCAATGACAAAAGAAGAAGTTCAAGAACTTATAACTTATGTAGATACTAAGTCATACGCTGAACGTATTAAACAAGTTAATGTTGCAGATAAAGAAAAGAAAATTAGAAAAATACAGAATAGTGAATTTGGATCTTTGTGGCAAGAGTATACGAAGTCAGAAACTGTTGCAAACGAAAGTTTCCAGATGAAATATTTAAATAAATTATATTTTCACAAGAAACATATAGAAAGAAAAGAAAGAGTTCCTGCTTTTAAGGGGGGAACTTTAATAGCAGATCACCCACGGAGAAAGAGTGGTGCTAAGTACGCTTTTAAACACACGTTGGGAGCAAAAAGATACGCAATAGAACAAGACAAAGTATCTACAGGTATATATGTTGGTGATATAAATTTAACAGAATTTGATTATGCCTCTATGGTCGCGGCTCCTCTTAAGTTATATTACAACGCTAATGAAAGTATGTGGGAAACTAATTCTATATTTTTAGTAAGCTTGCTAGAAGATATAGATGCAGCAGATAATTTAGCTCCAGCTTTAGATAAAGATAATCTTGATTATGAATCTTCAGAATTTTATGGTTCAGAACCTCCTGCTAAACTATGGGATTACAGAACTGGCCTAGCCATTCCTCTAGCTATTCAAGATAATAATCCACAAGCTTTCGGTCCTAATATAATTCAAAAGTGGAACGCTGATGATGATAAATATGATAATCAGGTAGAAAAAGTAAGAGTGGTAAATAGAAGTGGACAAATATTTAGAACTGGAGAAATTGCACTTTGCATAAATGTAGACGGGGAAAACTTGTTGTTACGTATGGGTGAAGGCGGTGTGGTAGAGATTAGACCGCCTGCTTTTACTAGCCCTTGGCTGTTTGCAAAGTTTTTGGCTAGTTCAGATTCGTATTTTAGAAAGGCAGATGACACTAGAATTAATATTGGGCAAGAGTGTATTGATGAGGTGCATAAGTGCATTACAAATCACCCTACTGCAATAGGATTAAGGGGCTATATTCAAGATACCTCTCACAGCATGACAGGGAAGGACACCGCTACCGACGATGATAAACCAAAAATAATGGGTGGCAAACTTAGTGAAAACAAAGATGCTTATTCTTCTAGAATTAATGTCAGCGTACCAGTTGGAGATAATGAAGAAACTATTATTGACAGTATTACATGCAATGATATAAAATTATTTTGGGGGCCAGTATTTTCTAACGGTCACGCTACCGGCGTAGGAAGACATGACAAAAATCAAACTCCTGCTGATGTTGCTGCTTGTGGTCCACTAAGAGGAGCCGATGGAAACTATGACGGATCTCCAATTGAAGATCATGAATCAATATTATATTTAATTAATACAATTGACGATAGTACAGAAATCAATTTAGCGAAATTGTGTAGGAATTATAATAATAACGCAACCGATGGTACTCTAGATAGATTTTGGTTTGGACCTGATATTGAAGTAGTGCAAGAAGATGGGTCTAAAACGATGGTAGCCACCGCAACTAATTCTAAACCTAATGATCCATCGACTATTCAGTACTCACTACTTAGCGCTGACGTTTATGCTCATCTAGACACAAATGCTGGAAACACATCGCTTACTAGAAATATGGAGAAAGCAGCAAGAGATCATTACACTGTGTGTGGAGAATTTTCTAATTACGATGTCGGCACAAATTTGTTTGGAGGTAGAACTTTTGGTCCTTTCGCTGGCACTAATGCGGCAGCTTATCAGCATATCTATGGAGACGCTCCTCCGGGTGGATACCCCGGCCCTAAGTACGATGCTTATATTACCAAGGAGCCTCTCAACAGACCTCAAGCTGCTTACGATATATATGGAGATGACGGTGCATACCGTGGAGCTAACGCTATTGGTATGACATGTAGTAGAAGATTAGCTTTTAATAAGGGAGCTTGGACTTTAAATGTTGACACAGAACAAGTATATGGAACTCAAGGTATATTCTATGGTGGCGCTGTTGGTGGTGGTATTAGTTTAACCATACTTCCGGGTATTGGAGGTTGGGTAAACGACACTACGGGTAAGATGATATCTGGGACTACTCAAGTTTACGGATCTTCTTTAGATAGTTTAGATAGTTTTGGAACAGCTGCTATGAACGTACAAGTGTGGGACGGTTGGCCTAGAGAGTTGTGTATGTGGCTACCACAATATGCAGTTCCTCTACATTTTTCAGATTTTCCAAGCTATACGGAGACAGAATATCAAGTACAAAAGTGGAATGGCGAGGAAATGGAAGAGACCACTATTGATGTTGGTGATACTGCTTGTAGGTATGATTTTAGAGTTCCTACGTTTGGAGATAAACACAACGACATAAGAAGCTATACTACTAACAGAGATGGAGAAGGAGTGCCACTTGGTGTAATCCCGCCAAAGGAAGGTGGCGAGACAGAAGTGTTACGACCCAAAGAATATTGGAACTTGAGTACTACAAGAAGGGGTAGATTTCTTACTTACTATGGATTTGTATGGGCAGAGCCTGTTATTGGTTTAAGTAATCAATTTTCTATACAATTTTCTGGTGCGCCAGAATCCTTTGTGACAGGCGATATAATAGATTGTGGAAGAGGTGTATGGGTTAAGTGTACTACAGGAGGTGGAACCCCAGCATTTACTTTTGCAAAAAGTGACGAAATTACACCAGATGCTTCAATTTATCAAGAGGTTTATGGAGGTGGTGATCCAACTAAAACAACTTTCAAAATGCGGGGGCGGGATTTTGAACCGCAGGAATTCCCATATAAATTAGTAATACCTTCTCCAAATGGAGGTGAAAACGCTGAGATGATTTGCGACCTTTCCCAGTGTTATGAAGTATACCACATGGATTATGGCCCAAAACCTCAAAGCTCTATGACAAGATGTTCTAGAGCTAGCGGTGCGGGGCAAAAAAGGGTCACAGGAGTCAAGTCTACTCAAATTGGTGTATTAGATAATCAAGATCCAAATAACCCATATCCGGGCGAATATGAGGTCTTTGTCTATGTCCATAATGATATAGGATTATGCCTACATAAGCCTGTAGCCGCTACCACTGGAACCCAATTCCACAACTATATTAAAGCTACTTTCAGCTAATTTTTCGTGTATATTAATATGTACCCCCTACAATAACGGAGACCCAATTATGCCAGCTACTATCACATTTTATGGAAATCAAAAGTTGAGCGATTCTCAGGACTTGCTAGATCATAATACTGGCAGTGGTATTGGTTTTTTTGGCAGTAGTTTTGGAGTTCCAGTTCCCCTGACTGAATCTCAGCAGACTACATGGGTCACAGATGAGCTTGGTAGAGAAACTGGAAATCAGCTTAACAACAATCAATACGTAACTGAGGGTGATACTACAGGCTTGGGAACGGGTGAGCAAGGTACTGTTAAAATTAATGGAGCTGATCCTTTAAATATTAGCAGATTACCAAATCATAAATCAACTTTAAACATTAGATTTGAGTATGATGAACCTGTAGTTTGTAATCAACCTACCATTGTTATATATGATAGAAGCACCATTGAAAACCACGCTGTAGACGTTATTACATATGTTTATGAGTGTAGACATCCACAATCAGAAGAAAGTGCCGCAAGTTTATCTCACAGAGCTAAAGGTACATTTACTTGGACTACATTTAACCCCAGAGCAAGTGATAAACCTACACCTATGTTGTTAACTAATTCCCCCGGACCTAGCGGACTTAATAGTAGTCCAGCAGATACGGCTGGAAGTTATGGTGCTTATGTAGACTCAGAAATGACAGCGATTGGCAACGGCTTAACCAGAGACGATTTTAATAAAGAAGACGTTGGATATTTCATGAGGCACGATTGGTTTATATCTCTTAGTTCTTCACCAATTGAGATTGGACAAAAAGCATCTTATGGCCTCTACTTCACTGTAGATTATTTGCCACAGGCATAAAAAGAGGGGGCATTTCTGCCCCCTCGTAATAGAGATAACAATCTGAATCTAGAATAAACTAGTTAATGTTTTAAATCTCTATGTTTAAACTAGGTTATGATGCGAACCTCTATTCCATAGCCTTGGTCTTTGGGTTCCACTTGAGCCAGCCATTATCTGGTAGCCATGTGTCGCCATCCTTACGCTTGGGAAACAGACCTCCACCCTTCTTCATAGAGCCAAAAGCAAGTTTGGCCCCACAGTCTGCACATCGTAGTTCATAGTATTCATTTTCGTCCACAGTTCTAACTACAAATCTTAGGTTCTCAGAACCACACTTTCCACATTTACTTTCTTCAAAGACTTCTTGAAATCTTGAGATTTGAGTAAACACTTCTCTGTGCGTATCTGCTTCAAACTCTGCTGTAATCCTGTTATTTGCTGTTGTATAGTTTAGCTTCATCTTATCTCCACTCTTGATTATATCCAGTAATTTCACTTGGAATAGTACTCTTGTCACGTTGATATTCATTGAGACGATCAATGATTTCGCTGGCGACCTTCTTTGAAATTTTACGATTATTATCTACTTTAAATATATCTTTTAGTAGTTTTGCTCCATCTATATTTAACTGTTTACATTTAATGTCTATAAAGTTATATTGCGCATCACTCATCCTTGCGGATTCATCAAATTCCCCAGCGCTGCTACTATTTTGCTTGGATAGATCGCGTACAATTTTTGCAGTATCTTTCTTTGTTAACTCTTCTGCTGCTACACCCTTGATCTTTAGAACTTTTCGTAAAGCTCTAGCTTCTGCTCTTGTGCTAGCAATCGCAACGGCGAAAGCGCAGAACATGTCATCTGTGTTTCCCTCCCAAGAGTCTGCTACTTCTGAGCATCTTAAACCATTAACAAATTCTATCGTAAAAATAACAGTTGCTCTACCGTGATGGTCGTCTCTATCTGTAGGCTTTACCCACGTTGGACCACTAAACGACATCGGCCCCAGAACAATTTCAGAAACCCTCCTAAGACCAGTTACGAGAGGATGACCATTCATTAGCTCATCTTCCTGAAACAAGGTCATAGCGTAATCATGCCACTCTGGTGACAACATAGAAGGAGCATCTTCAAGTACCACGTTTTTCACTGATGTGTCAGTATTTGATGGCGTATCTAATGATTCCATACCATCAAACAAATTCTCTTCATTCATATTTATCCTCATGCTTCTAGTTCAATATATCTACTGGATTTAGATGGAAATACTTTTTCCATACCGTGTAACAAATCAATCAACTTGTTCTTCAACTCTTCCTGCGCACTTAAGCACACAGAATCTGAAAGGTGCTTTACTCTTATTATAGCAAATCCTTTGCTTAAAATCAACCCCGTCTTGTTAGAATCTGCTTTAATTTGTTTCCTAAGTTTTTCTTCCCCCCAAATTGGCAAAAAATGCGAAGGACCATCTACTTCTATAATACATTTTATCTTTGGTAAGTATAGATCTATTTCAAGATTTTCGTTTGGTATTAAATTCTTTTTGTGTTTTTGTATATTCAATCCTGTTCTAGATAGCTCTTCGTACAAAAACCTCTCTAGTTTAGAACCTTCTTTTCCAGCTTTCTGTATAGCTTTAATTGCTAGACTTTGCATATTCTGTTTATCTTGAGCTGTCATATTTGACCATCTTACTTTAGCTTGTTTAACATGTTTATTATATTCTTCATCACTTATATTATCCCAGTATTGTTTTAAAGAGCTACTTATTTTAAGTTTCTCTTCCTTACTTCTTTTTTTTCCTTGAGTTGGAATTTTAGCAATTCCTTTTTTGATTGCATTCTTCTGCGCTGTACTTTTATCGTTAATCTGAACCCCGTTCTTTAATAAAATTCTTCTAATCTTATTGGGGTACGTATTTAAAAACTTGGCTATCTCGTATGTACTCATATTTTCTTTTTCGTACATGTTTACTATATCTGTTGTGTTTTTCATAATGTTAACCTAATTTATTTTTGAGGAACTCATCTATTGTTATCCCGCTACTTTGAAATATTCTTTTAGATTTCTCTACTACGTTTTCGTTGTCACAAACTATCTGTATATCACTATCATGTTTACTATATTCAAATAATCTTACTATATCCACACCTTGTCCTATATAAAGTATCGCCGTGTCTATATTATTTTTAATAGATCTAGCATATATTATATCATTGACTGTGAAGCATAGCAAAACTCCTGAAAAAAACGACATCTCAGCTATACCAAAAGTGCCAAAAGGAACTCCAGCGTTAACCTGAAAGTCTGCAAACATAGAAACATCTAAGTTTTTATATTCTTGTTTAGCTACAGTCCCCACATTGGCAGCTGCCGACACAAACTCTGTAGCAGGGTGAAGTGCAAAGCCTAAACTAATTCCCATACTTAACTCCTATATAAAGTGATTCTCTTGTTCCAAGCATAATGATACATAGAAATAAAATCTTTCTAATGCGTGTGACATATCTCCATCTGGTCTATAGTGAGATGGAAAAAAATTTTCATGAATACACGAGTGCGCTAAAGACAAAACCCTTTTATCTATTAGAAACATAGTCCCCGACGTAAATTTAAAGTTAAGATTATCTCTTTTTATTAAGCCATGTTTTTCATACATTATATATTGAAGCTCTCTTAACCATATCAAAGTCTGCCTGCATAATACCACTAAGTGTTTTTGGTCAAATCTTAATACCTTGTCAAGATTAATTAACTCTTCTTCGCTCTTTAATGATTCTAGTCTTTTAGGATGCTTTGAAGATACTAGACCAGAAGTTTCATCGTTTATTAATGAGTTAACTTTTTTCTCTTGTTCTATCAGAGGGTCTACTATTTGATCAATCCATTCGAGCTTATCGTTGCTTTTATCATGAGCGTAAAAGACCCAATCCTTATTCTCTTTATTTGTTTTATAAGATGCAAAAAATCCATTTTGATCTGTACCTTTATTTGGAACGTATACAGTTTTTACATCACAAAAATTATCATGTGCAAAATCTAGTATAGCATCATTAGACTCTGAATCATGTATTAATGAAATGTTTATACGTCCCTTCCAATAGGGGCTAAGTTTTTTTAATAAGTATAATGAAGAATCTTCATACCAGAGATGTAGATGGACTTCTATTTTTTCTTGATTTAACATTAAATTTTTTGTGGTAATTGTGATAAAATAGTTTTTACTCTATTAATATTCGTGTGCTTGTCTTTAGTGTTCTTCTTTAGTTTTGAGAAGTCTTGTATCTTATTTTTATTGTTATAGTCTAAACTTTCTTCTATTTTAAAAATCTTTTTAATCATATCGTCTATTTTTTCTGCTTTATTTTCAGAATAAAAGTAAACTTTATCACAGTAGATTATGGATTGAAAAAAGAATTCGTCTAAACCATCGTCTAAATTTGTAAATAATACTTGATTATAATTTTGAATTAGATTTGCATAGTGAAATCCAGCAGGAACTTTTAAATCTCCGAGACCTTCAGTGGGAAATATATGATAATGATCTTCATTTATTTTAATATCTAATTTATCTAGACTTTCTTGACCTTCAGTCACTATTAAGGTGTCAAATTTTTTAGACCACTTCTTCGACTCGTCTAACAGTCCCAGCTCAACAGCTGGCAACAAAGGGATAGCATTATCTGGCATAAATAAAACTTCTTTGTTCACAGTTTTATTGTAAAATACTCTATGATTTATATTCATATTCTTTAAAGCTTCAAACGTATTTTTAGAAGAACCATATTTAGCTCCATCGTTACATATAAAAAGTGGTATATTTTTTTCTGAGTCCTGAATATAGCAAACTGTATCTCTTGATAGTGTTTCACAATGGGTAATGTAAGCATCTGGGTTAAATGAGTCTAGCATTTCAAACATTGTTTGAGAAAAATCGTTAAGTAATACCTGATGATCTCCAACTTCTTGAAGTCCTCTAGCTAAATACTCAGGTTGAGAAATTGAATCTGTAGAATATTTATCAATTACTAACTTCATACTTACTCCTAACCTTATTATATGTCTTAATGTTCTTAATTTTCATTATAGTTCCTGTATTTGATTTTGGCTTAATGTTATGTTTATTTGTTATCTTGTTCACTGCTTCAAATAAAAACTTCTTTCTAAAAGATTTATCACTAAGTATTTTTTCTAAATCTAGTATAGTTTCTTTTCCATTAAAAAAAATGATTTCAGACCAAGGCTGACTTGCTCCGTAGCAGAAAAATTCTACAGAGTCTTTGCTAGCATTAACTCCTATTTCCAAACTTTCATCTGAATACTCATTAAGTATTGCGAATGAATTAGCAAAATCTAACCCAGTGAATACTTTTGGCTCAAACAATAAGCTACCATCTATGAATAATATCTTATCATTAAATGTATTGTGCAGGCATAGCCTAGCACTCTCACATGAATTTGTATTTTCGTAGTCTTTGTTTTCTACAATTCTTATGGTATTGTCTTTATACTTATTCATAATGTAACTATAAACTGCGCTTGTAGAACTACCTACAGATATAATAAGTTCATAGTTAGTAAATTTTTTATTTATCGCATTTATTTGTTTGTCTATTAATTTTTGTTCTCCAACATCTATAAAAAGTGTAGGGCTGTGTCGTTTCATTCTGTTTATAGTCTGATCGTGAAGAAGAACTATAGTAATAAATTCTTCATACTTTCTAGGTCGTCTTTTAACAGGTTGTTTTTTATTCTTCTTAGCAGATGATCTCATGCTAACCTTACTCCATTAAATACAAGAAAATATTCTCTTTGTTCTATTTTTTCTATGTTTACATTTCTACGAGCCAACAACTTCTTAACCTCAGACAAAGCTATGATAGAATTGAGACTAGGCAAGAATTTGTTTAATTGTTCTAGTTGTAAATTTCCAGACGTAAAGTCAATACATACTCTTTCAAAGTCTGAGATGGAAACGTCAATAGTACCTTTAATCCTAATTTTTGAAATAGATTTATTCAATACCTCTAATGCGTCTTCTCCACCAATAAGTTGTAAAGCTTCTGATATAATAACTGCATTACAAGAAGATGTTGGCACAGCATCTAGTTCTTTCATGTAGGTTTCTTTGTTTTTTGTAATGTCTATGTTTGTAAATCCAGACATATGTTTTTTGTCGGAATATGTAATGTGTAGATTCATTTAAAATATCCTTTATATAAGCTTATAAGTAAATCATTAAGTTGATTTGATTCAAATATGTTATTAACAACACAGAGTCCTTGTTTAATTTTCCAAGAATTTAATATTTTATCGGAAGTAAAGATATTCATATCACCAGCTAATTTATTTACTGCTGATTCAAATTTAGGAGTAATTTCTTGGGGAGGATGGGTAGTAAATACGCATAGTTTAGGTATATCAAAAATTTGAACTATAGAATCACTGACTTGATTTGTTACGTTGTCATTATCAAAACATATAAGAATGTCATAGCTAATATTAGACATGCCATCACCTTCTGGAAGTTCAAATATATTATCTACCTCTCCTGAGTCTTCTATTTTTTCTACTGAAAAAAGATTATTTTTATTAATTAATAGCGCTGTTTCTTTTGTCAAGTGGCAACAAAATAAATTTAAAACTTCTTTTTGTTGAGACACAACGCTACGTAGCACTGATGAATTTCTATTCATTTAAACTTTCCTTAATCTTATTACCCACCGTATTGTAATTAAACTTTTCCCCTAACATATAAGATTTTGTTTTATCTTTTTTATGCCTATTATTATAGTAATATCTCATTGCTTCAGAAACTTTCTTTTCACTGGGATGAAACCAAAACTCTGAGCCAGTAAAAATATGATTGAATGCACCATCTTGTTGATTACAAATGTCGTATACTCCATCCACAAGAGTCCCTGACCACTTGTTGTCTGGGTCTATAAATGTTTTTGGTCCACCCTCATTGCTACATATGGGAGTATTACCAAAGCACATGGCTTCAAAAGATGGAATAGACCAAGCCTCTCCATAAGATGGACTAACAAAGCAGTCGCACGAGTAGTGTAAAGATTGTATCTCTTCGTCTGTTACAGGGCTTGTAATAAATCTAATTGCTGGATAGTTCATAGAATCATTGTAAAGTCTCATTTCTCGTTGAATATTTACGCACATATTTTGACATTGCTGGTCTAACTCCTCTGGGCCTATATTAAATTTGTTTAGTTTTAATACTAATAAAGTATTATCTCTTGGAGAAAAAGTGTGATAATAGCTTCTTATTATGCTTTGTATGTTTTTTCTGTTAGTAACATCCCCTATAAAATAAAATTTAAAACAACTTTGATGGCATCCAAAATCAATACTATTATATGATTCTTTATATTTTTCTGTGTTGAAAGTGTGATGTATTGTAGAGACTTTATTTTTTACAAATTTTTCTGTATTTTCTTTTAACGTGTCGTTAGGAACCCAAACCTCGTCAACTAAATCCAAAGAACTGTGCCACATATTTTTCTTTGTGTGTATTGTTTCCGCTTCTAGATAAGCAATATTTTTCTTAAACAAAGAGCTACCTAATATGTGATGAGGCAGAACGTGCTGTATGCAATGCGTGACATCTTCTAAATTGTTTCTTTCTAGCTCTGTTATTCTGCTGGGTAAACTATAATCTTTATTAGTAAGCTTTATATCCCTACAAACTATTGGTACTCCCACACTATCTATAGCTAGTATATGATCTATAGCAGAGTTGGCCCAACCGCTTGATTCTTTGTAATGTCCTATATATAATATTTTCATTGTATGCCTAACCTATCCCCCCTCTTTTTTTCTAATGCGTTCTCTATACTCCTCATTTGCTTTACATATCTATAAGCTATCTCGTAATTGAAAGCTGACTTTTGAATATTACCATCTGAAATCATAGAACTATCATTCGCATAAGTTCCAGCAGTAGAAGACGTACTGAATCCATAAAGTAAATCTCTTTGTAATTTCTTGTGGAAATAACTATTTATCTTTTCTGGTTTACATAATACATTAGATATTAGAAAGTGACTCATGTGATCTGTAGATGAAAAATTTTCTGGATTCAACATCGGGTGAGATTCTTTAATGTTTAAAGGAGATTTCCAAGTTAATTCTTCCGGCAATATTTCTACAGAATCAAAATACTTCTCCCAAACTGCCCCACTTTTATCCCACTGATAATGTTTCAAAAAGTTTTGCTTGATATTAAATCCTACCTTATTTCTCATGGCTGATGGCTTACTTAAGAAATCAATAATTTTTTCACACGCTGATTCATTGTTGGGTACAGCCCTCATGCATCCTGTTTCCATCTCTTTATATAAGCTCTTTGTCTCAAGAATTATTCCTTCTAGTTTTCTTATAACACTTGTCATAGCTGAATAATCTATAGATGCTACCGGAACTCCTCCAGCTGCTGCCTCTACTTGTGGTAGCCCAAACCCCTCTGAGTTAGCATATTGCACATACAAATCAAAACAATTTATAATTGTAGATAGATTTTCATATGTAATTCCGTTCTGAACGTTGGACATAACAGCGTCTACTTCGTTCGTAAAAGGAGAAATAGTCCTTGGGCCTTGAAAGAAAGAGGCAAAGGGCTTGGAAGTTTTTTTACAAACATATGTAAACATAACATGAGAAGATAGCTTATGCTCCTGTAATAACTGTGGTAAATCCCACCCCATATCTGGATAACTGGTGTGGCAGTAAAGCAAATAATTTTCAGGATCTTCAACCTTGTCAAGCATCATTCTAAAAGTTTTAAATAAATCGGGATATAATTTTCTTCTTTGATTTCTCATTACTGTGCCGAGTATTTTTTTATCTTCTGGTATATTCATATTTATTCTGCACTGAGTCTTGTCTTTTTCCACAGAGTAAGCAGGGTGTGCTGAAGGTGGTGCAGAACCTACAATATTAATAGAGTTAAAACTTTGTTTCTTTAGCAATTCAGATGCCCAATCAGAGTATGTTAGGCAAGCATCTGCTTTTTTGTAAGCTTCTATCCACTGGTGCGCTTGAGGTTCAGCGTCTACAGTGGGCATAATACACCATTTATAAAAGTTTCTGTATGGAGATCTCTCTTCAAATTCCATCATCCAGAAATCTCTAATATCACATACTATATCAGGCATAAAGTCTAAACAAGCATCGTGAAAGTAATATTCTCCAAACTGATTAGTGTATTGAGAATTGTATTTTCTTTTTTCATCTTCACTAGCTGTCTTTGTCAATGCAGCAGGATAATATTTCCAAGGAATTGATGCTGATCTTGGATCGTCAGCAGACCCGTAGGAAGACAACTCAGCAATTTCATACTTACCAGTGTCAAGTAAGTAATTTAAGATTTCTCTAGAGTAGGTAGCGTATCCCGTATTAAGAAATGTCGCTTCCGTGCAAAACAAAATTCTTTTTTTTCTCATGACCACTCCCAATCCTCAAAGTCTGAGTCCTGACAAATATCAAATTCATTAACCCTAAAAATTATAGAATCATTATCCTTAGAAAGATTTTTTGCAGAAGCCTGTATGGATATTTTAGTACCTTTTTTTGCAAATTTTTCTATGGTCTCTGCGCCAGTGTGCCAAGCTTCGCAGTAGATGTGTGTTGGTATTCTACTCTTCTCTCCTGTACTTTTCGTTCTCCTGTAATTATATACTACTACCACAAATTCTGCTAGAAGTACACTACCAACGTGAGATGTTTTTGGGTTTTCTATAAGATACCCAGTAAAACAACAATTATTCATATTCTCTCCTATCTTTGTATATTAGCTTGTACAATGTAAAAAAACAATTAAATTTCGTGAATTTTATCTACGATAAAGGAAGTGTCATTTTTATTAACGGAACCACAAAATATAAGATTATTTCCTTCATATAATATATATTTATATTTACGCTTAACACTGGGGAAAATAATTACGCTATCAAGTAAACATGTATCATCTTCTATTGTTAAGAAAGACATAGCCTGACCCTTTGAATCACCTTTAGTTATGGTATAGTCAGACATTCTTTGTATGTTTGCGCCAACGCAGATATTCTTTCCTTTCTTTCCGTTTAAGATCTGCTTACAAGTAGTATTAGAGGCTGATGTATCTGACATTTCTACCCGAGTCATAGTAACGGGACAACCTAAGAATCTAGTTTCTTGATCTATTATCCATCCGGCATCATCATCTAAGTCGTAGGGTGGATCTATTAAGAGCTGTATCTCGTTTTCAACAATTTGTTTTCTCTCTACCTTGCTGGTTCCACCGCCCTCTTTCTTTGTTGGAGCTAGGCCGGACAAGCAGTCTATAAAGTTCTTCCATTTATATGTGGAATAGTTTTTGTGTAACCAAGCTTGCTCTGCTTTGGTTAAACTTCTGTATATTTCGTATTCGTATAAAGCCTTATTTCTGCTAATAGAACCATTAAAATCTCTAAAGAATCCAATAGATGCCAATGCTTTGAATGCTGTAGAATTAACTTTAGTAGCAAAAAATAATAGTATCTCCACCCAGCTAAACTGCTTTACTTTTTTACTAAGTTCTTTTTCGGATTCTAGCAAAGAAGATATTACTTTGTCCCCAGTTTTTCCTGTTAGTGATTTTATATCTTTTATTCCAAAGTAAATTTTACCTCTATTGACATTGAATTTTTCTTTATAGTTAATTATACTTGGAGTTCTTGCTTGAATGTCAAACAACTTAGCTTCAGAAATCAGTTCGTATATCTCTTGATGTGGATCTTGTTTTTCGTTTGCAAAATATAAGTAAGCTAGAAAAAATTCTTTCGTATTATGAGCTTTCTGATAAGCGCTCCAGTATGAACACACTGCGTAGGATATACTATGTGATTTGTTAAACGCATACCTTGCCGATGCTTGAATCCACCCAAATATTTGTTCTGCCTCTTCTTTATTTACAATCTTAACCCTTTTAGCTCCAGCAATAAACTTCTTTTTGACCTTAGCCATGAGGTCTGCTTTCTTCTTACCAATAGCTTTGCGTAACTCATCTGCTTCTTCAAGATTAAAACCAGCTACTTTTTGAGCAATACGCATGGATTGTTCTTGATATACTAGCACTCCATATGTAGGCAGCAACACATCTTCCAATGATTCGTGCAAGTATGTTACTTCTTCACGACCATGCTTACGATCAATAAAGTGTTGGGTCATAGACTTGCCGTCCACGAAAGCTTTTAGACATCCGGGGCGAATGATAGCAATTAATGCTGACAACTCTTCAATATTATTAGGTGCAAGTTTCTTAGACCATGATTTGCCAAGGTTGCTCTCTAGTTGAAACACACCCTTAGTTTTGCCTTCTGCAAATAATTTCCAAGTATCCTTGTCGTCATATTCATTTGACATACAAATTGCCGTCTGCAAACGCCTTATCTAGTTCAATGTTTTGGTAAACTGCACGATGAGTCTTAAGCAACTTTATAAATATATTAGCCGTATCTTTAACATCTTGCAATGCATCGTGAGCATTTTCTTTGCTCAGTCCCATACGCTCCCTAAGAGTATCCATACTGATAGACCTAATGCTTGGATCACCCTCAGTCCACATGTGCATATTATCCATAACGTCACACTTGTGGATCTTACTAAAGATCTTTTGTTGCTGCCTAGCGTCATCAAAAGGTCCATATTCTTTACATAATCTATTAATAATAATCATATCAAAGCCAATAATATTAAAACCAACGGGGATAGGATTAAAGAATGGATCTTTTTTCCAATTATATTTATCCACAAAGGTGCAAAACTTTCTCCACACTGACTTAAGCGTTGGGGCTTTTGCCAAGTCTTTTCTATTTTTCCCCGTGACTTTTAATGCGCCCTCTTCTATAGGGTCAAGACCGGCAGCAATAGCCGCATCGTCATTTAGTATTGGTCTAATCTCACTATTAAAAGATCCTTTCATAGCAAGGTTGCGACCGTCTAGTGCGATGGCAGCAATTTGAGTGGGTTGAGTATTATGAGGATTACGACTTCCTGTTTCAAAATCAAATACAATAAAATCTCTGTTAGCCATTGTTAGTCCTTCTTTTCTAGTTTTTCTAGTTCATTAATGCTTAAATTATAGCAGTCTGCTTTAACCTTAAAATTATTACTTGGGTCTATCTCGCCTTTCTTGAGTTTTCTGGCTTGCTTAAAATACTCAGCCTTGTCCTTTTGTCCTAATACCCACGCTTTAACAGGTCTATCACCTTGAAATTGTACTCTTACAAAAAAGTAAATATCACATCTTTGTTTTGTATTATAAGCAGCTACTGAACAGTCATAGTTTGGTTTAGGAGGACTTGTGCATCGCTTGGTTTTTACATCATATGTTTTACCATCACTTACAATGTCAAAATCATAAGTATTGGCTTTAACTCCACCCAGATAATCCAAAGCTATCAACTCTCCCACAAAACCAGCAACGTTACCTTCACCTTTGGTTATAGAATTTTTAAGCTTGCCTAAATCTCTAGCCATGCTTCTGGCTTTAACTCTCATATAATCTGTAACTTTAACTTCTATCATTAGTCAATTCCTTAATTTTCATTAGCTTGTCTAGTAGATTAATTCCTAGAACGTCAAATTTTACATGACCTAGCGCTTCTAGATCAGTCATCTCTAATCCTGCTATCTTTTCTTCTGCGCCTTTCTGTGTTACCATTGGACACACGTTTTTTAATTTATCTTTAGATATTACAACGCCAGCAGCGTGTTTGCCCTGAGTTTTAAACGTGCCTTCAATATCTATTGCCTGCTTGAAGTATTCAGCATAATCTCCCTCAAGCTTTCCCTCGTCTGTTATGTGACAAAAATCTCTTAAGTCATCAGAGCGATTCAATAGTGACCATCTAATGATTGACCTGTCTTCGTCTTCCATGTCTGCAAGTTGATCTGATATGTCTGCCTCGTTTGGTATGCTCTTTGTTATAGCATTCATCTCACTAAAAGAACAAGCCTCATTTATACGAAGCACTTCTTTTATTGCGCTGCGTCCTTGGAGTCTGCCAAATGTAATCATCTGGCTAACATGTTCATTTCCATAAGTTGCTTTTAGATAATCTATAACATCGTCTCGACGCTTACCGGGAACGTCCATGTCAATATCTGGTAGAGAAACGTGACCGCCCGTATTACGACCAGCATTATAAAATCTTTCAAACAACAGATCGTGTTCTACCGGATCTATCTTGGTAATACCTACTAGATATGATATTAAACATCCAGCAGCAGAACCTCTGCCGGGACCAGCTAGACATCCCATATCTTTTTCTATATGTCTAATAATATCTTGAACAATTAAAAAATATCCAAACAGATCTGCATTTCTAATAACTTCTAATTCTTTGTGGAACCTGTCTCCGTATAGCTTTTGTTTATCTTTATCTTTTCCAACTTTTGGTTTTAATAATTCTGTGTATCCTTCACGCGCCATCTTTGTTAAGTAATCTTCTTGAGACATACCCTTGGGGCATACAAACTTTGGCAGCATGGGTGGATTTAAAATTTCATATTCTTCACAATTTTCGTATACGTATTGTAGTTCTCTATCGGCCTTGCCTTCTACTATACATTTATTATCATTAATAAAGTAATCTAGAATATCACTTTCTAATTCTTTTTTCCTAATCTTGTTTTGTATTTTAGGTAATGTTGTCTTGAGTGCGGAACATAATAAAACTCTATGTAATACTGCTTGTTCTTTCTTTGCGTAATATGATGGTTTAATATTATCATTAGACTTGCTGATTGCTATTAAATTGTTTTTGCTTATAATTTCTTTAGCAACTTCAGATACAATATTCCCACTGTCATCTGTAGAGGATACCATCTGTATAAGATCATACCAGCCATCTTTGTTCTTAGCGTACACTGTGGTATTGTCAAATGAGCAACCAATTATTGGCTTGATGCCAACTTTTTTGCAAGCTTGATGGAAAGATACTGCGCCTGATATAGATTTATAATCTGTAATTCCACAAGCTGGATAGTCATTATCAGAACAAATTTTTGCCAGTTCGTGTGGCTTAGAAAATCCTTTTAGCAAACTATAATGTGTAAAATTCTTCAATGGAAACCAATTCAATCTTTCCTCCTCAATTTATAAGTTGCCAGATAGCAACCTGAATCTAGAATGAACTAGGTGATGCTTTGAATCTGGCTTGTATTCTAACGGATGGTGTGTTGAAGCTAGACTAAACTAGTTAACAGCATGAATCCGTTATTATTTTGACGTTGCAGGCATGGGTCTGCGTATGGGTTCTTCCTGTTTTGGTCTATGCTCTCCGGGGCGTGTCAATGGAAAGCTCTTTACCTCTTCGCTCATCGTCAAGTCCTTTCATTATATCATACAATTTCTTTGTTGCAACTTTTGAAGCCTTGTTATCTGATGGATAGTGGACACCTTGTAATATTCTAGCTAAAGCACAGTAATCAGACAACTTAAAAAATACTTCTTTATGTACTGGATACTGGTCTGCAAGTATATGAGCTGCTAGCTCTGAGTATATAGTATGACCACTAGGATATGAGGGGGTGTGGTGAGTATCTGTATAGAGAACATTAATATCTAAATTATAATAAGGAGCTAATTGCTCTGGTCTAGCTCTATTATAATAATATTTAAGCGCAAATTGATATTGTTCTATTACATTGTAATAGCTATTAAACTTAGATCTGGGAAAAGTTAGATCATTCTTCTTTAAAAAATCACTAAATATATTAATAGGATCTTTATCCACAGATATTATCAAATCTACTTCTTTAGAAGTCCTAGACTTAGTTGCTTTAGATATTTCTTGTAATTCTTTAACCGTTGTTAAACTGCTATTCTTATGGTGAGGCGGTATAATAGTTTTAAATTCTATATCTAAAAGAGATATATCATCATCATAATCCATCTTATTATTAAGATAGGTAACTTCATCTACCGACTTCTGAGAGTCTATAATTGCTGCTACTTTATTTATTAAGCTCATATTTTCTCTCGGTAAATACTTTGTCTAATCTTTGAACTAACTTAGTGCCAGCTCTGCGTCTAAAACATGGTAGTAAACCATGTATACATAAATATACACCAGCTCTGATACAACAGAACCCATGACATGTAGCAAACTTTAAATGCTGCCAATAGGTCATATTATTTTCTTTTAAATGTTCATTCCATCTTTGATAAAAATTCATTCTACCACGCCTTGCAAGACCAATAACGCGCTTTCCATTTTGGACCGGGATTTGCACAGTTATGTCTAGCTCTAAAAGACTTTCTTCTTGCCGGATTATCCTTCTTGATAGACATATTAGGATCGCCAAAGTTTACTTTAACAACATTGCCAGAGCCATTTTTGACATAAACGCTTCTTTTCTTAGGCCCGTCTGGAGTTAAGAATGGTTTTCCAAGCTTTACTTTTTTCCCCTGATATTCTGCCGCCATACCCTTACATCCACACCCATCTGATTTTTTACCTTTTTTCTTACGTAATATTTCAAAGTCTTCTTCAGTTACTTTACCATCGTTATTTACATCAAGGGATTTTTTTTGTTCTTTAGAAGGCTCTGACTGAGCTTTTTTCCAAGACTTTGGATCTGGCCTGTCTTTATCACCTTTTTTTGCTGGTTTATAATTCTTGCCTTCTCGTTCTTTCTTCTTGCGAATATTTTCCCACAGTGAAGCGGCATCATATTCTCCTTCATCTTCTCCACAATCTTCATATTCAGCTTCTGTGGGTAGATAAAAATTTTCTTCTGTTAATTCTTCTGTAGAACCATAAGTTTGAAAATTATATTCTTCGTCAGTTTCTTCTATAAAAGACATAATCATCTCCTCTACAAAGTTTGTTTAATGGCAGCAGTAAGTAAAGAATCTATACTGCCGGGGGGAATTTTATTTTTAAAATGTTCGTAAGCACCTTTAATCATTTCATGTTCTGGATCTTGTGTAAGTTCTAGCCATCCTACAAAGTAATTCCATATTCTATCTTCTAATATTAATGGGTATTTTACTCCGCTAGGTCTATCGAATCTGTGAATCCATTTAAGTTCTGGCAAGCAGATAGTTCTACCACCAAATTGTCTAAACTTTTCATGTATATATCCTTCCTCCGCTCCAAATCCTTTAAATTTTTGATTAAATTTTACCCAGTTCTTTGTTTCGCAGGAGAATAATCCTAAACCCTGCATAGGTATGTCAAAGGGCTTTCCTTCTTTTAACTTCTGATGGTCTGTAGCCCACTTTCCATACATTCCCGATCCCCATCCCGGCGTAAAGTGCGTTGACGCAGCTTCGTGCTTAAGATGATCATATATTAATGGTCCTTGTACTAGGTCTTTACAGTTTGGTTTATCTTTATAATAATCTAATAAGCTTTGTATGGCTCCGGGGAATAGCATAACATGCGAATCCATAGATATAGCGTATTTACCCTTAGCTTGTCTGAAAATCTCGTTTCTTACCGCTGTCCCTGTTTTAAAAGTATAAGGTATGTATGTTCCATTTGCGACCCAGTTCATATATTTTTCATTGGCTTTACCATGAGCTGAGTCTGGGTTGTTATCTATTAGTATTATTTCTACTTCTTCTGTATTACATATCGGGTGATACATTCTCAATGATTGAATAGAGAAATATACTCCATCATAATCATCGTATGTAGCCATGCCTATTGTTAGTTTTTTTTCCATTAGCCCGGAGCCTCATAAAATCCTATGTCAAATCCTTCTCTACTACAATCCTGAATGGTCTTGTCTATACCGTGAGTTTCGATATGCTTCCCTATATACATACACATATTTTGGTCAGTTTCAGGCCAGTTGTTCTTGCAAAAATGGCACAATTTAGTGCATTTCCAGTGGCTTCTATCGCTAGAAATAGGTCTTGGAGACGTATTTTGTTGTATTTCTTGAAATCTATTTTTTAACATTTCTAAAAATTTGCCTTCATCTTCAGGAGAAAAACATAAACTAAAAGGTGATGGGTCTGGTTTTCCATCCTTGTCCTTATAAAAGAAAATGCTCATAATTCTATTGGGAAATTCAGGGTATAATTTAGATATAGCATAGTAATACAATAGTAATTGTGGATCATTTTCTAATTTTTTGTAGTCTTTTACCTCTCCTGTTGTCCAATCCATCCTTCTTCCAGTTTTCCAATCCACTACTTCAATAGTGTCATCGTTAATCTTTGTAACAAGATCAATAGTTCCCTTAATAGCTAGTTGTCCCTTTATCGTTTTACCATTAATTTCATACTCAAATTTCGCCCAATCCTCTTCAATAGGTATATCAAAATGAGGTTCTGGAAAATGTATATTCCTTAACCTTGGATCAAATTGATTATCGCCGTGGGTTAAAAAGCACCAAGCTGCTTTAGATATATCTTCCCTGTCCTTAAGGCTAAAAGAAAAAGCAGATGTTTTTTCATAAGCATCTATACTTAGATCAATTAAATTATTTACTATTTCATCAGTATGCAGTTCTTCTTTTTTACATTTAAATTTACCAATAGCATCATCATTAACTTTTAAAAATTTTACTTTGGGTTTATCCTGTTCGTGTTTCTTCAGTCCAGCCAGAACTTCCATTACCTTGTGGACCATTGTTCCCATGTCTGCCTTTTTCCCACTTGTGCTTTGATGACCAAGCACATAAGTGATAAAATATTGCATTTGACAATATTCGTAATTGTTATAGCTGGAAGATCTAACGTAGGTTATTAACATGTAGAGTCCTTATGTTATAAGATATGATTCATTTTACTTTTTATGATATCGTTTAGTTCAGAAACTGTAATGTTAGAATTTGATATTACATAATCAAAATTATCCCAACTATAATTATCTTTGTCTAAAGCAGACTCGCATGTATGAGAGCTGTTTAATATATTTCTATCTAGCCTTATTACAATTCCTCCAGCGTCGTGTATCGCCTTTACTTCGTTGGGAAACCTTACGTCTGGCACTACTGCTATGCTAGGATCTTCATCTTTTATTAACTTTATGGTGCAGTCTACCCATACTGAATCCTTAATCTTCCTCATTATGTCTGTACCGAGATGCTGTAAAAATTCTCTAGCTGTCATACCGTATGGCGTTTCTGTATTTTTATCATTGTCAGATCCATAAACTTGTTGTCGTGTTAAATCAAATAAATCCATGCTTATTTTTTTAAGATAGTCTGCAAAGTGATACGTCTTTATATAAGGCCAAAGATTCTGTTCCGCATAGTCACAAAAATCATCATCTGTCCTTAGAACGTCAAAGATGCCCCAACCCTCTACGCCTTGCGCGTTAGTAGTCTTAATGACTAGTTCTCCTTTTTCATTTATCTGGTACTCGGAGATCATTTCATTGTGTTCTAAAACCATACCATTAATGCAGTTTGCGAGGGTATTTTTACCCGCCTGCTTTCGTCCTGATATGCCTATAATTTTTGTCATTAGTATGTACCTTTAAGTTTAGAAAGTATTTTATCTTTAATATCCTTGATTCTCATGTCTCCTATATCTTTGTTTTCTAGTTTGGGAAATATTAGATTATACATTCTACCAAGCTGTCTTTTAATTTGCACCCTAGCTTCTCTTCCTGCCTGATCATTATCAGTAAGTATAATAAGTTTCGTAATAGGCAAGCTACGGATTTTCTGCTCCTGTTCTTTGGATATAGTTTTTCCGAATATACTAACTGCATTTTTAACTCCACATTCATGCATTTTCCAAACGTCTCCTTGTCCCTCTAGTATATATAAGCAGTTTGTTTCTTTAGCTTTTTTGATAGCTCTGTGGAAGTTATAAAAGTAATATCTTTTGTTAAATCCAGTTGGATAAAACAGAAACTTAGGCTGTCTATATTCTTTTACAGACCTTGCTATTGCTCCTACAATTATATCCCCCTGATCATTATGAATTGGTATAATCGCTCTTTCTTTCATTATACCTTTATCACTACAATCTCCCACGCCAAAATATTTTAGTGTGTTTTTTTTAAATCCTCTTCCGTAAAAATATGAAGATGGAATACAAGCGTCACACCCAATTTCTACAGGAATATCTGTTATTCCGTATTCCTTTTTCTTTATATGTCTTATTAATTTTGAAAACTCGTCTTCATCTACAGTAGATATATTAGTAGTGTTACTCTTATATTGTGATATATCAAACTCTTGCGATATCCATTGTAAAGCATCTTTAAATTCTAAATTCTCTCCAGACTTAGCAGACAATACTCCTGTTATTAATCCAAAAATATCATTGTTATGCTCTAACTGACAGTCTCTTGTCCAGCACTTCCATATGCCTCTCTCTGGAGAAAAAGAAAAAGCTCTGGGGTTATCGCTACCCTCATGAATTGGACAGGTAGAATATATATTTCCACCAAAATTTTCACATTCCATGCCTAGTTTTTCAAAGACCAGTTCAGCTTCGCTGTTAAGTTTTTGTTTCAGTTTCTTCAAGTTCATCTTTTATTTTATCCATGTTGTTTACTAATCCTGTGTCTCCAACTGGAGCGTTTTTAAATTCATTTCTTGTTTGTAGCTCCACAAGCTTGGCGTGTGATCCTATCATGTTCATGTTTATATAGTCTCCATCATCCATCCCAGCACCATGTCTAGAGACGATAGGTACTAATTTTCTGTTGCCAGCGTTGGGTCCATCTTCTGCAAGTTCTTCTGTAGATTTAGATTTAAAAATACTAAACGAAGTACAGAGCCAAATAAGCCTGTCTGATCCACTAACAGCGTCTGTGCTTTCCTTTGTAATCCCATCGCGGTTTAATTGCACGAAAGATAGACAGGGTATGTCTAGCTTAACGCATAAATTATGCAGTGAAGTAATTTGAAATCCTAACGCTTGGTATTCTTGTATATTATTTGTTATTGAGGACGAAGACATTAGCTTCAAGTAATCATATATAATCAGACAGTCGTTAGTTTTGCCTGCTTCGTCTGTTTTAACCTCTTGCATTACCCAGCGACGAATAAGATTCAGTATTCCCTCAAAAGGTTTCCCGGCGACACTAATATAACTATATGGTATAGATTCTAATTTTGCTACAGCTGTTTTAATTTTATCTTCTTTGTGCGAATCATCTACAAATTTGCCAGTAGATATTTCATTAATAGGAACTCCACTAATGTTCGCTATTAGTCTATTTAGATGGTCTTCTTTGGACATCTCTGTGTCTAAAACAAGTACTGGTATATCTAATGAGGATACGTTAAGGGCAACATTATCGGCAAATACCGACTTACCAACTTTTGGTCTTGCAGAAACAAGGTCAACGCATTTTCGTCGCAACCCACCACCAATGGCTTCATCGTACTTTGAGAATCCCGTGGGTACACCAATAATATCACATTTATTTTCTGATAAAAATTGTACATAATCTTCTACGCCCTCTCCAATCTTTTCTGGATTCTCTGCACCGTCGTCTTCTCTTAAAAAATCTGTAACAGGATTTTCTAAAATTTGTATAATTTCATTTACGCTTTGAGTTCCGTCAACACTATCTATATCCTGATGAATCTTCTTTGTTAGTTTCTTTATCTTTCTGGCGAACTCAAACTTTTTTAATTGTAACGCAAAGCCAAAGATGTTACCCTGACTGACAGGAAATTCATAAAGCGAGTTGATATAGTTTAACTCTTGTTTTGTGCTAATTTGTTCTGATAGTCCCAAAGAATTAGCAGCAGACAATAGGGTAGGTATATCAGGAGACTGATCTTGATCTATTACTTGTGATATACATGCAAATATCATTCTGTTGTTATCATGGACGAAGCTGTCTGAAGATAGCAATTCAGAAATAACTACGTAGCTATCTATACCGTATTGCAACAGTCCAGCAAGCACTGCTCTTTCTGATCCTATGTCTGATAGTTTTTGATCCATTTACTTACCACCCGTGCAAGATTCACATCTATAATATTCTCCATAAACTAAAGAAGAATTAAGTGTAAAAGTTTTGCCACAACTATTACAAGTTATATCCTTCATCTTTGGTGGTTGTCTATTTCTAGGAGTTCTTTTTACTTTTGGTGTTGACACATCAGAATGTTCACCAGTATCTTCCCAAGTATTCTTGCCAGCCTTCACTACTCTTTTTCTGCTTTTATGTTTATCTAAATCTCTGTTCATGGTAAAGTCTCCATCAACAGCTTCTGAGATTGGTTCTTCATGCTGAAACCTAGATTCTACTTCTGGTTTAAAATCATCACCAGTAAGCGCCTTTAATAAAGCTGCTCTTTGTTCATCTGACAATGTTTGTATAAAATTATCCATACTCATGATCTTTTACCCTTCTCTAATAGTATGTCGGCTTTACGTTTTAGTTCGTACACTTTGCCCTCCATAGCTTGAATCCTAATTTCTGCAATTTCTCTATAATGATCTACAGCTCTAGCGTATTCGTCATTCACTACAATTAATTGTCTGCGCATCTCATGCTTTGTGTATGGGTTAAATTCATCCATGTTTTTTGCTACCATCTTATTTAACTTATCATTGCACCAATTCAGTGCAATCTTCTGCATATTTAATTCATCTTGTAGGTGTGTAGAGTAGCTATAAAGTACATAAGCATAATCAAACATCTCATCTCTTGTGAGAATTTTTAATGTATCCCTGTCGGCATCAGCTGCGCTTTGCCAATCTTCATTAAATTTTTTATTAAACCTAGCATGACTAGCGTTGAGAAAATCATCTACCATAACTCTTAATTCAGCTAATTGTTCATTCGCCGTTTTCAATTTGGTCTCTCCATTGTTCGTTTGCGTCAGAGTACTTCAATACTATTATATCAATTTTATTCAACTCGCACCACTCTATTTTATCTTCATCCTTAGCTTTTGCAATGGCAAAGTCTGCTTTGTTCTTATGAAAAAAAGAAGTATACTCATAGTGTTGTTGACCATGCACTTCTATCGCTAGCATAATTTGTGGTATATAAAAATCTAAATACAACACACCCTTCTTATGACTTGCCGTGCTGCCCGGAAGCTTTACCTCTTCTAATATCCTATAACTATGGAAGATAGTCTTCAAGAGTTTTCTTGCGCGAACGTGAAACTTTGATCTCTTCCGATTGTCGTTTGCGTCTACAGAATAGTTTGTTAGATTCCAAGCGTACTCTCTCCCATTTATACCAATAACTTTCATTTATGATTCCTATCAATAATTTGGCTAGCAATATGCCAGCACATATGTTTAATATTGTGTAAATATGCATTAAAATAACTCTTTAATTTTGTCATAGATAAATGCAGATACTTTAGGATTGTCATTTAAAAACTCAAGGGTATTATTAGCGCCCTGAAATTTAAAAAATCTTTCTATATCCTCTTCTTTGTCTGAAATATTATTGTCTTTGAGTAGTTTTGTATTACCGGATCTTCTA
>Ga0257110_1000074_pt1 | contig 54998 bp, 54 predicted proteins | sample LP_taG_7_FD_190184 | JGI IMG/M metagenome (GOLD analysis project Ga0257110, IMG submission 190184) | Marine microbial communities from Northeast Subartic Pacific Ocean, Canada - LP_J_2015_P26_10m | ecosystem: Environmental > Aquatic > Marine > Oceanic | place: Canada: Northeast Subartic Pacific...
TATTATCTTTTAATATCTTATCAGCGCTAACGGTAGTTGGAGAGTTTGCAGCTTCGACAATGACGTGTGCTTTAATTTTATTGACATTCGAGGTTGTAATCACTCCCCCTACGGCTGCTGGTATTAAGACGTCACACTCAACTTCTAAAATATTTTCTGATAATACATCTGCTCCTTCAAATCCTGCGACAGAGTGATATTTAGCAGTATGTTTAAAAAGCTCTGGAATATTAATTCCTTCAGGATTAATGATACCGCCACCGAGATCATTTATCGCAATAACCTTTGCTCCTCTTTCATATGAATCAAGAGCTGCATACCGTCCAACGTTTCCGAAACCTTGGATAACAACATTAGATCCTTTATATGTTTTATGGATCTTGTCCATTGCTTGAGCTGTTACAGCAATAGCCCCTCTTCCGGTTGCCTCTCTTCTCGTAACGGAACCACCAAGTGCAGCAGGTTTACCTGTGACAATACCAGGCTGGGGTGATCCAACAAAGTTGCTATATGTATCCATAATCCAAGCCATGGTTTGTTCATCAGTACCCAAGTCAGGTGCTGGGATATCTTTCTCTACACCTATAACAGGAAGTAACTCAGCAGTATATCGTCGAGTAACCCTCTGCTTTTCTCCACGTGTTAGAGATGTAGGATCTATTGCGACGCCGCCCTTGGCACCCCCAAAAGGTAACCCAACTATTGCTGACTTCCAAGACATTAATATAGATAGTGCGGTGACCTCGCCTAAGTTCACATCTGGAGCGTACCTAATACCACCTTTAGTTGGCCCCATAGAAAGTACATGTTGAACTCTATATCCAACAACTGTTTCCACTTCTTCATACTCATCACGTCTAAATGGGAATGTAACGATGAGAGCTCTTTGAGGGTGCTTTAATCGCTCTCTTATATTTGGATCTAAATTTATTAACTCAGCTACCTCTTCGTACTGCCTAATAACTTCTGTGTACATGTGAGAGTCAAATAACTGAACATTTGCCATTATAAGTTATTGTATTGCAAATATTTATAAACTTCACCTAAAAAGGGTTTTTTGTCACACCTGAATTCTATATTTCAAGTATGAAAAATAATAAAATAGAAGATATCCTAAATATGATAGGTATAGAAACAATTGTCTTGTGTGAAAACCATAATGATAATTGTAATTGCCATAATGTAGTCAAAGAGGCTGCTTAATTTAGGAGAAAAAATGACTAACAATTTAGATCATATTCTTGAACTAACAAAAGAAGTATCAGCTCAAGACACTGAAGAACTGGACTTAACAGTTACAAAGTATGGTGAAGAATTATCAAACACGGATGATTTAGAATTTCTTTGGGTAGCAAGAAGCACAACTAATCTTGTTAAAAATACCAGTAGAGATATTAAGACTTTTAGTGATCAAAAGATGGCAAAAAATATCGAGGACAGTGGTGCTGTTAGGCTTGGAGATGAAGTATTTGTTTTCAATAAATCTTACACCTGGAAAGTTCAAGATTTAAAAAATTTAGTAAATTGGATAATAGAAAAGTCAACAGACAATGAAGAACTTTGCCAAGCTTTAGTCTCAATCATGGGTCAAAATTTTGTTCCAAAACTAAAAGGTCTTGATGCGGTTGCTTCAGGTAGGAATCAAAATACAGAGATGATAAGGGACACTTTCCTACATAAAGAATGGAAAGATAAACCCGATCTAAAATCTATAAATGTAAACAATACTTCGGCACCTCTATGGGCAAAAGATTTAAAACATAATGAAAGAAGAAAAAAATGAATCAACTATATGAGCTATCAAGACAATTCCCAGATGAATGGGTAAAAAAAGCACCTAAGGGGAAGTTTGGGAACTACATCCCCCATTCAGTTATTACACAAAGATTGCTCGAAGTATGCGGACCATTCAACTGGGAAGTTGTTGAATTAATTAGAGAAGAAAAACAAGGTAAAGTAGTTGGATGTTTTGGAAAACTTACTGTAGATGTAGATGGAAAACTTGTCACAGTTACAGCCATCGGAGATGTTGAAAATGATCAAGGTAATGATGGTACAAATGCAAAACATGCAGAATCTGATTCGTTCAAAAGATGTGCAATGAAAATTGGTTTAGGACTCCATCTTTGGGCCGGTAGCGAATACTATCTTGATAAAAAATTATCTGGTGAAAAAGATTCAAATAAAATAAAACTTCAGTCAGCTTAAATTTTTAGCTGTCCATTTTCAGATTCTAAAACTATTGTTACAGGACCATCATTCTCAAGTGAAATATTCATATTTGCTCCAAATTTTCCCTCACTTACTTCTGCATATGTAGTTAACTCTTTTGAAATATAAGAAAGTATTTTCTCGGCTCTAATTGGTTCCTCTGCATCAATAAAAGATGGTCTATTTCCTTTTGAAATATTTCCTAATAGTGTGAACTGACTCACTAATAGAAATTGACCATCAATATCTTTTATTGATTTATTCATTTTTCCAAAGTCATCTGAAAATACCCTCATATTTCCAATTTTTTTAATTAGTACATCAGCATCTTTAATGGTGTCATCTCTTTTAATACCCCAGAGTAAAACCATACCTTGTTGGATCTCTGAAAAAATTATTTCTTCTATTGTTACATTTGCAGATTTAACACGTTGAAGTACAACTTTCATATGATTATATTAAAGTAATTATATGGCTTTAGACATAAAAACAATCAAAATGGCCCAAGGTCCAAATTATGCAGCATTAACAACTTTATTTGAAGATGGGTCACCACAAACACATACTATGTGGGTTGATACTGATGGAGAACATCTCTTAATTAACACTGAAATACATCGAGTTAAGTATAAAAATATTAAAAAAGATCCGAGAGTAAGTGTTATGATATGGAAACATGATGATGCCTTTAAATTCGTTGAAGTAAGAGGTAAAGTTGTCGATGAAATAACAGGCGATGAAGCGGTTGCAAATATTCAAGATTTATCTGAAAAATACTTTGGAAAACCGTACCCTTTTTCAATACAAACAGAAAGAATTGTATTGAAGATATTGGCGGAAAGAGAATTCTTTTTTAATATAAAAGAAGAAGATTTTACTAATTAATCTTTTTTATAATCGTAAAAACCTTTTCCTGTTTTAACACCTAGATTTCCATCCTCAATTTTTTTCTCTAAAAATTTCTTGGGATAATCTTTAGGATTTTTAGTTTCGTTATAAATTTTTAATTTTGCATAATAATGGATATCTAATCCTGAATAATCAGAAATTTCAAAAGGTCCTAAAGGATGATTTAAACCCTTCTTAATTGCTAAATCTATATCTTCAAAATCAGCAATGCCTTCATCATATAGTTCATAAGCTTCATCTACAAGAGCTGCAAGCATTCTATTAACAATAAATCCAGGAGTTTCCTTCTTCAAAGTAACGATAGATCTTCCCATTGACCTTCCTACAGATTGGGTTCTTAAAATAACTTCTTTGGAAGTTGACTCAGGATATGAGATTTCGACGAGATCCATTCTTAATGGTGGATAAAAAAAGTGCATATTTATAAATCTATCTTTGTGATTACAGTCTTTAGCAATTTCAGATGCAGCTATAAAAGAACTATTTGTTGCCAAGACAACTTCAGAATCTGTTATTTCTGAAAGTTGTGAAAAAATCTCAAGCTTAACTTCTAGTCTTTCAACTACAGCTTCTATTATAAAAGTCTTGTCCTCGGCTAATGAATGAATGCTCTCAGCTAAATGAAGATTTTTCTTAAAGTTTTTTAGATGATCTTCGTTGTATATATTTTTAGAAATAAGGTTTTTAAGATTATCTTCTGCAAATTTTAATTTAGTAGTTACATTTTCTACATCTTGATCAAAGATGTGAGTTTGATAGCCAGCCATTGCAGACAATGATGCGATTTGACTTCCCATTTGTCCGCCACCAATTACACCAATTTTTTCATTCATCTATGTTTGTTAATTTCTCTTCTAGCTATTGATCTTAAATGTACTTCATCTGGTCCATCAGCGATTCTTAAAACCCTAGCTCCTGCAGCCATTTTTGCCAAAGGTGTGTCTTGAGAGAGGCCCATTGCACCATGTGTTTGAATAGCTTTGTCGATAACATAAGATGCAGCTTCAACAACTGTTACTTTAATTGAAGAAATTTCTATTTTGGCCTCTTCCTTTCCATATGTATCTATAAGCCATGCTGTCTTTAGCGTTAACAATCTTGCCTCTTCAATTTTAATTCTTGATTTTGCAATCCACTCTTGAATAACTCCTTGATCGGCTAATTGTTTTCCAAAAGCTTCTCTTGATAAAGATCTATTGATCATAAGCTCTAGTGCTCGTTCAGCCATGCCTATAGCCCTCATACAGTGATGAATTCTTCCGGGGCCTAATCTTGCTTGGGCTATTTTAAATCCTAAACCCTCACCCCCTATAATATTCTTTTTTGGAATAACCACATTTTCAAATAAAAGTTCGGGATGTCCTGTATAACCATCATCGTAGCCATAGACCTGCATAGGTCTAAGGATAGAGATTCCTTCAGTATCCATTGGTACCAGTATTTGACTTTGTCGTTGATGAGGTGCATTTTCAGGATTTGTAACACCCATAAATATACATATTTTAGCTCTGGGATTAATAGCATTTGATGTCCACCATTTACGTCCGTTTATAATGTAGTTATCACCCTTACTTACAATAGAGCTACTAATATTTGTTGCATCAGATGAAGCTACATCAGGTTCTGTCATGGCAAAACATGACCTTATTGAACCTTCTAGTAATGGTTTTAACCACTCTTCTTTTTGCTCTTCTGTGCCAAAATCATACAGAACTTCCATATTTCCAGTATCTGGAGCTGAACAATTAAATACCTCTGGTGCCCACCAGACCTTGCCTGTAATCTCGGCAAGTGGTGCATACTCGACATTCGTCAGTCCAGCACCATATTCAATATCTGGTAGAAATAAATTCCACAAACCCTCAGCTTTTGCTAAGTCTTTAAGTTTGTCAAGAATTTGTGGTATGTGAAGCGAATTACCCGATTCTTCAATTTCTAAATCATAAGCTTGTTCATTTGGATAAATATGTTCTTCAAAGAATTTATGTAATTTTTTTTGTAAATCTAATGATTTTTCTGAGTAATTAAAATCCACAATTTATTCTATCAATAATTAACTCTCGTGAACAATCTTTATGTAATATATTATTGCATGGACTTTTTTGATAACAAATTACGTGAATATATTTCATCAGTGACTGAACTTGATAGGAACTTTACATTTGAACAATTCAAAGTTGGAAGGTCAAACATAACATTTAAAATTGAAGATGGAATTTATCAGTATGTACTAAGAAGACCCCCTTTTGGGAATAAGCTTGAATCTGCTCACAACATGAAGAGGGAGTATAAGATTATTTCTGAATTATATAAAAGTAAAATCAAGGTTCCAAAAGTAATCTCATTATGTTCTGATAGAAATATTTGTGATGAGGATTTTTATATTATGGAGTACATAGATGGAGAAACAATATCAGATAATATTATTGCAAATAAATATTCTAAAAATCAAAAAGAAAAAATATCAAAATCTTTCATAAGAGCTGCAGCAGAACTTCATAGTTATGATGTAGTTAATTCAAAACTAAGTGATTTGGGAAAGCATGAAGATTATGTTGAAAGGCAACTCACAAGATGGAGTAAACAATTCGATGCACAAAAGATAAGAGATATAATCGATTTAAATAAAGCAACTGATATTTTGTTTAATTCAATTCCAAATCAACAAAGTGTACGTATTGTACATGGTGATTATCGATTAGATAATGTGAGAATTAAAGATAGTGAGGTAACAGCAATTTTAGATTGGGAATTATGCACTTTAGGTGACCCATTAGCTGACCTCGGAACGGTGATAGCTTCCTGGTCAAACTTGGAAGAGAAGGATACACCTTTTATTTATTCTCCATCTTTGAGTCCCGGCTTTTTAAGTAGAAACCAGATACTTTCTATTTATGAACATGAATCTTCTCTAAGCTTGCGAGATATTGAGTTCTATATAAGATTATCATTTTGGAAACATGCCATGATAATGGAAGGTGTATACGTAAGATATTCACTTGGTTATTATGGTGATGTAGATAAAAAAGAGATAGATGCATTTGGAGAAAGTACATTTAGTTTTGCTAAAAAGGCATCTAATAAAAATTTGTTAGAGGAGATTTTATGAACGTTATTCCAGCAAACGAACTTGAAAACCATATTGGTGAAGAAATTGGCCTTTCAGAGTGGATAGAAGTTACTCAAGAAAGAATTAATAAATTTGCAGATGCAACAAATGATCATCAATTTATACATGTAGATCCAGAACTAGCCAAATCAGCCCCAACACCTTGGGATACAACAATAGCGCATGGTTTTCTAACATTAAGCTTAGTTTCCTATATGTCGGCAACTTCAGGATTTATGCCAGCAGAAATGCAAACAGCTGTTAATTATGGCTCTGATAAAGTTCGATTTATGGAAGCTGTCCCCGTTGATAGTAAAATTAGAGGACGTTTCGTTTTAACTGATGCACAGTATAAAAAAAATGGTAGATGGCTAGTAAAAACCTCAGTAACTATTGAAATAGACGGTGTAGAAAAGCCAGCAGCAATAATTGAAACTTTAACTTTATATATAGTCAAAGAATAGAAATCGATTTAAGGAGAAAATATGAGAGAAGCAGTAATAGTATCGGCAGCAAGAACACCTATTGGTAAAGCATATAGAGGAGCTTATAACAATACTGGTGCTCCTACACTTGGTTCATATTCTATTAAAGAAGCAATTTCACGTGCTGGTATTGAACCTACACAAATAGAAGATGTAATTATGGGCTGTGCTCAACAGCAAGGTACTCAAGCATTAAATATTGGAAGATTAAGCGGCATGGCAGCTGGTTTACCAGACTCAGTACCTGGTATGACAATTGACAGGCAGTGTTCTTCCGGACTGATGGCAATTGCTACCGGTGCAAAACAAATTATTACAGACAATATGGAAGTTGTAGTTGCAGGTGGGATAGAATCCATATCACTTGTTCAAACAGCTGATTTCAGACTTAACTCTGATCCATTAGTTTTAGATATGCAACAACATGCATATATGCCAATGATTGAAACAGCTGACCATGTCGCAGAAAAATATAAAGTTTCAAGAGACGCTCAGGATGAATACTCATTAGAAAGTCAAATGAGAACTGCTGCTGCACAAGAAGCAGGTAAATTTGATGATGAAATAGTTGCAACAACCTCAACAAAAATTGTTAAAAATAAAGAAACTGGCGAAGTTACTGAAGAGGTTGTTGAACTAACTAAAGATGAAGGCAATAGACCGCAGACAACCTTAGAAGGACTCTCTTCTTTACCTGCAGTGTATGGTGAAGGTAAATTTATTTCCGCTGGTAATGCCTCACAGCTTTCAGATGGTTCAGCTTCAGTCGTCATGATGGAGGCTAAACAAGCAGAAGAGAAAGGTCTAAATCCTCTTGGTTACTATAGGGGGATGACTGTATCGGCATTAGCACCTGAAGAAATGGGTATAGGTCCTGTATTGGCGGTACCAAATTTATTAAATAAGTTTAATCTTTCAGTTGAAGATATAGGTCTTTGGGAACTAAATGAAGCATTTGCTGTACAGGCCTTATATTGTAGAGATGAACTTGGTATTGACCCAAGTATTTACAATGTTAACGGTGGTTCGATTTCTATTGGTCATCCATATGGTATGACTGGTGCAAGAATGACAATGCATGCACTTATTGAAGGTAAAAGACGAAATGCTAAATTCGTTGTTGTCACCATGTGTGTCGGTGGCGGTATGGGTGCTGCAGGATTATTTGAAGTTATATAAATTAAAATAATAAATAATTCTTTGAAATCAAATTTTAAGATTTTTTGATTTCAAAACCAACCCTTATAATGTTGTATGTATAAGTTTTTTGTTAAAAATTAATATTAAATATAGAATTATCTGAAGTCAAAGATTGGAAAAGCATGAAATCAGTTATATGTACAGAACTAGGAAATCCTGAACTTCTACAAATTAAAGATACAGAAAAACCTACACCACTAAAAGACGAAGTTCTTGTAAAAGTAGAAGCTGCAGGAGTAAATTATCCGGATGCACTTTTAGTACAAGGAAAATATCAAGTTGTAGTAAATCCTCCATTTACACCTGGTAATGAGATTTGTGGGTATATAGAAGAAGTCGGCTCAAATGTTGATTTTAAAAAGGGTATGAAAGTTATTGGTTTACCAGAAATAGGTGGTTTTTCAGAATATGTTTGCCTAAACAAAAACCTTGTTATTCCTATCTCAGATAATATAAGCTCAATCGCAGGGGCAAGTTTGCCTATAAACTATGGAACAACGTATTACGCACTCAAAAGACGTGCAAATGCTTCAAGGGGTGAATCGCTCCTTGTTCTCGGTGCATCTGGTGGTGTAGGTACCGCCTCAATACAGTTAGGTAAAATATTAGGCTTGAACATTATTGCAGCAGTTGGTTCCGACGAGAAAGAAGAATATGTTAAAAACTTAGGTGCCGATCATGTAATTAGATACGATCAAGAAAACTTAAAAGAATCTACTAAAAATCTCACTGGAGGAAATGGTGTTGATATTGTTATAGATCCTGTTGGAGGAGACATAACAGAACAAGCTTTACGTGCAACAGCTTGGAATGGAAGACTTCTTGTTATTGGTTTCGCACAGGGAGAAATACCCAAAATTCCATTAAACATAACACTTGTTAAAGGTGTCTCTATAGTTGGAGTATGGTGGGGACGGTGGACTCAGTCTTCACCTGAAGAGACAGCTGAAGACTTTAATGAACTAATAGGTTTCATGAACGATGGTAAACTTAATATAGTCCCAAGAAATATCTATTCAATTAAAGAAATACCGATCGCTCTGAATAATTTTTTAAATAGAAAAAATATTGGTAAAACTGTAATTAAATTTTAATTATTTTTTAGCAGATTCAAAATAAGGATTATCACCAGAAGCATGGTCAGTTGCATCAATAATGTTACCTATTTCTGGAATAGCATCTCTTAAGGAAGTTTCAATACCTTGTGTCAATGTAACCTGTGCCATACCGCAACCTTGACAACCGCCACCTAGTTTGAGATAAACATCTTGCCCCTCAACGCCTACTAATTGAGCAACACCACCATGGGATGCTATTGCTGGATTTATTTGTGACTCAAGTACAGTTTGAACCTTTTCAGCAAGTTCACCAGTTAGTTCAGGCATTTCATCAGGGTTTCCAAAGATTTCTGGACTCGGTGTATTAGGATTATCCATAGTAAGACCAGGTGCAGAAGGGTCATCTGAAAGTTCTAATTTAGCATTATTAAATTTATCTAAATCTTTAGAAGCGATAATTACAGTTAATTCTCCAAATTCAACTCGTTTGTCATCAGATCTAGCTTGTTCTAAATCTAAAAAACTAAGATCATACGTGTATTGGTTACCTTGTACACCATCTATCTGAAGAAATAAGGCATACTCATTATCCCCCGGTTCTTGCTCTTTTATTTCAAGAACTTTTCCAATTGCTTTTTCACCAATATCAAATTTAAAATTTTCAGTCATATAATAATGATAGTGAAATTGTGGATTGTGTAAAATAAATGAAAAAAGTATTACTGGTTATTCCGGAGCAAAGTTATAAATCAAATGACTTTGTGTTAGCCGCTAAAAGGTTGAAAATACCATTTTTTATAATCACAGACAGTGAACAAGTTTCTGAAAAATTAAGCGATAATATTATTGTTTCAGATTTTTCTAAAGATATTACTCAAATTGTTCTAGATAAACTAATCGACATAACCCATGTTTTACCAGTTGACCATTCATCATTAGTGTATGCAGCAAAGTTAGTGGATTTACTAAATGCTAAAGGTAATTCGATATACTCGGTGAATTTAGCAATGGACAAATATAAGTCCCGAGAAATTTTTAATGAAATAACTGAAGTAAAAATTAAAAATAAATACGTCAATAACATGGACGATGTTGATGAATTTGTAACTAAATATAAGCTCGGAGTACTTAAGCCTACCAAGGGTACTGCAAGCAATAGGGTAATTAAGGTAACAAATCAAAATAAAAAAGATACTCTTATTAAAAATATAATTAAAGATTGTAAAAAAAATGAACTTATTATTGAAGAATTTGTTGAGGGTAATGAATACGCGTACGAGGGAATGTTAATTAACTCTGAACTACATAAATTTGTAGTATTTGAGAAACCATTAATTTATAGAGAGCCTTACTTTGAAGAGTCCATATATTTAACACCAAGCAATTTAGATGATGAAGTAATTAAAGAAGTAAAGCTTAAACTCCATGAAGCATGTAAAAAAATTGGATTAACAAATGGACCAATTCATGCTGAATTCAAAATATTTAATAATCAAGTTTTTATCATTGAAATAAATCCCAGAATGATTGGAGGTCTTTGCTCAAGATGTTTAAGTTTTGGATTATTTAAACAGTCTTTAGAGGAACTAATACTATTAGCCTTCAGTACTGAAAAATTTAAACAAATAGAATTACTTAGCAATTATGTTGGTGTTTTAATGTTGCCAGTACCAAAAAGTGGTAAATTTGTATCTATAAATATCGATGAATTAACTGATATTGAAAATGTTTCTTCTGTAGATATAACAGTGTCGAAGAATAGTCATCTACAAATGCCTCCAAAAGGAGAAAAATATCTTGGATTTGTTTTTTCACAAGCAGAAAGCAAATCTTTGGTAATGGATGCTTTAAAAACCTCCCTCAAAATCGCTTCACCTATTATTGAATCATAAAATATGATAATCTTTAATTACAATGATTAATATTTTGATTTCACTAAATGGTGAATGTACTGTTACAAAAAATCAATTATTAAAAAAATATGATTACATTTTTGGTGTAGATGGTGGAACGAAATATTTATATAATTTATCTTATTTGCCAACACATATAATCGGAGATTTTGACTCTATTAAAACTAGCACTAAGAATACTGCAGCTAAAGACGGTGCAACAATATTGACTTATGATAAAAATAAAAATGAAACAGATTTAGAAATTGCATTAGAAGTTGCAAAACAACATGGCTCAGAATCAATAACAATTATCGGTGGTGAGGGTAAAGAATTAGATCATCTATTTTCTAATTTATTAACTATTTCAGCCTTTAATAAAACTGAACATATTGAGTGGATAACAAAAAATGAAACAATAATTTTTTCTCCTAATAATAAATTTTATACAGAGGTTGATAAAATCTTTAGTATTATTACACTTTCACAATTAACTAACCTGACAATAAAGGGTTCTAAGTGGGATATTGATAATATGGATATACCTTATGGATCTTCCAGAACGCTTAGAAATATTGCTCTACAAAAAGATATAGAAGTGTATTGTGATGATGGTAAATACTGTATAGTTCTTAAGAATTAAGATCTAGGTATATCTTTCCAAGGCTTATCTTTATCTAGTTTTTGTTCACCAGGTAATCCAAGAACTCTTTCTGCAATAATATTCCTCATTATTTCAGATGTACCACCTTCAATTGAATTAGCTCTTGAACGTAAAAATAAACTTTGTGTATCGGTAAAACCGAATGTATCATTATCGAAATTTAATTCTGGTTGGGTGAGTGTATAGCCCCGCGGAAATAATAGTCCATCATTACCTAATAACTCCATACCAAATTCATAAGAAGCTTTATTGATTTCTGCTTCATAAAGTTTACTGGTTGAGCCCTCAGGTCCAGGTGTACCCTTCTCTCTTAGTTCAGATGCCCTTATATTTGTTAGCCTGACAGCTTCCTGCTGAATCCATAATTCTACAAGTTTGTCCTTTTGAATAGGGTCTTCAAGTTCTCTATCTTTCCATATTTGTACCAAATGTCCAGGTGCTCCGCTACCTCTTTCTCTAACATTACCCCCGATTGCTACTCTCTCATTCATTAAGGTTGCTAAAGATACTCTCCAACCTTCACCGAGTCCACCTAAAATATTCTTTTTTGGTATTTTGGTATCTGTAAAATATACTTCATTAAATTCTGCTTCACCTGTAATTTGTCTCAAGGGTCTAACTTCAACCCCATCAGATTCCATATCAACTATAAAAAAAGTTAAACCTCTATGTTTAGGCGCAGCAGGATCTGTTCTAGTAACTAACAATCCCCATTTAGCCAAGTGGCCAAGAGTAGTCCAGACTTTTTGACCATTAACAATATAACCATCTCCATCATCTACTGCCTTAGTAGATAAACTAGCTAAGTCGGAACCAGATCCTGGTTCAGAAAATAATTGACACCATATCTCTTCAGCTGTAAACATTGGCCTTAAATATTGTTCTATTTGCTCAGGAGTGCCATATTCAATAATCGTAGGCGCACCCATTCCTATTCCTAAAATATTAGCTATTCTATTTTGCTGAGAAATACCTTCACTTCTTAGTCTTTCAGTAATGAGCATTTGATATTTAGGATTTAATCCTAAACCGCCGGAACCTTCAGGAAATTGAACCCAAGCTAAACCAAGATCAAATTGCTTACCCCAAAATACTTGTAAATCTTGATCATCTTTTCTAAAATCAATCAATTCTTGAAGTCTTTTATTTACAAGCTCTTCGGATTGTATTTGTTTTGTGTCTATTTTTTCCATAAAAAATTATACATTCAAATAAGTATTTAAGTTAGCTTCCCTGTATTGCTTCTTGAATGATCATTAGTTCATCTTCATTACTTAATGGATATTTTCCATCCTTAATAGTCCTAATTTCTTCAATATTGCCAGCTATATCCTCGGCAGTGGCAGATGTATTAACATATCCTTTATGAGTAATTATTCCAATTCGTGCAAAACGGCCAGCTGCTACACCGAAAATTTCATGTGTCGGTACACAAGATTCAGATGCTAGGTATACAACCATAGGTGTAACTAATTGAGCACTAAATAATTTGCCAACATCCTCAGGAAGTAATGCCTCTGTCATTCTTGTATATGCTGTTGGGGCTATGACGTTTACTTTTATATTATATTTAGCACCTTCTATTGAAAGGACATTTGTTAGACCCACAATTCCCATTTTCGCTGCACCATAGTTTGCCTGACCAAAGTTGCCAAATAAACCTGATGGAGATGCGACATTAACAATTCTTCCATAATTATTATCTTTCATAACTTTAAAAGCAGGCTGACTTACAAAAAAAGTGCCCTTTAAATGTACATCCAAAATAAGTGATAATTCATCTTCAGACATATTTGCAAAACTTTTATCACGTAAGATACCAGCATTGTTGATAACTGCATCAACTGTTCCGAAGTTATCAACAGCACACTGAACAATAGCTTCTCCACCCTCTTTAGTTGCAACAGAATCATAGTTAGCAATAGCTTCTCCACCATTTTTTGATATTTCAGCCACAACTTCATCAGCTGGTGAACTTGCTGCACCAGAACCATCGACGGATCCTCCAAGATCATTAACAATAACTTTTGCTCCCCTGCTTCCGAGTTCTAGAGCATATGCTTTGCCAAGGCCATTACCTGCCCCGGTAACAATAACTGTTCTGTTTTCAAAGTTTATTTGATTCATGTTTACTCCTTGTACATTGCGTCTATTTTATCTTTATACACTTCATTGATAACATTTCTCTTTAGTTTAAGAGTTGGTGTTAATTCCCCACTTGTATCTGTCCACTCTTCTTCCAAAATGGTAAATTTCTTAATTTGTTGAACATTCGCAACTTTGCTATTTGCTATATCAATCTGACCTTGAATAGCTTCAATAACTTTCTCATTTTCATAAAAAGTGTCTATATCGTAATTTATAGAGTTATCTTCAGCCCATTTCTCACTTGTACCTTCTCTATCGAGGACGATTAAAGCAGAAAGAAACTTTTGACCATCACCAACCATGCAAATCTGTCCGACTAATGGATGGGGTTTAATAAGATCTTCAAGTTCTACTGGAGCAATATTTTTTCCTCCAGACGTTATGATTATCTCTTTCTTACGTCCTATAATTTTGACATATCCATCTTCACCAATTTCAGCTAAATCACCCGTATGAAGCCAGCCATCAGTATCAAATGCTTCTTTTGTTGCTTCTTCTTGTTTGTAATAACCATTTGTTACGTGACCACCTTTCATGCATAACTCTCCATCTTCTAATATTTTTATTTCTGTACCAGCTAAAGGTATACCTACTTTACCAATTGGGTTAAATACTTTGGGTATAGGCACTCCCGCTGATTTTAACTTATTAGTTAAAGATTCAACTGCATTTGATGCAATGCCAACTGTTGCGGGGCCAGTATCTTCAGTCATTCCATAAATTTCAGTAACGTCAATATGTATAGCGTGAAACCAACGTTGAACATCTGGATTCATCGCTGCAGCAGCTGTTACAAAATATTCGGTATTTTGAATCCCTAAACCTTCTTTAAATTTAGAAAATACTAATTTATTAAAAACTGCGTCAAGAAGTTTAACTTTTAAAGGAACACTTTCACCGCTTTGTTCATACTTAACTCTTTCCAGTCCATTATCAATGGCTTTTAATGCTAGATCTGCTTTGTCTGAATCATTAATTTTATTAAGTAAACCAGCCTGAAATTTTTCCCATACTCTTGGTACAGCTAGGAATACACTGGGCTGAATTGTTGGTAGAGCAAGTGACATATCCTCAAGAACAGGTACAGGAAAAATTTGACCAGTTTTATATATAGCTTGGTAGTGATCTCCTGCTCTAGCGGCAATATGAGCCATAGGTAAGTAGGAAACAATTCTTGGGTGCATAGATGCGGGTACCAATTCACCAAAAAGACTTTCATTTGTCCATAAAACATTTCTATGGGTAATCATTACCCCTTTTGGATTTCCAGTTGTACCTGAAGTAAAAATTAAACAAGCAAGTGATTCAGGTGTTACAGTTTTGATAGCATCACGTAATAATGTATCATCTTTATCATTAATGCCCTTGCCACGTTCTAGCAATTCATGATAAGAAACAACATACTCCTTATCTTTAACTTCTTCGTATCCATTAATAACAACTATTGTTTCTAATTTTGGACAATCTTCTTTGGCTTTATTAATCTCATGAAATAATTCTAAATCTCCTGCAATAGCAACTTTTGCTTCCATAAGATTTGCAACATATTCAATTTGTCCAGATTTGAGTTGCTTGTAGAGAGTTGACGGAGTTGAACCACAATGCATTATTGCAAGGTCAGAGATATTATGTTCTTTGGTATTATTAGACATAATAAAAGCTGTATCTCTTGGTGTTAAGCCAATATCAATGAGGCCTGACGCTAGGTTATGAATCTCATTTCTATATTCACTCCAAGACATTGCATCCCATCCTGAATACTCATTATTAATTGGTGTATTTATTGCAGGAAAGTCTGGATATTCTTCGGCATTATTATCGATATAGTCTATTAGGGTTTTTCCTTCTACTTTGGCGTCTATAGATGATGATTGATTTTTTAAAAATTCGTGTAGTTGATTTTTCATACTCTCCTCTGTAACAATATGTAAATTTTACTTGAAAATAATCAAATTAACTAATCTAATTTGGTATAAATTGGTTAATAACTTATTACAGAATTTCTGTTGAAAATTTAATTTAATATTCGTTTTTAAAAAAAACAATGGTGTTAACTAAGCGTTATCCAAAAATAATTAATATTCTTTTACAAATAAATGCTGGCACCATTAGAGAAAACTAATACTGTCCTTTGATAAAATTAATTACAAGAATTACCTCATTATCACTTAGTCGCTGGGCGGGCATTGAGCCCATACCCTTGGTGATTGTTTGAACCCAATATGAGTCAGGCATTTGGGCCGCCTTTGAGTCCATATTTAGACTTGGACCTACACGACCTGAGAAATCTGAACCATGGCATGCAGAACATCTAGATGTGTAGATTTCTTCGCCAGATGTTAGTTCAGTTACTTCTGCAGGTGTGCAAGAAACAAATAATATAAAAAAAGGAATTAGTATCTTCTTCAAAGTTTATTCTTCTTCTAGACCGGTTTTAAACTCTCTTGTTGATTTACCTAAAGATTTTGCAAGACCTGGTAAACGTTTGGCCCCAAAGAGTAACAATAGAATTGTTAAAATTATTAAAAGTTCTGGTAGTCCTAATCTCATATGTTAATTCTACCCGGGGTCTTGAATTATTTTATGATATTGATTTCTTTTGAATAAAATTGATTAGCAAATATCCACTGATTGAAAAAATGATGAACATTGCAATACTTTCTATGTCCTGAGAAGTTGGTAAAACAGGTTGGGTTATTACAGCATCTTCTATCCCATCACTATTAGTTATAGTTTTAACTGTTTGACGAAAAGGCCACACCTTTAACAATGATCCTATTAGAAAACCTGAAAGTAGGGCTAGTAAATTATCTTTATAATTTTGAAATAAAAAATGTAAGAATCGACTGAAAATTAGTAATCCAAATATGCAACCTAAACCAAAAACTAGAATAATCCTTATATCAAAATCCTTTATTGCATTAATAATAAATTCATATTTTGAGAGCAAAAGAAGAATAAAAGATCCACTGATACCCGGAAGAATCATGGCAGTTATTGCAATTGAACCTGTAAAGAAAATATAAATGTCAGTATTTGGCAAGGTTGTAGTATCTGAAAGAACAACAGAAGCCGCGATGGCAATTCCTAAAATTACTATACATACCTTATTAATATCTAATGTCTGGATATCTTTTAAAATTATATATGCAGATGCAATAATTAAGCCAAAGAAGAAACCCCAAATCTTAAACTCATGGCTGTCCAATAAAAAGACAATAATCTGAACTAAGAGAATTACAGAAGTAGCAATTCCACTTAATAAAATAATGAAGAATGTGCCATTTAGTTCTATCCAAAATTCTTTTACTCCCTTTTTAAATAATGTCTTAATTAATCTCGGATTAATATTTTTTATGGAAGAAATAAGTTCTTCATAAATTCCAGTAATTAATGCTATTGTACCTCCAGATACTCCAGGAACAATGTCGGCTGCACCCATACCAATCCCTTTTAGATATAAAATAAAATTTGATTTCACTATTAAATCTTAGAATTTTTATTGAAGATTCTAAATAACAATGGAGATACGGTTGCTGTTAGAACGGCAAGAAGAATAATCTGCTGTTCTAAATTTTTTGATAACAGTTCAAGCTCTACACCTATTTCTGCCATAGCAATTATTAAACTAAATCTAGCTGAAAGTAGAAACCCTCCAGCAAATATTTTTGATAAAGAAATTTTAGAGAATATTAATAATAAAGATGGCACTAATTTTACTACCACTGCGATACCAAATAAATATAGAACATCTATATAAAATTCAGTATTTGAAAATAGAGATATATCGTAGTTTAAGCCAATATTTATAAAAAAGATTGGTATTAGAAAACCATAAGAAAAACCCTTTAGGCTGCTCTCCAAACTTCCTCTATTGGGGAAAACAAATGCAAATAGCGTACCTGCTAAAAATGCTCCAAGGATTGCTTCTATGTCAAATAAAACTGCAACTCCAACAAGAGTTAACATCAGAGCTAATGAACTTCTGATGCCTAGTTCTTCTGGATCATTACCATCAAACATTCGGGAGAATAATTGAGGGTTCCACCAAGCTAATCTTCTCAGAATCCTTAGTAAAAATATAACTATTGCAAAATAGAGAATAATATTTAAGTTTGTGACAGAAAAGCCATTTGATTTAATAACTGATGCATAAACTGTCGCAGCCAGAAGAGTTAATATGTCGGCAAGCAGGGCAATTATAAACAACATTTGTCCATAATCAGTTTTGATTGTATCATCGCTTCTTAATACAGAAATAACTATATCAACACTGGTAGTACAGAGGACTAGAGCTAGGAATATAGGATATTCTAATTCTGTAATAATCACAAAAGAAATGGCGACAGTAGATAAATAAACAACGATTGGTAGAGCTAATGTTCTGAGCCCTTTTTCTCTAAATGTATCAAGTTCAATTTCAAATCCGGATAAAAACATTAATAGTAAAAAGCCTAGAACAGCTAAACCTGAAATAAATTCTGATGGGGTTACTAGATGTAGTACAGGGCCAACTATGATCCCAAAAGCTATTTCAAGCACAATTGAAGGAATCTTAAGTCGAGAACCAACTAGAGGAAGGAGAAATGCACCCAAGGATATTACTACTAACGATATTGCATCAAAACTTTCCACAAAAACTCCTAAATTGGAATGTACAAAACTGAAGAAGAAGAATTCTGAGATATGTACTCTGTAGTTTTCTTTAACTGCCAAGTAGTGGACTGATTACGACCAATTATTGATAGATCAAACTTATCTGTAAGAGATGTAAATATTTTTGCTTCATTACCTTCTTCAGAAAGTATTTCTAATTGAACCTCATTTGATAATGCTGCATCTTGAAGTTTTTGCGTCATAGATTTTTTAGAATCTTTATTCTCGTGAGAAATAAACTTGGGTTGATCAACAACGACTGCAAATACTTTTGCATTTAAAGTTGATGCAATATCAAATGAAATTGTAGTCGGACTAATTTCTGAGAAATCACTACTTGATAAAAAACCAATGTTATTTATAGGAGACGTTCCTCTTGAAAATAGCACTGGAATTTTATTTTTATTTGAAAAATTAATATATGTACGTATTGTTGAAATCTTTACATCCTCAGTGACAGGAATAATTAATGTACCAATAGATAATTCATCAAGTTTAGACTCTATTTCTTTAAGAGAATTTTTTTGTATATTCTCTGTTCTAAATTTTTGATCTTTAAGGATTGCTTCAAATGTTGTTTTATCTTCTTCTTTAGTATCAGTAAATATAGTCTCTTGTGAAAGAATTACCAATTCTTCAGCTTTTGTATTTCGAGAATAAAACTCTGCTTCAGTAAGATTTTTCAACTCTTCCTCGGAGTTAATAACAATTGCTGTGTTTTTACCAAACTCAAGTGGAAATCTTGATTCAGAACCTGAAAATAATTTTATTACGTTTCCAAATGCTCCAGATTGTAAAACAACAGTTACTAAATCCCCCGTTTGAAGTTCAGTATCCCCATGAGGTATAACTACTTTACCCTTCCTTAAAAGAGCCCCAACAATAAAATAATCAGATCCAATTTCTTTCAGTTTTTTACCTCTTACTGGGCTATCAGCATTTACCTCTAATTCGATTGCTTCCGCTCTTCCACCTGCAAAAGCTTGTGAAACAACTCTCCTTGGTTCAAGTATGTGTTCAAACCTTCTGGCTAATAAGATATTTGGGTCTACTAGCTCGACTTCTAGCTCGTCATAATATTTAATGTTCGATTCATTATTAATCACTGATGACAGTCGTGATATTTTGTGATTTTTAGCAATTTTAATAATTTCTATATTTACTTCATCATCATGAGTAAGTGTGATCAATGCACTAGCCGTTTCTATACCAGCTTTTTTTAGAACCAAAGTAGATGTCCCATCACCCTGATATTTTTCTATTTGCCTATTTGGGTTAAAGTTCCGTAATTTGTCCTGGTCCATATCAATTACAGATACTGTCCAACCTGTACTTATTCTATTTATAAGCTCTTTGGCTTCACCATGAGCACCAACAATTATTACTTTCACGTGATTATTATGTCACAAAACTCATTTTCATAAAGAATTACTTAAAAAAATTTAATGCGTTTTTAAATACCTTGATTGTGATTTAAACATTGAATAAAAAGTGCATTACATCGCCATCTTTAACAATATATTCTTTGCCCTCTGAGCGGAGTTTTCCAGCTTCTTTTGAACCCTTTTCACCCATATTGTCAACATAATCATGGAATGCTATCGTTTCAGCACGAATAAAACCCTTTTCAAAGTCACCATGTATTTTTCCAGCAGCCTGTGGTGCACTGTCCCCGACGTTGATTGTCCAGGCTCTTACCTCCTGTATCCCAGCAGTAAAGTACGTTTGTAAACCAAGTAATTTATAACCGGCTTTAATTAACCGATCCAGTCCAGATTCATTTTGACCCATCTCTTGAAGAAAATCATATTTTTCTTTTTCATCTAATTCAGTTATTTCAGCTTCAATATCAGCACAAATAGCTATTGCTTCTGATTTTTCTGAGTTGGCAAAGTTTACAACTGCATCTAAATGTGGATTGTTTAAAAATCCATTTTCTCCGACATTAGCAACATAAAGAACAGGTTTAATTGTTAATAACTGAAAACCTTTTAATAATTTAGATTCTTCTTCGTTAAAACTAAGTGTTCTTACACTGTACCCCTCTTCCAGTACAGGTAGAATTTTTTCTAATAGATCTCTTAGAGGTAATCCTTCTTTTTTACCTGATTTAGTATTTTTGACAGCTTTTTCATAAAGTTTTTCAACAGTTGCCAGATCAGCTAAAACTAATTCTGTATTAATGATTTCGATATCATCAGATGGAGAAACCTTTCCTGCTACGTGAACAACATCTTCATTTTCAAATGCGCGAACAACATGTACAATTGCATCCGTCTCTCTAATATTTGTAAGAAATTGATTACCTAAACCTTCGCCTTTTGAAGCCCCTTCAACAAGGCCAGCAATATCTACAAATTCCATAGTTGTGGGAATAATCTCTTTAGGATTTACTATTTGAGCTAGGTCATCTAACCTTGGATCATTTATAGGAACAATGCCAACATTTGGTTCAATTGTGCAAAATGGATAGTTGGCAGATTCTATTCCTGCTTGTGTTAATGCATTAAATAATGTAGATTTACCAACATTCGGCATTCCTACAATTCCACACTTAAACCCCATAACAACTTATCCTTCAATATAAATTACAAACATAAATTGAATATAGTCGTCTAATTTTTTAATTTTTATGATTCTTTCCGACAACTTCAGATTTTTAATATTAAAGTTTTTTAATAGGAGAAAAATGACAGAAAAAAATAATAAAAAAACTATTTTTGGTTGGAGTTTATATGATTGGGCAAAATCAGCTTACGAAACAACGACTCTAGGTGCAATTTTACCAGTATATTTCGTAAGCGTTGTAGTGCCTTCTGAGGGATTCAATTTCAGAGGAAACCTTTACACCGGTGCAGAAGTGTGGGGATTTGCTATTGGATCTGCATTATTTATATTCTTTTTAATCATGCCAACTATCGGGGCAATTGGAGATTTATCTGGTAATAGAATGAAGTTATTTAAAATTTTTGCATACGGAGGAGCTGTATTTGCCTCAACCTTCTATTTTGCAACATCAGGTGATGTAATTTTTACCTTGGGTATTTATTTTATGGCACAATTTGGTGCTACTGGTTCGAATGTTTTTTATGATAGTGTCTTAAAAGATATTACAACAGATGATACGATTGATGCTGTTTCAGCTCGAGGATATGCATTGGGTTATTTAGGTGGTGGCCTACAACTAGTAATTTCTCTAGCTCTTATTCAACTTGGTCCAGACCTACTTGGAATTGAGACAGAATTAGCATCAAGAATTGCAATTTCATCTGCTGGACTGTGGTGGTTAGTTTTTTCAATGATGAGTTTCTCAAGAATGAAAATAACTGAAAATAAATCTATATCTGTTGAAGGAAACATATTTGCTAATGCTTATAGTAAAAATTTTAAGACCCTTAAGAAAATAAGACAATTTCCATTTCTTATGTATTTCCTCATAGCCTATCTCTTTTATTGGGATGGACTGCAGACTATAATCAATATGTCAGGGGCATATTTTTCTGAAGTTATTCTCTTAGATCAAACTCAAATAATTATGGTATTTATTGTTGTTCAATTTGTTGCTTATTTTGGTGCTAAGTTAGCTGGAGTAATGGCAAAACGTATTGGTCAAAAAAATACATTGTATTACACAATGTTTCTAATATTTATAGTTGGTAATGCAGCTGCTTTTATACCCGAGAAACAATTTCTTCCTGTAATTGCATTAGGTGTCTTTACTGCAATGGGTATGGGGGGTTTGCAATCAGTAAGTAGAAGCGTTTACGCTTCAATGCTTCCAAAAGGTGCTGAAGGAGAGTTTATGGGATTCTTTTCTGTACTATCTAGATTTTCAGCCATTTGGGGGCCATTAATTTATAGTTATGTGAGTGTGACTACTGGAAACCCTAGACTTTCCCTTCCCGTGATAACTTCATTTTTTGTTATTGGATTTTTAATTCTAAGAAAAGTTGATATGGATAAAACAATATCAGAAGATGAATGGGCCTCTATTTAATAAGTTGAGCTAAGTTAGCGAAAAGTGCTGACACGGTTATTGGCCCCACTCCACCTGGAAATGGTGATCTAGCAATTAAATGCTCCTCAAGGCCTTTAGGGTTGATGTCACCATAGTTTTTATTATCTACATTAGAAATACCTATATCAATTGCTACTGATCCTTTTTTTAGATAATCTATATTGAACAATCTGCTTTTTCCGATAGCTGATATAAGAATATCTGCTTGTTGCGTATAAGATTTCAAATCAGAAGTTTTACTATGAACTACTGTTACATTTCCATTGAATTGTTTACTGCTAAGTAATTTTGATAAGGGGGAAGAGACTAATCTTGATCTACCTGCAATTACAATATTTTTATCTTCTGTTTTAATATCATAATATTTTATAAGTTCTAATACTGCGAGTGATGTAGCTGGAAGTATTTTATAGTTTTTTGAGTATAAGTAGCCAAGATTATGTGTTGTTAACCCATCAACATCTAGCTCAGGAGGTATTAGGTTAACAATTTCTTCAAAATCAAGATGTACAGGAAGGGGAAGTTGAACAATTATTCCCTGTGAGATTTTTTTTGTTGCTTCAATTTGTTCTAATACCTCAACGGGAGTTGAATCATTAGGAAGTTTAAGCCAATTAAAATCTACTCCAAGTTCTTTCGCTTTATCTTGTTTTCTTGAGACATATAAAAGGGAAGCTGGATTTTCACCAACTGTTATAGCGGTAAGCAGGGGTTGTACACCTTTTTTATCTTTATAAGCATTAATTAATAATTCGCTATTTTTATCAAGTTGTTTAGCAACTGGTTTACCTAAAAGTATTTGTTCCATGAATATAGTTTAATAAAACCCAAGCATAGTTTTTAATTTATTATGGTTAAAATAATTCATGAAAGTAGGATTTATGGAAATATCAAAACTTAATAAATTAATTACTCCATCTGGAACAATGGCTATCTCTAATAAAGCCCGCGAACTTAAAGAACAAGGTAAACCAGTTATAGGCTTTGGTGCAGGCGAACCTGACTTTCCAACACCACAGTATGTTGTAGAAGATGTTCAATTAGCAGCTGAAGACACATCAAATCACAAATACTCACCTGTCGCTGGTTTAGATATTTTAAAAGAAGAGATTGTAAGAACAAGTAGCTTATACTCGGGAATAAATATTGGTAAAGAAAACATTGTTGTGAGCAATGGTGGAAAGCATGCCATTTTAACAACTTTTATGTCATTACTAAATCCTGGTGATGAAGTTTTGATACCCTCACCGTATTGGACAACTTACCCGGAGGCAGTAAAGATTTCAGGTGGAAGTCCAGTGATTGTAAATACGGAATTTGATGAAGATTTCAAAGTAAATAAAGATCAACTAGAAGCACATAAAACTTCAAAAACTAAAGTTTTAGTCTGGGTATCTCCTTCAAATCCAACAGGTGTGGTCTATACAAAAAAAGAGGCTGAAGAGATTTATAATTGGGCTTTTGAAAATAATATTTGGATACTTTCAGATGAACTTTACGAACACTTAGTTTATGAGGGTGTTACCTCCCCTTCTCCTGCCCAATACGATAAAGAATTAAAAAATACAATAGTAATAAATGGGGTTGCAAAAGCTTACTCTATGACTGGCTGGAGAGTTGGATGGATTATTGCTAACAAAGAAGTTATTGATATGGCAAAAAAGATACAGTCTCATGCGACTTCTAATGTCTCAAACTTATCTCAAATAGCAGCATATTCTGCACTCAAAAATGGTCTAGATGCGACCAATATGATGAAAGAAAGTTTTAATAGAAGACGAATCAATGCAATAAATCAATTTACACAAATTGAAAATGTTGAACTTATAAAGTCAACTGGTGCTTTTTACTTATTTCCAAATATTAGCTACTACTGTACTAATAATGTCATACAAGGAGTCAACAACTCGGTCGACTTCTGTAATTGGTTATTAGATGAATATTACATAGCTTTTGTACCTGGAGAAGTTTTTGGAATGAATGGGTTTCTAAGATGCTCTTATGCACTAAGTGACGCTGATCTCAACGAGGGATTAAGTAGGTTTGCGAAGGCTATAAAAGACATTAAATGAACAACATTAAAAAAAGAAGTCTGTACTCATGGCTCTTTTTTGATTTAGCAAATACAGTATATGCCTTTGTAATTCCTGGTCTATATTTTTCAATATGGCTTGTAACAGAACAGGGCTGGACTGATCAGTCACTTGGCTTTGCTACTTCTGGAGCTATGGTAATAGTTGCTATATTAGGTCCATGGGTGGGGGCAAGATCTGATGGATCTCAAGGCAAGAAACCAATACTCCTTATAACAACAATGATCTGTATAATTGCCACATTTTTATTAGGAACTTTTAATGTGAATATCTCTGTATTGTTTTTTATTGTCTCCTTAATAGGCTTCAACCTTGGCTCTGTAGTTTATGATGCATTACTAATTTCTGTTAGTAACCCTGAAAATCGAGGAAGCATATCAGGATTAGGTGTTGCTTTTGGATATGTTGGATCGTTACTGGGATTTGGAGTAGCGACAGTATTACAAAATCTTGGATATAGCTATGTTGAGATTTTCAGATCCGTAGCGATAATGTTTTTAATTTTCTCTCTTCCAGCATTTCTTTTCATTAAAGAAAAAAAAGTAAGTGATCAGAAATCAACTATCAAAATTACTGAATCTATCTCATTAGTTATAAAGTCCTGGAAACATTCAACACAATATACAGGTCTTACACGATTTCTTATTGGAAGATTTTTTTATGCGGATGCTATAAATACCTTAATCAGTGGACTGCTTGCTGTTTATTTAGTTGAAGAAGTTGGCTTGAGTCCTAGTGATAGTCAGAATCTTCTCGGTTTAGCAATTATTATTTCAATTATAGGAGGATATGTATATGGAAAGGCGGCTGATAAATACGGACCTAGAAAATTAACTTTAATTAGTCTAATTTGTTGGATGCTCTCGCTATCTATTGCAATAATTGCCACAGAATTTGATCAATTATGGTTAATTTATGTAACTGGTGTACTGGGAGGATTTAATATTGGTGGAATTTTTGCAGTAGACCGAGTATTTATGACAAGATTGAGTCCTGAAAAACATTTAGGCGAATTTTACGGATTATATTCAACAGTTGGAAGGTTTGCCACGATACTTGGCCCACTTCTTTGGGGATTTGTTGTAAACACACTTGGACTTGGTAGGAACCCAGCAATGGGTGTGCTTATAGTCTTATTAGCGATATCATTTTTTATTATTAAAGGTGTATCAGATAATCAAAACGTTTAGAAAAAGAAAAATTTTTTCTTCTTACTAGCAGTATCCAATTGTTCTCTTGTGTTCTTTAATTTTTCTCTTAAAAATTCAGCTTCAGCTTCAGCTTTCGCAGCTCTTTCTCTAGCATCTGCCATAAGTTGATTTGCCTCGTGTAGATTACCTAATTGATTAAGTACTGTCTGCCATGCCTCTAATGGTACAATAAGGTTATTATCATCGGTAGTTTCTAAATCATCACTATTTTCACTAGAAGGTGAAGGTACCTTATCAGTTGGTCTATTTTTTTTGTCAGAAAAAAATCCATACTTTTCGGACATTCTATCTTCGTAAGAGGACATTAGTTAAAGTCATTCTTCATTGTCTCAAGGGTTGGATATTCAAATTCGAATCCAGCAGCTAAGAGTTTCTTCGGAATAGCTCTAATACTATTTAAGCCTAAACTTTCACCAAGCTCCCAACCGACAGCTAATTTCATGATTACTTTTGGGACAGGCGGGAAAAAGAAAGCCTTATCCATAATCTTTGCAATAATTCGTGCAAAGTCTTTTTGCATAAGTGGTTCCGGTGAAGTTACATTTACTGGGCCTTCAATAGTTTTATTTTCTAAACAAAAAATATAAGCCTTGGCAACATCATTAACTGACACCCAAGAAAAATATTGTGTGCCTTTTCCAATTGGACTTGCAATATTTAATTTTGTAATAAGTGTAAAAATATTAGTTGCAACATTTCCTTTACCAAGCATGATTCCTGCACGGGCTGACACGACCCTTACACCTAGTCTTTTTAATTTGTATAGTGGTTCTTCCCAACATTCTTCAGCAACTAACTGGAGGAACTGTCCCCTATTGAAAACTGTCTCTTCTGTTACAACTTGATCTCCTTGATCTCCATATATGTCGTTACCTGAAGCAGTGATAAATATTTTAGGGTGATTATCTGAAGATTGAAAGGTGGATACAAAAAGATCTGATGCCCATTTGCGTGACCAATATATTCTTGACTTTCTTTCTTTGTTCCAACGTCCTCCAGAAAAAGGTAGAAACCCAAGTAAATCTTTAGGAGCTATACTTTCACCAGCTAAGTGTATTATTGCTTCGAGCTTTTCAAATTTTTGTATATCTATTTCTTGCTTTGAAGGGCTCCAATAAATTTCATTTTCATTTTTTACTGGTCTTCTTACAAATTTATAAACCTCATGTTTGTTATTTTGTAATTCCTTTACTACCTTTTTGCCAACATATCCGCTTGCACCTGTTACTCCAACCTTCACTCTTCTTCACCATAAAAAAGAAAGAAATCTTCAATTTGCTTTGAAAATTCTTCAATACCTGATCCCATATTTTTATTGAAATTAACAGTCACTATGTTGGACTGAATGAAAATACTTTCTATATCTTGAGAGTATTTAAAAAGCTTCATTGCTAGTTGAGCGCTGACTTCATCATGTAATGATGCATCTGCAATATTGTGATAAGTGATACCATCCTGTCCAGATAGTGACCTGTTTAAATCAAATATGATATTTTTATTGAAGGAGGTTGTTTTTAATTCTATTCTTTGTCCCATTATTCACCTATCTTCATAACTCTTAATAAATTTGTTGCAGCCTCTTGATTGGGAGGTGTTCCTGCAACAATAACAACTTTATCATTTTTTTTAAAGTTTTTATTGCTTTGTAACCAAGAATCTGCAATTTCAAACATTTCTTCAGTTGTATCGAATCTTTCAATTTTTGCTTGCTCAACACCCCATAGGATATTCATTTGTCTCAAAGTTAAATCCTTTGCACTAAACGTAATGATTGGTGCATCAGGTCTATAATTTGATATTAAAAGTGGTGTTGTGCCTGTTTCTGTATATGCAACAATTGCCTTAGCTTCAATATCATTCGCTACTTGTACCGCAGCTTTAGCTAGAGATGTAGCAAATGTATCCACAGAAGAAAGGGTTTTAAATCTCATTGCAGAATAGTGACTATTAGAGTCTGCTTCCTCGCAAATTGATGCCATTACTTTTACCACAATATCTGGGTGTTCTCCAATTGATGTTTCTGCAGAAAGCATAACAGCATCAGTTCCATCTAAAATGGCATTGGTTATATCAGTGACTTCAGCCCTTGTAGGACGGAATGAACTTTTCATTGACTGGAGCATTTCAGTTGCTGTGATAGAAATTTTACCTTTGTAATTAGCTGTGTCTAGTATTTTCTTTTGAGCAAATGGCACTTGTTCAAGAGGTAATTGCACTCCTAAATCGCCTCTTGCAACCATTACTCCATCAGATTCATCAATAATAGAATCTAAATTTTTCATGGCTTCTTTAAGTTCAATTTTAGCAATAATTTTTATACCTTTTTTTACAAGAGTTCTTACTTCAGTTATATCTGATGCTTTTCTAACAAATGAAACAGCAACTAGGTCTACACCAATTTCTCCTCCGTATGCAAGGTCTTGCTTATCTTTTGAAGTTATTGCGGAAACGGAAAGTTTTGAATCTGGAAATGCAACACCTTGGTTATCCCTAAGTTCTCCCCCGATATCAATATCAGCTGTGAGAGTTTGTTCGTTTGTGCTGGTAACCCTCAAAACTACCTGACCATCATCTATAAAGACTCTTTCTCCAACTTTGATATCGTTCAAGAGGCTCTCATAATTAATGTATAAAGTTTCACTTGTAGAGATGTCCTCTTTGTTCGTTAACTCTATTGAATCTCCAGAAACTAAGTAAGTCTCATTTTTTGAAATTCCAGTTCTTATTTTTGGACCCTGGATATCTTGCATAATGGCAACAGGCTTAGAATACGACCTTGCCCAATCGACAACATTTTTATGATCTTCATAAGTACCATGCGAAAAATTTAAACGTATAACATCAACACCGGAATCAATTAATCCATGTATTTTTTCCCGAGAATGAACGCTTGGACCAACCGTTGCAATTATTTTTGTTTTTCTAATCATTTCACTTACTAACCTAATAGCATGGTAAGGCAAAAATAAGATTATGAAGAAAAGTTTTTTAATTGGCATTCCAGTAAGAGATTTTGAAAATCCTATGTCTAGATTATCAAATATTATTTCAAAAGAAAAACGTATTAATTTACAAAAAAATTTAATTTTTAATTTGGTAAATGTTTTTTCTATTGATAAAACTAAAGTGTTCGTTATAAGTAATGATAAGAACGTGGAATCATTTTGTAATTTGAACGGAATTAATATTTTTAGTACAAGAAAAAATGGTCTCAATGTTGAAATTAAACATTTTCTAAGCCTCAATAAAGAATATGTATATTGGTCAATAGTACATGCAGATCTTCCATATATAACCAAACATTTTGCAAGAACATGGATAAATTTATGTGAAAATAAAAAAATTGTAATAACAGCGAGCAAAGATAACGGAACACCAATTTTTGGTGGCAGTATAAAGTTTGAAACGTTTAAGTACGGAAAGAAGAGTTTTGAAGAGCATACAAAAATACTTACTAAAAACAAAACAGAATATGAACGTGTATTTCATAAAGAATTTAGTTTTGAGATTGACGATGAAGAAGATTATTTAGAATTTCTAAGAAATAAACCAAGATGGTATAAAAAATTATAGATTATTAGCAGCCCCGACCGGATTCGAACCGGCGTCTCCGCCTTGAGAGGGCGGCGTCCTAGGCCTCTGGACGACGGGGCCTCTGCTCGGGGAGAAGGACTTGAACCCTCAACTATGGGACCAGAACCCACTGTGTTGCCAATTACACCATCCCCGAATGATGGCAGCCCCGACCGGATTCGAACCGGCGTTTCTGGGTTGAAAACCCAGCGTCCTAGGCCTCTGGACGACGGGGCCGTATAAGTATTAAGAATATATTAATTTAATTATTAATTGTTATAATTTTTGAATTGTTTCTGCAAGTCTAGCTAATGTACCATCTTTGCCTAATGAGTAAATTGATTCAAAAAGTGGAGGACTAATTTTTGTTCCGGTAATTGATACTCGAGTTATTTGAAAACCAACTTTAGGTTTAATATCTTGAGTTTTAAGTTCATCACGCATTAATTTTTCTATATTTTCTAATGAAAAATTTTCCAAATCTTTTATTTTATTTCTTATTGCAAACAAGTACTCTTGTCCATCTTCGGAATTAACACTATCCCAGTCTTCTTTGTTTACCTCAAATGGTTCATCAAGTAGGAAATAAATTTGTGGGGTTATATCATTGAGTGTTTCTAGCCTCTCTTGAACACATGGTAAAATTTTATCAATACGTTCTCTTTCTTTATCGAATAGATCCCTTTTAATTTCAATAGTTATTTTTTCTGCGGCTAATTTGTTAAATTTATCATAGGAAATATTTCTAATATATTGTCCATTCATCCACAATAGTTTTGTGGTATCGAATATAGCTGGATTTGGGAGCACATCATCAAGATTAAATTTAGAGATAGCAATTTCTTTACTGAAAATTTCAAGATCATCTCCTGGAGCCCATCCGAGAAGACACATGTAATTAAATAGTGCATCTGGTAGTAGCCCTTGCTCTCGAAATAGATTTACTGATGTATCTCCATGTCTTTTGCTTAATTTTTTACCGTCAGGACCAAATAAAAGAGGTAGATGGCAAAATGATGGAATGTCTGCATTTAATGCCTGCATTATGAGGATGTGTTTCGGTGTAGATGATAATATGTCTTCTCCCCTTGCGATTGTTGTTATTTCATAATCAATATCATCAACTGTTGATGCCAGATGATAAGTTGGTGATTTATCTGATCTTAAGATAATAAAATCCTCTACATCATCTAACTCAAATTTCATAGCACCACGGGTTATATCCTCAAATTTTATTTGATTCTCACTTGGGACTTTAAAACGTATTGCTCCTTCATCTTCGTAAGCTAAATTGCTTGAAAGCAATGATTCTGCAACTTCTCTATACCTATCAAAACGTAAAGATTGTTTGTATTCTCCGTGTGGACCTCCAACCTCTATTCCCTCATCCCAGTCAATACCAAGCCATTTAAAATTTTCTACAATATCGAGCATATATTCTTCGCTGGATCTGGCTGTATCTGTGTCATCTATTCTTACAAGAAACTTTCCATTGTTAGCTCTAGCGTAAAGCCAGTTAAAAAGTGCAGTTCGTGCGTTTCCAATGTGTAAATATCCTGTTGGGGATGGTGCAATTCTTAATTTCATCTATTACTCAACTGTATTAGTTTGAATTCCAAGAGTGTCGATTTCTATTTTTATTTCGTCTCCTCTTTCTACTTTACTAACACCTTCAGGTGTTCCTGTTAAAATTACATCACCTGGTAATAAAGTCATAATGGAAGATATAAATTCCAATATTTCTCCAATTTTAAACATCATGTCTCTTGTGTTGCCATCTTGTTTTAAATCACCATTTATATATGATTTTATTTGAAGTTCTGGGGATTCTACAAATTCAGTTTGAATAAATGGGCCAAGGGGACAAAAAGTATCGAAACCCTTAGCTCTTGTAAAGTGCCCATTTTCTCCTTGTAAAACTCTTTCTGATAAATCATTAGCGATTGTTATTCCTAAAACATGTTCCATCCAGTTATTTCTGTCTATATTTTTAGAAACTTTTGAAATTACTAAGGCTAGTTCCGCTTCAATGTCTACATGTTCGCCAATACGTGGATATTTAATATTTTGTCCTGAACCTATTACTGAAGTTGAAGGTTTAATAAATATTATTGGGTTTTCTGGCAGGTTATCGCTATATTCCGGAAGGCCCATTTCAGCGGCATGCTTTGCATAGTTTTTAGCGATAGCTACAACTTTTGAAGGTAGTACAGGTGCTAGAAGTTCAATTTCATCAAGATCATAAACTTCTTCTGTATTTTCCCATACTACGAATGGGGACCCATCATATCTAGTAACTTTACCATCGTATAAATCTCCATAAAAAATTTCGTTTTCATGTTTTGCTCTTACTATTTGCATATTAAATACCCTATTGAATCTATGTTTTATGGGGCTATGTTAAAAAATTAAATATTTTATTTAAGTGTAAACCCTGCATTTTTTCTTTAGAACACACATCAAGAACCTCATCCGTAAGTTCTCCAGTATTATTTTGTGTAATCCGAAGTAAACCAAGAACTAAGTGAAAATCTTTAGACATAGGAGCTCTCCCAAAATGAGATGACCTATACAATATGAGGTTAAGAATTACATTACTTATTAATTTTTTTCTACCGTGCTTAGACCACAGCTCACTATTTTTATTAACAATTTTCATTGCAAAACCACTGTCAGGACCAACATTTCCATAACTACTAAAATTGGGGTTAACGTATTCTGCTGGCCTAGATGGCATTCTTCTAGGAACTGGAAGATCTGTATCAAGACTACTTTCTTTAAAGCTTATATTTATATTTGGTTCCTGAGACATTAAATTAATGTTATATAATTTTTGAAATTATCTTCTTGTCCGTTAACTATTTCTAAGTATTTATTTCTGATTTTAGATGTTATCTCTCCAACTGAACCATCTCCTATAGGACTAGAATCTACAGAAACTACACCGACTATTTCTGTTGCCGTACCTGTAAAAAAGATTTCCTCGGAAGATAATAATTCTGTTGGAGTGAAGTCTTTTTCTATCACGGATATTTCTAGATAGTTTGCAATTTCGAGAACTGTCTTTCTTGTTATTCCGCCTAACGCACCAGTTTCAATTGGTGGTGTTAGTAATTGATTGTCTTTGTACATAAAAATATTTTGCCCACTTCCTTCTGCGACATTACCCTTATCATTTAACATAATGGCATCATCAAAACCTTCTTTGACTGCATCTATTTTTGCTAAAGTTGAATTCATATAACCACCTACACCTTTTGCAAAAGGTTTAAAGCTCTTAGGACTAATTCTTTGCCATTCAGAAATACAAACATTAACTCCTTGACTACCAGCATCCTCACCTAAATATGCTCCCCATTCCCAAGCTGCTATAGCTACTCTTACGGGTATGTCTTTTGGCAATAGTCCCATTTCGCCATCTCCAAAAAAGACTAACGGTCTGATATAAGCAGATTTAAGTTTATTAACTTTGACTATTTCCTTAATTGCATTTGATATAACATTTTTATTAAACGGAATTTCTAAATTATATGCTTCTGCAGATCTATATAAACGATCGACGTGTTCGTTTAAAAATTGTATAGAAGTACCTTTATCAGTAGCCCTGGCTCTCATTCCTTCAAAAACACCAGTACCATAATGGAGTGTGTGAGTCATGACACTAACATTTGCATCGTCCCACTCGACAAGCTCACCATCTAACCAAATATATTCAGATTTTTTCATTATTAATTACAAATACTACACCTTTTATTAAATGAATCCATAAAAAATACTAATATTCAAATATGAAGACTTTTATTGCTTCAGGTTTTGGAGCTGGATTATTATGGAAATCAATATTTGCAGATAAAAAAGGTGGTGGGACTTTTGCTTCACTTATTTTTGTATTAGTTGTTTATTTATTACAATTACCAACAATTTGGTTACTGTTTGTTTTTATTTTCTTAACAATAGTTTATTTTATTTCAGTGGATGAAGAATCTGCTAAAGATGACCCAAGTTGGATAACCTTAGACGAAATAGTCGGGATGAGCCTTGCATCTTTGGCATCACCCTCAGAATTATTACCACTGCTTACAGGTTTTTTAATATTTAGAGCTTCTGACATTTTGAAAGTACCAAGTATTGTTGCAAAAATGGAAAATCTTCCAGGTAAAAAAGGTGTCCTTTATGATGACCTAGCTGCAGGCGCATTTGGATTACTTGGGGCAACAATTGTTAGTCAGTTTATGAATTTATCTCTTTAAGTAAGAGTTCCTTTGCCACCGACGGATTCACTTTGCCTTTGGAAAGTTTTATAATCTGCCCAACTAAAAAGCCGATAAGTTTATCTTCGCCATCGGAAATACGGATAATTACTTCCTCATTACTATCTATAACTTCTAAAACTATTTTGCCTATTTCATCAATATCATTTTCTTGAATAAGGTTATTACTTACCGCATATTCTTCAGGTTCCAATTTTTCCTCTATTAACTTCGTAAGAATTTCTTTTGCAGAGGTAAATGAAATTTTATCATTATTAACAAGAATAATTATTTCACTTAAGTTTTTAGCTGTGACCCAATTAGGTAGTGACAATAATTCAAGTTTTCTTAACTGACCCTGAAGTTCTCCAGTTATGAAATTAAAAGATGCTTTAGAATCTTTAGTTATCTCTGAAACTTGGATATAAAATTCTCCTATCCAATTAGAACTTTTTCCAAGATTATTGGAATCTTCTATGCTTAACCCACTATCCATAAAAACTTTTCTTTTTTCGGAAGGTAGAACTGGTATTGTAGCTTTAATTGTATTCACAAAATCTTCACTCAAAATCATATTTGGAATATCTGGATCAGAAAAATAACGATAATCAGCACTTCCTTCTTTTGACCTCATTGAGCTAGTTACTTCTTTTTTCTCATCCCAATGTCTTGTTTCTTGAATAATATTTTCTTTACTCTTAAGCATTTTTGTTTGTCGTGAAATTTCATATTCAATAGCTTTTTCAAGAGATTTAAGAGAGTTCATATTTTTAATCTCTACTTTTGTTCCCAATTCTTTATCTCCTTCGTAAGCAACAGAAATATTTGCATCAAATCTTAAGTTACCTTTTTCAAGTTTTCCCTCTGAAATATTTAAATCAATAACTAACTGTCTAAGTTCTTCAATATACGCTACTGCCTCCTTTGAGGATTTAATTAAAGGTTTAGTAACAACTTCTACTAAGGGTATACCAGCACGATTAAAGTCGAGATGAGTACTAGTTGCAGAATCAATTCGACCTGAACCAATATGGGTACTTTTACCTGTATCTTCTTCCATGTGAACTCTTTCAATTTCTACTGTTTCGAATTCTCCATCTACAACAATTTCTAGAGAACCCTCTGTTCCTACTGGTAAATCAAACTGTGAAATTTGATAGTTTTTAGGAAGATCTGGATAGAAATAATTTTTTCTATGAAACATACCTTCATTGGTAATACTGCAATTGGTGCTTAAAGCTAATAATGTTATAAACTCTATTGCTTTTTTATTAGGCGCAGGAAGTGACCCTGGTAAGCCTAGACATGTTGGACACAAGCTTTCATTTGGCAAATCTGTATCAAGCACATAGCATCTGCAGAACATTTTTGAATTTGTTTTTAATTCAACATGAGTTTCCATGCCGATTGTTGGGATAATGTTCATTTTTCTGTCCGGTTGAGAATTGGCTTATCTATGAATGAAACAAGAGATTGAAGTGTCTGTGAAAAATCTAATAAAGTATTGTCAGTATTTGCAGGACTCATTATTTGAACAGATAGTGGAAGTCCCTGTGACGATAGTCCCGTAGGAATACTAATTGCAGGCATTCCTACTAGGTTTGCAGGGATTGTGCATAAGTCTGACATATACATCTCCAACTGATTATCGGACTTCTCTCCAAATTTAAATGGATCTGAAGGAGTAGTTGGTGATATAACATAATCAACTTGCTTATAAATATCAGTAAATTCTTTTTTCATCATAGCTCGAGCTTTTAATGCTTGGCCATAATATGCGTCGTAATAACCTGCTGAAAGAGCGTAGGTTCCCAAAAGAATTCTTTTCTTAACTTCAGGACCAAAACCTTCAGCTCTGGTTAATTCCATCATTTCAGAACTGGTATTACCTGATACTCTTGCTCCATAGCGAACTCCATCAAACCTAGAAAGGTTGGCTGAACATTCAGCAGGAGCAATGAGATAATAGATACTTATTGACATTTTCGTTAACGGGAGAGAAACTTCAACGATTTCATGCCCTTCAGCTTCCATTAATTTAGCAACCTTGTAAACCTCTTCTTTAGCATCTTCTGAAATTCCGTCTTCCATTAATTCTTTAATAATACCTATTTTGGCTTTATTTAAATTTGGCTGTTCTGTTTTTGTTGCAATTAATGAAGTTGCGTCCTTTGGATCATGGCCACTTATAGAATTAAATATTAATTTAGCATCCTCTACATTATTAGTAATTGGACCAATTTGATCTAATGATGAGGCAAAGGCAATTAACCCATATCTCGAAACCGTCCCATATGTTGGCTTAAAACCAACAACACCACAAAATGATGCTGGTTGTCTAATAGAACCGCCGGTGTCACTTCCTAAAGAAGCAATTGCTGAACCAGCTGAAACAACTGCTGCAGAACCACCCGATGATCCTCCAGGTACCCTTGAGGGATCCCATGGGTTTTTAGTTGGACCAAACGCCGAATTTTCAGTTGATGAACCCATAGCAAATTCGTCTAGATTGGTCTTACCAGTAAATAAGACTCCTTCTTTTTTTAGCTTTGTAATAACTGTTGCATCATATGGTGAAACATAGTTTGCTAGCATTTTTGATGAACAGCTAGTTACGTGGCCTGAAATATTAATATTGTCTTTTATTGCAATAGGTATTCCGTCAAGGGGTCCTAGATGTTCTCCTTTTTCATAACGCGTGTTTGATTCAAGAGCTTTTTGAATATTTTCTTCTTGAAATAATGTTAGGTGTCCATGGATAATAGATTCAGTAGAAGCTGCTCTTTCGAATACTTCATCATAGAGTTCAGAAGGTTTTAATTCTTTATCCTTGAATAGTTTATTAATTTTAGAAATGGATAATTTATGATTTTCCATTATTAATCCAATGAGGGTGGGACCACAAATTGACCATCTTTAGAGTCAGGAGCATTTCTTAAAGCTTCTTCGTGAGTTAGAGATTTTGAGGCAATATCTTCAGCAAGGTTTAAGGACATTCCCAGTGGATGAATACTTATCTTATCATCTGGTAAATCCATTTCACTTAACGCAGCAAAATGTTCAATGATCATTGAGAGATCTTTTTCTAATTGTTGTTGTTCATCTTCGTTAAGTTTAAGTGCAGCTAATTTAGCTACATTTTTGATATCAATTTTATCTGTCATTCTTTATCCCTCTAAATACTTAACGATAGACTCATATGATTCTACTATTTGACTCGTATTAACAAATTCATCTGGAGAATGGGCAAGAAGAGGGTCACCAGGCCCATAGTTAACCGCAGGAATATTTTCATATGAAAATCTTGCAATATCTGTCCAGGCTTGTTTTGATGTTACTTCAGCACCCGTAATGTTAATAAAATCTTTAACATTTTGAGATTGAAGATTTGGTAAAGCACCATTTGAAGTATTTTTAATTGTTATATCGCCATATTTTGAAAATGTATCAGTTATAAATTTGGTAGCTTCTACTTCATTTTGAGTAGGTAAAAATCTAAAATTAATATTTAAATTTATATGTGAAGGAATTACATTGTTGGCGGATCCACCAGAAATTGTTGTGACTGTTATAATTTGTTTGTAAGTCAACCCGTCAATAATGTGTTCTTCAATTTCATTATTTTGAATAAAATTTATAACTTCAGATAATTTTAATATAGGATTTTCACCCATCCAAGGTCGAGCTGAATGTGAAGATTTACCATTTATTTGAAGATCAGCATTCACAGAGCCTAAGCAACCTAGCTGAACTTCACCGTTAGTTGGTTCTAGTATTACTGCAAAATCTATCTTAAAATCTTTTTTCAATATTGGCATTAATACTTCAAGTCCATTATTTACCATTGGACCTTCTTCGGCTGTATAAAAAACAGCAACCACATTTTGATAATTCTTTGCCAATACTTCTAACATGACTGCAATTCCACTTTTCATGTCGACTGATCCCCTGCCATAAATCTTGTTTGAATCATTAATCTGAAGCTGATTTAAGTCAATAGGTACAGTATCTACGTGTCCTACAAATGCAATCTTTGAACCTTCTGAGGGATGATGAGCTATTATCCCGCCCTTGTTTCTTATTAATTCACCAGTAAATTCTGAAGAATGTAAATATTGTTCTATAAAATCTAAAATTTTGTTTTCTTCACCCGTAACAGATTCGATAGCAATTAACTCTTCTGTTAATTTATCTAAATTCAAACTTGAACTCCAAATGTTCTTAATGCATCATTGAGTGACGTTTTCTGATTTGTGGATTCTTTACGCTTTCCAATTATTAATGCGCATGGAGTACTAAATTCTCCACTTGGGAATATTTTCGGGCGTGTACCGGGTATGACTACTGAATTTTCTGGAACAACACCTTTAAATTCCTTAGGTTCCTTGCCCGTAACATCAATAATTGGTGTGGTTCCTGTTATTGAAACATTTGCACCTATAACTGCACCTTTCTGAATTTTTACTCCCTCAACTATAATTGATCTTGATCCTATAAAAGCACCATCTTCTATTATTACTGGCATAGCACTTGGTGGTTCAAGCACTCCTCCAATTCCTACACCTCCTGAAAGATGAACATTTTTACCAATTTGCGCACAGGAACCCACTGTAGCCCATGTATCCACCATTGTACCTGATCCTACATAAGCACCTATATTTACAAATCCTGGCATAACCACTACCCCAGGTTCACAAAAACCTCCATAACGAACAACTCCTGGTGGAACAACTCTTATCTTCAATTCTTCATAATTTTTTTTGGGTTCAATTTTGTCATAGTATTCCAATTCACCAGACTTGATTATTTCCAATTTTTTAACAGAGAAATAATAAAGAATTGCTGTTTTAACCCACTCATTTACAACCCAGTCATTTCCAATTTGTTCAGCTACTCTAATTTTGCCGGTGTCCAGAAGTTGAATTACATCATCAATGACTTTAATATCATTTGCGCCTACTTTATCAATCTCAATTGCTTCGATTTTATCTTTAAAATTATCCATAATTTGTATTGGTCTCTTTTTGTTTATTAGATAATATTTTAGTGTATGAAAAAGAACACTTATAGACTTATTTTTCTTTCTTTATCATTCCTATTAGTTTTGACAGTGTCAGTAGGAGTTAATTTTTACCAAGATAATGAAGAAAGTATTGATCTTCCAATCGTAATTGAAGGAATATCCCCACTTCCTAATTATCAAGTTCCCCAACAAAGTTCTATAGAAATTAATTTACCTGTAGATTATGAAATCGTATTAATTGTAAATAATTATATAATTCCATCTTCTGAAATATTAAATGTTGAAGCTACCGGAGTATTCATATGGAAACCAGGTCCTAATAAAACATTTGAAAATTGGAAACCTGGAGAACAAAATATCCGAATTACATGGAATAAAGTAGTAGGACTACCCGATGTTGGCGAGTTTTCTTGGAAATTTTATATAAATAATTAACTTAGTAAATCTATTAATTCTTTTTCTGTTATAACAGGTACACCCAGTGAAGTAGCTTTTTGAAATTTGGATCCTGGGTTTTCCCCAGCCACAAGATAATCTGTATTTTTTGATATTGATGTTGTTACAAATCCACCTTTTTGTTCAATTAGATTAACGGCTTCTTGTCTGTTTGATTGTTGAAGTGTTCCGGTTAATACAAATGTTTTTCCACTAAGTTTGTTATCAACATTTTTAATTTTCTCTTCAAATTTAAACCCTTTTTTCCTAAGGGATTGAAGGGTTTCTATATTTTTCTTTTCAGATTTCCAATCATTCAAGGAATTTATGACACTACCAGAAATACCATGTATGCATTCTAACTGTTCAGTACTTGCTTTAAAAATAATATCAATTGATCCAAAGTTTTGAATTAATAAATTAGCTGTTCTCTTACCAATGAAACGAATCCCCAATGCTGTTAAAAGTTTAGATGGAGCAGAAGTAGTTGAATTTTTAATAGCGCTTATTAAGTTTTTTGCTTTCTTATCTTCCCACTGAGGTAATTTGATTAAATCATCATATTTGAGATAAAAAATATCTTCAACTTCATCAATTAAACCGAACTCTATTAATGACTCAATCGTTTCTTTTCCCATCCCATCAATTTCAAGTCCTGTTCTGGATGCAAAAAATATCAACGCTTCTTTTTTAGCAAGCTTACATAAATTACCTCCACTACATCTGGGTATTTTTTCTTCTTCAAGAAAATTTATTTTATAATCCCCACAAGGACAATTTGTAGGCATTTTCCAGATTAATTGTGAGCCGTCACGTCTTTTCTTTAGTGCGCTTACAACCTCTGGAATAACGTCACCGGCTCTACGTACAACTACATAGTCATTAATTCTTAGGTCTTTTCTTGTAATTTCGTCTGGGTTATGTAACGAAGCATACGAAACTTTAGCTCCTCCTACGTTGACTGGTTGTAACACTGCAACAGGTGTAACTGCTCCTGTTCTTCCAGTTTGAAGTTTTATGTCTATTAGTTTGGTCGTTTGTTCTTCTGCTTGAAATTTAAAAGCGATTGCCCAACGAGGCGACTTGGCAGTAAATCCTAGTTCATCTTGAATTTCTGTTGAATTTACTTTCATCACTACTCCATCAATTTGGTACGCATAATTATTCCTTTTACTTTCGATAGCTTTTAATGTAAATTGGATGTCTTCGATAGAATTATTTAAAAAAACATCATTAGTTTCAAATCCATATTTTTTTAAAGATAATACCTGATGTTCGTGAGAGGAAAATGCAATATTGTTGTTATGGTCTATTAATTGATAAGCTAATAATCTAATATCTCTTCTTGCAGTTATAGAGGAATCTTTCTGACGTAGAGATCCTGCTGCTGCATTTCTTGAATTTATAAAGGGTACGACACCCTCATTTCTAATTTCAGCTATAAGCGATTTATCCACTAGGGAAGGGGTTTCTAATGATTTAAGTTTTTCTAAAGTTTCTCCATCTTTTTTTCTCTTTTTATTTAAATTATTAAAACTTTGTGTTGGCATGTAAATTTCACCCCTAACTTCTATCACACCCTTTTTAATAGTATTTAATCGAAGAGGTAAATTCATAATTGTTTTTACGTTGTGTGTTACATCTTCACCAATAAGCCCATCACCACGCGTTAATCCTTGTTGCAATATTCCATCTTTATAAATAATAGATATAGCTAATCCATCTATTTTGGGCTCTAGAGAAATTGGAAATAGATTTTGATCTGATATTTTTCCTAGTCTTTCGAACCATTTATTGATATCCATAATATTTTCTGCATTATCTAAGCTATACATTCTTTGTTTATGCTCAATTTGACTAAATGCACTATCTGGAGTGCCTGTAACTCTTTGAGTGGGTGAATAGGTTTTCAAATCTTTTGGATTCTCAATCTCATACTGCTTAAGTTTATTAAATAGATTGTCATACTCGCCATCGGACATAATTGGTTCATTTAGTACATAATATGCGTGTTCAGCTTCTGAAAGTTTTTTAATAGTTCTATCTAAATCTTTTGGGTTCATACTGGTAGGGTTTCATTAAGTTTTGAAGTAATTCTTCCTCCCCCTATAAGATTTGTTCCATTGTAGATAACACCAAATTGACCTGGTGCAACTCCATAGGTAGGTTCTAATAGAGATACTTCTAACGTGTTTTTGGTGATCATTTTAATCTCACATGGTAGGTCTTCAGAATTATATCTAGTCTGAATTGTAAGATTTTCATTTTCAATTCCATTTACAAAAGAAACATCTTCAAGATAAAAAGATGAGGTAAGTAAATCTTTTTTATCTCCTACAAATACTTTTTTATTTCTGACATCAATTTTTGTTACGTATTTTGGTTCTCCTTGACCACCTGGGATACCTTTACGCTGACCAACAGTAAATTCATGTACTCCCTCATGCTGACCCATAGTTGAACCATCTCTATCAACAATGTCACCCGAAGTAGAGATATCAATTCGTTTATCTACGAAATTTCGATAGTTTTTTTTACCAACAAAGCAGATATCTTGGCTATCTTTTTTAAATGCAGTTTTTAAACCTAAATCAGCAGCTATTTGTCTAACTTCAGGCTTTGATATTGTCCCAAGTGGAAACATGACATGTTCAAGTGTTGAAGAACTAAGCATATGAAGCACATAGGACTGATCTTTATCTAAATAATCTGCTTTATGAAGTTCAAAATTATTTTCATTCTCTATGATTTTTGCATAGTGACCAGTTGCTACTTTATCACAATTTAATTCTTTAGCCTGCTTTAAAAAATGATCAAATTTAACAGATCTGTTGCATTCCACACAGGGGTTTGGTGTTAATCCCTGTGCATACATGTCTATAAAATTATCTACTACTTTTTCCGAGAAAGATTCAGTGTAATCTAAAACGTAATACGGGATATCAAGCTTTGCAGCAACCTTTCTTGCATCTTCACTATCAGAAGCTGTACAGCATCCAGTTTCCGGCATTTCACCATTTGGGCCCTCCCAAAGTTTCATGGTTACTCCAATAACATCATGACCCTGTGACTTAAGAAGTCCAGCTACAACAGAAGAGTCAACTCCACCACTCATTGCAACTAATACTCTCAACTCATACCTTTAATAACTGATAAGACAATATCAGCAGCTTTAATACCATCACCAACATTTGTATTCCATCCAAAGCTAAATCTGAGATGACTATTAATTTTTTCATTAGATACTTTCATAGCTTGTAAAACATGTGAAGGCTTTTGTGCTCCACTCGCACATGCAGATCCCCGTGAAACGCCTAAACCTTTTAAGTCAAGAGCCACCATTAAAGTTTCCGAATTAATTTCACTGAATTGAATATTTGAAATATGGTCTAACCTATCAACAGTATCGCCAACAACCATAACATCTAAAGAATTCCAAAGCTTTTTTTCAAATTCGCTTCGTTCATTAAGAATTTTCTGGTTCTGTACAATCATACTATTTTGTTGTTCATCTAAAGCAGCAGACAAGCTTGCAACTCCTGACACATTTACTGTTCCTGCTCTTCTCTCGAGTTCTTGTTTCCCACCATGAAGAAAACTAGGTAGTTTAACTTCGGAACTCAAGAACATAATCCCCACACCTTTTGGACCGCCAATTTTATGACCTGATATAGCAGCACTTTGTATTCCAATATTGTGAAAGTCAAGTTTACGGTTTGCTACCGCTTGTACTACATCGGAATGAAATATATATTCTGAATCTAATTCTTTAAGTGCTTGTGAAATTTCTTTAATAGGCTGTACAACTCCTGTTTCATTGTTCCCAAGCATTATGGAAATAATCTCTGTATTTTTATTTACATTCTTTAACACATCATCTGCTTTTATAACTCCATCTTTATCGCATGGAGTTAAATGAACTTTATATCCTAGGGATTCTACCCATTCAGCAGAACCAAGTACGGCTTCATGTTCAATTTGAGAAGTTACCAATTCAGCATTTTTATTTTTGTTATTGATAAAAGGCATTTTTATAATCCAATTATCAGCTTCAGTTCCTCCACTAGTAAAAGTTATCTCCTTAGGAGCTGCACCGAAGTGATTTGCAATACTATCTCGGGACTCTTCTAGGATATTCTTTGCTTTCCTAGATAATGCATGTCCACCTGCTGAATTAGCAAACGCAACTGATTCAGTATATTTATATACCTCAAATGCAACTTCTCTCATAGGAGTACTTGCAGCATGGTCAAGATATAGATATTCATCTTTTTTCATATTTATTTATTCTACTTATGAAGTAATATTGTTTAACAGACAATGAGTAAAACAATTAACGTTTCAATAACTATTAATAAATCTATAGATGAAGTGTGGAACGAGGTATCTATCCTCAAAAACCATACAAATTGGATGAAAGATGCTGTAAGTATTGAGTTTTTAAATGATAAAACACAGGGTTTAGGCGCAAAAATGAAAGTTTTAACAAAAGTTGGTCCAATTAAATTATTTGATTACATGACAGTAACTGAATGGATTGATAAAAAATCTATTGGAGTTGATCATGTTGGGATAGTCACAGGTAAAGGCAAGTTTACATTAAGAGAAATTACTGAAGAAAAAACAGATTTTCAATGGGAAGAAACGTTAAGATTTCCCATATATCTAGCTGGTCCAGTTGGTGAATTCTTTGGTTCCCCTGTTTTGAAATTAATATGGAGGAATAATTTAAAGGGACTTAAGGAGTTGTTTGAAAATGAAAAATAAGATATCTACTTTAATAATTATTTTATTACTTCTAAGTAGTTGTAGCTCAGAAGAGTCAACGTCTGAAGAAGATACAAATGAAAGTATTGCAGTAAATGAATTTTTAATATCGGAAGGGTTAGGCAAAACATCACAGATATTTGTTTCAAATTGGAATCAACTAGTTTCTACTATTTCAGAGGATGATCAGACAACAAATTTCTTTTCGATAAATCCTGATGAAGTTAAATGGACAAGCATTGAAAAACAAACTCTATATTATGAATTTGGTAATATTGAAAATCCACAGTCAGTTTTTGTAATTAATTTAAATATAAACTCAGATGACAATACAGTTTCAGAAGTTGAATTTTTTGCTCCAACATCTAAAGATGAGATAAATTCACAACAATCTAAATTATTTTTTCTTATTGTAATTGCACTTTCAGATGATTCTTTGGATAAAGATGACAGAGATAATATACTTAGTAATCTTGGACTTTATGAAGAACTTTCAAACCCAAAACAATTAGCTGGTAGTGTAACTAAAAATAATGTTCGTTATATCTTGGAACCTCTAATTGAAAATAATTTACTTTTTGGATTAAATTTATATACTAGTTTTGTTGATTCAGCAAATGCCTAAGTTGCAATAACTTCCTCAACACCGGGTACTTTATCTTTTAAAATTCTTTCGATACCGCTTTTTAAAGTTGCTATGGATAAAGGACAACCTACACATGCCCCTAACATTTCAATATTTACAACACCGTTGTCAACAGACGCTAATTTAATATCTCCTCCATCAGCTTGTACAGCTGGACGAATATATTCAATTGTCTCGTTTAAAATATCGAGATCGATATCTACCTTTTCTTCTCTATTTTTAAGAGAAGGAAAATTTATATTATCTGAGTTTTCCATAACTTAATTATATTCAATAACTGCGCCAATCGAGTGTAATGATGAAACAATATCCTCATAACCTCTATCAATATGATCTATACCCGTAATTTGCGAATCACCATCGGCTTGGAGTGCTGCAATGATTAAACTGGCACCAGTTCTAATATCAGTTGAATTAACTGGTGCACCAGATAGATTTTTAACACCTTTTATCATTGCGTGTTGCCATCCAGTTTGAATATTTGAACCCATTCTTTGTACCTCCGGAATCCATTGGAAGCGTTGATCGTATACATTTTCAGTTATTATCGAAGTACCTTCAGCTTTTAATAATGCTGTACCAAATATTGGTTGTAAATCAGTAGCAACTCCAGGAAAAGGAAGTGTTGATAGTTCAATAGCATCATAAGCATTTGTTGATTCAACAATTATTTTATTTTCAGAAAAAGTTATATTAACTCCAATTTCTTGAAATTTTTTAATTTCCATTGGTAGTGTTTTCGCATCAATTCCTATTATTGAACCAGATCCACGCGTTGAAGCTAGAGCAGCTATGAATGTTCCCGCTACAATTCTATCTCCTACTACTTTGTGATTTGTTGGGTTTAATGAATTGACACCTTCAATAGTAATTTCGCTTGTGCCTTCTCCAACTATCTGAGCACCCATATTTTTTAACATTTTTACTATATCGACTATTTCTGGTTCTCTTGCTGCATTTTCGATAACCGTTGTTCCTTCTGCCAAAACAGCTGCTAATAAGGAATTTTCGGTTGCTCCAACCGATGCATATGGTAAATTTATTTCTACACCCTTGAGCCCATCTGTTTCTCCGATTAATACACCATGTTCAAGATGAAAATTTGCACCCATTTTTTCTAAAGCATCTAGATGCATTTGAACGGGTCTTGGTCCCAATTGATCTCCTCCAGGAAAGGCTATTTTAGCTTTTCCTTTACGTGCTAATAAGGGACCCAATATAACAATTGATGCTCTCATTTTTTGAACTAGTTCATAAGGTGTTTCTATTCCTATGTTTTCTGGTGAATCTACAGATAATGTACTATTTTCGAATGATGACTTAATACCGATATAACTTAAAACTTCTCTCATGTAGGTGACATCAGTAATATTTGGTACATTACTTATTTCATATTTTCCTGATGCAAGAATAGGTAATACCATCTGTTTCAAGACCGCATTTTTTGCACCCTTGATATAGATATCACCATTTAATTGATGATTACCTTCTATTACTATATGTTTTTCCACTATCATTGATATTACTTAAAGTTTTAAGTGTAACAATAAATTTATGTCAGAATCGTTAATTGTATATAAAGCAAATAATCACCTTGAGGCATCTTCTTGCCTCTCGAATTTACTTATTTCTGAAATAAATAAAAGTAAACAAGATACATTTTCTATTGGTCTGTCAGGAGGAAGTACACCAAAAATTACTTACTCTCTGCTTAGGAGCGATATAAAAGATTTATCGAAGATTATTTTTTGGACAGTTGATGAAAGATGGGTCTCTAAAGATAACGATAGTTCAAATCAAAAACTTGTTAATTCAATCTTTTCTGACAGTGAAGCGAGAATACTAGAAGTTGAATATTCAGGCGTATCTGCGGATGAGGATGCAAAAAAATATTCATCTAAAATTAGAGATAATATAAAAAGTTTTGACACAGTAATTCTAGGTATTGGGGAGGATGGCCACATTGCTTCGCTATTTCCTGGGACTGATGCTGTTAATGAAAAAAGTGCTCTTTATGTCTCTAATGAGGTAAACATTTTGTCAAAGTGGAGAGTTACAGCAACATTTCAATTACTAAAAGAAGTTAAAAATGTTTATCTACTAGTAACAGGCAAAAGTAAAAATGAAATAGTTAAAACAATTATGAATAATGGAAATACACCTGCTAATAAACTCATTAATGAAAGAAATCAAACATTTCTAATCACTGACCAGTGAAATATAGATTAACGAAGTATTTAGCTTACTCCTATATGTCTTAATAAGTTATGCTTAGCCAAGATGTTATTGAAAAATTATCTTCAAATACTTTTAACTTCAAGTTTATGGGGTTCTTCATTTCTTCTTATGAAATTTGCTCTGGATGAACTAGACCCATTTCAGATTTCTTTTTATAGAATATTTATCGGAATGATTTTTATAAATTCATTACGTATTGAGAAAAAGAAACTGACATACACTGATCATTTTTATACAGCAATCGTTGGTATGTTGTGGATGTCACTTCCGTTTTATTTATTTGCTGAGTCTGAAAAGACTATCACTTCAAGTTTGGCAGGTTTAGTGAATGGTTCGACACCAATTTTTATCAGTATGTTCGCTGTTATATTTTTTAGACAGAAAATCTCAAATATTAAAAAATTATATCTTTTTACTGGTTTCGTAGGAATTTATATCCTCACTTTTGGTTTTCAAACTACCAACCTTGAATTAAGCAAAGGTTTTATTTTAGCTTTATTAGCTTCCATAAGTTATGGATTTGCAGCTAACTTTGTTCAACCCCTTATTAAGACCTATGGTGCATTAAATACATTGAGAATTGCTCTTCGATATGCCTCACTATTCTCATTTATATTATTTAGTTTGAATAGTGTATATTTTTTACCAACACTTCAAGGTTCATTGCCATCTATTCTGATATTAGGTATTGGTGGTAGTGGCGTAGCATTTCTATCTTTTTATAAGTTGATAGACGACGTTGGAGCTATTTTTGGCTCAATTACTGTCTATATCATTCCTATATTTTCAGTTATATTCGGATATATATTTTTACAAGAAACAACATCATTGTCACAAATATCTGGTGTAACTGTAATTATTTTATCTGCTTATTTATTTACTAAAACTAACGACTAGTTTTTGGTTTAACAAATAATCCTTCTGCAACTGCTGCGATTTTCTCATCGTCTAAATATAATTCTGCTTTATACATTGAGCCTTTATCACTTACTGAATCTCTCCAAGCTTTAACGTGAACAAAATTTGTACTGTTATTTACTGGTCTGATATATTTAGCCGTAAAAGTTTTGGTTACTACCATTTCCCCAAGAAGAAAACTTAGTGGTCCCATTGTACAGTCCATAAAGGAGTCAATAATACCTCCCAAAGTTGTATCCATAGGATTGAAGTATTTTTCTTGTATGGGATATTTACACTCAAGGTATTCACCTTCTTCATTAAAAGTAACGAACTCTCCTTTTAATTCCTTATAAATATTTGGTATGGGTAAATCTCCCCAGGTAGTTTCAGACATGAAAAGATTTTAACATTAATTAAGTTTTAAATAAGATTCAGAAACTTAAGACTATCGTCCCTTAGGATGCCAAACTGTTTTAGTTTCAATAAATGGAAATAATGCTTCCAGACCCATAGTTGGAGGGTTTATGAAAATTCGTTTTAATGATTTTGATGCATTTTCTTTAATAATTTTTTTATCATGATTATTTATTTCTTTATATATAGCCATAGCTGTAATCTCAACATGATTGCTAACATCCTCAATTAATAATTCAAATTTTCCAGACATTATGTTTAATGCTCCACCTGGTAGGTCTGAATTATTGATATCTTCTGCAAGTTTAAGTGCAATGACAGAATTTTCTTCGTTAAAGCTAATCACAGCACATCCTACCGTTAGTGCAGGTAACATGTTCAACAATAGACTGTTGAGTGACTGGTTGTTTGAATTCAGTGTAAATACTACTCCCAATGATTCTTGGTGGGAAATGTTAAAGAAATCTCCTGCGACTGGATTAAGATTACCTGTCATTTGTTCCCATTTATCAGCCATTCCGGCATACCAAATTATTGTATCTACAGCTTTATGAATATCTTCACTTGCTTTTGCTTTAGTTAATCCTGCATCTTGAAGTAATTGTTGATAAGTCTCGAAGTTACCTTCTAGCATTTCTGAAAGCCTATAAAGAACCTGTGTTTTATTATATGGAGAAAGTTTTTGCCAATTACTATATCCCTTTTTTGCAGCAACGACAGCATCTCTTATGTCTTTTCTTGAAGTAAGTGGTACTTCATAAAAATCATTTTTAAGATCTATTCGAAAGGTTTTTCCTGATTCAGAGCGTACGTACTTACCGCCTACATAATTTTTATAAGTTTTTTTTATTTCATTCATGATTGAACCTTTAGATAAGAAAGTAGCCCGTGCCTACCACCCTCTCTTCCAAAACCGGATTCTTTATACCCTCCAAATGGTGAAGATGGATCAAATTTATTAAAGGTATTTGCCCATATAACACCTGCTTGAAGCCTGTCTGCTGCCCAAAGTATTTTAGAACCCTTTTCTGTCCATATTCCAGCAGAGAGTCCATATTCTGTATTATTCGATATCTCTATGGCTTCTTCTGGAGTCCTGAAAGTTAAAGTGGTAAGAACTGGTCCAAAAATCTCTTCTCTTGAAATTCTATATGAAGGCTGAGCATTCGTAAATAAAGTTGGTTTAAACCAAAATCCATTTTGCGGTAATTCGCAATCTGTCTGAAAAATACTTCCACCCTCCTTTACTCCTTCATTAACTAAGTTTGTAATCTTATCCAGTTGTTCTTTTGAATTAATAGCACCTATATCTGTATTTTTATCTAATGGATTGCCCACTCTAAGAGACTGCATTCTCTTTTCTAGCTTTGTAACAAATTCATCATGAATATCTTCCTGTAATACAAGTCTTGATCCCGCACAACAAACATGACCTTGGTTAAAAAATATTCCATTAACGACACCTTCTACAGCTTGGTCAATAGCAGCATCATTGAAAACAATATTTGCAGCTTTGCCACCCAATTCTAGAGTAAGTCCGATATCTCTATCTGCCGTCTCTTTTTGAATATATTTACCGACACCAGTTGATCCAGTGAAAGCAATTTTAGAAATATCTGGATGTTTAACAAGTGCAGCTCCAGTAGTACCATCACCTGTTACTAAATTGAATACGCCTGGTGGAAGTCCTACTTCTTGACACAATTCTGCAAAAAGTATTGCTGTTAATGGGGTGCTTTCTGCTGGTTTAAGAATTACTACATTTCCAGTAGCCAGGGCTGGTGCTACTTTCCATGAGAGCATTAATAATGGAAAATTCCAAGGAATTATTTGACCAATAATACCATAAGGTTTTAGCCCTTTTGCATTCCAGGATAAATCTAACTTATCAGCCCAACCTGCAAAATAGAAAAAATTAGCTGCAACTTGAGGTAAATCGAAATCACGAGATTCCTTAATAGGCTTACCTCCATCTAAAGTTTCAAGTACGGCAAATTCTCTAGATCTTTCTTGAATTAGTCTTGCAAGTTTAAAGAGGTATTTTGCCCTTTCTGTTCCAGATATTTTAGACCATATTTTAAGGCCTTCTTTTGCTGATTCTACTGCTGAATTAATGTCAATTTCGTTACCTAAAGTAACTGAGGATAAAACTTCTTCAGTTGATGGAGATATAGTTTTGATAAATTTCTTAGAATTCGCAGATTGAAAATTACCATCAATAAAGATTCCATACTTTTTATCAATATTTACGATTGAACTTGATTCAATTGATTCAGCGTATTCCCATTTATTCATAAATTATCCTCTTGGAAAATAGTAGCTTGACTGATATGCATTAGTTTTTAATTTTTTTATTTGTTTTAAAACGTCATCCACTAGGCTAGATGCTCCAAATCTGAAATAATCTGGATTTAGCCATTCGCTTCCTAACTCTTCATTCACTATAACTAAATATCTAATTGCATCCTTAGAATCTCTTATTCCACCAGCAACTTTTATACCAGCTTTGAAACCTGTAACAGTCTTATAATCCCAAACTGCTTTTGCCATTAAATAACATGCTTCTCTTGATGATCCATTAGAAATTTTTCCTGTTGATGTTTTAATAAAGTCTGAACCTGCGGCTAGTGAAATTAAGCTTGCCTTTTTAATATTTTCATAGGTCCTGAGTTCTCCAACTTCTAATATTGTTTTTAAATGGACTGATTTACACACTTCTTTAAGTGCAACTATTTCATCGTACATTTTTCTATAATCACCTTCAAAAAAAGCTTTTCTATTGATAACAATATCTATTTCGTCAGCACCTTGATCAATTGCGAACTGTGTATCAAGTATTTTTGATTCTAATGGAGCTTGTCCACTTGGAAAATAAGAAGAGACAGAAGCAACTTTAACATTAGAATTACGAGTCATCTCTTTAGCTTTTGAAACAAGAGCAGGATAAACACACACAGCTGCGACACTTGGTACCTCATCATTACTTGGGTCTGGTCTTATTGCTTTTGCTGTCATCTGTCCAATTTTACCTTCTGTATCTTCACCTTCAAGAGTTGTAAGGTCGCACATCGAGATTATATAATTTAAAGCTTGGAGTTTAGAATCTTTTTTTATACTCCTAGTAGCAAGTGAAGCTACCCTTTCCTTGAGACCGACCTCATCAACTCTTAAGTTATCAACTAACTCAACTGTATCTGACCATTTGAGGATATTCTTAGATTCTTTTATTGAAGACATAGTTCTATGATAAATGAAGTCGTTATTTTTTAACAGAGGAATTTTTAATCTAACGCTTTTATTTTACTTTCAACGTTTACAACTTCTTTTTCTGTAATTTCAGCAATTCCACCAAAAACCGTAAATATTTTGTGCCATGAGTTTTCTTTATTTAATAATTTGGATGCTAACTCAGAACCTGTTTGTTCAATATGTTTTTGTAATAAAGTCTTTAAATCAAGGCTATCTATTTCATTTAATGCATGTGATGTTGGTGCAGATTGTGATATATATTGATTAAAACTTTTCTGTGTATTTAAAACTATTACCTTTCCACCAGTCATTCCTGCCCCAAAATTAAAGCCTATATCTCCAAGAATTACTAAGGTGCCTCCTGTCATATATTCAGCTGCATGAGCACTACAGCCTTCAACAACAGCAATAGCCCCACTATTTCTTACTCCAAATCTCTGTCCTACTCTACCGGATATAAATAACTGCCCGCCAGTTGCTCCATATAAAAGAGCATTCCCAGCTGCATGGTATGCGCCTTGCATCTTTTGACCCTGAGGTATTATTGTTATACTTCCACCACCCATACCTTTACCAACATAATCATTGGCACTTCCAGTTAGTTTTAGATTAATTCCATCCCTTATAAATGCTCCAAAACTTTGACCGGCAGAACCAGAAAGGCTAATTCGACACGGATTTTTTTCAATTTGTTTGTTTAGCTTATTTATAGAAATCTCGCCGGAAAGCCTTGCCCCTATGCTCCTATCTTCATTAGATATTGGATATTGTAAAAAAGATTCTTTGTTTGCATTCAATGATTTGATGACTTCTGAAGTTATTCTCCTTGATAGTCTTCCTTCTTCATGTTTTATAAAACCGGGATGTTTTTTTTCTGCAACTGCATTTACAAGAAGCTTATGCAAGCTACTAGGAAGGTTGTTATTCAAAACTTTAAGTCCAAGTAGGTCAGCATGACCAATTAAATCATCTAATTTTTCTACATTGAATAATCGTAAATACTTTTGCACATCTTCAGCGAGGAAAGTAAATAACTGCATAACTTGCTCAGGTGCTCCATTAAATTTTGCTCTTAAATTTTCATCTTGAGTCGCAATGCCAACGGGACATGTATTTTCATGGCATTGTCTTACCATCTTGCAGCCTAATGCTAAAAGTGGTAGTGTTCCGAAACCAAACCTGTCAGCACCTAAGGTGGTTGCAATTATTACATCTTTTGCAGAACGAAGACCTCCGTCCACTTCAAGGAGTACTTTATCTCTCATATTATTTAAAACTAATGCTTGGTGAGTTTCACTTAGTCCTAGTTCCCATGGAGATCCTGCATGTTTGATACTTGTCCAAGGGCTAGCTCCTGTACCTCCATCACTGCCTGCAATTGTAATTATATCGGCACCAGCTTTAGCAACTCCAACAGCTATTGTTCCCACACCCGGTTCTGAAACAAGTTTTACATTTACAGGATTAGTTGGATTAAATGTTTTTAAATCGTAAATTAGCTGTGCTAAATCTTCAATTGAATATATATCGTGGTGAGGAGGTGGGGAAATAAGCGTAACTCCTTCCATTGTGTGTCTTAATTTTGCAATATGTGAATCTACCTTGAAACCAGGTAGCTGTCCACCCTCACCAGGCTTAGATCCTTGTGCCATCTTTATTTGAAATTCTTCTGCAGAGGCTAAGTAGTCAGGCGTAACTCCAAATCTCCCGGAAGCTATTTGTTTAATCTTTGAATTTTTTTCCGTGTCGTATCGTATTGGGTCTTCACCACCTTCACCAGATCCTGATTTTCCCCCAAGTCTATTCATTGCTATTGCTAGGGCTTGATGTGCTTCTTCTGACAATGCTCCTAGAGACATAGAAGATACTGTAAATTTTTGATAAATTTCATCTAGTGTGGATATTTTTTGATTCTCGTAACCCTGTGTTGTATCAGGAAGTGTAAATAAATCGCGTATCTGTACATCGGGTCTGTCTTCTAACGTTTGTAGATAATCTGACCAGATATCTCTATCTCCAGACCTAACTGCTTTTTGAAGTCTCAAAACTGTTGCTGGTGAGGTTATATGAGGCTCAGCATTTTTTTTATATTTGTAAAAACCACCTAGATCTTGAGTAATTTCTTCAGAGCAGATTTTAATTTGATTCTCTAATTCTCCATATCCAATACCTTCTGTTCGACTTTTTGAATATGTAAATGCTTCTGAAATAATCAATTTGTCTAAGCCAATTATCTCAAAAAGTTCGGAACCCCTATATGAAGACACTGTACAGATTCCCATCTTGGACATTATTTTTAATAATCCTTTATTTAAAGTTTGAGTATAATTTTCTTGGGCTTCAGCTACTGAGATGCCTAAATCAGGTGTTGATAAAGCCAGTTTTCTTACATTTTCTAAAGCTAAATATGGCCAAACAGCTGAAGCCCCGTATGAAATATGACACGCCAAATCATGCGCATCTCTGATTTCGCCCGAAGCAACTATTAATGAGGCCTGTAACCTAATACCCTTTTTAATTAAGTAGTGATGAAGTGTTCCGACTACAAGTAGTGAGGGTATGACACTTTCACCTATTTTTAAATCTTTATCAGATAAAATAATTAAAGATTTTTTCTTATTAATTATTGAATCTTCAACCTTTTCACATAATTCTTTTAATGCAGATTCGATTGCTTGTTCTGCCTTGTTGTAACAAAAGTTAATTACTTGGGATTTCTTTCCAAGAAATTCGTCTGAAATTAATTTATCGTAAGTCCCACCATTTAAAATAGGTGATTTTAATGTTATTAGATTAGCCTGCTGTGAAGTTTCTTTGAGTATGGATCCTCTTCTTCCTAGATATGTTTTAGTAGACATTACAAAACGCTCTCTAATGGGGTCTATTGGTGGATTTGTTACTTGAGCAAATAACTGATGAAAGAATCTGCTTAATCTAGGTTTATTTTTACTTAGTATCCCTAAAGGTGAGTCATTGCCCATTGAACCTGTAGGTACCTCTCCTTTAAGCATAGGTAGGAGTATGAGCCTCTCTTCCTCGGGTGTGTAATCAAAATAAGTAGATAATAAACTGAGGTTGAGACTTTTATCTTCCACGTCGCTGAATTTTGTATCTACATTAAGAGGTTTTGAATTAACCCATTCTTTGTATGGATTTTTCTGACTTAATTTTTGAATTACCTCTTTTTCATCGAGTAACTCATCATCTTTAATTCGGTACCTTATAGTCTGACCAGGTTCTAATTGTGCTGTTTTGTATGCTCCTGCTTCAACTGATGGACAAATTCCAACCTCTGAGGCGGCAAGTATATATCTATCTGAAACCATCCATCTCATGGGTCTCAACCCGCTTCTGTCTAAACCAGCAATTATATCTAAACCATCAGAGGCAACAATTGCTGCAGGTCCATCCCATGGTTCAGTTAAAAATGAATGATATTGATAGAATGCTTTTTCATCTTCGGTAAATCTTGGGTTGTTCTCCCATGCAGAAGGCATCAGCATTTCTTGAGCATGGGCTAAAGTTCTACCAGACTGCACTAATAGCTCAACCGCGTTATCTAATTGTCCAGAATCTGATATATCTTCATCAATAAAGGGTTTGAGAGTTTCAATATCATCCTTCCAAAAAGTAGAAGTAGCATCAACTTCGCGTGCTTGCATCCATGAATAATTAGAAGTTATAGTATTAATTTCACCATTATGCGCAAGCATACGAAGAGGTTGAGCTTTATCCCATGTTGATGATGTATTAGTTGAAAATCGTTGATGAAATATACCAAATCTAGTTTTGAATAAAGGATTTCTTAAGTCCCAGTAGAAATCCGAAGCCTGTGTTGCGGTGAAGAGA
>Ga0257110_1000075_pt1 | contig 53657 bp, 64 predicted proteins | sample LP_taG_7_FD_190184 | JGI IMG/M metagenome (GOLD analysis project Ga0257110, IMG submission 190184) | Marine microbial communities from Northeast Subartic Pacific Ocean, Canada - LP_J_2015_P26_10m | ecosystem: Environmental > Aquatic > Marine > Oceanic | place: Canada: Northeast Subartic Pacific...
CCCAGAAGGTATATTTACAGATAATGTTTTTTCTTCCTTAGTTGCTCCGATGCCATTACATGACTTGCACTTATCCTTAATTACTTGACCAGTACCTTCACATGATGAACATGATTGCTGTAAAGAGAAAAATCCTTGTTGAACTCTTACCTGCCCAGCTCCATTACATCTCCCGCAAACTGATGGACTAGAGCCAGCAGCTGCACCTGAGGAATTACAAATATTACATGGAGTATGAGAAGGTATTTTTATTTTAGTTTGAGTTCCTAAAACAGCTTCTTTTAAAGATAGATCGAGATTATATTGAAGATCTTGCCCTCTTCTTGATCTTCCTCTTGAAGAAGACCTTGTCCCAAAAACATCACCAAAAATATCACCAAAAATATCACCAACATTTACATCATTAAAGTTTGGACCTCCGCCCATTCCATCTACACCTGCATGACCATATTGATCATAAGCACTTTTTTTTTGTTGATCAGATAAAACATCGTAGGCTTCTGCGCATTCTTTGAATTTCTTATCAGCCTGAGGATCGTCCGGATTTCTATCTGGATGATATTTCATTGCTTTCTTTTTAAAAGCTTTCTTTAGTTCTGCAGTAGTAGCCGATCGAGAGACCTCAAGAGTTTCATAATAATCTCTCTTTGACATTATTTATGACTCAACTACTTATCGTCTTCTTTAACTTCTTCGTATTCAGCATCAACAGTATTCTCAGCATCAGCATTAGCCTCAGCATCTTGATCATCTTGCGGTTGCGCCTGTTCTTGGGAATACAATTTATCGGTAAGAGGTGTTAAGACATCATTTAAAGATTTAGTAGCACTTTCAATGCCTTCTAGGTTCTCTGAAGCAATTGCTTCTTCTAAAACAACAACAACCTTTTCAATTTGTTCTTTTTCTTCTTCAGATAACTTTTCATCAGATTCCTGAACTGTTTTTCTTGTTGCATGAACTAGCATGTCAGCATTGTTTTTAGTTTTGACTAATTCTTCAAATTTCTTATCATCTTCAGCGTTAGCCTCAGCATCTTTTACCATCTTCTCAATATCTTCATCACTTAAACCGCTTGAGGCCTTAATGATAATAGACTGCTCTTTACCAGAATTTTTATCTTTTGCTGAAACATTAAGAATTCCATTTGCATCAAGATCAAAAGAAACTTCAATTTGCGGCATTCCTCTTGCAGCTGGTGGAATATCAGCTAAATTAAACTGGCCCAATGATTTATTTTGAGCAGCTTGAGTTCTTTCACCTTGAATAACATGAACTGTTACAGCAGTTTGATTATCTTCAGCTGTTGAAAAGACTTGTGATTTTTGTGTAGGAATCGTGGTATTTTTTTCGATCAAAGGAGTAGATACACCACCTAAAGTTTCAATACCTAAAGTTAATGGTGTTACATCTAGTAATAAAATGTCTTTGGTGTCTCCTGATAATACTGAACCTTGAATTGCAGCACCGACTGCAACAGCTTCATCTGGATTTAAATCTTTTCTAGCCTCTTTACCAAAAAACTCTTTAACTTTTTTCTGAACTAACGGCATTCTTGTTTGTCCGCCAACTAAAAGTATTTCAGAAATTTCAGATTTAGAAAGTTTAGCATCAGATAGGGCTGTTTTTAGTGGCTCCAAGCTTCTATCAACTAAATCTTCTACTAAAGATTCAAGTTTTGCTCTAGTTATTTTATGAACAAAATGTTTTGGCCCAGTGCTGTCAGCTGTAATATAGGGTAGATTAACTTCAGTTTGCTCAGATGATGAAAGCTCAATTTTAGCTTTCTCAGCAGCTTCTTTTAATCTTTGAAGTGCTAAAGGATCGCTTTTTAAGTCAAAGCCTGATTCTTCTTTAAACTGATCAACAAAATAATCTATTAATCTCAAATCAAAATCTTCACCACCAAGAAAAGTATCGCCATTTGTTGAAAGGACTTCAAATTGATGTTCTCCGTCTACATCAGATATTTCAATGATTGAGATATCAAACGTACCACCACCAAGATCATAAACAGCAATAGTAGAATCGCCTTGATGTTTATCTAGTCCATAAGCTAAAGCTGCTGCAGTCGGCTCATTAATAATTCTTTTAACCTCTAGTCCAGCAATTTTCCCTGCATCCTTAGTTGCCTGTCTTTGCGCATCATTAAAATATGCGGGAACAGTAATAACAGCCTCTGTAACTTCTTGACCAAGATAGTCTTCAGCTGTTTTTTTCATTTTTTTGAGAATTTCTGCGGCTACTTGTGGGGGTGCTAATTTTTTCTTATTTGCCTCAACCCATGCATCTCCGTTATCAGCTTTAATAATTTTATAAGGAACCATATCAGCATCTTGTTTTACAACTTTATCTTCAAAAGTTCTTCCTATTAGTCTCTTAATTGCATATAGAGTATTTTCTGGGTTTGTAACAGCTTGTCTTTTCGCTGGCAATCCTACAAGCACCTCATCATTGTCTGTATAAGCTATAACTGAAGGCGTTGTTCTTCCACCTTCCGAGTTTTCAATAACTTTTTGTTGTTTGCCTTCAATTACAGCAACACAACTATTTGTTGTTCCTAAATCAATTCCTATTATTTTCGACATATCATTCCCTCTTTAATTTTTTATAACCGTAACTCTTGCTGGCCTTATAACTCTTTGATGAAGCTCCCAGCCTCTCTGAAAAACTTCGCCAACTTCGTTATCATTTTTATTTTTGTCTTTTGTCATTGTTACTGCTTCGTGTTTTTCAGGATTAAAATCCTCATTAACTGGATAGATGGGTCTCATTCCAAATTTATCAAGTGCAGACTCAAAAGACTTTAAAGTTAACTCGATCCCCTCCTTGTCTTCAGATGATGAATTTTCAGATAGATTTAAGAGTGCTTGTTCTAAATTATCTATAACTGGAAGTAGTTCATTGAGAAGTTTTTCAACTCCATATTTATGTGCTCTGTCTACTTCTAAAATAGACCTTTTCATAGCATTGTCTAGGTCAGCTGCAGATCTGAGTAAGGCCGATTCAAGTTCAGCGACTCTGAGTAAAGCACTATCCTCCTCTGATAAGCCTTCTTGCTCTTCTTTTTGAGGCAAGGCTTCACCTTCTAACTCAATAGAATTCTCTAATTCATCCTCATTCAAGGACTTATCTTCTTTTTTGTTTTTTGACATATTTATCCCCAATAAAATATATTGGGGTTTATATGCTTAGTTCAAGTGGGTTTTAAGAAATTATGAGTTAATTTTTTTTACGTAGAGAACCATACTATGCTCGATAAGCTCAAATCCTCGAGCTGCTGCAATCTCTTTTTGCCTTTCTTCTATAATTTCATCATGAAACTCGTAAATAGTTCCATCTTCTAAGGAAACCATATGATCATGGTGCTCATCAGAAATAACTTCGTATACAGCGTGACCTTCTTCAAAATTATGCTTCTTTACAATTCCAGCTGATTCAAACTGTGTGAGAACTCGATATACAGTTGCAAGACCAACATCTTCACCAGATGCTAACAATTCTTTATAAATATCTTCTGCGCTTAAATGAGCCTCTTCATCTTTAGTAGCATCTAGAACTTCAAGAATACGTATTCTTGGAAGTGTTGCCTTTAAACCGGTTTTTTTTAGTTCAAAATTCTGTTCTGACATTTTTAAAAATTATTATCGTTTATGTTATAGAACAAAGTATAATCCATCTTGTCGAAATATAAAGACAACTTTTAAATCATAGGTAAATGAAACTAAATCAAAAAAAGATCTTCGCAATAATCCTTTCATTATCGTTCCTGGGAGCCTGTAGCACTTTTGGTTTTTATAATGTTCCTATTGTTCAAGGCAATCTATATGAAGAAGAAGATCTTGAGAATCTTGCTAAAGGTTTGTCAAAAGATCAAGTTAAGTTCATTCTTGGTACAGCTATGATACAAGACCCATTTCACAAGAATAGATGGGATTATGTGAACAAAGTTACTATCGGTGATTTGGTGATTTCAGATAAGAAATTAACTCTATATTTTGATTCGAATGAGCTTCTTGATAGCTGGGTTCTTGAGAATACTCAGTAATTAAGCTTTCTGCCTTCTTCTTTCTTTTGGGTCCTGTTTTAAGGGTCGATAAACTTCTACTCTCTGTCCTTCAGTTAATCTATACCTCTCAGGAATAGGCTTAAAAGTTCCATCTAAAATCTCACCATTAACACCAATAATTATTTTGTGTGTTATTGAATTCATAATATTTTTGATTTTAGGTAATTCTAATATTTCACCTACTGTTGAGCTTTCAGATACGTCTAGTGAAAAAAAGAATTTATCCTGTTCTCCTTGATATGTAAAAAATATTTTCATGATATTTTTTTTAAAAAAGCACTAATAAACTTGGAAGCAAATGTATCTATCAAACTTTGTTGCATAAAAGGTCTTAACAAAAATGGAGCATTAAATTCTACAAAAAACACAACCAAACATCCTGAATCTTTTTTTATAACTTTCCATGAAGCATTAAGAGAATTAAAAGGGCCTTTTAATTGTTCTATATTTAGCTCTGTTGGCATCTTGGAGTTCTTAGATTCAATAAAATAATCTTTATTAAAGAAAGTAAAGTTTAATCTTCCAATATCATAATCTTGTGTCTCAGACAAAATTTCAGACTTAGTACATCCAGGTAAAAAATTTTTGTAATCTTCAAAATTAGAAATTAATTCAAAGACTTCTTTAGAATCCTTGGCTATAAATTCTTCATAATTAAAATTACTTGGCATTTAACCAAAAATTGCATTATAGAAAATTATTGCCACTGATATTGGTGCAATAAACTTAACAAAAAATCTCCAAATCCCAAACAAGATAGGATTAACATGCCCAATTTCTTCATTTATTAGATTTTTATCCATAAACCAACCAACAAAGATTGCAATTAACATTCCACCTAATGGAAGCAATATCTGATTTGCAATAAAGTCCATGGAATCCAAAAAGTTTCTACCAGGAGTTAAATTAAAGTCACTCCATAAATTAAAACTGAGGACTGTTCCTATTCCTAACGTCCAAGTAAGAAGAGATATTGAGATAGCTGCTAACTTTCTACTCATAAAGCCTTCTTCAGAAATAAATGCAACTCCAGGTTCAAGAAGCGATATGGATGAACTTAATGCAGCAACTGATAAAAGTATAAAAAATAGTGGTCCTACAATTTGGCCATAAGACATTTGATTAAAGGCTGTTTGAAGTGATTCAAATACAAGCCCTGGGCCACTATTAGGCTCTAGTCCAAATGCGAATATGATTGGAAATATTGCTAAACCAGCAAAGATAGCAACTAAAGTATCTAAAGAGGCAACTGTAAATGATGTTGGTATTATTTTTTGCTCTTTTGGCATGTATGCGCCGTAAGCCATTATTGAACCCATACCTAAACTTAAACTAAAAAATGCCTGCCCCATGGCGCTTAAAAAAGTATTTGAGTCTACTTCAGAGAAGTCAGGTGCAAATAGAAATGAAAATGCTCTAGCAAAGCCACCGCTAAGAATTCCATTTATGACCATAAAAATCAGCAGGACTCCTAGCATTGGCATTAATATTTTAACCATTCTTCCAATGCCATTATTAATACCTGCAGAAACGATTGTTGCTGTTAGAAACATAAATAACGTATGCCATGCTAATAGGTTTAGAGGGGAAGAAATAATATTTCCAAATTGCTCAGCTGAATCAATTGCACCAGCTGATGTGGCAGCAATAAATATATAATTTAAGCATATCCCAGCTATTACACTGTAAAAAGACAATATTAAAATTCCAGCTGCTATTCCGCTCCAGCCAACTACTTGCCAAGCAGAAGTTGAATTGGAATCTCTTGCAACAAGCCTCATTGCATTGATTGGACTATTCCCAGACCTTCTTCCAATAATTATTTCACTTATCATTATGGGTATACCGATAGCTAAGATACATAATAAATAAATGATTACAAAAGCTCCTCCTCCATTTGTTCCTGCTTTGTAAGGAAAGCCCCATATATTTCCTAATCCAACTGCAGAGCCTGTAGCTGCTAAAATAAAAGTCCATCTTCCCACCCAGGAACCATGACTTTTAAGTTTTGAGAGCTTGTCCATATTAATATCCTAAAAATTAATCTAACTATAAGGGTTAACTATATAAGCAATAGTTACTAAAAAACAGATCGAAACCAAAACTGTTAGTTTTTTTCTTAGTTCTTTGTACTCTACTTTTTGATCAAAAAGAATATCTCTTTTACTTTCAAAATAATAAAACCCATTAAAACCTATAAGACATAAAAATAAAGCTGCCATTAAGTTTATAAATGTTATTGCTAAGATAAGGCATCCTAATAAAGAAAAAAATATTCCATATATTAGATTTAAAGTTTGAGAAAAATTATTATCATTCCACCCCCAGGGGATGCCACCAAGAAATGAAAGAATAATAGCGCTATAAAGCGAAAGAGCTAAAATTGAATAATTTGCTAGATCGCCGCCAATTATCCAAGGCATTACAGAAAAAAAACAAAATGGTACAAAGCCCATATAGCCTAGTGTTTTTTTTAATTCTATGATCTTCAAAGTTAATTAATTCCTATTAAGAGTTGCAGTTGTTTTTAGTGCATTCATAATAATGTTATGTCAAAGCAAAAAGACTCAGTTATTGTAAAGAATAAAACCGCTTCGAGAAACTTCATTTTAAGTGACTCTTATCAAGCTGGAATTGTTCTAGAAGGCTGGGAAGTTAAATCACTAAGAAATAAGAAAGTAGATGTGAAAGATTGCTATGTAACCCTAAAAAATCGAGAAGCATGGTTGATTGGAATGAAAATAGATCCGCCAGCATCATTAAAGCATGATGTCATTGATCCTACGAGGTCAAGAAAACTTCTTCTTCATAAAAAAGAGATTAAAAAACTTAGTGAAACTATAGAACAGAAAAGTCTTACCTGTGTTTTGACTTCACTATATTGGAAGGAAAATCATATTAAATGTGATATTTCTATTGGAAAAGGTAAAAAACACCAAGATCAAAGGCAAGATATTAAAAAAAGAGATTGGGAAAGAGATCAAGGTAGAATCTTAAAAAATTCTAAGCAAAGGGTTTAATAAGGTATAATTCTGCTCCCTATGGGGGCGAACAGGGTTCGACGTTTCTACTGGACTCCGAAGCGCATGCCAAGATTGTGGTAATTCTTGTAAAACATACTACAAAAAATTTAGTTGCAAATAACGACAACTACGCTTTAGCAGCTTAATGCTAACCGATGCAAAAATTGACTATGGTTTGAAGCATCGGCAAATTACATAGTCTAGCCAAGTTGTGTTGCTTGGACACAGTTTGGTTAAACTTAATCAAGCTCGCTTTAGTACCCTGCTCCTCGGGTCACAAAAGTTAAAAAGCCAATTGGGTGAGCTATGCATGTAGAAGTTAGGCTGAAGGATTAGCGGACGCGGGTTCAATTCCCGCCGCCTCCACCATTTCTTAATATTTATAATTAAAAAAAATATGGACATATATGGTCTACATCATTAAACTACGCTCCACTTATGGCAAATTCAAAACAAACTATTAAAAGAGCTAAGCAGAATATTGCTACATATAAGCTCAAACATGCACAAAGATCTATGGCTAGAACAGCAGTTAAAGCTGTTCGCGCTTCAATTGATGCTAATGATCCAGTAAAGGCAAAAGAAGCACTTTTAAAAGCTGAAAAAATTCTTGATTCTACTGCTTCAAAAAAAGTTATCCATAAAAATGCCGCTGCTCGATACAAGAGTAGGTTAAATAAAGCTGTTAAAGCTTTAGGCTAAGTCAGACTTAATATTAGTAATCTCTTCAGTAAGAGAGTTTAAAAGCTCTTTTGTGCCTTGTCCTGTGGCTGCAGAGATAAAGAATACATTTTTAATTCCAAGCTTGCTTACTTCCTTTGGTATAGATACCTTTAAGTCGTTAAGTTTTTCTTCCGGCAATAAATCAATCTTATTACACACAACCCAGGCCTCTTTTTGAGTTAAATCTTCTTTATATGACTTTAGTTCTCCTCTTAAAGCACTAATTTGATCTATTGTTGAATTATTTTCATCGGGATACAGGTCAATGAATAATAGGAGGAGGCCTGTTCTTGATATATGTTTAAGAAATTTTGTACCTAATCCTGCTCCTTCAGATGCGCCTTCAATTAATCCAGGTATATCTGCAATTACATAACTTGAATCAGATGTTTGAATGGTTCCTAAGTGAGGTCGCAGTGTGGTAAACGGATAGCTTCCTATTTTGGGTTTTGCTGAGGATACTGTGTTTAGGAAAGTTGATTTACCTGCATTGGGCATTCCTACTAAACCAACATCAGCTAATGATTTTAATTCTAATCTTATTAACCTTACTTCTCCCTCATTACCTGGAGTTGCTTTTCTTGGAGCTTGATTTCTACTTGATTTGAAACGAGCATTCCCTAGACCTCCGTCACCACCTTTGACTACAGTATAAAGCTGATCTATTTCGCAACAATCCAATATGACTTCATTTGAGGCATCATCATAAATTACAGTTCCTTGAGGTATATCAAGGATTAAGTTATCAGCAGCAGCACCTGACATATTTTTTCCAGACCCTTGTTTGCCATTCTTAGCGGAGAAGACTCTAGTATTTCTAAAATCTATGAGTGTATTTTTATTGAGATTAACTTTAAAAATTATATCAGCGCCTTTGCCACCATCTCCACCATCTGGTCCGCCAAAAGGGACAAATTTTTCACGTCTAAAGCTGATTGAGCCGCCCCCACCATTACCTGCCCTAACTTCGAGAAAGGCCTCGTCAATAAAATTCATGATAAAAAGAAACTGTTATTGAGTAATAACGTTAGCAGTCTTTCTGCTTTTAGGACCTTTATAAGTAAATTGAACAATACCTGCTGCTTTAGCAAACAAAGTATCGTCTTTACCAATGCCTACATTAATTCCAGGATGAGTATTGGTTCCTCTCTGACGAATAAGAATCTCTCCAGCTTTTACTAGCTGACCACCATATCTTTTAACGCCAAGTCTCTTGGCGTTGGAATCTCTTCCGTTCTTACTTGAGCCACCTGCTTTCTTATGTGCCATTATTTACTCTCTAACTTAATTGATTTAATTTCTACTTGAGAATATCTAGCTCTATGACCAACCTTTGTCATGCTGTGCTTTCTTCTTCTAAATCTTAAAATAGAAATTTTATCTGCTTTGACGATATCTTTAATTTCGGCTGTAACTTTAACATTAGACAAATATGGTTGACCAATCTCAACATTTTTATCATCAACATAGAGTAAGACGTTATCAAAGGTAACTTTTTTTCCAGGCTCATCGCCCAATAAATCTACAGAAAGATACTCACCTTCCTCGATTTTATGTTGTTTACCGCCTGATTCTATTACTGCATACATGTTTATATTCCTAAAGGTGGCAAAATATACGCTTTAATGAGGAATTTATCAATAGTTATGTATAATTTTGATGCAATTAGGAGCACTGATGAAAGTAATTAATAACTTGTATAAAAAAGAACTGAATCTGGTTAATAAACTTATTAAGAGTGAGATTATTAATGAAACTGTTATACAGGAATTATATGATTATATTTTTAAGAAAAATGGGAAACAGCTTAGGCCTCTTTTAAGTTTGATTGCTTCATCTCCAAATAAAAGAAAAACCTCGAAAAGAGTTCAAATAGCAGCAATAATTGAGCTCTTGCATACTGCAACTCTTGTTCATGATGATGTGGTTGATGAGTCCCCCCTTCGAAGAGGAGCTAAAACAATCAATAATTTTTGGACTAATTCTCATGGGGTTCTAATGGGGGACTTTATTTATTCTAAAGCATTCATGCTTATGGTTAATTTATCAAATATTAAAATACTCAGTGAACTATCCAAGGCAACAAATGATATTTCAAAAGGCGAGCTGATACAGTTAGATTTAGTTGGCAAGAAAGAAGTATCATTAGATGAGCTCTTACAAGTAAGTTATTTTAAAACTGGGAGACTTTTTGAGGCTTCTGCTAAGTGTGGAGCTATTTTAGTTAATGAGGATGATAAAAAATATATCACTAATGTAAGTAATTTTGCTAAAAATTTAGGAATAGCATTTCAAATTAAAGACGACATGTTAGATTATTCCCAAAGTTCACAACATTTAGGTAAACCAACTTTACAAGATTTAAGAGAGGGAAAAATAACATATCCTCTTTACTTCGCAATGGAGGCTGGCAATTCAAGTGAAAAGAAATTTTTACAAAGTTTTTTGGGTGTTCAAACTAAATATGATGTCTCTAAAATCCTAAAAAAAATAGAAGCTCTTGGTGGAAATCAAAAAACAGAAGAGCTTTTAATAAGTTACATAGAAAAATCAGTGAAATTGGCAAATAAAATAGAAAATAAACAAGTAAGAGAAGAGATGTTAAACTTAAGTAAGTTTTCATATGAGAGAACAAAATAATGTTTAAACCTCAAAACAAGTATTCTAAAGAAGAACTGATTCTGTGCTCAGAAGGCAATTTATTTGGTCCTGAGGATGGTAAATTGCCATCAAGAGAAATGCTAATGTTTGATAATATTTCTCTCATTGATGATTCAAGTGGAGAATTTGGTAAAGGTTTAATTGTTGCTCATCTTAATATAAATCCCGATTTATGGTTTTTTGATGTGCATTTTAAAGGAGATCCAGTAATGCCAGGCTGCTTAGGGCTTGATGCTATGTGGCAATTATTAGGATTTTACTTACTGTGGAGCGGTTTGCCAGGAGTAGGAAGAGCGTTAGGCGCTGAAAAAGTTAAATTCTTTGGTCAAGTTCTACCAAGTTCAAGATCAGTTAGATACGAACTAGATATGAAAAGAGTAGTAAATAGAGGTGCTGTTCTTGGTCTGGCAAATGGAAAAATGTTTGTTGATGACAGGCATGTCTATTCCGCGGAAAATCTAAAAGTTGGTCTTTTTAAAGACACAACTAATTTTTAAATGAAGAAAGTAGTTGTTACTGGTTATGGAATTATCTCATGTATAGGTAATTCTAAAGCTGAAGTTATTCAATCTTTACAGCAAGGAAAGTCTGGCATTTCTGCTAATGCAACATATGCAGATATGGGATTTCGCAGTCATGTATCAGGATCAATCAACTTAGAGCTCGAAAAGTTAATTGATAGAAAGTTATTAAGATTTATGAGTAGTGCAGCAGCTTATGGATATCTAGCAGCTCTTGAAGCTATATCAATGTCGGGTTTAAATGAGGATGATTTAGATTCTCCAAAAACAGGAATCGTTGCTGGATCTGGCGGAGCATCATCTCAGAGTCAGATTATTGCTTCTGATATTGCTCGAGAAAAAAGTCCTAAAAGGATTGGTCCTTATGCTGTTACTAAAACTATGGGTAGCACTGTATCAGCAATATTAGGAACAGCTTTAAAAATTAAAGGGGTTAATTATTCTATATCTTCAGCTTGCTCAACAAGTGCGCATTGTATAGGGCATGCAGCTGAACTTATTCAAAGCGGAAAACAAGATATTGTTATTGCGGGTGGTGCAGAGGATGAGCACTGGACATCATCATCCATGTTTGATTCTATGGGCGCTCTTTCTTCATCAAAAAATAATTTGCCAGAAACTGCCTCAAGGCCATTTGATAAAGAAAGAGATGGTTTTGTGATTTCCGGTGGTGCAGGAATTGTTATCCTTGAGAGTGAAGAACATGCAAAAAATAGGAATGCTAGCATCCTGGCAGAATTAACAGGTTATTTTGCAAATTCAGATGGATATGACATGGTGGCTCCTTCTGGTGAAGGGGCAGTGAGATGTATGCAAGAAGCATTAAAGATGGTTGGAAAAAATGTAGATTATATTAATACTCATGGCACAAGTACCCCAGTTGGTGATATAGCAGAATTAAATGCTATTAAAAGTGTGTTTGGTGCTGACGCTCCAATAATAAGTTCTACAAAATCAATGACAGGTCATTCCTTGGGAGCAACTGGGGCTCAAGAAGCAATTTATTCAATAATGATGATGCAAGATAATTTTATAGCTCCTTCTATCAATATTGATAATATTGTTGATGAAGCAAGTGGATTGCATATCAATCAAGAAACTATTAAAAAAGAGCTCCTTTCAGTAATGAGTAATTCTTTCGGGTTTGGCGGCACTAATGCCAGTTTAATATTTAGTAAATATTGATTAATAAAGCTTATATAATGCTTCCTGAGTATATGGAATAACATCTTTAACTCTTCCTTCCTGCATCTTAATAACCCATTCATGGTCGGCCAAAAGGGCTCTGCCTACTGCTACCATGTCATATTTTTTATTTGATATATCTCTTATAGCCATATCTATATTTGTTGGTGATGCTGGAGCACTCATATCTATAAAATCTGAATCAAGACCGACGCTGCCTACACTAATTGTTGGAAGTCCTGTAAGTTTCTTTGTCCAATAGGCAAGATTTTCTTTTGAGCCTTCAAATTCACTCTCCCAAAACCTTCTCATGCTTGAATGAAGATAATCTAAACCAGCTTCAGCTGGAGGGCCAATAACCTTTTTAAGATTTTCAGGAGATGAAGCTAATTTAGCCTCATAGTCTTGTTGTTTCCATTGTGAGAATCTCAAACCAACGATAAAGTTATCACTAACATTTGATCTGATGGCTTTTACAATATCAGTTGCTAGTTGAGAACGACTGTTAATTGAACCACCATATAAATCTTCTCTCTCATTCGTGCCACCCCAAAAAAAATTATCAATTAAATAACCGTGGGCACCATGAATTTCAATTCCGTCAAAGCCTATTTCTTCACAATATTTTGCATCAGACGCAAATGCTTCAATAGTTTCATTGATATCTTGTGAAGTCATTGCATGAGCAACTCTTTTACCAGGTCTAACAAGACCAGATGCTGTATGCCCAGGAACTTCAGGATCGGGACCCATTCCAGCTTTTCTAAAGCCGCCACAATGCCATAACTGAGCTATAACAGCTCCATTATGATTTTTAATTCCCTCAACAACTTTTTTCCACCCATCTCTAGCAGCAGAAGTATCTAGCCTAGGAACGTTGGGATATGCACTTGAGGCTTTATGACTAACTTCTACCCCTTCGGTAATGATAAGCCCTACCTCGGCTTTAGATCGCCTTTCGTAGTAACTTACAACCTCATCGGTAGGAATGCCACCTGGGGACTGACTGCGCGTCATAGGTGCCATAACAACTCTATTTCTCAATAAAGTATTTTTTAATGTGTAGGAATCAAAGAGCATTTTTTTAATATAAATTACTTTAATTTATCGAATTTACTTCTTCTCCATGGAAAAAAAGATGGCATGTCACTAGAGATTTTATTGACATACTCTGCTTCACGTTTCTCCAGAAAAGACATTACCCCTTCTGCTGCATCCTCAGATGCTCCTCTAGAATCAATAGCCTTACTGTCTATAATGTGTGCATCTTCTGGGCTAGGTGCTGAAGACATATCCCAAATCATATGTCTGGTTAATGCAACAGAGACTGGTGCGGTATTAGAAATGAGTTTCTTGGCAATCTTCTTAGTTTCATTTAGTAATTCTGATGGCTCAAATAAATAGTTAACAAGTCCAAATTTTAAAGCATCTTTAGCACTAAAAAGCTCTCCGGAAAAACATAGTTCTAATGCTTTTGATATTCCTACAATTCTAGGTAAAAACCAACTCGAGCATGCATCCGGAACAATGCCTCTTTTTGCAAAAACAAACCCAAATCTACTCGAAGATGAAGCAACTCTTATATCAGCGGCTAGCTGAAGTGATGCACCAATACCTACCGCATCGCCATTGCATGCAATCAGGATAGGTTTTAAGCAGTTGTACATTCTTAATGTAAGTATTCCTCCAGAGTCTCTTCTAAATTCTGCTTCATATTCAGCAGAAGTATCAAACTCTGAATTAAAAGTTTCTGCACCTGCAGATAAATCTGCACCAGCACAAAAAGCCCTGCCCTCTCCTGTAATAATTACAGCCTTAATTGAATCTTCAGTATCTATATGATCAAAAACACTAAGCATTTCAGACATCATTCTAAAATTGAAAGCATTTAATTTTTCAGGACGATTTAGGGTTATAAAACCAATAGAATCCTCTTCTTTGAAATGAATTGTCTTATAGTTTTCCACTACGATAGTTTTTTAAAAAGGTATATCTTCTTCTGAAATTCCAGTGCTATCACTTTGTGATAATGAGCTAGAGTTAGAGTTGGATTGATCCATTGAAGAGTCACCTTGGCTTGGACGAGAATCTAAGAAATTAAACTGATTACCAACAATTTCAGTTGTCCATCTGTCATTACCATCTTTATCTTGCCATTTTCTTGTTTGAAGTTTTCCCTCTACATAAATTTTAGAACCTTTATCTAGATATTTTTCAATTGTTTCAGCTGGCTTGCCAAAAAAAACAACTTTATGCCACTCTGTTTTGTCTCTCATTTCACCAGATTCTCTGTCTTTCCATGATTCTGTTGTAGCTATTGAAAGATTCGCTACAGCTGAATTAGTTGCTGTGTATCGCATTTCAGGTTTTTGACCAAGATTACCTATCAATATCACTTTATTTACGCCATTGCTCATAATTACCTCTTATAATAATCAGTAAAGTTTAACCTAAATTTATTTAATCATCACCGGTATTTTATTACTTATGGAAAGTATTTATATTAAAGGCGCAAGAACACATAATCTTAAGAACATAAGTCTTGAGATTCCTAGAAATAAAATTATTGTTATTACTGGGCTCTCAGGTTCTGGTAAGTCTTCTTTAGCTTTTGATACTCTTTATGCGGAGGGGCAAAGAAGATATGTAGAATCTCTTTCAACTTATGCAAGGCAATTTTTATCCTTGATGGAAAAACCTGACGTTGATCAAATTGAAGGTTTATCTCCTGCTATATCTATTGAGCAAAAAGCAACATCGCATAATCCAAGATCTACAGTTGGAACTGTTACTGAAATATATGATTACTTAAGATTACTTTATGCAAGAATTGGAACGCCAAAATGCCCAGACCACAATGAAGAATTAAAAGCAAAAACTATTTCAGAAATCTGCGATGAAGTTTATCGTTTGGAAGAGAATACTAAAATTATGATACTTGCACCTTTGGTAAGAGGTAAAAAAGGCGAGCATCTTGGAATTTATGAAGAACTTAGAAAGGAAGGCTATGTAAGGGTGAAAGTTGATGGAATTGTTTACCCAATGGAAGAATTTCCTGATCTTGAAAAGAATAAGAAGCATGATATATCAGCGGTAGTTGATAGGATTGCCTTAAAACCATCAGATGAAAATAGAATTAGGCTCGCAGAATCAATTGAGAATGCATTAAGGCTTGCAAATGGTCTAGTAAAGATTGAATCCATCGATTCTTCAAAAGTTGATCAACTTCACTCGTCAAATTTTTCATGTTCACAGTGTGGCTATTCAATTGCGGAATTAGAGCCAAGAATGTTTTCATTCAATAATCCTTTTGGTGCCTGTGGAAGATGCGATGGCCTTGGAGTTATTCAGTACTTTAATGAAAAAATGTTAATACCAGATGAAGATGTATCTATTAGTAATGGTGCTATTAAAAAGTGGAATAGAAGAAATAGATTTTATTATCATCAATTAAAATGCTTAGCTAAACATTATAAATTTAGTCTCGATACTGCTTGGAGAGACTATCCAGAAGAATTAAAAAAACTTTTATTATGGGGATCTAAAGAACAAATTGATTTTTCTCATAGATTTAGAAGTGGAAGCAAAATAGTTAGAAGACATAGGTTTGAAGGAATTATTCCTAATACTGAAAGAAGATTTAAAGAGACAGATTCAGATTTTATGCGAGATGATCTTGCTAAATTGATGTCTAAGAGTTCCTGTGATGAATGCAATGGCTCTAGATTAAATAAAGAATCAAGGAATGTCTTTATTAATAAAACCCCTATTTATGAAATAACAAATCTAAGAATATCAGATGCATTAGCATTCATGAAAAATATGAAGTTGACTGGTTCGAAAGCAAAAATTGCAGAAAGAGTTTTAAAAGAGATAGTTCAGAGATTATCTTTTTTATCTGATGTTGGATTAAATTATCTAACTCTCGAAAGAAGCGCTGAAACATTATCAGGCGGTGAAGCGCAAAGAATAAGGCTTGCTAGTCAAATAGGATCTGGATTAGTTGGTGTTACCTATGTTCTTGATGAACCCTCTATTGGCCTTCATCAAAGGGATAATTCTAAGCTGATAAAAACGCTAAATCATCTTAAAAATCTTGGTAATACAGTTATTGTTGTTGAGCATGATGAAGAAGCTATAAGAAGTGCAGATCATATAATTGATATTGGACCTGGTGCTGGAAAGCATGGAGGAGAGATATGTGCATCTGGCACTATAGAAGATATATTAAATAATAAAAAATCTATTACGGGACAATACTTATCTGGCAAAAAAGGTATAACTGTTCCAAAAAAACGGTCTAAACCAGGTAAAGAATTTGTCTCTATAATAAATGCTTCTGAAAATAATTTAAAGAATGTAACAGTTGATATTCCTATTGGTTTATTTACATGCATAACTGGCGTATCAGGATCTGGAAAATCGTCCTTAATCAATCAAACACTACTCCCTATAACTTCTTTTATGCTAAATAAAGCAAAGCTAACAAAAGAGATTAACTGTGAAAAAATAGAAGGTTTAGACTACTTAGATAAGGTAATCAGTATCGACCAGTCACCCATAGGAAGAACTCCTAGATCAAATCCAGCAACCTATACTGGACTATTTTCTTATATTAGAGATCTTTTCTCTGAGTCAGTTGAAGCTAAATCACGAGGATATAAACCAGGTAGATTTAGTTTTAATGTTAAAGGCGGAAGGTGTGAAGCTTGCCAAGGAGATGGCGTTACTAAAGTAGAGATGCATTTTCTTGCAGATGTGTATGTGCTCTGTGATGTCTGTAATGGTCAGAGATATAATGAGCAAACTTTAGATATCAAATTTAAAAATAAGAATATTAGCCAAGTCTTAAATATGACAGTTGAGGAAGGTTTAGAGTTTTTTGATGCAATTCCAACAATTAAGAAAAAATTATCAACATTATCTGATGTAGGTTTGGGCTACATAACATTAGGGCAGTCAGCCATAACACTCTCCGGAGGTGAGGCTCAAAGAATTAAACTTGCTAAAGAGTTATCAAAAAGAAGTACAGGTAAAACACTATTTGTGTTAGATGAACCTACTACTGGCCTTCATTTTGCAGATATAGAATTACTTTTAAAAGTTCTCGAACGATTAAAGTCGCAAGGTAATACAATTGCAGTAATTGAGCATAATCTTGATGTAATTAAGACAGCAGATTGGGTGATTGATCTTGGACCAGAGGGTGGAAGTGAAGGAGGCGCAATTGTTGCAGAGGGAACTCCTGAAGATGTATCAAAGGTTAAAGAATCTTATACAGGTATGTACCTAAAAGAAATTCTTGATAACTAAGCTGCGTTATCTTCTTTTAATTCAGGCGCTGATGTTTCATCATTAGCAGAATCTTCAATTCTATCAACTAACTCTATATAGGCCATATCAGCTTTATCACCAGGTCTAAATCCAGCCTTAATAATTCTTGTATAACCGCCATTTCTATCTTTTGCGTTAACAGCAACAGAAGTAAAAAGCTTACCAACAGCCTCATCCGATCTCAATCTGTTAAAAGCCAATCTTCTATTCGCAACAGTATCTTTTTTACCAATAGTTATAAGTGGCTCAATTGTCATTCTTAACTCTTTTGCCTTGGCAAGAGTTGTTCTGATAATTTCTCTTTCAATCAATGCAATAGAAAGATTTTTAAGCAAAGCCTTTCTATGAGAAGAGTTTCTATTTAATTTTCTACCTGCTTTTCTATGTCGCATATTTAATTAACCTAATGGAGGCCAGTTCTCTACCACCATTCCTAGTGATAAGCCTTTAGATGCAAGAACATCTTTGATTTCATTTAATGATTTCTTTCCAAGATTTGGAGTTTTTAATAGATCAAATTCAGATCTATGTATTAAATCTCCAATAAGGAAAATACTTTCAGCTTTAAGACAGTTTGTAGATCTCACAGTTAACTCAAGCTCTTCGATTGATCTTAACAGTAAAGGATCAAAATCATTCTGATCTTTCTTAGCTTCTTGCTCAGCAATAGCATCTAAATCCACGAATGAAGCTAACTGCTGTTGAAGAATAGTCGCACAATGTTCAATTGCCATTTTAGGATCAATAGTTCCATCTGTTTCTAATTCTATAATTAATTTGTCTAGGTCAGTTCTTTTCTCAAATCTAGCATTGTCTATAGAGTAAGCAACCCTTCTAACAGGACTAAAAGAAGCATCTACTTTTAAAGCGCCTATTGAAGTGTCTTCTTCTTCTCTTGAATCTGCAGGCTCATAGCCTCTTCCTGTTTTAACAGTAACTGACATTTTCAAAGTTACCTTGTCAACGATAGTTGCTATGTGATGATCGCCATCTACAAGCTCTACATTACCTGGAACTTCAAAAGATGAAGCTGATACTTCACAAGGTCCTGCTATATCAAGAACTAATGTTGCTGATGTTCCTTCAATTATTTTAACTGGAAGATCTTTTAGGTTTAGGAGAATATCAATAACATCCTCTCTTACACCTTCTATAGTACTGTATTCATGAGCAACGCCTTCGATAGTAGCATCTGTAACAGCTGCTCCAGGCATTGATGATAGTAAAATTCTTCTTAAAGCATTTCCTAAAGTATGACCAAAGCCTCTTTCTAGCGGCTCAAGAGTTACCTTGGATACATTTATTCCTTCATCATCTACTTGAATATCTGATGGGACTAATAAGTCGATTACTGATGTTTGCATAATTTCCCTCTTTCTTTTTAAAAAATATTGTTATTTAGAGTAAAGCTCAACAATTAAATTTTCATTAATTTCTGTACTTAGCTCTGTTCTATCTGGAACATTTCTAAATACACCCTTTAAATTCTTGTCATCAACTTCAACCCAGTCACAGACTTCTCTGGATGCTGCAAGCTTAAGTGCAGCTTGAATTCTTAAATGGCCTTTTTTAGATTCTCTAACAGCAATTTCATCACCTGCTTGAACTTGGTAGGATGGAATATTTACCGTAGTACCATTTACTGTAAATGCTTTATGAGAAACCATTTGCCTTGCCTCTGCTCGAGTGCAACCAAAACCAAGTCTATAAACAACATTATCAAGTCTTTGTTCTAATAAAGATAATAAGTTTTCACCAGTATTGCCTTTAGTTGATGCAGCTTTTTTATAATAATTTCTAAATTGCTTCTCAAGAACACCATACATTCTTCTGACTTTTTGTTTCTCTCTTAACTGTAATCCGTAATCAGATAATCTGCCTCTTCTTGCACCTTGAGCTGCACCTGGAGGTGACTCCATATTACATTTGGATTCAATAGCTCTTACGCCGCTTTTGAGGAAAAGATCTGTGCCTTCCCTTCTCGATAATCTTAAAGATGGTCCTCTATATCTTGCCATTTAAATCTCCTTAAACCCTTCTCTTTTTGGATGGTCTACATCCATTATGAGGAAGAGGTGTAACATCAGTTATGCTCTTTATTTTTAACCCACATGCGTTAAGAGATCTTATTGCAGATTCTCTTCCTCCACCTGGCCCTTTTACTTTTACATCTAAATTAATCATTCCAAATTCTTTAGCTGCACTACCTGCTTTTTCTGCAGCTATCTGAGCTGCAAAAGGGGTACTTTTTCTTGATCCCTTAAAGCCAGATCCGCCAGAAGTGGCCCAGCAAACTGTGTTGCCCTGCTTATCTGTGATAGTAACAATAGTATTGTTAAAAGATGACTGAATATGTGCGACACCTTCAGTTACAACTTTTTTTGATTTTTTACCTTTTACTGCCATTCAATTAACCTCTCATTGGTTTTTTTGCACCTTTGCGTGTTCTTGCATTGGTTTTAGTTCTTTGTCCTCTTGTAGGAAGCTTTCTTCTATGTCTAATTCCTCTGTAGCTACCTAAATCCATTAATCTTTTAATATTTGTACTAATATTTCTTCTTAAGTCACCTTCTACAGCATAGGTACCAACAGCTGTTCTTATTTTTTCAACTTCATCTTCTGTTAAGTCAGAAACTCTTCTTGTATAGTCTATTTTTAGACTAATACATATATCTTGAGCTGTTTTTCTACCAATACCAAAAACATGAGTTAGAGATATCTCAACATGCTTGTTTTCTGGGATATTTACACCCGCGATTCTTGCCATAATCTATCCTTGCCTTTGTTTGTGTTTAGGGTCAGTTTTACAAATAACAAATAAAACGCCATTGCGTCTAACTGTTTTGCAGTTTCTACATATTTTCTTTACAGATGCTCTTACTTTCATATTATCTTTTATAGTTTTTTAAATTAGCTTTTTTCATTAAGGATGAATATTGACTCGACATCATATGTGATTGAACTTGAGCAATAAAATCCATTAAAACAACAACAATAATTAGTACAGAAGTTCCTCCAAAATAAAACGAAACACCTGCAAAATTTATTAATGCTAGGGGTAGCAAACAAATTAAGGTTAAATATATGGCTCCAAATACTGTTAAACGCGCTAGAACGCTATCAATATATTGAGCAGTTTGTTCACCAGGCCTTATGCCTGCTATGTAGGCTCCTGATCTTTTAAGATTATCTGAGACCTCTCTAGTATTAAATGTTAATGCCAGCCAAATAAAACAAAATGAAATAATTAGAGCTGAAAAAACTAAAATATATAAAGGTTGTCCTGGTGTAAGAGCAAGTGAGGCTGTTTGTAAAAAATTAGTTCCTTCACTTTGACCAAACCATGATGCTAATGATGCAGGGAATAATAAAAATGTACTAGCAAAAATCGCTGGAATTACACCTGCCATGTTTACTTTAAAAGGCAAGTGACTAGATTGAGCCTGCATTAATTTTCTGCCTTGCTGTCTTTGTGCATAATTAACGGTAATTCTTCTTTGACCTCTTTCAATAAAGACAACAACTGCGATAACAGCCATAGCTAAAAGTGCAATAGCAAGAAGTAATAATATATTCAAATCACCTTGTCTTGATTGTTCAAGCGCTTGGCCAATTGCACCTGGTATACCTGTCAAAATACTTGTAGCAATAATAAGTGATATTCCGTTACCTATACCTCTTTCAGAAATTTGCTCACCTAACCACATTAAGAATACCGTTCCAGCTACTACTGAAAATACTGCAGAAGCAAAGAAAGCTGCTCCAGGAGTATAAGCAAGACCACTTCCACTTAGTGTTACAGCTAAAGCTGAGGCTTGAATAAAAGCTAATACAACTGTGCCATATCTTGTGTACTGAGTAATTTGATTTCTTCCAGCCTGGCCATCTTTCTTTAGTTCCTGAAGATAAGGTATGGAATTTGAGAATAACTGCATAATAATTGCAGAAGATATATAAGGCACCACATTAAGTGCAAAAATACTCATCCTCTCCAGAGCCCCACCAGAAAACAAGTTAAACATATCTAACAATGTTCCTTGATTTTGTTCAAACAAGGAAGATAATCGATCAGGATCAATACCTGGAATAGGAATATGCGTACCAAGGCGATATACAAGAATAGCTACGAATACAAATCGTAATCTTCTCCATAAATCGCTCATACCTTTTCCTTGCTCAGCCATTATTTATTCCTTGATGGACCCTCCAGCTTTCTCGATAGATTCTTTAGCGCCTTTCGTAACTTTAATGCCAACTACTTCGACTTTTGATGATAATTCTGTATTACCAAATATTTTGACTTTCTCAATTTTTTTACTGATGATTTTCTTCTCTTTTAGAGTCTGTAAGGAAACTTCTGACATTCCTTCTAACAGTTTTACATTTACATCTTTAAGTAAATTATTTGTTCTCGAAGAAAATCCGAATTTAGGAACTCTCTGCTGTAAAGGCATTTGTCCGCCCTCAAAGCCAGGCCTAACATTTCCACCAGATCTTGATTTTTGACCCTTATGCCCTCTTCCTGCTGTTTTACCAGTTCCAGAACCAATACCTCTTCCCACTCTTTTTCTATTCTGAACAGTTCCAGGGTTAGATAAAGTATTGAGGGCTAAATTATTTGTAATTTCTTCAGTCATTTTTAACTTTCCATTACCTCAACCATATCTGATATCTTATTTACCATGCCTCTATTGCTTGGTGTATCAACTATTGTCACGGTTTGATTTAATTTTTTAAAGCCCAGTCCTTTTATACAAAGTTTATGAGACTTCATTCTGCCAATGCCACTTTTAATAAGTTTAATTTTTAATGTTTTTTCTTTACTCATAGCTCTTCTTCTGATGATTTGCCTCGTCTTGAAGCAACTGTTTTAGGAGACTCCATAGAACTTAATGCATTAATTGTTGCTCTCACCACATTTACTGGGTTTGTTGACCCGTAACATTTAGCTAAAACGTTTTGAACACCTGCAAGCTCTAGTACTGCTCTCATTGCGCCACCAGCGATAATACCTGTACCTTCTGATGCAGGCTGCATATATACGTTTGCAGAATTGTGTTTTGCTTTAATTGGATACCAAAGAGTTGTATTGTTTAGCTCAACATCCACCATGCTTCTTCGGGCATTTTCCATAGCCTTTTGAATTGCAATTGGAACTTCTTTAGCTTTTCCTCTTCCAAATCCAACTTTGCCCTTACCATCACCAACTACTGTTAGAGCAGTAAAACCAAAAATTCTTCCACCTTTTACAACTTTGGCAACCCTATTAACCTGAACAAGTTTCTCTTCTAGAGCATCCTGTTGTTGGCCGGCAGTATTTAAATTTTCTTGTTTCATATTTAATTAAAACTCCAAGCCAGCTTCTCTGGCAGAATCTGCAAGTGCTTTGATGCGACCATGGTACTTATAACCAGATCTATCAAAAACTACTTTCTTGATACCATTTTCTAGTGCTCTTTCAGCAATTTTTTTTCCTAAATCTTTCGCGCTCTCTAAATTATTGTTTTTAGACTTAGCTTCTTTTTCAATAGTAGAAGCTGAAGCTATTACTTTGGATCCTAAGCTATCAAACAGCTGTACATAAAAATTCTTAGAAGATCTATAGACAGTAAGTCTAGGAGCTTCTTGTTCTCTAATTTTCATACGAGTTTTTTTAGCTCTTCTTATTCTTGAAATATTTTTTTCACTCATTCCTATGCTCCTGCTGCCTTCTTAGCTTCTTTTCTTTTGATAACTTCATCAGCATATTTAACACCCTTACCTTTATATGGCTCAGGAGGTCTGAATGCTCTTATTTCTGCAGCAGCTTGACCTAAAGCTTGCTTATTATGGCTACTCAAAACGACTTCTGTTTGTGAAGGAGTTTCAACACTAACCTCTTCTGGTAATTGATATTTCACAGGGTGAGAAAATCCAAGACTCAATTCAAGTAATTTTCCAGATGCTTTTGCTCTGTATCCAACACCAACTAATTGCAATTTCTTTTGGAAACCTTCTGAAACACCAATAACCATATTATTAATTAATGCGCGTGTTGTTCCTGCCAAAGCAATAGATTCTTGCGAGTCTCCATATTCAACGGTGATAACATTTTCTTCTTGCTTTAATGACACAGATTGAGGTACCTGAAAATCTAATGAGCCCTTTGAGCCTGATACTTGGATATTAGCATTCTCGATATTCACTTTGACTGAATCAGGAATTATTATTGGGTTTTTTGCTACTCTAGACATAATTAAAATACCTCACAAAGGACTTCTCCTCCGATATTTTTTGCTTTAGCTTGCTTATCAGTCATAAGACCTTGATTAGTTGAAATAATATATGCTCCTAAACCATTTTTTACAGGCTTCAAATCTTCAGGACCGGAGTATCTTCTTAAACTTGGCTTACTAATTCTTTTTATGTTCTTGATAGCAGGTTTAGAATTAAAATATTTTAAAGTGATATTAATAGAAGCTTTATTATTATCTTCTTCAACTTTTTTACAGCTTTTCAAATAGCCCTCATTCACCAAAACATTAACTAAGTCATGTTTAACTTTTGAATAAGGTGCGGAAACCTCAACTTTTCCTCTCATGAGGCCATTGCGGATTCTTGTTAGACAATCTGATATAGGATCTTGAAAACTCATATTATTACCAACTTGATTTAACTAAACCTGGAATATCACCTCGCATAGCAGCCTCTCTAAGCTTAATTCGGCTGAGGCCAAATTTTCTATAGACAGCATGCGGTCTTCCAGTTATTGAACATCTTCTTACCACTCTTGAAGCACTTGCATTTCTAGGAAGCTTCTGTAGCTTTTTATAAGCATCAGCCCTCTCCTCATCAGTTGCATTCATATTCAAGAAAATAGCCTTTAACTCTGCTTTCTTAATAGCATATTTAGCTACAGTCTTTTTTCTTTTGACTTCTCTTGCGATCATTGATTTTTTAGCCATTTATTTTCCTACTTCTTAAACGGAAAATCTAAAACTTCTAATAAAGCTTTAGCTTCTTCCTTTGTGTTAGCAGAGGTATTTATGCAGACATCCATACCTCTAATATTATCTATATTGTCATAATTTATTTCTGGGAAAATTATTTGCTCTTTAATTCCAAAACTGTAATTACCCTGGCCATCAAATGATTTAGGGTTTAATCCTCTAAAATCTCTTTCCCTAGGTATAGCAATATTTATAAGCCTTTCTATGAAGTCATACATTCTTTCGCCTCTAAGTGTTACCTTGCAACCTATCGGATAACCTTCTCTAATTTTAAAACTTGCAACTGATTTTCTGGCTTTAGTAGTTACAACTTTTTGACCTGCTATAGACTCTAGATCTGCAACAGCAGATGTTAAATGTTTTTTATCTGTTAAAGCTTGTCCAACTCCCATGTTGATAACAACTTTTTTAAGTCTAGGAACAGCCATAACATTATTCATTCCTAGCTTTTCTTGTAAAACAGGAACCATTTCTTTGTTAAATTTTTGTTTTAAATTAGCCATCTACTTAATTTCCGCGTCGTTAGACTTAAATAATCTTATTTTCTTACCATCTTTATCTTCTGAGTACTTAATTTTATCCGCACCTTTTTTCTTAGGATTCCAAATAGATACATTGGATAGATCAATAGCTGCTTCTTGCTCAACTATTCCACCAGTTACTCCCATTTGAGGATTAGGCTTAGTATGTTTTTTAACCATATTGATGCCAGTAACAATTACTCTATTGTTACTCTTCATTATTTTTCTAATATTGCCTTTTTTACCAATATCTTTACCAGTGATGACAATTACTTCATCACCAGTTTTTAATTTTGTATTTGTTTTTACTAACTTATTCATTATAAAACTTCTGGGGCTAAGGATAGAATCTTCATATAACTTCCATCTCTGAGCTCTCTTGTTACTGGGCCAAATACCCTGGTTCCTATTGGAGCTTTTTGATTGTTTAATAAGACTGCTGCATTTTCATCAAATTTAATTAACGATCCGTCTCTTCGTCTTACACCTTTTTTAGTTCTAACAATTAAGGCATCTACAACTTGACCCTTTTTTACTTTTCCAGTTGGAATAGCTTCACGTACAGCAACTTTAATGATGTCGCCAATATTGGCATAACGTCTTTTTGACCCACCAAGAACTTTGATGCACATAACACTTCTAGCTCCGCTGTTATCACAAATTTTAAGAATAGTCTGCATCTGTATCATTAGTCTGTCTCCTCTAATACTTCTTCATCATTGACAACAGGACTAGTTGCAGCCGTCTCTTGATCAGTTACTAAAACCCATGTTTTACTTTTAGAAATAGGTCGACATTCTTTTACTGTGACGATATCTCCTGTACTTGCAGCGTTGCTTTCATCGTGAGCATGCACCTTGGTTGTTCGCTTCATTATTTTTCCATAAAGCGGATGTCTAACTTTTCTTTCGACTTTAACAGTTATTGTTTTATCTGCTTTGTCAGATATAACAACTCCAGTTAATAGTCTTGGATTTGAAGATGCCATTATTTAACTTCCTTATTCTTTGTCTCTGTAATTAGAGTTTTAATTCTTGCTATCTTTCTTCTAGTATTTTTTAAAAGATTTGTTTCGTTAAGTTGTCCAGTTTTATGTTTAATACGCATAGTAAATTGCTCAGCTCTCACAGAAGCTAATTCTTGATTTAGTTGATCTAAATCTTTTTTTCTTAGGTCTATTAATTCTTTACTCATGTTACTAATCCTTCTTTAAGAAACGAGTTTTTACTGGCAGCTTGGCAGATGCTAATTTAAATGCTTCTCTTGCAAGCTCTTCTGTTACTCCAGCCATTTCAAACATAACCTTTCCCGGTTGAACTAATGCTACCCAATATTCAACATTTCCCTTACCTTTTCCCATTCTTACCTCAAGAGGTTTTTTTGTAATTGGTTTATCAGGGAATAGTCTTATCCATATATTACCGCCCCTTTTAATATGTCTAGTCATAGCTCGCCTTGCAGCTTCGATTTGTCGAGCTGTAATTCTTCCTCTATCAGCGGCAACTAGACCAAATCTTCCAAATGCAACGGTATTACCATTTTGTGCTAGGCCTCTATTTCGGCCTTTATGCATTTTTCTAAATTTTGTTTGTTTTGGTTGTAACATAATATTTAAATTTATTTATCTTCTTGTTTGAATGGATCGCCCATTACTTCACCCTTAAACACCCAAACCTTTACTCCAATAATTCCATATGTAGTTAAAGCTTCAGCTGTACCATAATCAATATCTGCTCTTAATGTATGAAGTGGTACTCTTCCTTCTCTATACCATTCAGTTCTCGCTATTTCAGCGCCATTTAATCTTCCTGAAACTTCAATTCTTACACCTTTAGCACTTTGTCTGAGAGCACTTTGAACTGTTCTTTTCATAGCTCTTCTAAACATAACTCTTCTTTCTAGCTGCTGAGCGACACCCTCAGCTAAAATAGTTGCGTCTAAATCAGGCTTCTTAACTTCTTTAATATTTATTTGAGTCGGTTGGCCAACAATTTTTTCAACTGCTTTTTTAAGGTTTTCAATTTCCTCTCCTCTTTTACCAATAATAATTCCTGGTCTAGAGGTATGAATAAACACTACAAAATTATCAGCAGATCTCTCAAGCTCAATCTTACTAACTGAAGAGAACTTAAGTCTCTTCTTAAAATATTCTCTGACCTTCAGATCCTGAACAACATTTTCTGCAAATGCTTTACCTTTTGCATACCAATTAGCGTTGTGCTTTTTAACAACTCCTAGTCTAAAACCGATAGGGTGTACTTTTTGTCCCATTATTTCTCCTGATCAGTAAGTATGATTTCGATATGGCATGTAGGTTTTATTATCCTATCTGCTCTACCTCTTGCACGTGGCTTCATACGTTTTAATCTCATTCCTTGGTTAACAATTATTGATTTAATAACTAAAAGATCAATATCAGCTTTCTCGTTATTCTCTGCATTTGCAATTGCTGACTCTAATAATTTTTTAATAACAGCAGATCCCTTTTGTTTATTAAAAACTAAAAAGTCCATTGCATCTTGAACTGACTTACCTCTAACCGCATTAGCTACCAAACCAGCCTTTTGCGGAGATAATCTAGTTCCTTTTAGATATGCTCTTGTTTCCATTATTTAGTCTTCCTATCACCTGAATGCATTTTGAATGTTCTTGTAATTGCAAATTCGCCTAGTTTATGTCCAACCATATCTTCATTAATGTATACAGGCACATGCTGTCTTCCATTGTGAACTGCAATCGTTAAACCCACCATTGATGGCATTACCATTGATCTTCTAGACCAAGTTTTAATAGGTCTTTTATCATTAGATGCATTAGCTGCGTCAACTTTCTTTTCTAATGAAAGATCTATAAACGGGCCTTTTTTTAGTGATCTTGGCATAATTTACTTCCTACTTCCTTTTCTTCTGATTATCAAATCATTAGTTCTCTTATTCTTTCTTGTTTTATATCCTTTTGTTGGAACACCCCATGGAGTAGATGGGTGTCTTCCGCCTGATGTTCTTCCTTCACCACCACCATGAGGGTGATCAACAGGATTCATAGCAACACCTCTAACTGTTGGTCTAACTCCTCTCCATCTTTTAGCTCCAGCTTTACCTAGAGATCGGAGATTATGTTCGCTATTGCATACAGTGCCTAGAGTTGCTCTGCAATCTGATAATACTTTTCTAGTTTCTCCAGATTGAAGTCTAAGTGTTGCATAAATACCTTCTTTTGCTATTAGCCTAGCTGAAGTGCCAGCACTTCTTGCAAGCTGAGCGCCTTTCAAAGGTTTTAGTTCAATACAATGAACATTCGTACCAAGAGGAATGTCCTTAAGTTTCATTGAGTTGCCGGTCTTAATGTCCGCAGAATCTGAGGATATTACTTCATCACCTACTTTCAGTTTAGCTGGAGCAATAATGTATTTTCTTTCTCCATCTTTGTACTTTAGTAATGCAATATGTGCGGTTCTATTTGGATCATATTCAATAGTTTCTACTATTGCTGATATATCTAATTTATCTCTTTTAAAGTCAATAATTCTGTAGTGTTGTTTATGGCCGCCACCTTGATGACGAACAGTAATTCGACCATTATTATTTCGTCCACCATTTTTGGATTTAGGCTGCAGTAATGCTTTAAAAGGTTTTCCTTTATGTAAATCAGATTTAACTGATACGACATGCCTTCTGGCTGGACTGGTAGGCTTTGCCTTAACAATAGTCATTTTTAATTAATTCCCTCAAATTGAATCTCAGAATCTTGGCTTAAAGTAACAAAAGCTTTTTTATAATTAGATCTTTTATAAGTACCTGTTCTATTTCTTTTTGTTTTCCCTTTAACCACTGATGTTGTAACTGCAAGGACTTTAACTTTAAAAAGCTCTTCTACAGCTTGTTTTATTTCTCTCTTATTAGCATTTAAATCAACTTTAAAAACTACTTGTTTATGAGCTTCATTAACTCTGGCAGATTTTTCGGTAACTATTGGAGCTTTAATTAAGGTATAGAGTTTTTCGTTAAACATTAGATCCACTCCTCAATTAACTTAAATGCTTCAGCAGTAACTGCAACTTTGTCAGCTCTTAATAAAATTACTGGGTTTATTTCTTTAACTGTTATTACATCAACATTTGGTATGTTTCTTGCAGAGAGATAAAAATTAGAGTCAAAAGCATCTGTAATAAATAAAACTTTACTTAATGAAAAATCATTTAAGAACTTTGCTATCTCTTTAGTTTTAGGTTTCTCTAAAACAGGAGTTTCAATTGCTACTAATTTACCTTGTCTTAACAATTCTGAAAATATAGATCTCAGAGCAGCTCTGTACATTTTCTTATTAATTTTCTTACTATAGTCTCTTGGGGTTGCAGCAAAAGTAACTCCGCCACCTCTCCATAATGGACTTCTGATTGTTCCTGCTCTGGCTCTACCAGTTCCTTTTTGTGCATATGGCTTTTTACCGCCACCTCTTACTTCTGAACGAGTTTTTTGCTTAGATGATCCTTGTCTTGATCCAGCCATATAACTGACAACAGCCTGATGAACTAATGACTCATTAAAATCTTTACCAAAGGTAGCTTCAGAAATTGTAATATCTGCTTTTTTCGTAGATGCTGTTAGTAAATCTATCTTCATTTTTTCTTGAGTGATGGTTTAATTTTTAGATCTGATCCGTTAAATCCTGGAACTGCTCCTTTTACATAAAGAACATTATTCTCAACATCTAATTCAACAATTTTTAAGCTTTGCACTGTAGTAGTTGCATTACCCATATGGCCCGACATTTTTTTTCCTTTCCAAACCCTACCTGGAGTTTGACACTGTCCAATAGAACCATGAGCTCTGTGAGAAAGTGAATTACCATGAGTAGCATCTTGCATTGCAAAATTATGACGTTTGATAACCCCCGCATAACCCTTACCTTTTGAAGTTCCAGTGATGTCAACATATTGGCCGGTTTCAAAAACATCAGCTGTAAGGTGATTACCGATTTGATATCCAGAAGCATTATTAGCATCTGTTCTGAACTCAGCTAATTTACCAGGTTCAAGATTAACTTTTTTAAAAAATTCTGAGGTTGATTTTGTTAAGTTGTTTGATTTCTTTGTTTTAGATACAACAAGTGCGTCATATCCATCTCTATCTGAAGTTTTAATGTCAGCAACAAAGTTACCGCATACAGAAATTACAGTTACAGGTATGGATGTTCCGTCTTCTAAGAAAAGACGTGACATTCCAGATTTTTTTCCTATTAAGCCAGTGCTCAATTTACTCTCCTTTTTACGGGGCTACTAACCCTCTATGGCCGCCTAAGCGTTAAAAATTATTTACTAACCAAGACTTATTTGGACATCTACCCCTGCGGATAGATCTAATTTCATTAGCGCATCAACTGTTTTATCAGTTGGTTCAACTATGTCCATAAGCCTTTTGTATGTAACTATTTCATATTGATCTCTTGCATCTTTATCTTTATGCGGAGAAGTCAATATTGTTGTTCTTTCCTTTTTTACAGGTAATGGAATTGGCCCTCTTACTAATGCACCTGTCTTCTTGACTGTTTCTACAATTAACTTTGTAGATGCATCGATCAATCTATAATCAAATGCTTTAAGCCTAATTCTTATTGATTGATTGTCCATTTTTCCTATTTTTTACCTATTAATTCTTTTATTTTCACGTTCTGCTAATTGCAAAATGTGGCGTATTCTAAGCCCCTAGGAGCAATACTGTCAACATAATTGATCAGTTTTATAATTCCTATTTTTACGAGGATTTTAACCCTTCTGCAATATTATTAGGAACTTCACCATACTTAGTGAATTCCATTGTAAATGTAGCTCTTCCTTGAGTTTGAGATCTTAAATCTGTTGCATAACCAAACATCTCAGCAAGCGGAACTTCTGATGAAACTTCTTTACCGGAAGTTATGTCATCCATACCTAAAATAATGCCTCTTCTTCTATTTAAATCTCCAACTACGTCACCCATATGATCTTCAGGGGTAACTACAACAACTTTCATTATTGGCTCTAACAGCGCAGGCTTAGCTTTATTAGCACCATCTTTTAAGGCTAAAGATCCAGCAATTTTAAAAGCCATTTCATTTGAATCTACATCATGGAAAGAACCGTCATAAAGCGTAGCTCTGAGAGCTAAAAGCGGATATCCAGCTATAACTCCGTTTTGCATTTGCTCTTGAATACCTTTATTAACTGCTGGTATATACTCTTTTGGAATTGCTCCACCAACAATTTTATCAACAAATTCATATTCATCATCTAGACCTAGAGGCTCTAATTTTATCCAAACATGTCCATATTGACCTTTACCACCACTTTGTCTTACAAATTTTCCTTCAACTTGAACGGTTTCTTTAATAGTTTCTCTGTATGAAACTTGGGGCTTGCCTATATTTGCTTCGACTGAAAATTCTCTTCTCATTCTGTCGACAAGGACATCGAGATGAAGCTCTCCCATTCCTGAAATAATTGTTTGACCTGACTCTTCATCACTTGTAACTCTAAATGAAGGATCTTCTTGTGCAAGTTTTCCAAGAGCCATAGACATTTTCTCTTGGTCTGGCTTAGATTTTGGTTCAACTGCAACAGAAATAACTGGTTCTGGAAAATCCATTCTTTCCAAAACAATAGGTTTAGATGCATCAGAGAGAGTATCTCCAGTTGTGATATCTTTAAGACCGATACATGCTGCAATATCACCAGCTCTTACTTCTTTAATCTCTTCTCTATTATTTGAATGCATTTGCACCATTCTTCCAACTCTTTCTTTCTTGGATTTAGTGGTATTCATGACACCATCACCAACTGATAAAACACCTGAATAAACTCTTATAAAAGTTAGAGTTCCAACAAATGGGTCAGTTGCTATTTTAAATGCCAGCGCTGCGAAAGGCTCATCATCAGATGATTTCCTAGAGTCACTTTCTTCATCTTCTTCACTATTATTTGGAATAACACCTTCGATAGCTTTAACTTCATCTGGAGCAGGTAAGAAATCCACAATAGCATCAAGCATTGCTTGAACGCCTTTATTTTTAAAAGCTGAACCACATAAACCTAATATTAATTCGTTAGCTAAAGATCTAATTCTTAAACCTTCTTTAATTTGATCAATAGAAAGCTCTCCTGAATCTAAATAAGCTTCCATAAGCTCTTCATTAGCCTCAGCTGCAGCCTCTACCATTTCTTCTCTTAATTGTGAGCACTTCTCAAGTAGGTCCTCTGGAACCTCTTTAGAATCAAAGGTTAAACCTTGATCTTCTTCATTCCAGTAAATTGCTCTCATATTAATGAGGTCTACAACACCTTTAAAATTTTCTTCTGCACCTATGTTGTATTGAATAGGGATAATGTTTGCTTGAAGTCTGTCTTTTATTTGAGCAACTACCCTTTCAAAGTCAGCTCCAGCTCTATCCATCTTGTTAACAAAAACAATTCTAGGAACTTCATATCTATTAGCTTGTCTCCATACAGTTTCAGATTGTGGTTCAACACCTGAAGTTGCACAGAAAACTACAACTGCTCCATCTAAAACTCTTAATGATCTTTCTACTTCAATAGTAAAGTCGACGTGACCAGGAGTATCGATAATATTAATTCTATGTTGTGGGAATTGTTGCTCCATTCCACTCCAAAAACATGTAGTAGCAGCGGAAGTAATCGTAATTCCTCTTTCCTGCTCTTGCTCCATCCAGTCCATTACAGCTGCACCATCATGAACCTCACCAATCTTGTGAGATAAACCTGTGTAAAAAAGAACTCTTTCTGTTGTTGTTGTTTTACCTGCGTCTACGTGTGCACATATACCAACATTACGATATTTATTTAAAACAATTTCTCTTGCCATAATTAGTAGTAGTTTATTTGGTTAAAATCTAAAGTGAGAGAATGCTTTATTAGCTTCTGCTTGCTTATGGACATCTTCTCTTTTTCTTACGGCATTTCCTTTCTTTTGGGATGCATCAGTCAATTCGCCAGCAAGTCTTAAGTGCATTGATTTTTCACTTCTTTTTCTTGCTGCTTCAACAATCCATCTCATAGCTAAAGCTTGTCTTCTTGATGGTCTAACTTCAATTGGTACTTGATAGTTTGCGCCACCAACCCTTCTAGACTTTACTTCAACAACTGGACTAACTTCATACAAAGCTTTCATAAAAATCTCAAGGGGATCTTCTTTTGTTGTTTCGGTAATTCTATCAAATGCACCATAAACAATTTTCTCTGCTATAGATTTTTTTCCATCTTTCATGAGATTATTCATGAACTTAGCTAAGATAATATCTTTGTACTTAGGATCTGGTAGTATTTTTCGTTTCTCGGGACTTCTTCTTCTAGGCATAGTTATTTACCTTTTTTGGCGCCGTATTTTGAACGCCTTTGCTTTCTATTTGCTACGCCAGAAGTATCTAACGCTCCTCTAACCGTGTGATATCTGACACCTGGTAAATCTTTAACTCTTCCACCTCTTATAAGAACAAGTGAATGTTCTTGAAGATTATGGCCTTCACCACCAATGTACGAAGTTACTTCATACCCACTAGTTAGCCTTACTCTGCATACTTTTCTTAAAGCTGAGTTAGGTTTCTTAGGAGTTGTTGTATAAACCCTTGTACAAACACCTCTTCTTTGAGGACATGCTTCAAGAGCAGGTACATCAGTTTTCCTGATTTTAGGTTTTCTAGATTTTTTTACTAATTGATTTACTGTTGCCATAATAATTATTTAAGTTAGAGCGCGATTTTATAGAGCTGAATGGTTGCGGTCAACACTATTCCTCACTTTCTTGAAGCTCTTGTCTTAGAGCTGCTTCAATATCGTCAGCTGAAAGAGTTGATTCCTCAAGATCTAGTTGTGTTTTATTTTTAAGTCTGTCATGGAATTCCATTCCAGTTCCAGCAGGAACTAGCCTTCCAACAACAACATTTTCTTTTAATCCACGCAAATGATCTTTTTTACCAGTCACGGCAGCTTCAGTTAAGACTCTCGTTGTTTCTTGGAAAGAGGCAGCTGAAATAAATGAATCTGTAGCAAGAGAAGCTTTAGTAATACCTAGTAAAACTCTTTCATACTCTGCAGGCGTATTACCAGCATTAGCTACTTTTTTATTCTCTTCTTTCATTTCAGTATAGCCAACCTGATCACCTTGAATAAATTTAGTGTCATTTCCATCTACGATTAAAGCTTTTCTTAGCATCTGACGAAGAATTGTTTCAATGTGTTTATCATTAATCGAAACACCTTGAAGTCTATAAACATCTTGGATCTCATTAACGATAAAGTTAGTCAACTCAGGAACGCCTTTTAATCTAAGAATATCATGGGGACTGTAAGGTCCATCTGAAATAATATCACCCTTAGTAATTCTTTCACCTTCAAAAACTGAAAGTGTTCTATGTTTTGGAATTAACATCTCAGTATTCTGAATTTTCTTTGTAGCTCCATCTGGAGTTATAACTAATCTTACTTTTCCTTTAGTTTCTTTTCCAAATGAGATAATTCCAGTTGCTTCAGATAGAACTGCAGCATCTTTAGGTTTTCTTGCTTCAAAAAGGTCAGCTACTCTTGGAAGTCCACCTGTAATATCTTTTGTTTTAGATGCAACAAGAGGTATACGAGCAAGAACTTCACCAGCCGTTAATTTTTGATTTGGTGCCAAGTTAACTAGGGCATTTGCAGGCAATGTATATGTTGCTGGTGCTTTATGATCACCAACAAGCACAGCGTTACCTTTTGAATCAACTAGTGATATAGAAGGAACTAATTCCTTACCAGCTGAAGGTCTCTCAGATACATCCATAACTTCAATACTACTTAAACCAGTTAATTCATCAGTCTGAGTTCGAACAGATATACCATCAACAATATCATTTAATTTTACTTTACCAGATACCTCAGAAACAATAGGTCTTGTATAAGGGTCCCAAGAAGCAATTTTAATACCATCTTCAAGATCAGCTGCATTATCCACTTCCAGAGTTGCTCCATAAGGAACTTTATATTGTTCAACTAATTTTCCTTGAACATCTGTAATAGTACACATCGTATTTCTCGATACTACAACTTGAAGTTTATCTTTATTAGTAACAGTTTTCATTTCCTCTGAAAAACTTACCTGACCGGCACTCTTATTAAAGATTGCGTTGTCTTCAGAAGAACTTGAAGCAGCGCCACCAATATGGAAAGTTCTCATTGTTAGCTGTGTACCTGGCTCACCAATTGATTGAGCGGCTACAACGCCAACTGCCTCTCCTCTATGGACTAAATGTCCTCTAGCAAGATCTCTACCATAACAAGTTGAACATACTCCATGAGGAGCTTCACAAGTCATAGGTGAGCGAACTTTTAAAGATGCAAGATTTAATGGCTCTATTTTTTTGAGCGCATCTTCATCAAGCATTGTTCCTGTTGCAAAAAGCTCTTTGCCATCAGCGTCCAGTATAGGTTCTGCTATCACTCTTCCTAAAATTCTATCTGTAAGAGCTTGGATAATTTCTCCACCATCAATAATAGATGTAACTGTAATGGAATCTTTTGTCTCACAGTCATTAATTACAACTACACAATCTTGAGATACATCAACAAGTCTTCTGGTTAAATAACCAGAGTTAGCTGTTTTTAAAGCTGTATCTGCAAGACCTTTCCTGGCTCCATGAGTAGAAATAAAGTACTGTAAAACAGATAAACCTTCTCTAAAGTTAGCTGTAATAGGCGTTTCAATAATCGACCCATCAGGCTTAGACATCAACCCTCGCATTCCAGATAATTGTCTAATCTGAGCAGGAGATCCTCTTGCACCAGAATCGGCGTAAATATACACAGAATTAAATGATGATTGTTGAACATCATTTCCATCTGCATCTTTGACAGTTTCAGAACTAATTTTTTCCATCATGGCCTTTGCAACTTGTTCATTTGCTCGAGACCATATATCAATAACTTTATTATATCTTTCGCCTTTAGTAACTAAGCCAGATTCAAATTGTCTTTCAATAGCTTTTACTTCTTTTTCAGATGCATCAACTATTGAAGCTTTTGCTTCAGGAATAACAAAGTCGTTAACTCCAATTGATGAACCAGATCTAGTAGAGAAATCAAAACCTAAATACATTAACTGATCTGCAAATATTACTGTTTTCTTTAATCCAGCTTTTCTGTATGAAATATCAATTAGTTTTGAAATAGATTTCTTATTTAAAGTTTTATTTATATTGTCGAACCCAACTTCAACAGGTGTTATTCTCCAAGCAAGAACTCTACCAACAGTCGTTTCTTCTATATATGTGCCTTTTTCAGCATTTGCTATTCTGCATTTTATATTTGCATGAAGCGAGATAGTTTCTGCTTCAAAAGCTCTTAAGACCTCATCAGGATTACTAAATATTCTTCCTTCACCTTTAGAATTTACTTTTTCTCTTGTCATGTAGTAAAGACCAAGAACCATATCCTGAGTTGGATTAATGATAGGTGCTCCATCAGCAGGAGAGAGAATATTGTTGGTTGACATCATTAAGGCTCTTGCTTCAAGCTGAGCTTCAAGTGTTAAAGGTACATGAACTGCCATTTGGTCGCCATCAAAGTCAGCATTAAAAGCCACACAAACCAATGGATGAAGTTGAATCGCTTTACCCTCAATTAGCTTAGGTTCAAAAGCCTGAAGGCCTAACCTGTGCAGAGTTGGTGCTCTATTTAGCATTACTGGATGTTCTCTAATAACATCTTCTAAGACTTCCCATACTTCAGGAGTTTCTCTTTCAACCAATTTTTTTGCTGATTTAATAGTTGTGGCAAGCTCTCTTTGCTCAAGCTTTCCATAGACAAATGGCTTGAATAATTCCAGAGCCATTTTTTTTGGTAATCCACACTGATGAAGTTTTAAATTTGGTCCGGATACAATTACAGATCTTCCAGAATAATCTACCCTTTTACCTAATAAATTTTGTCTAAATCTTCCGCCTTTACCTTTAATCATGTCAGCTAAAGACTTAAGAGGTCGCTTGTTAGTTCCTGTAATAACTCTTCCTCTTCTTCCATTATCTAATAAAGCATCAACTGATTCTTGAAGCATTCTTTTTTCATTTCTTACAATAATGTCAGGTGCGCTGAGCTCAAGAAGTCTTTTTAACCTATTATTTCTATTGATTACCCTTCTGTATAAATCATTAAGATCAGATGTTGCAAAACGTCCACCCTCAAGCGGGACTAGTGGTCTAAGATCTGGCGGTAGAACTGGTAAGACTGTCATTACCATCCACTCTGGCTTATTGCCTGAATTATTAAATGCTTCTAAAAGCTTCAATCTTTTTGAAAGTTTTTTGAGTTTAGTTTCTGAATTAGTTTGAGGGATTTCTTCTCTTATAATTCTTATTTCATCTTCAATATCTAAATCTTGAAGTAATCCTTGAATTGATTCGGCACCCATATCAGCACTAAAATCATCTCCATACTCATCAAAAGCTTCTACAAACTCTTCTTCAGTTAGAATCTGGCCTTTTTCTAAATCTGTTAGTCCAGGATCAGTAACAATATAACTTTCAAAGTATAAGACTCTCTCAATTTCACGAAGTGTGATATCAAGAAGTAATCCAATTCTAGATGGAAGAGATTTCAAGAACCATATATGAGCTACAGGTGCAGCAAGATCAATATGACCCATTCTTTCTCTTCTTACTTTAGCTAGAGTAACTTCAACTCCACACTTTTCACAAACTACGCCTCTATGCTTCATACGCTTGTATTTACCACAGATACATTCGTAGTCCTTTATTGGTCCAAAAATTTTAGAACAGAAAAGACCATCTCTTTCTGGTTTAAAAGTTCTGTAGTTTATAGTCTCAGGCTTTTTAACCTCTCCAAAAGACCATGATTTGATCATTTGAGGTGACGCTAATCCTGCAGATATTGTAGAAAAATCGTCTTGACCTGATTTTAGTAAATTTAGTAAGTCTCTCAATTTTATCTCCTAGTTGTCTGAATCTAATTCAATGTTAATACCAAGTGACTTAATTTCCTTACTAAGGACATTAAATGACTCAGGGATATTTGCATCCATTTGATAGGATCCATCAACAATGTTCTTATACATTTTTGTTCTTCCTGCTACATCATCTGATTTAACAGTTAGCATTTCTTGAAGCGTGTATGCAGCTCCATAAGCTTCAAGGGCCCATACCTCCATTTCACCAAATCTTTGGCCACCAAACTGAGCTTTACCACCAAGTGGTTGCTGAGTTACTAGACTGTATGATCCGGTAGATCTTGCATGCATCTTGTCATCAACCAAGTGATTAAGTTTAATGATATACATGTAGCCAACCGTAACAGGTCTTTCAAATTTAGTTCCAGTCCTTCCATCATAAAGAGTGAATTGTCCGGACTCTGGTAGACCTGCAAGTTTTAATAAGTCTTTCACTTCACTTTCTTTAGCGCCATCAAATACTGGTGTTGCTATAGGAAGTCCTGAAGTAAGATTTGAAGCTAATTCAGAAATTTCAGAATTATTAAATGATTCTATATCCTCTTTATTAGCGGCATTTTTATTATAAAGTTTATCTAAGTAATCCTTTAGCTCAGCAGGTTTAGCATTTTCTTTAAGCATTGAATCAATTTTTTCTCCAATACCCTTCGCAGCCATACCCATATGAGTTTCAAGAATCTGTCCTACATTCATTCTTGAAGGAACTCCAAGAGGATTTAGAACAATATCAACAGGGACGCCAAATTCATCATGTGGCATATCCTCTACCGGCATAATTTCTGAAATAACACCTTTATTACCATGTCTTCCAGCCATTTTGTCACCAGGCTGAATCCTTCTCTTAATAGCTAAATAAACTTTAACTATTTTAATTACACCAGGGGCTAAGTCATGTCCTCTAATAATTTTTTCTCTTTTCTCTTCGAACCTAGTTTTGATATCTTTTAAATATTGCTTTAGATTTTTCTCAGTTTCTTCAATCCTTGTGTTGACTGAATCTGAGTCAGTTCTAATAGCAAGTAGTTCATCTAATGAGAGTTCGGTTAAATCATCAAGTGTTATAGAAGCGCCCTTTTTCATTCCAGCAGCTTTGACAACTTTGTTACCTTTAAGAATTTCAGCAACTCTTAACTTTGTTGCTTCTTCAACAATTCTAGTTTCATCGTCAGCATCTTTCTTTGATTGAGCTAAATGATCTTCTTCAATTGCTTGAGTTCGTTCATCTTTTTCAACACCATCTCTAGTAAAAACTTCAACACCAATAACGGTACCCTTAGTACTTGAGGGAGCTCTTTGTGATGTATCTTTAACATCGGAAGCTTTTTCACCAAAAATAGCTCTTAACAGTTTTTCCTCTGGAGATAATTGTGTCTCGCCTTTTGGAGTAATTTTACCAACAAGAATATCTCCTGGTTCAACCTCAGCTCCAACATAGACAATTCCACAATCATCTAATTTACCTAGCGATCCTTCTCCAACATTTGGAATATCAGCTGTGATTTCTTCTGAACCAAGTTTAGTATCACGGGCAATGCAAGTTAGTTCTTGAATATGAATTGAAGTAAATCTATCTTCACGGGCAACTTTTTCTGAAATTAAGATTGAATCCTCAAAATTGTATCCATTCCATGGCATAAATGCGATTCTAATGTTTTGACCTAAAGCTAATTCTCCATTGTCTATAGATGGTCCATCAGCTAAAACATCACCTGCTTTTACTTTATCTCCAACTTTTACTATTGGTCTTTGATTTATACAAGTATTTTGATTTGATCTTGTATATTTTATAAGGTTATAAACATCTACTGCTGAGTTGCTATGTTTTGTATCAGTAACTCTTACAACAATTCTAGCCGCGTCAACATTTTCAACAATACCGTTTGTTTTCGAGACTATACAAACTCCTGAGTCTCTCGCTACAACTGACTCTAAACCAGTTCCAACTAGAGGTTTTTCAGGTCTAAGACATGGCACAGCCTGTCGTTGCATATTAGATCCCATTAAGGCTCTATTAGCATCATCATGCTCTAAAAATGGTATTAATGATGCAGCAACAGAAACAACCTGTTGAGGAGATACATCCATTAAGTCAACTCTATCAGGTGACATAAGCTCAAATTCACTTGCATGTCTAACAGCAACTAAATCATCAACAAATTTATTATTTTTATCTAAAACAACATTTGCCTGAGCAATAACATGCTCACTTTCATCAATAGCAGATAAATATTCAATCTCATCTGTTACTTTGCCATTAACTACTTTTCTGTAAGGAGTTTCAATAAAACCATACTCATTTGTTCTTGCATAAGAAGCAAAAGAATTAATCAGACCAATATTTGGTCCCTCAGGGGTTTCGATAGGACACACTCTTCCATAATGAGTTGGATGTACATCTCTAACTTCAAAACCTGCTCTTTCTCTTGTAAGACCTCCAGGCCCCAAAGCAGAAACTCTTCTTTTATGTGTTATTTCAGATAAAGGATTATTTTGATCCATAAACTGAGACAGCTGACTTGATCCAAAGAACTCTTTAATAGCTGCTGTTACTGGTTTAGCATTAATTAGATCTTGTGGTCCAAGCTCATCAGCTTCAGCCATACTTAGTCTTTCTCTAACCGCTCTTTCTACCCTTATTAAACCAACTCTAAATTGATTAGCAGTCATTTCTCCAACTGATCTAACTCTTCTGTTACCAAGATGATCAATGTCATCAACAATGTCATGTCCATCTCTGATATCAACAATCCCCTTCATTACTTCTATGATGTCGGCTTTATCTAAAATATTTGGAGTTTCTTTTTCTTCTTCAATTTTTAGTCTTCTATTAAATTTCATTCTTCCAACTTCTGAAAGGTCATATCTTTCAGAATTAAAGAAAAGATTGTTAAACAACGTATCTGCTGAATCCTTGGTTGGTGGCTCACCAGGTCTCATCATTCTGTATATTTCAACCAAAGCCTCTAATCTATTTGAGGTTGGATCTGTTCTTAATGTGTCAGAAATATATGGTCCTTTATCAAGTTCATTGATGTAGAGACACTCGAAATCTTTAACGTTGTTTTCTTTTAAAAGCTCAAGGACAGTAATGTCAATTAAAGTATTAGCAGAAACTAAGACTTCTCCTGTTTCTTGATTAAATATATCTTTTGCAGTTACTTTATTTAAAAGATAATCTTCTGGAAGTGTTAACTCACTAATATTTGATTTCGCCATCTCTCTGACATGTCTTGCTGTAATTCTTTTTCCAGCTTCAACGAAAACTTTACTTTTAACTTTGATATCAACTGCGAGAGTCTCGCCGCGAAGTCTTTCAGGAATTATTTTTAGGACAACCGAATTTTTATCTAAAGTATAAGCATCATTATCATAAAAATTTGAAAGAATTTCTTCAGTACCCATGTCTAATGCTCTAAGCATGATGGTTGCTGGAATCTTTCTTCTTCTATCGATTCTACAAAATAAAATATCTTTAGGATCGAACTCAAAATCTAACCATGATCCTCTGTAAGGAATAATTCTTGCAGAATATAAAACTTTTCCAGATGAATGAGTCTTACCTTTATCATGATCAAAAAACACACCAGGCGAACGATGCAACTGAGCAACTACAACTCTCTCAGTTCCGTTGATAACAAAAGATCCATCATCTGTCATAAGAGGAACTTCCCCCATGAAGACTTCACCTTCTTTAATATCTTTTACTTCTTTAAAATTTGTTTCTCTGTCATAAAGAACTAATTTAACCTTGATTCTAAGTGGTGCTGAATATGATAATCCTTGCACAAGACATTCCTGAACATCATATACATTTTTACCTAATTCATAAGATACATATTCAAGGGCAGCGTTACCTGAAACACTCGTTATAGGAAATAAAGATTGAAAAACCTCTTCGAGTCCTTGCCTTTTCCTGGCCTCAAGACTGACTTCTGATTGAAGAAATTCTGAATAAGAATCCAGTTGGGTTTCAATAAGGTTAGGAAGATCCATAACCTTTTTAAAAGTTCCAAAATTCTTTCTTATTCTCTTTTTTTCGGTATAACTGTATGTCATAAACGAGCCCTTATGTATGTAATTAATTTTCTAAGTTATTTAAGTTCTGCTGATGCCCCTGCTTCAGTTAGCTGCTTTAACATCTCTTCAGCTTCTTCTTTTTTAATACCCTCTTTAAGAGTATTAGGAGCTCCATCAACTAGATCTTTAGCTTCTTTTAAGCCTAATCCAGTAATAGCTCTTACTGCTTTAATAACTTGGACTTTCTGATCACCAGCTGCATTAAGAACAACGTCAAAAGCGTCTTTCTCTTCTGCTGCTTCACCGCCAGCATCCGCTGCTGCTGCAGGTGCAGCTGCAACTGCTGCTGCTGCAGTTACTCCAAATTTTTCTTCAATTGCTGATATAAGATCAACGAGGTCCATTACGGACATCTCTTCTATCGCTTTTAAAATATCATCTTTACTTGTTGCCATTCTAATTCTCCTTTTTTAGGCAGATGCCTGTTTATTGTCATGAACTGCTGATAAAACTCTTGCTAACTTACTTGGCACTTCATTTAATAAAGTAGCAAATTTGCTAACAGGTGCTTGTAGAACAGAAGCTATAAGACCCAATGCCTCATCTCTTGATGGCAGTGTTGCTAAGATATCTATCTGAGCTCCATCAAGTAATTGACCCTCTACTACCAAAGCTTTGATTTCTAATGCTTCAAAGTTTTTAGCGTAAGTTTTGAGTAATTTAGCTGCTGCGCCTGGCTCATCAAATGAAAAAGCAAACAAGGAAGGCCCTGTTAAAACTTCATCGGAACATCCAAAATCAGTTCCCTCAAATGCTAATTTAGCAAGTGAGTTTTTGATAACCTGAATGTGCACTCCGGCTTCAGTTGCTTTTTGTCTAACTTCAGATAGTTCTGGTACTTTTAAACCACGTGCGTCTGAAATCACCAAGGATGATGCAGAAGAAGCTACTTCCTTCACTTCACTTACAATCCTTTCTTTTTCACTTTTAGCTAATGCCACAGCAATTCTCCTATATTTGCCTTTCGGCGTTTCGGCGACAAACTGCCAATTCGCAATCTGAACACCACCTACGTAGGAAATTAAGTCTTTCGACACCTACGGTCTTTGACGGCTGCGAAAATCGCAACAATCTAGAATCTCTTTCGAGACCCTAAAACTTATACTAGTTCAGCTGAACTAATCTTAACTCCTGGACCCATAGTGCTACTTAAAGCAATATTTCCAATAAACACCCCTTTGGATGAAGCAGGTTTTAACTTTTTTAATTCTGTAAGAAGAGCAGTAGCATTTGATTGGATTTTATCCGCATCAAAAGATACTTTTCCTATACATCCATGAATAATTCCATTTTTATCTGTTCTAAACCTTACTTGGCCAGCTTTAACGTTCTTAATAGCTCCAGCAACATCATCTGATACTGTTCCAGTTTTAGGATTTGGCATTAAGCCTTTTGGCCCTAATACTTGTCCGAGTTTACCAACAACCTTCATTGCTGCCTGGGTTGAAATAACAACATCAACCTGAACTTCTTCTTTTGTGAACTGTTCAGCTAGATCATCCATGCCTACAAACTCAGCACCTGCAGCTTTAGCTGCTTCAGCAGCTTCGCCATCAGCAAAAACAGCTACCGTAACAGCTTTACCAAGTGCATTAGGTAAAGTGACAGCGCCTCTAACATTTTGATCAGATTTGCCTGCATCAACTCCTAATTTAATAGAAATATCAACAGCTTCTTCGAACTTTGGAGATTTAACAGCTTGAAGAATTTCCATAGCCTCAGCAACAGAATAAGTTTTGGTTGTATCAAGCTTTTCAGCAATTAATTTTTGTTTTTTTGTAATTTTAGTCACTATAGATCCACCTCTACGCCCATACTTCTAGCAGTACCAGCAATAATTTTTACAGCATTATCAATATCATTAGCATTTAAATCAGGCTCTTTCATCTTGGCAATCTCTTCTAATTGCTTTCTTGAAATTTTACCAACTTTAACTTTATTTGGTTCCCCGCTTCCTTTCTCTATATTTAATGCTTTTCTTATAAGAACTGCGGCAGGTGGAGTTTTTACTACAAAAGTGAATGACTTATCTTCATAAACACTTATTACAACCGGAAGTGGTAGGCCTTTCTCAGCACTTTGTGTTTCTGCATTAAATGCATTACAAAAATCCATAATATTAACACCAGCTTGACCAAGTGCAGGTCCTACAGGAGGACTTGGATTGGCTGAGCCTGCTGGAATTTGTAATTTTAATATTGTTGAAACTTTTTTAGCCATTAGGTTTTCTCTATTTGCATGAAGTTAAGTTGAACGGGTGTCGATCTTCCAAGAATCTGCACAGCAACCTTGACAGAGTTTCTTTCATAATCAACATCCTCTACAACACCGTTGAAATCATTAAATGGTCCATCACAAACTCTTATTACTTCACCTGGTTCGTATATGGTTTTGGGAGCTGGAGCATCTTCACCAACCTCCATTCTGTTAATGATATTATCTACATCATCTTCTGAGATTGGTAGAGGTTTTTCTTTAGTTCCCCCTACAAAACCAGAAACTCTTGGAGTTTGCTTAACTAGCTGCCATGTATCATCTTCTAGTTCCATTTGAATAAGAATATAGCCAGGGAAGAATTTTCTTTCAGTTGTTTTTTTTGCTCCACTTTTTAGTTCTACTATTTGCTCTGTAGGAACTAAAATTTCTCCAAATTTATCACCAAGACCTTCCAATTGGATCTTTTCTTCTAAGGCAGCTTTGACCTTAACTTCGTATCCTGAATATGCCTGTATTACAAACCAATCCATTTCTTATCCTAAAATAAATTTAAAAATCCAACTTAACAACGATTCAAGTCCCCAAAAAAACAAACACAGAACTATAATCGCACCAAAAACTATTGCAAACGTTTGGGTGGTCTCGGCTCTAGTAGGCCAAACAACCCTTCTTATCTCTGTTCTTGACTCTCTCATTAACTTTATCGAGTTAGAACCAAACGATGTTAAGGCTAGAAAAACTAACCCAACAATAAATAGGAAAACAACCCCTAAAACTCTATAAAGAAATGCAATATCTGAAAAATAGCTATTGCCAACAACCGCTGCACCAAATATAGCTAAAGCTATGACCCACTTTAGTCTATCAAACAATTTTGAAGCTGATTCTTTAGTCATAAATTCCTACTCTACCAGCATGTTAATGGCAGGCCAGGAGGGTCTCGAACCCCCAACCTCCGGTTTTGGAGACCGCCGCTCTACCAATTGAGCTACTGGCCTATAAACTTTTTTCATATTTCTCAGAGACAAATAAGCCGAGGCACATGGCCTCGGCTATTAATATCTAAAAATCTTATTTAACTATCTTAGCTACGACACCGGCACCAACAGTTCTGCCGCCTTCTCTAATCGCAAATTTAAGACCTTCTTCCATCGCTATAGGAGCAATAAGAGTAACAGTCATCTTGATGTTATCACCAGGCATTACCATTTCAACGCCATCTGGAAGTGCGCAAGCACCAGTTACATCAGTAGTTCTAAAATAGAACTGAGGTCTATAGTTACTAAAGAAAGGCGTATGTCTACCACCTTCGTCTTTACTTAGTACATATATTTCAGCCTCAAATTCTGTATGAGGGTTAATAGATTTTGGTTTAGCTAGAACTTGGCCTCTTTCAACAGCACTTCTCTCTATGCCTCTTAAAAGAACACCACAATTTTCTCCAGCTCTTCCTTCGTCTAAAGATTTTCTGAACATTTCTACACCAGTACATGTTGTATCAGTAGTAGCTTCAGATATACCAACGATTTCTAATGGATCGCCTGTGTTAACAATTCCTCTTTCGATTCTTCCAGTAACAACAGTACCTCTTCCAGAAATAGTAAATACATCTTCAATAGGCATTAAGAAAGGTAGATCAACTGCTCTTTCTGGCTCTGGCACATATGTATCAAGAGTTTCAACAAGTTTTTTTACAGAATCAACACCAATTTCTGAAGTATCACCTTCTAGTGCTTTTAATGCGCTACCAACGATGATAGGTGTATCATCACCTGGAAAATCATATTCATTTAATAGTTCTCTAATTTCCATTTCAACTAGCTCTATCATTTCAGGGTCATCGTTTTGATCAGCTTTGTTCATGAATACAACAATATTAGGAACACCAACTTGTCTTGCAAGTAGAATATGTTCTCTAGTTTGTGGCATCGGGCCATCAGCAGCACTCACAACAAGAATAGCTCCATCCATTTGGGCAGCACCAGTAATCATGTTTTTAACATAATCGGCGTGACCTGGACAATCAACGTGAGCGTAATGTCTTACAGTAGATACATACTCAACGTGAGATGTAGCTATTGTAATACCTCTTTCTCTTTCTTCTGGAGCATTATCAATTCCATCAAATGCAACAGCTTCTCCGCCATATACTTCGGCACATACTTTAGTAAGTGCAGCAGTTAGTGTAGTTTTTCCGTGATCAACGTGACCAATAGTTCCCACATTAATATGGGGTAACGTTCTTTCGAATTTTTCTCTAGCCATTTTTTATGCCTCTCTGGTTTAAAAATTTTAGTAACTTTGGAGCTCATAACCGGACTTGAACCGGTGACCTCTTACTTACCAAGCAAGTGCTCTACCGACTGAGCTATATGAGCCCGACCTTGTGCTACCAAAATTAAGGTGGCGTATTATCTCCTTAAAAAGATACAAACTCAACCTTTTTGTTCAAGAAAAAAATCTAATTTAATAAGAGTATTTATTATGTTGAATAAGTGGTGGAGAGGGTAGGATTCGAACCTACGTAGCCGAAGCGGCAGATTTACAGTCTGCTGGTATTAACCACTCACCCACCTCTCCATATCAAGACAGCTATTTTTATTCTAGAATGGTTTTAAGTCAATACATATTTTAAGGTGCCTCTTATTTTTAACGAAGAAAAAATACTATTTAATATAGATAAATCTAGAGTAGAACTTTCTTTGCATAAAACAATTGAATCAACAAATGATTTTTGCAAAATCACGCCGCTTGAAAAAGAATTTTTAGTTGCGACCTCTGATATGCAAACAAAAGGAAGAGGAAGGCAGGGTAAAAAGTGGATTAGTCCTGCTGGAAATATTAGTTTTTCAATAGCATATTTAAATGATACAGATGATGTTCCTATTAGTTTAATTGCAGGAGTTATTTCACAGCTAGCAATTACTAAAGCCTTAAAAGTAAAAGAAATACAATTAAAGTGGCCAAATGACCTAATTTATAGGAATAAAAAGATTGGTGGGATTCTTGTTGAAAAAGAAATATCAGGAGCTCAAAACAAAACTATAGTAGGAATAGGAGTAAATCTAGCCTTAGATGAAAAAGAACCATGGTGGGGAGATTTAAAATCTTTTAATATAGAAAGTTCAAGAGATGATATTTTAAATAATCTTATTAAGGGTTTTTTTCAATTTGCTGATGGTCAATTATTTAACTGGAAAGATTCATGGAATTTACATTGTGCTCATAAGAATAAGATTATTAAAATAATAAACAATGAATTAGTTATTGATGAGGGTATTTTTGTAGGTATAAATAGTAAAGGTGCCCTCCTCTTAGAATCAGAGCAAGGTATAAAGGAGTATAGTTCTGGTGAAATCTCAATTGAAGGAATATATTAATTATGAAGCATTACATATCACAAATAGATCTTAATAAGGATCTTCCAACTCACTTCAAATCTATAATTTTAGGAGCTGGATGTTTTTGGGGTGTTGAAAGAAAGTTTTGGGAGATGCCTAATGTGTGGTTAACCTCAGTTGGTTATTCAGGAGGAGTGATCAAGAATCCAACATATGAGCAAGTATGCTATGAAGAAACTGGCCATGTTGAGGTTGTTAAAATAAGTTTTGACCCAGAATTGATTTCTTTAGATGATATTTTGAAAAAGTTTTGGGAATGTCACGATCCCACCCAAGGAGATCGCCAAGGAAACGATAGAGGCACACAATATAGATCAGTAATTTTTTGTGAAGATGAAGAGGATTTATTTAAAGCAAATGATACAAAGGAAAAATATCAAGCAGCTTTAAAAGAGTCAGGCTTTAGTGAAATAACTACAGAGGTAAAGATATTTAATACATATTATTTAGCTGAAGAATATCATCAGCAATATTTAGCAAAGAACCCCAATGGCTATTGTGGTTTAGGTGGAACAAATTGCCCTTTCCCAAATAATTAATTTGTATATAATGATTTTTCCCAGCCGGTATAGCTCAGTTGGTAGAGCAACTGATTTGTAATCAGTAGGTCCCGAGTTCGACTCTTGGTGCCGGCACCACTATTTAGTCTTAATCTGAGACGTGTTTTAAATCCTTGAAGGTAAAGTACTTTCTCTTGAGAAGCTTATTATAAATAATTGCAAATAAAATTATAAAAGATGCTCCAGCTGCAACTGGTATTAAAACGAAACTTAAACCTTTTGCTCCCATTACAGCAATAATAGGATTTGCTCCAGCAGGCGGATGAACCGTCTTAGTGGCCATCATTGTGAATATAGCAAGTGCGACAGCTAAGGCAATACTTAAACTCGAAATGCCAAAAACTGCAAAAACTATAACTCCAGATAAAGCAGATAAAATATGTCCAAATAAGATATTTTTTGGATGCGCTAGAGGACTCTCATGGACAGCCATTACTAGAACCATGCTTGCACCAAATGGAGGAATAAGCCAAAAATTGCCTTCGTAATATGAATTAAGCGTTGCAAGTATAAAAATACAAACAAAAGCTCCAATCGCAGATATAAAATTATTTTTCACCCTATTAGCATACATAAGTAAGATATTCTTTGCTAACATGTAGAAATATAAATTTCTTAAAAAGTTAAGAAAAAAATAATCAATCTTAAATAGATATCCCAATTCTTTATGAAACTCAAAATACCGCTTTTAATTTATTGTTTTTTTAATCTAACATTAATTGCTGATATGCAAATTGAAGAAATAATCACAACAGGTTCAATTCTAAATAATCCTGCAGAAAATTCATCGCCTTTAGATATTATTGATCAAGATGATCTTAATGATTTAAATATAATAACGATTGGTGAGATATCAAAATATATAGCCTCATCTACTGGATCTCAATTCCAAACAAATGCACTAGATGGGACTGATCAAGGCATGTCCTCTATAACCCTTAGGGGGCTAGATCATACTTCCACACTAGTATTAATAAATAGCAAAAGGCAGACATCAGCAGGAACTACCTCTAATGAGGGTGAAGGTTATGTAGACATTAATATCATTCCGCAAATTGCCTTAAAGCAAGTTCATATTTTAAAAGAAGGAGCTACTACTGCATATGGATCTGATGCAATCTCTGGAGTTGTAAATTTTTTAACTCAAGACGATTTTGAGGGAGTTAAGCTTAACTTAAACCAGCAGAAAACAACCAATTATAATCAAAGAGATTCATCTTTAGGTATCTTGTTTGGCAAAAAATATGATAATTCTAACTTCGTTTTTGCAATAGATTATATCGATAGGAATCCTCTTAATGCGTCTGAAATTCCTGGAATTGCTGAACTGGGCTTAAGTACTCTTGGCAATTCATTTAAAGTAAGTGCTGATGATGTTGTTGACTCTGGGGTATATCAAGGATCCTATTCAGAAAATCAATGGGTCGCTGATCCAAACTGTATAAATAATGGCGGCATCTTAGCTGGGCCTTTTTGTAAGTTTCTCTATGGTGAAAGATTTAATATTATTAATACAGAAGAGCACATAAAGAGCTATTTAAGTTATAAGTTTGATGCTGAGTCATATCAATCTAAGACGACTTTAATTTATGCAGATATATCAGTTAAGGATAATCCGCAATCACCCTCTTACCCAGCTTTATCTTTTTTATCAAGAAAAATTCAGCCTGGTATTGGTGGCAGTCCATTTAATGTCCCTGTGACATGGTATGGTCGACCTTTAGGTTCAGCTTACCCGTCTCCAAATTCACCTAAAGATATCTCACAATATCACTTAAGTCATGTTATTAATTTTGATGTAAATGAAATTTCAGATATTGAGATATCAATTACTAATTCAAGACATTCAAATATACATAATCGCCCTGATACGATTGATTCAAGATTTGAAGATGCATTAAATGGAAATGGAGGTCCGGAAGGAAATCTAGCATGGAATATTTTTGATATCTCTGATCATGATCCAATTTTAATAGAATACATTTCTGGTTCTGAAAAATCTAAACGAAGCGGCGAATTGACAGTTATTGATTTAATTTTTAATACAAAGATATTTAATATGAAGTCTGCATTTGGCATGCAGGTTAGTAATGATAAGATTTCGATTAAGTATGATCCTTCAAGCTCAGCATCATTTGATGAAAGTGGCTATTTAATTAAATCAGCAGATTTATTATTTTTGGGTGGCGGTAAAAGCATATCTGGATCAAGAAATAAGAAGGCATTATTTTCTGAATTTAATAAAGATTTTAATAAGAGTCTTAATGTAAGTTTTGCATCACGTTATGAAAAAATAGGAGCATCTTCTTCTTTTGATCCAAAGATATCTTTTAAATATTCTCTAAACGATCTATTGTCTTTTAGAGGCTCAGCAGGATCTTCGTTTGTAGCCCCATCAATGGCGCAGCTATTTGCTTCTGAAATATTACTTGGATCAATTAGAGGGGCAAGTTTTTCAGATAAAGCTAGAGTAATTCAAATAGGCAATCCTAATCTAAAACCCGCAACGGCTAACAACTCAAATATTGGTTTGATTTGGACAATGCAAAATAATTCAAGGCTCACTTTGGATTATTGGTCTATAGATTATAAAAATAGAATTGAACTTGAAAATGGTTCTGTAAAAGCCTCATCAGATCCTGATAGTATTGACATAATTAGAAATGATCAGGGTTTTATTGTTGGAGTACATACATCATTTTTTAATGAAGAAAAATCTGAAATTAGCGGAATAGATGTATCTTTTGATACATATTATGATTTTGCGGAAATGGGCAGCCTGAGTTACAAAATACAAGGAACTAGCTTCTTAGATTATTTAACCCCTGATAAAGATACTGGATTTTTGATAAATAGAGTTGGTTTATATAACTTTGACGCTCATATGCACTCAATACCTAAATATAAGATTAATTCTTTTATTAAATGGGAAAGGATGAAAACAAAAGTTAATATAACTTCAAGATATATTAGTGGATACGATAATAAGACTCCTGTATCGAGCTCTCATGCTGATTTAGGTTATACAAATAAGGTAGGAAGTTCGATGATGTTTGATATTGGAGTAGAGCAATATTTCAATACAAATAAATACGATATGGTCATAGGAATAAATGCTATCAATGTATTTGATAAAAATGCTCCTAGGCTCTACAACCCACCTGATTTTAGTTTTGATCCTAATGTTCATGATGCAAGAGGCAGATTAATCAATTTAAGTATTCAGCTAAATTTCTAGCTTTTAATTTGTATTAAACTAAACTCCAGTAATGAATATTCAGGATGAAGCTATTGATCAAATATTATTTGAAAATAATATCTCTAACGAATGGTCTGATTCAGTTAAAAATGAATTAAAGAGTGTTAAGTTATCTGAGTCTCCAGGTAGAAAAAATTTAATAAATAAGCCTTTTATAACTATCGATGGCGCTGATGCAAAAGATTTTGATGATGCTATTTTTTGTGAATATAGAGGCAAGCAAACTATTCTAAGTGTTGCAATAGCTGATGTTGCTGATTTAGTTAAATCAGGGACAGCGCTCGATAATGAGGCTAGAGAAAGAGGAACGTCTATATACTTTCCATCGAAGGTTGTACCTATGCTGCCTGAGGAAATATCTAATAATCTGTGCTCATTAGTTCCAAACGAAGTTAGAAATGTTCTAGTTTGCAGAATAGTTTTTTCATTAGAAGGTGAGATAGAAGGTTATGAATTTTTTGAGGCCTCAATTAGGTCTTGTCTGAGAGCCACATATAAATCGATAGATGATTTAATTAACAAAAAAGCTGGCTTGCCAGATGAAATAGCAAAATCAATTGATGCTCTAAAAAATTTAACAACAGTTTTACTTGGCAAAAGAAAAAAAAGGTCAGCTCTTGAGCTTGATGCAGCTGAACCAATTCTTGAGCTTGATGAGTTAGGAAACATTAAAAACATTAAGATTTCTAAAAGACTTTTTTCTCATTTAATGATTGAAGAATCTATGCTGGCTGCAAATATCTGTGCTGCAAGATATATGAAAAAACATTATGGCTTTGGAGTCTATAGAATTCATGAAGAGCCAGAAGAACTAAAAATAGATGCATTAAAAAATTTCTTTGCTGCAAAAGGATTAACTTCTAAGCCTAAAAAAAATCCTTTAGAAGTTATTACTCAATGTTTAGAATTTTCCAAAGATCATCAGTTAAAAAAATCTCTCCAGACTCTGGTGCTTCAAAGCTTAAAACGTGCAGAATACTCAACTGAGGATATTGGACATTTTGGTCTTCAGTTGGAGCAATATGCTCACTTTACCTCTCCCATCAGAAGGTACCCAGATTTAATGGTTCATAGGCTAATTAAAGATAAACTTCAAAAAAATACAAACAAACCTAATCAAGAGCAAATTGAATTAGATTGTTGTGAGCTTTCAGATCTTGAGCGCCAAGCAGAAAAAGCTTCTAGAACTGTTGTTCAACAAATAATATGTCATCATCTAAAGCAATTTATTGGTGATGATTTTAATGCAATGATTACAGGAGTAACGGATTTTGGAATCTTTGCAGAAATTGATAGCTTTTATGTGTCTGGATTAATTCATGTTTCAGATTTACCAGGTGACAGATATATTTTTGATAAAATAAGTGGAGTTCTAAAAGGCAAAAGAACGGGCAGGAGTTTTAGACAAGGTCAAAGTATAAGAGTTAAAATTAATAATGTTCTTCCTTATGAAAGAAAGATAAATTTATTAATACTAAAAAATAAATGAAGCAAAATAGCAGTGATCAAAGAGTAGGATTTCATAGCATTGAGAGTATTCTGATTCATAATCCAGAAAAAATAAAAAAGATACTCCTTCCAGCCAATAGAGATGATTCAAGAATTATGGCACTTACAAGCCTTATAGAATCTAAAGGTATTTCATACGAGCTTTCAACAAAAATATCACAAGAGCCTGAAGCCATTATTAAAAAAGAATCGTTAGCTTCATTCCAGGATTTAAAAAAAATAATATCAGAGCGTAAAGATAATAATCCTCTTATACTAATTTTAGATAATATTATTGATCCAAGAAATTTGGGAGCATGTGTAAGGTCGGCTGCGGTATGCGGCGTAGATGTTGTAATAATAAATAAACATCATTGCGCTCCAACTAATGCAATTGCTCATAAAGTTTCAGCAGGAGGTTTTGAAGTTCTAGATATTTTTCATGTAACAAATCTAGTTAATTGTATTAAGTACTTAAAAGAAAATGGTATACAAATATTAGGTCTAAGTGAGCATTCAAGCATAGTACATTATGAAGAAGATTTAAGACAACCAACTGCGTTAATTATGGGTTCAGAGGAAACTGGAGTTAGACAAAAAACACTAGAAATATGCGATAGTGTGATCAGCTTAAGTGGCAATCCTTATT
>Ga0257110_1000076_pt1 | contig 53631 bp, 52 predicted proteins | sample LP_taG_7_FD_190184 | JGI IMG/M metagenome (GOLD analysis project Ga0257110, IMG submission 190184) | Marine microbial communities from Northeast Subartic Pacific Ocean, Canada - LP_J_2015_P26_10m | ecosystem: Environmental > Aquatic > Marine > Oceanic | place: Canada: Northeast Subartic Pacific...
TACTCAATTCGGCAAATTATATGTCGATTAAGCCTCTTGTTAGTTTGTGTGGTGCGAAAATTGCTTTACACATTTATGGAAAGACTCCTGAGGAAATCAGGGAATCTTTCCAAAAGACTTAAAATATAAGCTAAAATTCTCCAAAACATTCAGTAAAACGAACGTTTATTCACCACAAGTGTGATTTTTTTACAAAAATGTTATAAAATATAACTTGAAATAGAAATACTATTATCAATAATAAACAATGATTTTTGACGGTATTCTAGATGATATTGATTTGACAAACGCTATATTTCATCATTCTAATGTGATGCCTAATAGAAAAAAAAGTTCTCAAGTCGTTAAGTTTTCAGATAAAGACAGGAAGAAAACATCAGAATCTAAAATTAATAGTTTCGATGAAATTTCAAAGATTATGCAGAAGATATTGAAGGAGAATAATTGTTCGATAGATAATGAGGGATATGTAATTGAATGTCATCAACGTAATGGTGGTTTTGGTAAAAACAATAAATCGCCTTTTATATGGCATACAGATGGTGAAGATCAAGTAACTATCATTCTTTACATTAGAAAGGATAGAACAATCAAAGGTGGCAATCTTATGATAGATACAGGGTTTTCTAATGGATTTAATCCTTTTAGGAAAACTGCTGAGAAAGAGATTGAAACAAAAGAGGGTCAATGTCTAATATTCAATTCCGAAATGAGACATAAACCTACTGAGTTTACTGGTTTTGGGTGTCGTGACATCATTGTCGGGTTCTTCAAAAATAAGTAACCATTAAAAAAAAAGAAAAATTCTTCACAAGTCGTGTGAAGTTTTTTAAACAATTGGTTTTTGATATAATATGTAACCAATTATATAAGTCGAAATCAAACTTAAAAAAATATTTTCTTCTATATCGTTTTGAATCAAAAAATACAGTAAAGGTGTTGCTAATAAGTACATAAAGGAATCACCTATTACAGCTCCATATGATACTTTATTAGCATAAGATTGTAATTCATCCATAATAGCATTTCTTCCTGTTTTATGTGGTTTAATAACGGTGAAATAAAAATTAAAATCATGAACGATTTGAATTACAAGCATAATTGCTAAAAATGTCAATAAAGCATATTTTTTTGAAATTATATCCTTTTTTAAGAAAAATATATACGCGTATTTTCCGAGATAAAACCCAATAATTAATGATAGTACATCCAGAATAACCGCAGACCATCCAAAATTTGTGTACCAACTATTTATAGATTTTCCTGAGAAAGGAGATTTTGTAAATCTGAACAAAAAAATTATGAAACATTCTATAATAAGGGCAGAGGTTAAGAAATGAATAAAGCTCAGTTTTGAAATATCCATTATATTATATAGATATTTATTTATAAGATTAAATAGAAAAAAAGTTTAATTATACTTGTAATAACATTTAAAGGAAAAATATATATCATAACACCATTTAACAGACTACGTGATGAACTTTTAGAAATAATATATTCTATTATGAGACCTAATAAGAATATAAAAATAATCAACGCATATACTTTATTTATAAGATAAGACCAATATATAAAAAATAAACCAATTGTGAAAAAGAAAAATATGGCATTTATAACCGATTTATTTACATCATTTTTTGATTTATAATCTTCACGTATTAAAAACATTATATTATATAGATATTTTTATTAAATATTTAGAAAAATTCATCAATAATTCCTTCGGCCGCAATACGACCAAGACCATACGAAAGGCCGTGAAAAAATATAGGTAAAAAATAAATAAATAACGGGATTCCACCAATTGCCATAATTACGTATCCGATAATTTTTAATGCCTGTTTAAGATCATCGTCTTTTTTTCTATCACCAATTTTATATACTTTATAACCACCAAACACAATTGCGATCAAAATAGCAAATATCAATCCTATTAAAAAATAAGCGAAAAGGACACCGAATGTTCCAATCATAAATGTTGAAAAAATATCAGAAAACATAATATATTATACATATATATTTAATCCTTTCCAAAATCAGGTTCGTCATCAATCATTGAACCGTATTGGTTAACACCTTGTGGAAACGAAGCAGATTCAGGCATAACAGATGGCATGTTTTCTCTGGCTTGTCTAGCCGCGTCTCTTTCATCCGAACGATCGCCACCTTTCTTGACTTTACGTTTAATTTTTTTAAGGGTTTTCGACTTTTTAGTCTTTTTCGAAGTTTTTTTCTTATGTTTTCTTGTAAGTCGTTTAATGACCGATTTGCTTGTGTCAGAAATAGTCTTGAGAATTGATATTGTTTTTTTCTTCAAATTCATATTATAAAATAAACATATATAAAAAAAATATATGTTAATAATAATAATATGGCTTATAAAATTTCACGGAAAAAAACAAAAAAATATAGTGGTGGTGGTGATGAGAAACCCTTATCTATGGATAAGGTAGTTATACATGAAAATAATGGTTACGCGACCGGTACTGTTACACTAAATGGCAAAGACGATTCTATTTTGATTGATAACGGACGTCTTTTATATGTCGAACAAGAATCAAAACCTGAAGATCAAGTAAACATTAAATCTATCGTTCAGGGGTCTGCAATCAAATCCCTTAAACGCTCATTTCTTTCTGGTGAAAATATTTTCATTAACAAATTTACCGGCTCTGATAGCGGAACACCAGTTAAAGTACATTTTAGCTCAGCTGCTCCCGGCGATATTATCAAAATTGTTATTAAACCTAATGAGAGTTACACTTTAAGCTCAGGAACCTTTATCGCTTCTTCATCTAACCTTGATATATCTGCGAAGTTAAATCTACGCGGTATAATATCTGGTGAAGGAATCGGTTTAACTCTTGTTAAGAATAAGTCAGCGAATGATGGCTATGTTTTTGTTGGTTGTTTTGGTAAAGCGTCCGAATTAAAGATAAAATCTGGTTCTGAAGTGTTGCTTGACAATGGTGCTTATTTAGCTTCCAAGAATGTTAGTGGTGAAAAAGCTTACACATTGACCAAGTTAAAAGGTATCAAATCGTTTTTCCTTAGTGGCGAGGGAATACTCATGAAGTTCAAAAACACTTCTAATGAAGACATGATTATCCATACCCAGTCTCGTAATTTACATAATTTTGCGGAAGTATTAAGACCGTATTTACATTCTAAAAAATAAAAACATATAAAGATAAGAATCATAGATATTTTCGAGTAGAAGAGATTTTTGAAAATGCCTGGTGCTATAACTTATGACGATTATAAGAATATTATTCAAGAAAATGAAGAGCAGTTTAATGCCATCGTTGCTAAAAAGAAAGCAGAAAGAGGTAAATTTGAATTTGCTAGTTGTAAATTTAACTTCAAATTTCCTGGAAAAGACCCTGAACTAATGAGTGTTAAATCTTGGAAAAAAGACCCAAAAAAACCTCCAAGTGAACGCAAAGAAAATATGATAGTAACATTAAAAGAACGTGAGACTAATCCTGACACTTGCACTCAGGCAATTGAAAAAAAGTCTATCAAAAGAATATTTGAAATTATAGATGAAAAACAAGATTCAAATATAGAAATTAAAGTTGTTGGTCTCGAAGGTTGCTATGTTGATACCTGTGTTCGTTTTAAGGGTTCAAATGATGATATTTGGTGGCCAATTCAAAACAAAGCAAGTAATACTAAAAAATCTGGATTTGACATAAAAAGATACAAATGTCCTGATAATTCAAAAGATGAATATGAAAGATTTGGTTATTATGAGAATATGCTTACCATTTGTCATAATATGAAAGATAATAATGATAAATTTCTTGTAATCCCTCCACATTCAAACGATAAAATACCAGACACAAATTTATCATATAGTAGTGGAGTCACAAAAGGATTTGGTGTTGAAGAGAATGATATTTATGATAAAATTGCTGAATATATTATTACTAATTACTCCGCAACACTTGGCAAACCATATCGTGAATTGCAATTATTATGTAATGAAAAGTGTAGCCTTGAAATTGAATATATTCATAAAAGAATTGATACTTTCTCTGAAATATTTGATATGAAAGAAATTAGTGGAGGTGCGGTTGATTTTATCATTGATGATTCTATTAATGTTCAAGAGAAGACTGTAACTGAACTTGATACATGTAATGGAAATTCGTTTCAGTTTACTATAAACAAACGTGATGGATGTGTCTCACATCAACCATACGCAATTGATGACAACGATTTCTATTGGTTCAATTTAGCAAACACGAATTACTTTTATGTAATTCCCTCAAATTTATTAGAAAGAAACGGAAAGATTCGTAATAATTTAAGACTTCATAAAGAGTTTAAAACGGAAAAGGAAAATAAAAGATGGAAATACACAGACGCCTGGTCATACGGCTTTCGGTTTGATATAACAAACCCAGAAGATCGGCTAGCTTTGTGGAATTTAATTTATTCCGTATTTTAAAAATTTGTTATACGATTGGAATGGGTTCTTTCAAAAAATGTTTGATATTCTTCATCTTGCACTGAAGCTCTATATTTTCTTGCATCTTCCTCTTCGCGTTTTTTATTTAAAAATGCGGTATATGCTTCTTGTTCAGCATGACTCATACTTTCTATTCTTCCCTCATTTGACTTTATTTTTGAATATGATTTCATAACATCTCCCGTTGTATCACGATCAACATCGTCTTCGTCCACAAGATGCGTGAGCTCAAGTGCTCTTCGAATATCTGTATAATTCAGAGAGCCTCCTTCAGCAACACCAGTAAAATCAGTATTTTCATCTTCTTCCGAGCCAATTGTCACACCGCGATGTGACGTAAAACGCTCATCTGGAATGTCGTTACGCTTCATTAATTGCAAATATTTTGGGTCTACACTGTTCATCGCCTGTTTCTTATTATTTAAAAATGCTGAATTAAAGTTACTCTCTGAAGGTCTAGCAACTTCCTTAAGATCCGCAACATTTTTCATCCAATCTGAATAGCCAACCTCCTTCTTTTTTAAAGAATTACTATCGAAATATTGGTTAAATTTTGACTGGTCAAATTTAGAATCAAACAACTCTTCTGGAGGAGGAAGATGTGATTCAAATTTCTTTTCAATTCTTTTTTCTTCGTAAAATTCAGGCACTTTGCTTTTAGCATTTTCAAAGGCAAGTTTCAACATGTTAAAGCCTCTTGAATCTCCTCCGTTACGATCGGGGTGAAATTTCAAAGCTAATTTACGGTATTTTTGTTCAAGTTCCTTAGGGTCATAAAAGCCATCCGTATTTGTATCACCAAATAATTGATTGGTCATTAATTCAAGATTATCAACAATATCATTTCGTGAATCAGTTTGACTTTTCATTTGTTTTTGAAAATCATCAGAAGACATCTTAGCCGATCGTGTCTGTTGCATTCTATCTTGATAAATCGGAGGACCTTTTGAATTTCTTTGTTGTTTTAAATAGGCTTCTTGTTTTTCTTTTTCATATTTTGTAATAAATTCCTCAATGCCTTTTACAGATAATTTAGTTAAAATTTTTTCAATTTGTGCTGGTTTCAGACCAAGTTGTGATAACTTTTCTTGATAATACATTTCTTTAACATAAAAACATATAAAATAAAAATTTAAAAACACACACTTTATAATCATTAGGAAATTAATATAAAATATAGTTATTCATAATTGTGTAATAAATTTCCTTATTCCATCGAATTGTGTGAAAATGACGTAAAGCCTATGATACCTAATATTATAATAAGTAATATTATAATTATAATAATGTATAGCTTGTAGTTCTCAAAAAAGTCCTCTTCCTCTTCCTCTTCCTCTTCATCTTCCTCTTCCTCTTCCTCTTCCTCTTCCTCTTCATCTTCCTCTTCCTCTTCCTCTTCCTCTTCCTCTTCCTCTTCCTCTTCCTCTTCCTCTTCCTCTTCCTCTTCCTCTTCCTCTTCCTCTTCCTCTTCCTCTTCCTCTTCCTCTTCCTCTTCATCTTCATATTCATATTCATCTGTTTCAATTTCGTTTTCTCTTGTTTCATATATTTGAACAAATTCATTTGCTTTATTGGTCATAGTTTTTTTCTGTTTTTCTGTATATTGCAAAGATGACGTTGTTGCGTTCATTATGTTGTCTACCTTCGTTTTCAAATGATTTAATCCAAGAACGTGACCAAGTTCATGTGCTACTGTAAAAGAGATCGAAGGTTCACCATCTTCATGTAATAGTTTTCTTTTTACAGGTTTTCCTCCTTTGTTTTGTTTATTTGAATATGTTCCTATCATGGTGAAATGGATGTCATCTTCAACATCAATCGTCCTGTTCATTCTATTAACATCAGCGTACCCTTGTCGTGTGTTTCCGTTAAATGTTGTAAAATATAGGTTATTGAATTCTTTACTGTATTTTCCTTCTGGAATCAATGACGTATATGCTTCCATTCTTTTTTTATCCGGATATTTATCTGTATCTCGTGTTAATTCAGATATGTAATTTAATTGTGCATCTTCGGTAGCATCATATATGTTTATTTCATTTATTTTCCATTTTATGCCAAATTTATTAAAAAAAAGTGTATTTACTTGTTCAAAAATATCTTCAATATCATCGGGATCAATCCAACTCTTCATTTCCACACCTTTGACATTCATATCCATATTGTCTATTATGTATACATTAATGGGTAAATATTTCATTCTTAAAACTATATATTCATCTTCATATTCATCTGTTTCATTACCGGTTGTATTACCTGTTGTATTACCTGTTTCATCAGTAATTTTGTTTTCTCTTGTTTCATATATTTGAATAAATCTATTTGCTTTTTGGGTCATAGTTTTTTCCTGTTTTTCTGTATATTGCAAAGATGAACTCATTGAGTTCATTATGTTATCTATCTTCTCGTACACATGCTTTAATCCAAGAACGTGCCCAAGTTCATGTGCTACTGTAAAAGAGATAGAAGGTACTCCTTCTTCATGTAATATTTTTCTTTTTACAGGTTTTCCTCCTCTGTTTTGTTTATTTGAATATGTTCCTATCATTGTAAAATAGATGTCATCTTCAACATCAATCGTCCTGTAGTGTGTCCCTTGTAATGTGTTTCCGGTAAATGTTGTAAAATATATGTTATTGAATTCTTTACGGTATTTTCCTTCTGGTATCAATGATGTATATGCTTTCATTATTTTTTTATTCGACGTTGCTCGTGTTAATTCAGAAATGTAATCTAATTGTGCATCTTCAGGAGCATCATATATGTTTATTTCATTTATTTTCCATTCTATACCAACTTTATTAAAAAAAATTGTATTTAACTGTTCAAAAATATCTTCAATATCATCGGGCTCAATCCAACTATTCATTTCCACACCTTTGACATTCATATCCATATTGTCTATTATGTATACGTTAATGGGTAAATATTTCATTTTGTATAACTTATATACATATATATATATTAATATTTATTTGAAAACATTTTATTAGGAAATTAATATGAAATATTGTTATTCATAATTGTGTAATAAATTTCCTTATCTTTTTTTGAAAAATGTTTTGGAAAAATATATAATTATTAGACTATATTGATAAAAATGAGTGATCCAATTTTTCAGATTTACGATTGGCATGTTTCCGATGAACTTATCGATGACGGTGATGATAGTTCTAATGATGATGAGGGTGTTTCTGAGAAGCAGAATTACGTTATTCATTTATTTGGAGTAAATAAAAACGGTAAAAATGTGCATTGTAAGGTCAAAGATTTCACTCCTTATTGGTTTATTGAACTTCCTGAAAATTGGCAGAAGAGTTGGACTGCTCCTTTTATGGAGAAACTTAAGGAACAACTACCCAAAGCTATTAGTGATGAATTTGTTTGTGATGATCGTCAAATTAATCGTGCTGTGAAATTGAAATACAAGTTCCGTAATTACCAATGGAATCAGCCTAAGAAATTCATGCAACTTGTATTCAAAAGTGAAGCCGCGTCTCGATCAATGTATTACAAACTTAAGAAACCGTTCAGTTTTCCTATTGCTCGTTTATTCAAACATCAATTTCCAATTTATGAGAAAAATGTACTTCCTGTTTTACGTTTCATTCATCTACGCAAAATTCAACCGTCTTCTTGGATTAGTTTGCAAAATTTCAATCAAATTGATACAAAATTTGCTGAAAGTAAATTTGAAATCAATTACGAGGTAAACTGGCGTAATGTGTTTCCAGAAGAAGCGGAGAAATCAGCAGCAATTAAAATAGCATCTTTTGATATTGAATGTGATTCATCTCATGGCGATTTTCCAATTGCGAAGAAGGATTATCAAAAGCTATCATCTAATATTTACGAGGAATATTTGCGTATTCTTCGTAACGGTAAAAAGGCTAATCCAACTCTTGTTAAACAGTGGATTAATTGTGCTTTCCGTGATGTAACAAATGTAAAATACGATGTCTCAATGAAATCTTCCATTCAAACAATTTATCTTAAGAATCCATCACATTTCAAAACTGTTACTGATGAAGAAATTGAAAAGATGTCTTTCAAAATTCTTGGAATTCTAATGAAGAAAATGAAAGGCAAAGAAACAATTGAATCAATCAATAACATTCTAATTGATGGATTACCTTCTGTGAAAGGAGACAAGGTAATCCAGATTGGCACGGTAATTCAAGATTATTCAAACCCTTCTAATGTGAAGCGACATATTGTCACTCTTAGCGGTTGTTCTGATTTGACTGGTATTGAAGTAGAAACAGCTAAAACAGTTGATGAATTGATTTTCAAATGGGTTCGAATGATGAAACGAGAACAACCTAATATTGTCACTGGTTATAATATTTTTGGTTTCGATATTAAATTCCTTTGGGAATGTGCGGAAGAGTTTGGCTGTTTGAAATATCTTCGTAAACTCGGTGCTTTGAAGAATCAAGAATGTGTTATGGAGACAAAGGAATTATTTTCTGCTGCTTTGGGGCATAATTTCCTATATTACTTCAATAGCCCTGGTATTGTTTATATCGATTTGATGAAAGTAATTCAAAAAGACCATAATTTGTCATCATATAAGCTGGACGATGTTTCAACACAATTTATTAATAGCGGAATAACACAATTTGAACATTTTGAAGATGGTGTAAAAATTTATACTAAATCTACGTTTAGTTTGAAAGTTGGTGACTATGTTGCTGTGTTTAAACAGACCATAATCGGTAACGAATTTGTTGGAGAGAAAAGAAAAATTCTTGAAATGACAGAAAATGAAAGTTTTGTTCTTGAAGGTGAAGGAAAAAATGATTTTCCTGAAAATCCAAAATCCTTTTATTGGTCTGTAGGAAAAGATAACGTATCACCTCAAGACATTTTTGATATGCAAAGAGGAACAGATGAAGACCGTGCTGTTGTAGCTAAATACTGTGTTCAGGATTGTGAATTATGTTTAAATATTATGCAAAAGTTAGAAATCATTACAAATAATCTTGGTATGTCAAATGTCTGTTTAGTTCCATTCAGTTATCTATTCATGCGTGGTCAGATGATTAAGACGTTGTCTCTTGTATCATCTGAATGTCAAAAAGAAAACTATTTGATCCCAGAACTTCCGAGACCGAAAGAAGATACAAAAGATAGTTATGAAGGTGCTGAGGTTCTCGAGCCAACACCTGCGATTTTCTTGAATGAACCCGTATCGGTATTGGATTATTCTTCACTGTATCCTTCATCAATGATCGGTTCAAATATTTCACACGATTCTATTATCAAAGAGCCCAAATATCAAGGCGAGAAAGGAGCAAAATTACTTGAAGAAATGGGAGTTAAATTTGAAGATGTGTCTTATGATAACTACATCAATCGACTTGTTGGAAAAACTTGGAAAAAATCAATTGTTGAAGAAGAACCTGTTGTTACGTGTAGATTTATGCAGCCAACATTAAAAGAAGATGGAACTATTGACAACAATTCTCGTGGAATCTTACCAAGAATTTTGATGAAGTTGTTGAAAGCCCGAAAAGATACAAGAAATCAAATCAAAACCGAGAAAGATGCATTCAGAATCTCTGTTTTAGATGGTCTCCAGCTTGCTTATAAAGTTACAGCGAATTCTCTCTACGGTGGTGTCGGAGCAGAAGTATCCTCATTATATTACAAGGATATTGCTGCATCTACAACTGCTATTGGTCGTCAGCATCTTCATCTGGCCAAAGATTACGTGAAAGAACACTTTCCAACGGCTGATATAGTATACGGCGACACGGATTCTATCTTTGTTAATTTTAAACCCAAGGCTTCCGGTAAAGAAGGGATTCAAGAATCAATCGACAGAAGTGTAGAGGTTGAAGAAGGTATACAGAAATTACTTGCCTATCCTCACAAACTTGAATATGAAAAAACCTTTTCTCCTTTTATCTTGCTACGTAAAAAAGGCTACATAGGCAACAAGTATGAATTTGATCTTGATAAATTTAAGCAAACCTCAATGGGAGTTGTTACAAAACGTCGCGATAACGCTGGAATCGTAAAATATGTTTATGATGGAATTATCAAACGTATTATGAATGATAAAGATATTGATGGTGCGATACGATTTCTTTTGACAACAATTGACGATATATTAGATGGAAATTTCCCATTGCAATATTTCATTATTACGAAACGCCTCAATTCAGTTTATGCGAATCCTGCTGCAATTGTTCATAAAGCCCTTGCTGACAGAATGGGTGATCGTGATCCTGGTAATAAACCTCAATCAAATGATAGAATTCCATTTGTATATGTTGAAACAAAAGAAGTACCTAAATTACAAGGAGACAGAGTCGAACACCCTGATTATATAATCGAACATAAATTGAAAGTTGATTATCTATTTTATATTACGAATCAAATTTCGAAACCTTGCTGTCAGGTCATGGGCTTGGCTCTTGAACACTTACGTAAATATGGATATCGTCTTCCAACAAATCACTTTGATTTAATTCGTGAAAAGCTTGAAAATGAAAAGAAATCACAAAGTGAAATTCGTGAAAAATTAATGGAGGAACGAGCAAAAGAAGCCTATAATGTGTTATTTAAGTCTCGTGTTAAGATCGAGGAAGGAAAAAAGTATGGTCAGACATCAATTACGTCATTCTTTAAGAAGAAAACATAGTTTTAAATAATATTTGAAATATTTAAGATACGGAATAAATTAAATTCCATAAACGACTAATTTCATCTTCATTATTTTTTTGAATTAGTTCTCTATCAAATCTAAAATCATAAGTCCAAGCGTCATTGTATGGAGGTCCTCCATTATCTCTATTTGGATTAAACTCTGTATGAAGTGTTAAATTATTACGAATATTTCCGTTTTTTTCTAATAGATGTGAAGAAATAACATAGAAATACTTTGTTCCTGCTAAATTAAACCAATAAAATCATTATCATCAATAGCGTATGATTGATATTATAAAAAAACTTCAACATAAATAATAAATAATTGAAGATATATATATATCCAGTGTAAGTATGTGTGATTTAGAATGTAACATTTGTTACAATTTTACAAAAAATATAAATGAGCTGAAATGTTGTAACAGTGGTAAGAATATTTGTAATAATTGCCTTAAAATGCTTAAAAGACCGTTATGTCCTTATTGCTTAAGACAATTACCGGAAGATATGTTAGTTGATAATATTGCTTGTTCAATTGATACCGTTTATAGTTGGAATGATTTTATTCGAGACGAAAATATTATATTCGAAGATGAAATATATCAAAACTCGCGTAGATTAAGACGACAAATGAGAAGATTGCGTTATAATTACATGATGAGAGTAACTGATAATGGAAGAAATAATCAAAAGTACAAAAGATCTGTTAGACGTCTTAAAAGGCGACAAACCAGAGATCAGATGAATGAAGACATCTTTAATTTAGATTTTTAATTGTTTCTTTGAATTTTTCATAAGTAAATTTTATGAGCGTTATAATATTTTTGTCGAAATAGCCGATCGATGCGAAAGATTTATCAATCATCTCTTTATATTATATGTATGTTTTTAAATTAAATTCGCTTTGTAGTTATTGAAGTTCGTTGTCTCAACAGTTTTGATTTTCAACCCTAAAGAAGTTTGCATCGATAAATTGAGTGCAGTATAATCATCTACATCAAATGTTCCAGCAGAGAAATCCTGATAAACAGGAGAACCGTTTGTATCATAACTTTCAACATTTTTTGTTACTGTGAAGCTCTGGTCATTGCTTACAGATTCTACTGTGAATTCTCCACCTTCGTTTAAGTAATTACCAACTGGAATATTTTCAATAGAAATAACTTGGAAAGACATTCGGTTTCCTACCTGAATAGCACCAGGTTCAAAACGATTCTCGCAAATAAATTGAATTGAAGCTGGGTTTTCTGTGACTGCCGTTATGTCAAAAACATCTCGTCTCGATTTTAGCTCATAGCCATTTGGCGATAAGATACGGATCGTAAGTTTAGAAAGGGAACTGATAGGAGTCTCGGAATACCAACCAACGGCTGAATTGCCAGCAGTTCGCTTTGTATTCATAAGATTGTATCGAACATCACTTGTTCCTTCATTCCAACTTGTGTCACGCAAAACCTTTACAAGAGCTTTACGTCCGTGGTCGCTTGTTGAGCTATATATTCCATTCAGTTCCTGAATTTCGATAAAAAGGTGAGAATATTTATTGATAGAATATAAATCATTAGTCAACGAATCCGCAAGAATTATATGAGTCAAGTTAACACCGATAATATTTTTGAAAGTCTCTTGTGTCGAAATAGAAATGTTTGTTTCACTTGATGCTAAATTCACATCAAATTTATAAGGTGTCATCGCTTTACTGGTTGGCGAACGATATTCGTTGCGATCTGCTGAACATATGTCTAGATCCTTTTCTGAAATCTTTTTATGTGGCTGATTCTCTGTTGTGTCGATTTTAACACCTTCTAATTTTTCAGTATTTTCTTTGGTAAATTGTTCAACTATGTCATGTGATGTTACCGAAGCAGGAATATTATTATAAACAAAAGGAACAAAATACTGTAAAAATATTTTATTACAGTTTACAATATCGTCCGTTTCTTTCAAATTTTTAGAAATTTCAAGTTTCTTGATTTCAAATGCTTTCGCAATATTTTCGTTTTCGAAAATATTCGATATGTCATATTTTTTATCAATGTGATCTGTTATGATTTTTTTAAGTAACTTTGTATTACTGGCGTTTAGAAAAATTTCAGGAGAAGACATTTGCTTATTTATAATAAAGATACATAAAAATTTTTTGTAAAAATTGACACAAGTTTATGTCATTTTAATGATTTCAATATTCTTAGCGGTGCTATCACCATTTTTCTTAATTCTTCCTATCTCGAATGTAACTTTATCTTTTGGTCGAATGCCGGTCATTTTCGCAGTAATAGATGAAAAATGATACTTTACATTTTCTGAAAGTATTTGACCTCGTTTTCCAGTTACATTAATAACCTCTCCTTTAAGAATTTTTGACTTCGGTTTAGGTTTAGGTTTTGGTTTAGGATCAGGTTCTTTTTTTGGAATTTCTTGAACTAATTTCATGTTCCATGGATTTGTGTTCTTTTTCAAATTTTCTTCCTTTATCTCATCGAGCATCTCCGCATCACCCCATTTTGTTTCATCGAACTCACCAAAAATTTCATCTAAATAATGTTTTGTCATATTACTTTTACTCAAATATAAAAACTATTCACTTTAAACGCATATATCTGTTATTTTATTTATATATATAATTTTCTATCCTTTTTACAAAAATTTAAAAAAAACGACCTTGAAACTGTATATTATTTCACAACAAATTTACTTGAAGAAAATGAGTTATGTGCCAGAGTTTGTGGCACTTTACGAGATCTTTCCTTACATTCGTAATTTTCCATTAGATGACGAAACAATTCGTGTTGCTGTCAAAGACTACCTTGAAGGTGGTGAAAAAAAGGATGCTATTGTAAAGAGGTATGGGCCAATTGGTAAATGGAATACTTCTAAAGTGACTGATATGAGTATGCTATTTAAAAGTTCCAATTTCAACGAAGATATTTCTAAATGGGACACTTCTAATGTGACTGATATGGAAGGTATATTCTATGATGCTGAAAATTTCAATCAACCGATTGGAGAATGGGATACTTCTAATGTAGTTACTATGGAAATAATGTTCTGCAAATCTGAAAGTTTTAATCAAGACATTTCTAAGTGGGATACTTCTAAAGTGACTAATATGGGAGCAATGTTCGCAGGTGCTAAAAGTTTTAATAAACCAATAGGGGAATGGAATACTTCTAATTTGGGTTATATAGGCTCTATGTTTGAAAATGCTGAAAGTTTCAATCAACCGATTGGTAAATGGGATACTTCTAATGTGTTTGATATGTATAATATGTTTACTAACGCTAAACGTTTCAATCAACCTATTGGGAATTGGGATACTTCTTATGTTACTATTATGGAAGGTATGTTCGCAGGTGCTGATAGTTTCAATCAAGATATTGGTAAATGGGATACTTCTAATGTAACTGATACGGGAGGTATGTTTATGGATGCTCTTAGTTTCAATCAACCCATTGGTAAATGGAACACTTCAAGTGTAACTTATATGAAAGATATGTTTGAAAATGCTGAAAGTTTCAATCTTGAGAATGCCCCTTGGTTTCACAATATGTGATAGTGATAATTCTGAGGATGAAAACTAAATAAAATTTGATAGATTTCTTCTATCTTTTTTACAAAAAATTTTAAAAAAACCGACCTTGAAACTGTATATATTTGTTGGTATTTACCCGAAGATTAATTGTAAAATGAGTTATTTACACGATTTAATGGTGCGTTATGAGATCTAACCTTATATTATCTTGGCATTAGACAATGAAACTATTCGTGTTGCTGTCAACGACTACCTTGAAGGTGGTAAGAAGGGGGATTCTATTATCAAAAAATATAGTAAGATTGAAGATCGGAACACATCAGATGTTACTGATATGTCTAAACTATTTCAAGGTTATGTATTATAAAAATAAGTAATATACAAAGGCAAAATATACATTTTTACCTTACAAATACCAAATAATTATATAAAAATCATATAAAGATAAAAGATTTGTAAATTGTAAGAAATAATAATGACTGTTTCAACTTTACCATCAAATCTTATTCTATTCCTAAAAAAATCTTGTGTTGAAAATAATTTTTTTCAAGATTCCGGTTCTTTGAATTTTGAATATTCTTCTGACCTAGTCGTTCCATCTGCTTTTGACCAAGATGCAGGTAAATATGAATCGATTGACAGTGATAAAAACCATGTCGTTGAAAATAAGACATTGAATTGTATGCATTGTCATAAAGAAATCGATAAGAAATATGAAATCCCCATTAGAAAAGTTAATGGTGTGTTTCAAACAACCGGATGCTATTGTTCGTTAAATTGTGCTTGCCACGCGGTTTTAAAATTTCACGATTTTAATACCTTTTCTATGCTTCATGAAATGTATGAATGTTCGGAGAAAATTAAACCTTCACCTGATAAAGAACTATTAAATATATTTGGAGGAGATCTTTCGTATGAACAGTTTCATTCTAATACTATCTACAAGATCGCACAGCATCCATTTGTTTCTCTTAAGAATGATATGGACGATTTGATTGAGGAAGATACAAATATTAACTTAAATTTTACAGATGTGGTTGAAGAAATTAAAGTGGAAACTCCAAAAATTGAATCCAAAAAGAAAACAAAAACAAAAAAAGCGACTGAAACGACTACGCTTGATGATTTTTTCAATTTTTAAAAATCAGCGTCATCGCAGAAACTTTTTGTCATGTTCAGAGAACCGGAACTTGAATTTGTTTGAACGTTAGCACGCGAATATTCCGACACACGACTCTCAAAGAAATTTGTCTTGCCTTCAAGTGAAATGGCTTCCATGAATTCATAAGGATTTTGTGTATTGTAGATCTTTTTATAACCTAATTGATTGATGAGACGATCAGCGACAAACTCAATATACTGTTTCATTGAATTAGCGTTCATACCAATCAAATTACAAGGTAACGCTTCTGTAATAAACTCCTGTTCGATTTCAACTGCTTCACTTATTAGTTTTTTAACAGTTTCCTCATCCAGTTTGTCGGCAAATTTCTTATAAATCATAACCGCGAACTCAGTATGTAAAGCTTCATCTCTGGAAATGAACTGGTTCGATAGCGACAATCCAGGCATCAAGCCACGCTTTTTAAGCCAGAAAATAGAACAGAAAGCACCAGAAAAGAAAATCCCTTCAACACAAGCAAATGCCACGAGCCTTGTCGCAAAGTTTGCGGAATCATCCTGAATCCAACGGATAGCCCATTCAGCCTTTTTCTTTATAGCGGGAAAGTTATTAACGGCATCAAATAGTTTATTTTTATCATCTTCATTTTTGATTAGGGTTTCAATGAGGAGAGAATACATTTCGCTATGAATAGATTCGACAGCAGCCTGAAATGTATAGAACGATGTTACTTCGGGAATATCAATTTCCTGAATGAAATTTACAACTAGATTTTCGATAACAATTCCATCACTTCCAGCAAAGAAAGCAAGAACTTTAGAAACGAAATCTTTTTCATTAGAAGTAAGTGTCTGCCAATCATCAATGTCCTTTGTTAGGTCAACTTCCTCAACAGTCCAGAAAGCAGCAACTGCTTTCTTATACATATTGAAAACATCTCCATATTGAATAGGAAATAGAGTGTAGCGTTTAATTTTATCATTTGAAGACATATTGAAAAATTTATGGATATATATTTGTTATGTTTTTTAAAAAATTTTCTAAAACATTTTTAGAAAATTTATAAGGAATTTTGAAGAAGATTTTAGAGATTTGTAAATGAATTGATTTGTATATTTTATTTCAAGCATTTTTAGCAATTACTGTTATTTTTTCATCTGAAATGTCAAACTTTGAAGTGATAATTTCGACTTCAAATTTGTCACCAATATCGTCGGTATTTTTAGACAAATCATTCGGAACAAGAACAATAAAAGGGAGTCTTTCATCTACTACTTCACATAATGTTCCAATGCGATTTTTGCTTATTTGTTTAACTTCAAATGTCGAACCTGGAATAGGAGTAATTAGTTCATACTTAACAATTACATCAGTAATATAAATAATTTTAAGATTTTCGTTTGGAATCGAGAACTTCGTCTTATCAATAATTTCAATAGTATCTGAAACTATATACCCTTTTGAATTGCATTTTCCTGCAATTTTATTTTCAATCTTCTTCCTTAGTTCATCTGTAAGTGTTTCATCACTTGAAATTCCTTTTAATTCATTTCCATCGAAAGAAACACGAATTTTATCTTGTACAGTTTGAAACATTATTATTATACTTATTATATAAAAAAATTTAAAACATTTTTTAAAAATTAATAAGGGAATTCATTGACTTTTTCAAATAAGTGTGATTGACTATAAAATTCCTTTTAAAAGATGTTTTTTGATTTTTGTACCCGAAAATTCTCGAGATTTTTTCGGGTTGTGTTTCTTTATATGGTTGTTTCTTTTTAGGAGTTTATTCTATCTATTACCTTTTTATATATTATTTATTTTTAAAAAAAATATATATAATAAAAAAGAATAGGAAGAAGATACAAAAAAGAAGAAAAACAAGACCGAAAAAAAACCCGAGAATTTTCGGGTATTTGAAAACCTGAAATGTAGGGAGGAGAACCCTCTGTACATTGAGATGAAAAATTTTTACTTTTTCTAAATAAGGAAGGGGTTCAAAACACATCCTAACAAAAAATAGACAAAACACTGTATTAGGGATGGTATCAAAAGTCATAATACGCGAATTGACACTTTCCCCTTATAAATTGACGTTTGACCAATTAGGATTTCAAACAAAACTTTTTTGAAATTTAGAGACGCCCCCCGCGATTTCGACTTGTCAGAAACCCGAAAATTCTCGGGTATGTATTAGGAAAAGTATCAAAAATACCTTATAAATACCCGAAAAAAAAACCGAAAAAAAACCGAGAATTTTCGAAACAGTTTTGTTAAATATAAACATATAAATATAAGAATCACTCATATTTTTAACAAGATGATAAAAAGATCAGGTTACGTAATCAATAAAGAAAAACATATCAATGAATTATCAAAAATTAGGAAAGAGCTGACAGTTCAGCCTTACAAATCTCAAAGATTTATAATGCAGAACTATGGAGGTCTTCCTGAACCTTTTCCGATTTTTTTGGAAAGCGAAAATAATCTTTACGTACCTCGATATTATGGTATTGAAAAATTTGGTAAAGCAGATTACATTATTCCAAATGGTGATGAAATCTCATTGAGTTTCAATGGTTTTTTACGTGAAAATCAGAAAGATTTAATGCAAGATTTTTTGCCAATATTTAAGGAAAATTGTGGAGCAATCCTTAACTTAAAAACTGGCGGTGGCAAAACAGCGTTAGCATTATATGTGATTTCGTTAATTAAGAAAAAGGCTCTCATTGTCGTACATAAGCAATTTCTTGCTGATCAATGGGTTGACCGAATTAAACAGTTTTTACCTAATGCGAAAATTGGTAAAATTCAAGGCAAGATTTTTGATATTGAAAATAAGGATATTGTTATTTCAATGCTTCAGTCTATTTCGATGAAGGACTTTACTAAAAATGCGTTTGATAGTTTCGGAATAACAATTTTTGATGAGACACATCATTTGGCAGCAAACGTTTTCTCTCGTGCCTTTTCAAAGTGTTCTTCTAAGTTTAATTTAGGTCTGAGTGCTACACTTACGCGAAAAGATGAAACTGAATTTGTGTTGAATTATTTCATTGGGCCAACCTTTTCACCAAATGTGGTTGAAAATTTCGGAGAAGTTGTAGTTAAAAAGCTTGAATTCACTGATGAAAATTTTCAAAAAGAGATTACAAATTTTAAAGGAAATATCAACTCTGCAGCAATGATTTCAAAGCTTGTGTCATCCCCTAAAAGAACAAAAATTATTTGCGCATATATTGAAAAGTTTCTAAAACACAATCGTCATATTCTAATTTTGAGCGAGCGGTTATCTCAGCTTAAAGATATCGCTGAAAAGTTAACTGAAATGGACATTGAATCAGGATATGCGGTCGGTGGCATAAAGCATAATACGCTTATTGAAAATTGTAAGAAACCCGTAATTTTAGCAACATATAGTTACGTGTCGGAGGGATTCGATGTTGAAACCCTTAATACACTTATATTTGCTAGCCCCAAGAGTGACGTTGTTCAAAGTGCTGGAAGAATATTAAGACAAACGCCTGAATCCCGGTTAAAGACACCTTATATTTTGGATATCGTTGACCAAACGAAAGTTTATGAAAGTAAATTTAAGAAAAGGAATAAATATTATAAGAAGAACACATTTACACTCAAATAAAAACATATAAAGATAAGAATCATAGTTATTTTAAGTAGAAGAGATTTTTTAATATGACTTGGACATACGCAAAATTCATTGAGAAATATGGTAAAGATTGTATTAAAGAGACAGAAGAACAATTCAACGCAATAATTAAGGCTGAAAAAGAAAAAGCTAGACTGAATGGTAAACAATTTCATTTCAATTATTTATTTTTTCATTTCAAATTCGGTGAAAATTATGAAAAAATGTCAATTGAATCTTACGCAAAAAATCCTACTGTATCCGCAAGTGAACGTCGAAAAAATCAGGGTGAGAAAGCAAAAGAACGCGCGGCTAATCCTGAAACTTCAAATGTCAATACAGAAGACATATCGATTACAAGACTTGGGGAAATTATAAACGATACAAATCTTGAATTTGAAGAAGTTGGTCGTGAAGGCTGTTTCGTCGACCTCGCTGTTCATAAAAAGGGATCAAGCAGACAAACCTGGTTTCCGGTTCAAATGAAAGCATCTAATGCAGTCATACCGAAATTTAATATGAACAACAGATACAATTGTCCTGATAAATTTAAGAACACATATGAAAGATTTAACTATTATGAGAATATGATTGTTATTTGTCATAATGTCAAAATTGATGAGTTTCTCATAATACCTCCTTATTCAACAAAGATTCCAAATACATGTTTAAAATATAATAGTGGAGTAACAAAAGGATATCACGTTGCAAAGGACGATATTATTGCAAAGATTAATGAATATATCGAACAGTATTCGGAACTTTATAAACCATTCAGTGATATTGAATTATTATGTAGTGAAAACAAAAAACTTGAAATAAAATATATTCGACTACGCCAAAAAACTTTTTCGGAAGTCTTTGACATGGAAGAAATTGATTTCTGTGCGGTTGACTTTAAGATTGATGAAATTGTAAGAGTTCAAGAGAAAACTGTTAATCGCCGTGATAATATTGAAAATTCGTTTAAGTTTATCTTGGAGAAAAATGATGGACGTTATAAGACACAATATGCTATTGATGACAACGATTTCTATTGGTTGAATTTAGCGAACACAAACTACTTTTATGTTATTCCTTCAAAATTGATGGAAAAAGATGGAAACATCCGTCGAACTTTGACGCTTCATAAAGAGTTTAAAACCGAAAAGGAAAATAAAACGTGTAGATACACTGACACTTGGACATACGGCTTTCGTTATGATTGGACAAATCCAGATGATATACGTGCTCTTTGGTGTATTATGAATGATTTCAAAAAAAAACACAACAAAATCTAAATTAACTTTTAATAAATTTTGGCATAAATTTCGATACTTGTGTCATCCGATTACCTACAAATACTGTTTCATAATCTTCCAAATCTGCTAAATTCCATTTTGAAATATCTTGACAGAAATTAGAACCATAAAACATCGAATTAATAGTTTTAACTTTTGATACATCCCATTGTCCAATAGGTTTATTGAAAATCGCTCTGTAAAACATAAGACGCATGTCAGTCACATTAGATACATTCCATTTATTTATTGGATGATTAAATGCTTCCGCTTGGGAAAACATTCCCATCGTCGTAAGCACACTAGAAACATTCCAACGATTTAAAGGTTTGTTGAAACGCTCTGTATTAGCAAACATTGCGTTTAAGTTCTCAACATTTGAAACATCCCAACCTGAAATATCTTTATTAAAATTTTTAGTTCCATTAAACATATGAGACATATCAGTCACACTAGCTGTATACCAATCACCAATCGGTTGATTAAAATCAATAGTCAAAGCGAACATACCTTTCATAGTTTTGACATTAGAAACATCCCATTCACCAATAGGTTGATTGAACTTTTTGGCATTCTTAAACATTCCGGTCATGTCTTTAACATTAGTAGTATCCCATTCAGAAATATCTTCATCAAAATTCTCCATATCAAGAAACAAAAAGCTCATATCTGTAACTCTAGAAACATCCCAATATTCAATCGGTCCGTATGTCAGAACACATTTGTCTTTATTGTCAAAATATAGATTTACAACCCGTTTTATATTTAAATCATTTAAAGATGAAAGATCTTTTTTCATTGAAATATACTTATTTTTGAAAATTTCATCAATTTCAATTAATCTAGCTATGATACTTTTATAAATTGTGTTGTCAATAAATTTGTTAGAAATTACGTCACGCGTTATAGGAGACGTATTATTTTTACTCACCCATTCCTCAATGTAAAATTTATCATAAGTATGTCCATCATCAGCGATGACAGGATCAACGATAATATCTTGTGAAATAGGACAAAGATTAGAATTAATAATTTTCTTCAATTCGTCTGACATAGTTATTGTGTTTACTTTTTGATATATAATTTCAAGTTAGTTTTTTAAACATTTTTGAAAAAAAAGGAAACATCACAAATTATAATGTTCCCGAAAATAAAGAAGTAAGGTCGACAACTTCTTGTCGCATTCTTGTTCGCTTTTCTTTTACAATTTCTTGATTATTGATAATATCATTTCTTTTAGCGTTTCTCTGATGACGACGCTGTTCCCTAGAAATATTCTGTTCTGATACACTTTTAACTTGAATTACTTCGTGTTCAGTGTCAATTTCATCGGAATATTCATTAATATACAGCTCATTTTCAACAGCAGTTACGATCTCAGCCTTCAGCATTTTACTAGTCTTGATATCAAGCTTTTTAGCTTTAATGATGTCTTTCAACTGTTTAACTGTTAGCTTATTAAGATCTGTTTTACCGCAAATGTTTTCAACGACATTCTCAATAGGAATCATAGAATCGACACGATATTTTTTGACATTATTATTATCGTCATCGTCTCTCTTTCTTTTGAATTCCTTTTTCTTATCAATTTTTATAGTCGATTGAACAGTAATTTTATTATAAATTGGATTTATATACTCACCAGTATCTTCAAAATCACCTGTTAAATCTACATTTTTAATTGATTTGATAAGAGACTCTACTACGTATTCGTTGCAATCAAGGATTCGCAAAGATTTCATTCATTAATTTGCGTTGTTATATTATTATTATAATTCAAGTTCGTTTTTTAACTTTTTTTCAAAAAAACTTCATCCTTTGATAAAGAAGATAGTTAGTATCTTTTTGAAGTTACATAAATTTAGAACGGAAATCATCATGATCTACGATCAGAATTCCTTTTTCCGTCGCCTTCTTCATTTTAGACGACGCAGAAGTCTTATTTTTTGTAACAAGTAAAGTGGTATCATTAGTAAGTGAACTAGATTGTTCACCGCCATTTTTCTTAACAACCTCAACGAATTCAGCAACAACACCGCCAGTAAACAACACCTTCTTCAATAGAGGGTTACCTTTGACAGTAACCGTTGCATTATTAGAACGCTTCTTAATTTTCTTAATGTCATAGCTAATCTCTGTCGCAAATGTCTTAAATTTGTCAAGATTGTCAATGAAAACATTAGCACTTTTTTCGGAAAATCCCTTAATCAATACAATATCCTCTTTTGTGAACTTACGATTAATATCATATTTTTCAGTAATTAGGATTAGTTTCTTGCTTCCAAGGTTTGGAAACAAATTAGACTTGCTCATCATTTGATGAACGGGAACGCTTTCATAATTACCCTTTTTGAAATTCGTAAGAACTTTCATGAGGTTATCTGAAATTTTTCCCTGAAATCCATCAATGTTTGTGAAATCATTTTTAGTCATACTTAAAATCTGTGGAATTGTTTTGTATCCACTCGAATATAACTTTTTTAGAGTTTCTTTTCCGAATCCACGTAAGTCGAAACCATGAAAGAACGCATAGTTCTCCGCAATCTGTGCTTCATCATCAAGCACATCGATCATGATATCGACATTCGTAGAGTTCCATTTTCCTTCTGGCAAAACCACTTTATTAGAAGGTTTTAGCACATTTTCAATGTATGGAATCACATCACCACGACGAGTTACCGAAACAATTGCTCCAATGCCAATTTTCTTATCAACAATGAACCGAGCATTTTGACCCGAAACTTTTTTCACAGTAGTTCCACCAATTTTTACAGCATTCACATGCACAACTGGTTTACGAAGACCGTGTTTAGAAGTAGACCAAACAACATCAATAACTTCCGTTTGACCCATTTGAGAATCAAATAGAGCCTTGAAAGCAATAGCATGCTTAGGATTCGCATCCTTACGTTCGTAAACACCATCGCTTGCGATGATGATACCATCAATAGTAAACTCATTATTTTCTTTCCAATCTTTTAGGATATTAAATGCTGTCTCAGCAGTAATTTCCTTATTAATTTTGTAATGCTTAGCAGTCTGAAAACCGATTGTTTTCGCGTAATCAAACTGTTGAGACGGTTTCAATTTAGGTTCAATTACTTCATACGCGATGAAATTAACAACATGAATTTTCTTGTGAATACTCTTAGAATTTACAATTCCACTCATAGCATTGCGAGCATTTCCGTGATCGAAATTCTTTTCGAAAACAGAATCCTCAATAATGAGCTCACCACGAACTACAACATCAACCTTTTTGATATTATTGAAACTTGAAATCTTAGAAATAAGGTTTGAAATGTCTGTACCATACTCACCGTTACCACGTGTAAAGAGCTTGCGCGTTCCAGCTTTCTGAACAAACAGGGCTGAAACACCATCAAGCTTCTGACTTACAAGGTAAGGAGCGGAATACTTAGAAGTCCACTTAGACAGAGTCTCCTTTTTATGCTTGTCCATAGAGGGCAAGAAGAAAGGTAACTTGATCTTCTTCGAATCAGAAACTTCATGACCAACTTCCTTTAAAACATGGTTAGTTGGATCAAGCTCTTCAAGTTTATCGATAAGATCATCGAACTCTTCATCAGTAATAATTGGAGTTCCAGAATTGTAATAGGCGTCACGCGCCTCGGAAATTTTCTGCTCCAACTCTAGAATCGTCATTTTTTCAATAATATAACCTATATTATTATTTGAAACCAAGTTCAAATTTTTAACAATTTTTCTTTTTAATGTCAGTTTTTTATTCGGAATTTTTGAAGTTCTTGTAAGCTTCATATATAATGTTCATATATATTTTGTTTGAAGTTTTAATCCACTAAACACAGTCTTCGTATAATTCAAGTGAGTCTATTGGTGTGCTGCTTAGCGTCTCTTCATTATTAATAAACTCAGTTAAATCCCTTTCAAGGTTCTGTTCGTCATCATTTTTTACATGTTTTACTACTTGTTCCTTTTCATGTATATTAAAAAACTCATTAATTTTCTCAAAATTCACAATAAAAAATCCTTGTGATATCATCAAAGCTATTATCAATACGAACAAAATTATATAAAGGAACATTTATAAAAGTATAAAACATAAAAATTTAAAAAATTTTTACGCAATCGGTTTTAATTTTTTTAGAATAGACTGTATTTGATCGAGTGATATACCAAATTGATTTGTTTTGGGCTTACTTTTAATAGGTTCAGTCTTTTTTAGGACAATTGAATTAAATAAAACCGCTTTTGGAGGTTGATTCATATCCATTGCCATTTTTTGTTTGATTGCTTCCATTGGTATACCCATTCTTTTCATTTTCTGGTATTTTTCAGGCAATTGATCCTTTTTCTCAACTGGTTGTTCTACCGGTTTCTCAACTGATTTCTCAACTGTCTTTGGAAATTGTGTTTGAGAAATATTAAATTCAAAATCGTGCTTTTTCAACTGTAGAATTTCAAATTTTATAGTATTTACCTGTTCGTCTATAATTATTTCCGTTTTCAATTTAGGCAAAATAATCAAATCTACAATTGATTGTTCTTTTAATGTTTGTTCCGTTTCTTCTCTTGAAAGACCAAAAAATTTACAAGATTCATTTAAATAGCAAAAATATGCGGAATTGAAGTTTTCAATCTTCAATTTTTTCAAAAATTTCATCAAATAGTCATCTGTTGTTTTTATTAGGAAATAGTTCTGTTCCAGATTTGATTTGGTAATTGTTGTGTTATTTAGTTGGAATACAAATGGGTTTCCATTTTGGGTAAAAAGGTATTCCTTATGAAATTCTTGATTATTTATAAGGCATTTACGCAGTTTTTTTGTATTTTTCAAACTCGAAATCATTATTATTTTATGATATTTTTATTTGTTTATATGATTATAGATTTATTTTATATGCTTTATATAATTAGTTCTCGTATGATTTTTGATGTGTCAAATATAAACAAAATATTTGATATGATGTATGAAAAATATTCTAAAATGAATAAAGTCCAAATTGAAAAAAGGAAACAAAAATTAAAGAATGATTATGAAAAAAGGTTTTCTGGAAAAGATCGTCAAAATTATATATCACAGTCTAAGTTTATTGAATTTTGTATAAAAAGTAATAAAAATTACTTGAAGCTAAAAATAGATAATGTCCCTATATATTTTCCTAGTAATACCAAGAAAAAGGATGTATGTTTTAAAGAATATACAAAAGAAAAAGAACTCGGTTCCGGTTTTTTTGGAAAAACGTATTTGGCTTCTAAATTAGACGCAAAGTATGCAATAAAGGTTCAGAATATTAGTTCAAACCAGGAGATAAAAATGGTTAAAAACGAAGCAAAACTGGCTAAAAAAGGTTCTGACCTTGGTATTTCACCAAAGATTTACGATAGCTTTTTTTGTCTCAATAAAGGAGCAAAGGACACATTAAAATTTTTTATTATACAGGAATATATGAACGAAGGTGACCTGAAAAGTTGGTTAAAAAAAGGAAACACAATTTCACCAAAAATGAAAAAAAAACTTATAAAGAAAATTGAAATCATGCATCAGAATCAAATCGTACACAACGACTTACATACTGGAAACATATTTGTTAAACAACAACAAAATGGAGAAATGGAGTTATTTATAGGTGATTTTGGTATATCATATGATATAAAGGATGAAAAATCGGAAAATGACAGAAGTTTTGAAAGAGAAAAAAGGAATTTAAGGGCAAATGTTTTTAATGAAAAAGTGGATTGGTCTGAAATGCTTTTTGAACCAGTCAATATAGAAGATATTATTATAAAAGATATGATACTTAATCAAATAAAATATAAATTTTAAAAAACCTTTCGGTCAAAATGATATATTTATCATTTTTATTCATTAAACCAATCTAAATCGTCAACATTCATCGATTCAGCTCCATAAAACATATTTCTCATATCGGTCACTTTTGAAGTATCCCAGTTACCAATAGATTGATTAAAATTTTTGGCATTATAGAACATATGAGACATTGTTACAACACTAGTTGTTTTCAAATCACCGATAGGTTGATTGAAATTTGTAGCACCAAAGAACATACCGCTCATATTAGTTACATTAGAAGTGTTCAACTTATCAATAGGTTGATTAAAATTCGTTGCAGAACAGAACATAGAATTCATATCTGTTACTTTAGAAGTATCCAACTTATCAATAGGTTGGTTGAAATTAGTTGCTGAACTGAACATAGAACTCATATCTTCCACGCTAGAAGTGTCCCAACCTTGAATAGATTGGTTGAAATCAGCCGCAGATGAAAACATAGAATTCATACTAGTAACACTAGAAGTGTCCCAATCTTTAATAGATTGGTTGAAACTTTCTGCTTCCCAAAACATGTATCGCATATCTGTTACTTTGGAAGTTTTCCAACATCCAATATGTTGATTGAAAGAAACACATCCATCAAACATAAAACTCATATCTGTAACATTAGAGACATCCCATTTTGAAATATCTTCGTTAAATTTACAAAGTTCTAATAGATGTCCATTATAATAATTCATATCACGATTCACACCAAATAAATTGTTCATATCAGTAACGTGAGAAACATTCCAATCTTTGATTTCACCATATCTCATAATAGATACATCCTTCTTAAAACCACCTTCAAGGTAGTATTTAACAGCAACACGAATAGATTCGTTGTCCAATGCCATAATAATGTAAGGATTTATCTCGTAAATAAATAACATATCTGGAAGATAAGAGTGATATAGTTTTACCTTTTTAGAATTGTAGTCGGATTCGTCCATTCTAATTCGCTTTGTCATATTTTATATATTGAAAGGTGTATAGAGTTTCAAGTTAGTTTTTTAAACATTTTCCTTGAAAAAAATATTATATTATTTTAAATGACATTTGGTTTTGCTTTTGTAGAAGGTAATGGTCTTAAAACAACAACGGGTGGCAAAGGAGGAAAAAGATATGAGATTGATGGTGATGTTGAAGAATTTCATGATCTGTGTGAAGATCTTAGTAAAGACAACGAACCATCAATTATCATTCTAAAAGGAACTTTTAAATTAGATCCGGATGACACATCTGTTTTTAAGATACCATCCAATTGTACTGTTTATGGTGAAGGTTGTACTATAATAGGTGGGATTGAAATTAAGGAACAAGAAAATGTAATTATTCAAAATATAAATTTTGGATTAGCAGATCAAGATGAGTTTGACGAGGAACACGACAATCTTGTTATATATAGATCACATCATGTTTGGGTAGATCATTGTAATTTTACAAAAAGTCCTGATGGAGCACTTGATATAAAACGTGAAGCGAGTTTCATAACTGTTTCATGGTGTGTATTTGGTGAAGACCAACATAAAAATATGTTAATAGGTCATGACGACGATCATGATAAAGATGACGGTAATTTAAAGGTTACACTACATCATTGTTGGTTTAAGAGTAAGACACGAAATCCACGAGTAAGATATGGTGTAGTTCATGTAGTGAACACTCTTTATGATCAGAATAAGAGTGTTGGTATTGGTGCTGCTTATCATTCAGTCGTTCATTCCGAAAGAAATTATTTCTACAAATCAGCAAAACCTTACGATAACAATTACGGTGAAGACGAAAAGGATAGAGGTGTAATATATTCGGTTGGAGATAAACTTGATGACGTTACTGATTTATTAGTAGATGAGTATAAACTGGAAAACCGATTGGATGAATTACCTTATACGGATTATCCTGTTGATAATGTTGAAGATGTTAAAGAAATTGTTGAAAAAGGTGCAGGAGTTAAAGATGCTAAATATGGTCAAGAATTTAAGAAGGTAAATGTAACTAAAAAAACAATAGAAGAAGATGAAGAAGAAATTGATGACGAGGAGGACGAGGAGGAGGAATCCGAAGATGAAAGTGGTGTTAACTACGATGGCAAATATGACGATATGACAAAAGGTCAACTAAAAGACGAAAAGGAACGTTTAAAAAAGAAGGATAAAAAAAAGTATAAAGAAGAAATTAGGTATATTTCTGATTTAGTAAGTGCATTGAGAGGCAAAGATAATGATGACGATGACGATGCCGATGACGATGCCGATGACGATGACGATGACGATGACGATGAAGATGAAGATGAAGATGAAGATGATTTTTTTGAGAAATACAAGTTATACATTATTATAACTATAATATTACTTATTATAATATTAGGTGTCATAGGCTTTATATCATTTTCACAAAATTCAATGTAATAAGGAATTTTATTTCATAACAGTATATTTTAAAATTGTTTGTTAAAATTCCTTATAAATTTTTTAAAAATGTTTTGAGAAATTTATTGTAAAAAGTAGGTATTTGAAAGTTATTATTATCAAATTATGGCAGATTCTCGTGAAAAGCAGCATATTTCTCTTGTAGTTACCGGTCACATCGATGCCGGAAAATCTACAACAACCGGTCATCTTATTTTCAAGCTCGGCGGTATTAATGCCCGTGATATGGCTAAGCTTCAGGAGAAGGCTGATGCGAACGGTAAATCCAGTTTTGCGTTTGCCTATTACATGGACACTAACAAGGAAGAGCGTGAGCGCGGTGTAACTGTCAACTGTAACACAAAGGAGTTTTACACAGATTCTTATCATTATTCTATTGTAGATGCCCCAGGACACAGAGATTATGTAAAGAACATGATTTCTGGTGCTGGTCAGGCCGATGCCGCTCTCATTCTCATTCCCGCTGAAAAGGGTGGTTTTGAGGCTGCTATTGCTAAGGGTGATCGTGCTACGGGTGAAGTCGAAGGACAGACTCGTCAGCATGCTCGTCTCCTAGCTCTTCTTGGTATTGAGAAAGTTATTGTTGGTATTAATAAGATGGATTCCTGCGATTGGTCTCAGACACGCTTTGACGAGATTAAGAAAGAGATGAGTGCTATGCTTCAGCAGTGTGGTATGAAGCCCAAGAAAATTCCTTTCATTCCGTATTCCGGTTTTAATGGTGATAATCTCACAGAGCCCACTGACAAGATGCCTTGGTATGACGGTTGGGCTGCGAATATTAATCCTACAACTCAGGTAAAGGGTGTGACACTTCTCGATGCCCTTGAAAAATTCGTAACTCCACCCAAGCGTATCATTGATGCTCCTCTGCGTATCCCTGTATCTGGTGTTTATAACATTAAGGGTGTTGGTGCTATCATTACAGGTCGCATTGAACAGGGTGTAGCTAAAGTTGATGACCCTCTTTCCTTTGCTCCCAACAATATCACTGGATGTAAGATGTTTTCTATGGAAATGCATCATAAGAAGTTCACCGAATGCCTTCCTGGCGACAATATTGGAATGTCTATTAAGGGACTTGAAAAGGATAATATGCCAAAAGCGGGTGACGTAATTTACAAAACAACCGATGGAATTTGTAAGCCAGTTAAGAAGTTCACAGCAATGGTTTCTGTTCAGGATCATCCGGGTAAGCTAAAACCTGGATTCTGTCCTATTATTCATGTTCGAACCGCAAAGTGTTCTTGTAAGATGACCGCAATCAACTGGAAGATGGGTAAGAAGACTGGTGGAACTAAACTTGAATCTCCTGAATCTCTTGAACGCGGTGAAAACGCTGAAATCGTGTTTGAACCCTCAAAGCCATTCTTCCTTGAGCCTTACGACAAGACCCCCGGACTTGGACGAATTGCTGTAATGGATTCTAACTCCCTTGTAATGCTCGGCAAAGTAATCGATGTCGAATATGAAAATTAAAAAATATAAAAATTAAAAAAACGAGTAGAATTACAATAAGGTAAATTTGCTTTTTTAACAATTTTCTAATGTTTTTTGAAAAAAAGGAAAAACCTTTTTTTTTAGGTTTTTCTTTTTTAAATTGACATCATATTGTTGTTTTTTTTATGAAATTTTTTATAATTGTAATTATATGAGTGAATCTAAAGGTGCTAAGATTTTCAAAACAAAATGTTCCCAGTGTCATACAATTGAAAAAGGAGCAGCACACAAACAGGGTCCAAATTTGTGGAATTTCTTCGGTAGAAAATCCGGACAAGCAGATGGTTATTCATATTCCAAAGCTAATAAGGATTCGGGTATAATATGGGATGAGAAAAACTTATTTGATTACTTATTAAACCCGAAAAAATTCATGAAAGGCACAAAAATGGTATTTTCAGGAATTAAGAAGAAAGATGAAAGACTTAATCTCATAGAATACTTAAAGTCTGCTTCAACTGATTGAAACTTAAAGAAATTAATGTTAAAATTTAAATATCAGCTTTCACCGTGAATCGAACACGGGATCTACATCTTACTAGGATGTCGCTTTACCATTAAGCCATGAAAGCATAAAGAACCCTTTATATTTTGGTTCAACCTTTTATTTAATCCTCTTTGGATTCCTCAACGCCAAGAGCTTCCATCGCAGAAGATGCTGCGTTTTCGGCTTTCTGAGCTTCCGCCTCAATTAGAGCCTTCTTCTTTGTTTCATCAATTTGTTCCTGATAGAAAACTTCCTTTTTAATCTGATTGGCCTTGTAATGTTTCATAAGTTCGTTAAGGTCTTTCTCGAGATATTCGTTGTTCGCAACATCGGATGGTTCCGCATCAAATGGGAGCCAGTATCCGACCTGACCTACGAACACGTTAAAATTACGATCAAGACGCTGGATATCCGCCGCGCGCTTGTTAGCCTCATCAATTGTGTTGTATGTCCCACGAACTTTTACACCGCGAACAGTAGTCTGGAAATCATGCTTCTTGTGAAATTCTTCCTCTAGTTCCTGTGCATTGACAGAAACATAATCATCAAAATTCTTTTCAAATTCATCGGGCTTCACCGAAGCTACACCAGAATCATTCACCTCAAGAGAATTGATATAAGTTTTGAAAAAAAAGCGATCTTTCTGTTTAAGAACATGCTCAGGGGAAATAAAAGAAATACACACGAAATTTTGGCCGGGCACCTGTGTGTCAACCTCAAGATAATCTTCTGATTTGGAAACCATAATTAAAACTATATTATAAAATAATTTTCAAATTTTGACGCACTTTTTAATAAAATACAGGATGCGTTCAAATTTTAATATTATCCAGATTAATTTCCAGCAACGAACGAATATAATTATAAACATGGTTTAATTGGTTAAAGCTATTTGTCCCCATAACCAGAATACTACCTGTTGAATACGCTAGAATTGTGATGGCTTTACAATTTGATTTTCTCTTTTTAATTCCAGAGCACACCATAGTTTGTTTATATTTATTCTTACAATTGCATTTTCCACAAGTATCATATTGTTCATTATACATGAACTTGATTTTTAGAGCTGGATGAATCAACGTATCATAATTATAAATCAACTCCTTTTCTTTGACAATTTCTTCCAAAATATTCAAATCAATCCTTGTGTTCATTGAAAAGTTGCTATTAATCATAATGATATCAAGAGAATTCAAAATAATATCATATCCAAGTTTATCAAAATATTGTTTGAAGACATTGAATGTTTCTTGTGCTCCTTTATCGGAAGTACATCCCGAAATTTTTAATTTTCCGGTATTGAACCAGAATAGACTTGTTTCAACAAATGCTTTAATATTACACGAGACAACATTATTCGCTTTCACATATAGTCCGGTAATTTGATATTTTCTGGTAAGATCAATATTTACAAAATTATTGTCAATGTCATATTGTGTTACATTGTATTTAATAAGAATTTTGTCTTGATTTTTCTTTTTTGAACTTGTGGAAATGATAATGATCTCATCGTTTAACTTTGCGTCATCATTTAATACAAGCTTTATCTCTTTAATTGGAAGGAAAGATTTGCTTTGTTGAAAATAATACATATTATTATAATTAGTATATTCATCAAATGTTTCTTTATCCTTTTTGTGGAAATGTGAATACTCATTGAACATAATTTTATCTGTTTTATCCAATTCAATCAATTGAGTATTTGAAATATCAAAAGAAATTTGATTACGAAATCCTTTTTTAGGAGATGTTTTTGTATTTTTATCTTTTTTATTGAAACCGACCGTATTTTCTTTGAAAGTTTTCTTTATTATACCCGCATCATAATTAAAATCGTAATTAATAATTTCAATATTTTCATAAATTTCTTTTAAATCCAAATCATTTACATTAGAGTTTGCAATATAATTAACAGTGGAAATGTTTAAATCAGTCATTTTGATAATAGGTTTTTATATGATTATTTTAAGAAATTTTTCAAAACATTTTTTTAAAAATCATAAGGAATTTTATTTCAATTTTGAAAGTATGATTAGTGTTCATCACAAACCTTTATATTTGTGTCCGTCAAACGTGTCAAACAAAAACATTTTTAAAAAATTATAAGGATTTTCTAGTTTGATACCAAGGAGCTATCTTCTTTACAATATCCCATTTTATATAACCGAACATGTAACTGATATCCGCATTTCTCGGCAACTTATCTCCCCAAGTTGTTAATCTTTTATTGAATTTTTTAGCACAGAACATCCATTTCAAATTAGTAACATTAGAGACATCCCATTTATTTATAGGACGATTGAATTTATCAGCATGGTCAAACATATTTGACATATCAGTCACCTTAGAAACATCCCAATCTTCAATAGGTTGATTGAAATTTTCAGCAGTATCAAACATACCATGCATATCAGTCACATTACCTGTCTTCTTCCCCCATTTTCCAATGGGTTGATTGAATTTTCTATTATCACCGAACATGTCTTTCATAGTAGTCACATTAGAAACATCCCATTTAGAAATATCTTCGTTGAAAGAAGTAAAACTGAAAAGACCACTCATATCAGTCACTCTCGAAGTATCCCAATTTTCAATTTTACCATATGTCTCAATGATGGCCTTTTTTTTATTAGGACCACCTTCAAGATAATCATAACTCACTTTACGTATAGACTTATTGTCTAATGCGGGTCTAATGAAACCCATGGAATACTTCATAACATCATCTGGTAGATATTTAATAGATGTATTTGTAGTTGTAGTTGGTTTTGATTTTGATTTGTACTTGTATGCGGCTCTTGCCCCCCCTTTTTTAGAGGATCTCGTTTTGTTTTTCATCGTTTTTAGACGTCTCGTTTTTTTTATAAGAGACAACATATATAATATATATATATATTTTTGACCGTCACCAGTGTCAAAATCATAAAAACTTATTTAAAAATTTACATCACCAATAAAAACCAAGTGGTGGTCTGTGTACTTGTATGCGGCTCTTGCCCCCCCTTTTTTTGTTTTTTAAATATGTATGTTCACGCCAAAGTAAACGTGGTACAAGAATTAAAAACCAATATATTACAAATAATAATGGCATTTTTAAAATAAACAATGTTAGGATAAAGGGCATAATGAAAAATAAAATGAAATCAAGAATATATAGTTCCAATAATCCCCAAGTGCCAAAAGACATTATATACATCCAAAGATTTACAGTATATATATAAATTAGAAATAATAAAATAATAAACCACACTATACTATATACCAACATACTTATATTACTATTATATATTTGTGACCGTCACAAGTGTCAAAATCATAAAAAATTTATATCATATTTTTATAATGAAATTTCTAATTTTTTCATATTTGCTTTCATTTACAAAGGCAATATCAACAAGAATTATTAAAAAGTGTGCTATTAATTGTCATAATTCTTATATATTTCAACCTTTTCCAGAAAACAATGCGTATATTACAAGAAATTCTTCAAAAAGCAGGCTGTTTGAATGTTATCAAACAGCCGATGAAGATTTGTATATAAATTTCTGTGGTAGTCAAAATGTAAAAGACTGGATGATAAATTCCGACGCCCTAATGAAAAAAAATGATGAGATTTTCAAATTTCACTCGGGTTTTTTTAAATTAGTAAAAAAAATCGAAGAAACAGATGAATATCTGCGGGTCAAAGACAGAATTTTGTATAGCAACAATATAATCTTCACCGGACATTCCAAAGGTGCAGCTATTGCCAGTTTACTGGCTTTACAGGCAAGTCGCACGTTTAAATATTCAAAAATAAAACTGGTAACATTCGCAATACCTAATGTTGCCTCTATTGAATTCTTTGAAGATTTAGATGAAAACGTAGAACAAAAACATTATGTGTTTGAAGATGATATTTTATGTAATCGCGGTTTCGGTTCTTTATCGGTTAATTACAAGACATTTTTAGATACTAACGATTATGCTGATAATATCTTTCAAAAACACAATATGAAAAGGTACATAAACGCACTTAATAAACATTAAAAATTATCTTTGTTATATATCAAATATGAACGTAATACCTCAGGAAGCCGGTCAAATTAGAGTAGGCGGTCATATAGTTATCAAAAATCGTGCTTGTAAAGTAAATTCAATTTCAACATCAAAAACAGGAAAACACGGTCACGCAAAGTGCCATTTTGTTGCGACTGATATTTTTACCAAAAAGAAATATGAGATGATCGAAACGTCAACACATAATGTTTCCGTTCCTGTTATTGAAAAAACCGAGTATACACTTCTTGACATATCAGATGAACATTTCCTTACTTTAATGGACGCATCTGGTGAAGTACGCATTGATTTGAAAATGCCCAATGATGAAACTTTGGCAAGTTCTATTATTAAATTTTTCGATAATGGGGATGGTGTAGTTATAATTGTAATGAAGTCATTAAATGAGGAAATCGTTTATAATATTAGAAGAGAATCCTAGATTTATCCTGAACAACTTTCACAAGCAGGTTCCGGTGTCACATCGATTGTAAACTGTTGTGCGTTAGATTTAGGACGTGTTCGCAAGTAGTACATACCTGTTTTAAGCCCTTTTTTCCAAGCGTAAAATAGAGCAGACGTCACCTTATCTGGTGATGTGTCTGACATGAACAAGTTCATCGACTGAGATTGATCGATAAACTTGCCACGATCTGCAGCATAATCAATAACAACACGTTGTTTTATTTCCCAAACAGTCTTAAATACATCTTTCACGCAATCAGGCAATTTTAGATGTTGAACCGATCCTTGATTGGCAATAATGGAGTTTTTCACTTCATTGTTCCATTTACCGATTCCGAGAAGTTCTTCTTGAAGATATTTATTACAAAGAACAAACTCACCCGCTAGAACTCGACGGACATAAATGTTACTCGTAATTGGCTCAAAGCACTCATTATTACCGAGAATCTGAGCTGTCGAAGCGGTTGGCATTGGAGCCAACAATAGAGAATTGGTTGTTCCGTGGGTCATAACATTTTCTTTAAGATTTTTCCAGTCATATTTTGGTTCAATGTCTAGAGGCTCTTGTTCCCAGAGGTCAAATTGGAATTTTCCCTGTGAAAAGGGTGAACCTTCAAAAGTTTCATATGCACCCGGAAATTTCAAATCCGTTTTCTTCGATTTTTCTGCTTTCTTAATAGCAAGTTCATTCGATTCGGTTAGTGAGGCAAAGTAGATAGTTTCAAAAATCTTTTCATTTAGAAATTTAGCACGGTCTGAATCGAAAGGAATTCTCATCTTCATGAAAACATCCGCTAAGCCTTGCACACCAATACCAATAGGACGATGTTTATTATTAGAATTCTTAGCTTTTGCAACAGGATACGTGGTTTTGTCAATAATCTTATTTAGATTTCTCGTAATTACTTTGGTTACTTTAATAAGTTCTTCATAATCATAATTAACAGGAAACTCTTCAATAAAATCTGTATATCCACCTTTAAAACTACCAACAGAAATCTGTGGGTATTTTTGACCTTTAATTGGTTCATTTAGTTCTTCTACTTCAGTTAAAATATTCCAGCGTTCGCACCAAGATTTGGCAAGAGAGCAAAAGACACAATTTGGGATAGATTTGATTTTAACAATATCGGGAACTTCTGGTGATTTCACAAAACTTGAAAGAGCAACCGAAGCAAGATTACATACAGCAATCTCGTCTTTTGAGGTGAACTCTGTTATTTCACATTGTCCTGTTAAAATTCCATTGAAAACTCCTTTATGTTCAATTGGTTCATCAAAACAATATGTATCACTTGTTTCATTATTATCTTCTATACTTGTGACTGTAATAAATTTATTAGTTTTATGATGAGGAACACGAGAATTCTTAATATCGAGTCTTTTTGTTTCAAAACCCAAATCTATAAGTTTGATCAGATTTGAAGAATCAATGTTAAGTCTCAGCATTTCTTTACAATCATATTTTTTTAAATTTCCATGACCGTCAGGTAACATACGCCCCTCTTCCTTGTTCCCTGACATTAAATTTGCGTTAATACCAATTGTCTGCAGCATAAATATGGTATCTTGTAAGAAATTCTTATGAATTGATCCCAATTGTAGATTTTTTAAACCATTGCATTTAACAACACACCCGTCGCCATCAAATAGACCTGCCAACCATTTTAACTTTGTATCTAATGAATAATTTATAGGAACTGTGTACTTTTGTTCAATATCCATTGGTAATTCTAAATCAATTGTTTTACCTGAACTTGTTTTTCTTTTATAATTAATATGTTCAATAAGTTTCTTTTTATCTGCATAAAGTCTCAAAAGAGGACGTACTTCATATGAATTTGCTTTACAAGTATTATTTATATCGTAATATCTTTGAATGTTATTGTTAAGATGCCTTTTACAGAATAGTTCTCCATCAACACAATTATTTAAACATCTCTTTGGTGTTTCATTGTGTTTTGAATATGTTCCATCGGCAGCAAAGATACCCGACGTATATGGGTATTTCATATGTAGATTTGATTGATTTCCTAATTCAAAATCACACCTAATAATTCTCATACCTTTTTCTAGATCTTTTGCCTCCACAATAACTGGTTTTGACTTATCCGCCGGCCGTGATGCTGTTTCTACATAAAATTTATGATATTCCGTACAATTTATTTCAAGATAATTTGAAAATTTGATCGTAATAATTTTTTGATCATCACTCGTCTTGAATGGGGTCGTTTTACTCCATTCTTTTCCATTCCATACTTCAACTTCTTCACCTTCAATATCTTTAATAGGAAAATAACCATTTTTTGTAAGAATCATTGTATTGGGTACAACACAACACAAATTACTCGACTTAATCGTTCCTAAATTCATTTGATTAGATTTACGATTTACGTGATCTTTAAATAGAATATAAGGTGTTCCCGTTTCAACTTGCGATTCAAGTATTTTGAACCAAATTTCTTGTGCAGGAACTTGTTTGCGATATTTACCTTCTTTTTCATATTTTTCATACAGATCTTCAAATTCTTTTCCATATACATCAGACAATCCAGGGCATCGATGGGGACACATTAGAGACCACATTCCATTTTCCTGAACGCGTTTCATAAATAAATCTGGAATCCACATAGCATAAAAGAGGTCACGAGCACGTAGTTCATCAGAGCCTTGGTTTTTACGAAGTTCAAGAAATTCAAAGATGTCACTGTGCCAAGGTTCAAGATATATAGCAAAAGAGCCGTTTCTTTTACCACCCTGATTTACATAACGAGCTGTGTCGTTAAACACGCGGAGCATTGGAACTAGACCTGTTGAAGCACCCTTCGCAGTAGCAATATTTGCTCCTTTTGAGCGAATGTCATGCACATGAATTCCGATACCTCCCGAATTTTTGGAAATAAGAGCGGTCTCTTTTAACGCATCATAAATACCATCAATTGAATCATCGCTAATTCCAAGAAGAAAGCAAGAAGCGAGCTGACCTCCATTTGTGCCCGCGTTAAATAGTGTGGGTGTCGCATGAATTGCTTTCTTTTGACTTAGAACGTCATAACATTCAATGACAGATTTAATATCGTTGCCGTGGATTCCAATAGCAACGCGGAGAAACATGTGCTGAGGGCGTTCAATAATTTCCCCATTAACGCGAAGAAGATAAGCACGTTCAAGTGTCTTAAAACCAAAGTAGTCAATATCGTAATCACGTGTATAATCAATGATGTTGTTTAGTTTTGTTTTATGTTTCTTTACAACATTAAATACTTCCTTAGTAATAACTTCGATACGGTTTCCATCTTCATCAAGCGTGTTATACAAATTGTCAATAGCTTCGGAGAAACTCGGAGATGTTTTCTTGTGATGATTCGAGATAGCAATGCGACTAGCGAGAACACCATATTCGGGATTTTGAGTTGTAAGGGACGCACAAACTTGAGCAGCGAGCTCATCGAGTTCACAAGTTTTGACGCCATCATAAATGTCGGTACATACTTTCTGGGCAAGGCTTACATAATCAATGCTGAGCTTACTTTTGAATTCACAGCTCTCGATAAGATTTTTGATACGACGGGAAATTTTGTCAAAGGAAACCACTTCCTTTTCACCATTACGTTTGATAACACTCATTACCGAAGACATTTTGATAATTTCTGCTGACATATATACAATAATCTATTCAAACATATTTATATAAAATATTTCCAAACATTTTTAGAAAAATCATAAGGAATTATAATATATATTAGTGAATTTTAAACTTTTGATAAAAAATTCCTAATTTAAGGGATTTAGGAATTAGATTTAAACTTGAAGGGCTTCAAGTGGAGTTCCATCAGTTATGTAAGGATATACAACACAATTTTGCTGTTTGCTTAGGTTTGGTTGGTCTGTTCCAGAGTTCTGCTTAGCATTGTATTGAGCTATTTGCCATTGCTTGTTGGGCATGTACACATATCCATAGTTGGACTCAATGTTTGGGTTTGGTTTTAAATCGCACGATTTCCACGATGATTGATTGGAACACTGTCTTTTACACGATTCAGCACAAGTTTCTCTTTTATTAGCTACAGAGCAAGTTTCAAGCATTTCCTTTTGCTCTTCAATTATCTCCTTCTTATCTTCGAGTTTATTTCTCAATTTTTTGACCTTTTTACAAAGTTTTTTCATCTTGCGCGACTTCTTTTTGCAGCGCGATTTTTCTTTGCGACTGTGACGAGATTTATACTTTTTACACATCTTACGGGTTTTTCTTTTGTCATCTCTAATGTCACTTACTAAGCCAGAAATATACTTTATTCTATCTTTATTCTTTTTTTTACCATCCTTTTTTAAAAGGTTCTTTTCTTCTTTAAGGTCGTCTTTAGACATATCTTCGTATTCACTGTATCTTTTAGATTTCCGAATATGTTTATCATTTCTCATGGCACTAACTAAGCCAGAAATATACTTTATTCTATCTTTATTCTTTTTTTTACCATCCTCTTTTAAAAGGTTCTTTTCTTCTTTAAGGTCGTCTTTAGACATATCTTCGTATTCACTGTATCTTTTAGATTTCCGAATATGTTTATCATCTCTCATGGCACTAACTAAGCCAGAAATATACTTTATTCTATCTTTATTCTTTTTTTTACCATCCTCTTTTAAAAGGTTCTTTTCTTCTTTAAGGTCGTCTTTAGACATATCTTCGTATTCACTGTATCTTTTAGATTTCCGAACATGTTTATCCCTTTTATTATCTTTTTTGCCTTTCTTCATTTTTCTACGAAGTTTGCGAAGGCGTTTTAATTCAGCCTTATCTCCGTCCTTTTTAGCCTTCTTAATTTTTTTGCGGATTGCTTTCTTCTCATCTTTATTGGCAAAACCTTCACAAAGATCATCGTCCTCGTCATCAGTGTCAGAGTCAGTGTCATACTCGGAATCAGTATCAGAGTCAGTATCAGAGTCAGTATCAGAGTCAGTGTCATACTTGTAATCCAAATCGTAATCGTAATCAGAATCATAACTATATTCAGAATCGGTCTCTTCATTAGGACGGTATCTATCGAAATGAGTATCCAATGGCTTCATATAATTAGATTCGTATTCAAACTCAGAATCATAACTGTAATCAGAATCGTAACGATCTTCACTAAAAGTATTAAGTTGATCATTCTCATACGACTCGACTTTGAAGTCCTCGTTAATCTTGACCGATTCATACACTATATATGATACGGTACAAACTACACACAGAACAAATATAAATTTCATAAATTTCATTTGCGTTTCACTTACCATTTTTTATTATATTATATAATATAAAAATATATAAAAATATAAATGGATAAGTTAATAATTGTGTGGATCACATTATCGACATTTTTCCTTTATAACATTTTGCCTTCAAATTATATCATTTTTTTTGCTGGGATTGCTATGACATATGTATTGACACATAAAAGAAAATTAGAAGAAACGAATGAAAATGATAAAGATATTGACAAATGGATAAAAAAGATATCACAAACAACTAATGATGATGATAGAAAGCATGCGTTGATTCAATTGAAAGATTACCAATCGTCAATTGATGACAGATTTGATAAGAAAAAGTTAGATCAAATCATTGAAAAATATGAAAAGACTGACGAAGTATATGAAAAAAATATTGAGGATTTTAATCCGTTTTCCATTGCGACATCTGTAAAAAGGAAAGGAGATGATGTAGTTTTGAGAAATTAGGATTTGTGATGAACACAAACCAATTACTCAACAATTTCTAACGAAACATCTACTTGTGCTTTTTTGTTGAAGATGTTTATATAATGATCTTTGTTTTTATTTTTTACTAGCAAATCAGTACCATTGAATGCATTATCAACGTCAACATCCAACTCAATTAGGCTGTTTCCTGATGTGTCTGTTCCGATGTTCGTGATTGTATAAAATTCTTTCATATCTAAATCTTCATAAAGATCCGTGTAATCAATGTTTCCGGAGGAGTCAAGTGGTGGCGATGAGCTCAGTGGATTAAATGGCATAAAATCTTCAGTATCCTTTTCAAAATCTAACACATCGAACACATTTGCAGTCAAATCTTCATCACAAATTTTCTCTAATTTCAAAAATGTTATTTCTTTTTTCATCAAAACTTTATTGAACACTTCAACGTATTTCCCTTTTTCAAATGAAAATTTTAGCGAAACTTTGATGTTCGAACCATCTTTAAAACTTTGATTTGAAAATTCGTAAATCTTTTCTTGTTTCCGTTTATTAACCTTTACAGAATAATTCCTAGTTTCAACAATTTTATCATCAATTGCAAATTCTAAAATACAAAAAAGACTTGATGTGATTTTAGACGAACTAAATAAAATTTTATTTTTAATTTTACCGTTTTCAAGTGTTGTCTGCATTGTCTCTATTTCTATCATTTTTCTAATATCTTTAATCGGAGTATTCGACCCTTCAAAATTCAAAACTAATTTTTCACTTTCTTTTATATCGATTACCACATCGGTCTCAACATTTATAGGCTCAATTACATTTTCGTTTGCATTATCATTAGAAGTTGTAAATATTGATTGTTCGTTTATTTCACAAACATTTCTTAAATCATCTAAAAAATTTGAATTCAAATTTAAATCAAGGTTCAATTTGAAATCACTTGAACTTAATATTGACTTAATAGCACTGATGAAGAAAACCATATAAACACTCGTTGGACTATTGTTAAATTTACAGCAATTTTTAAAATGTTCAATATCAAATTCTGTATTAATAAAAATTTCGCGATCTTGGGAAATCTTACCAAAAACAGATTTACAAGTTTCAAATTCTTTTACTTGTATTGGTAGAAGACATTCCTTTTCCTTATCAACTTTAAATTCGTAAAGAATATTTCTGTAAATATTCTTTACTTTTTCTAAATTTTGAGATATGTACTCATTCGTTCCATTATATGTAATTTCTGTTATTTCTCCAAATTCTTTTTTGTTTTTTTTTGAAGGAACTATGATGTCACGTCTCTTACTGATTTCTTCGATTGAACATTTTTTTGAAACAATATTATACTTTGCGTATTTGTTTAATGTGATGTCCTTATGAAGAACCAGTGCCGAATTTGCTAACATTCCAAATGACAAATCTTCATCTTTTATGGTATTATGAACAATTAGGGAATGAATAGAATTATTTATATATAAAGCATATTTTGTTATATTTACCTTATATTTACTAAGAATTTTAATGAAAAATTCTGAAATATTATCAAAATTGGTGAAATTTAAGTCTTTCTCAATCATATATTGTGATAATAGCAAAGAAACAGAAGATGGATTCACAAGTTCATTTGTTAGATGATTTAAAAGGAAATGAACTGTTTTTAATGTACTTACAATTTGGTATGATAAATATGCCATTCGAATATCATCATCTTCAATATAATCAGTAAAAGAGTTAATAAGACCATATTTTACTTCAAAATTTTCAATTAATGCCTTTACATTTTTTGATTTAATCTTATCTTTTCTTGTATTATATACGATATAGTCTGTTAAAATCGTTGTAATGGGTGTGATATTCACATCAGCATCTGAATAAGGAAAAACAAGTGTTTTCATATTTAAATCAAATTTCTCGAATATTGAAATATCAACACCACCTTGTGATGTTGCGATTAAAAAATTATGAGAACCAAAATTAATCACACTTTTACCATTTACAGTTTTTATGGAGTCAATAAGTTCGCCATCAAAAGTTCTTAAAATAACAGTCGATCCGTCAATATAACCATCAATAACAGAAACAACGTGAGGTATATTATCTACATTTGGAACTATTTCTGTTCCCGTTTCAAATTTCAATTCATCACCTATCACAAAATAGGTAGGCATATTTGGAGTTACCAGTTCTAATTTAGCTGAGTTGTTGATAGTTGCGTAAAAAATGGTTGCGTAATCGTTTAATATATTAGATTTTGGAAAACTTATTTCAAATGTAAGGTTTTGAAGATTGAACGAATCAAATGGAAGAGGATGGCGTGTTTCAAATACATATTTATTTTCATGAAAAACGCTTGAATAGGCACAAAATGTGATTGCCTTTCCATTTGGTAAAAAACTTTTGGAAAAGCCAGAAAGCTCATCAAAATGTAAATATAAAAAACTTGGTTCTGTTGAAAGAATAATTTTTGGTATTTCAATTCGTATCTTTCCAATTTCTTGAATTTCACTGAAACGTTTCTGAATTAGTATACCGTTTTCATTATCAAATTTTTTATGATGAAACCCAATTATTTCTCCTGAGTGGGCTTCAGGGTTGTACGGTTCGTATGACACTCCTTCAAACGTGAACCCAGCGGTGTTATTGCCAGAGATATTCGCATTACTATTTAGATAAATAGGGATACGCTCTCTCTGTCCTGCGTTTGCGTCAAATTTAACTCTAAATTTTGAAATATCTTCATTACCTAGGCTTCTATCAAATGTGTCTAATACGATATTATATGTTTTCGGATTTTTATGAAATTTTATAAAATTTTCATCAATTTCCTTTTCATCTTCAAAATTTTCAAAATAATCTTTTGTAATATTCATTTATTAATCAAACGGATATAAAAATTTATCTTAAAAATCCACATCAAATTATATATATATATTATATATAAGAGAATGTTGCTTGTAGTATTTATAATATGGATTCTGATAATGTCTCTAATTGTTGGTGGATTTTTTTATAAGAAACATTTAGACAAAGAGAAAGCAGCAGAAGAGAAAGCCGCAGTTGAAGCAGAAGAGAAAGCAAAAAGAGAAGCCATAATGAATGATACCTTGATTTTTAAGATAACTACAGATTCCGATAATGTATCAAAAATTATTCAAAAAACAAGTGAAGTAAATCGTTTGTGGATAAAAGGGGGATGTTCTGTAATTAAACCCGAGATAAAGCGAATCGTAAATTTCATAACAGGAGTAATTTCTTTAAGTTCTTCATTTATCGGTACAAGTTGTTCGGATCTTCTTGAAAAATATAAAGAAGAAATAAATGAAAATTTCGAAAGAGTAGGAAAGGGAAAAACTGAAACGGAAAATAAAAACAGACGTGCTATTCTTGATTTAATTATAGAAATAGCGGAACTTATAATTCCAAATGAAATCTGTTCTGAAGATCAAATTGATTTAATAAAAATTCAAAATTATTTGTATGATATAATTGATGCTGTATGTGATGGAAATTCTTTTTTTGACAACACTGGAGTTGGATATAAATTCAAAACAGATTCAAATTTATTGAAAAAGATTATTTTTAAAACAAACTCTATAAATGAAAGTGTTATCAAAAACTTTGTATGTGCTTCATCTGATTCCAAAATTAATGCTTATATGAATTCATATTATCGTTCTTTGAAGAAAGCTGATGGAGATGATATTACATGCTCGGAATTCATTGAAAGTAATAAAAAATTTTATGCCGATTCTAAAGAAAGACTAATTGAATCAATAGTAAGATCAAAAGAAAGAGGATATGGATTTTCAAGAGAAAATGCACTGAAATATTACGATGATACTGTTAATAAAATAATCGAAATAGTTGAAATTATATCAACTGAAACTTGTGTAAATGGTAAAATTTCAAAAGATAAAATTGAGGAATTAGGTCGCAAAGTAGTTACTGCTTTTTGCCGACCTTATGGTATCGACATATCTCAAAATAGTCCTCCTATAATAGTGTCCCCATTGTATGACCACTTTTGTTTCGTTGCAGAAACACATGTGGTTCTAACGAATGGGACCACAAAAAGAATGATTGATATCAAAATAGGCGATGTTCTATTAAATGACGCAAAAGTTGTTGGAACTATGAAATTTTCTGGAAAAGACATTAAGATGTCTAATTATGATGGTATTATTTCAACGCCTAATCATCACGTATTACATGATGGTAAGTTCAAAAGAGTATCTGATGTTCCTACGTCCGTAAACAACTTATATGATAAAAAATTAGAATATGTATATGATCTTGAGACAACAGACCATCGTATTGTGTGTTTAAATGATAAGAATGAGTGTGTTGTTTATACTGATTTTAGTGAAATAGATGATAATAATCTTTTTATTGAAAATTACGAATTATCTGTCCTTAACAAAATTTGACTAATTGAAAACAGCAAATTTAATATATGTATATTGTAAATGTCTAATCTAACCGAATATATACTTAATCCTGAAAACAGAACAATTGTTGTTATAATCGCAACTCTTGTATTAATGATTTTAGTTTCATTTATATTGATTTTTGTAAAATATTCAAATAATAGAAGAATTGCCAAAGAAAAAGCGGAAAAGGAAGCGGAAGCCGAAGCGGAAGCCAAAGCGGAAGCTGAATTAATTGACAGTCGTCTTGAAGATGCGAATGAAGAAGCACGTGAGGCTAAAATCAGAGCACGAATTCGTGCTGCTATTAAAAGTGATCGTTTACAAAGAAGAGCTATAGATATGGAATATCAACAAGAAATGAAAGATTTCGAAAGTGAGGATGATGACGATGAGGATGATTACGATATTGATGAGGATGATTACGATGTTGATGAGGATGATTACGATATTGATGAGGATGATTACGATGTTGATGAGGATGATTACGATGTTGATGAGGATAAATCTCTTGTTTCATTTTTAAAAGATGCGAAAGGAGAACCGGTTGAAGAAATATATGCGCGTGTAAAAATAATAGGAAAAAAATACGATATTAGACAAGTTATATTACTCCGTGATGGATCACCTGTTACTCGTGATTACCGTAAAGATCGGATTCGAATTTTTTACGATGAAGATGATCTTGTTACAAATGCTATAAATGCTTAAGACTAACGGTCGTATTCCGAGTACCGTGATTTTTTTATATGTATTTACTATTGGAATACTCAAAGATAATGCTTGGTATGGATCTGCATTTTCATTTATTGTATTTGGTGTAATTTGGTATTTAAATATATCTAATGTCATTTAGATTACGATTTTAGTCGCATACTGTGCTTAAGATAATCAGTTGATCTGGACTCACAAACCAAACGTTTTACTCATAAAAAACCTTACGGCATTTATCTATTTTTAAATTTTCAAATTTTACTTGTCAAGATACAGAAATGAGTTCGCATAATCAACTCCATGTTTTTCAATCACGCCTTCGACTTGTTCTTTATACATTTCGACTTTGCACGATAGAAGAGCAATCTTATCTTTGAGAATTTTCTTTTCCTTTTCGTGTTCACAGAACTGTTCAAACTTCTCTTTCCCGAGCTCTTTTACTGCATTTCGAGAAAATTCAAGTTCTTCATAAAGTTTCCCTTTTGAGGCTGTCATATTCTGAATATGAATTTTCAAATCGTCGTTCTTAACCTTCGCTTTCAACAATTCGCGGTCATAATTCTTCTTCTTTGAAAAACCACACCCCATTTTTATAATCAGTATATATTTATATTTATATTTATATGTATATATCAAGGTCTATTTTTTGATATTTTTTCAAATAATCATATAAACATTTGAAAATTATATCTTGTAAAGTGTAATATGAAGTCCTTCATAAACTCTATTAAGCTTATTTGTAACAAATGTGATAATACGAATGAGCGTATAAAATGGGATGAATACTTCGCATCAATGGCGTTGTTAGCTGCGTCCCGTTCTCCCTGTGAAAGATTGCACGTTGGTTGTGTAATAGTAAAAGACAATCGTGTTCTATCTATGGGTTATAATGGTTTTTTTAGTGGTTCTCCTCATATTTCAATTATTAGGGACGGACATGAACTTGCGACAATACATGCTGAGCAGAATGCTATAGCTCACGCTTCAAAACAGGGAATATCTTTAAAAGGTGCTATCGCCTATATCACCCATTATCCTTGTGTTAATTGTTTCAAAATTCTTATTGTGGCTGGCATTAAAAAAATTTATTATATTGACGATTATAAAAACGACCCTGTAAATTTGAATTTATCTAATGTTTCTAATGTTACGATTGAAAAAATCATATAAAAAGATAAAACAACATACTATTTGAAGAACAATAATGATTGTGAAATTTTTCAAGGATATTTTAAAAAAGCATTTTGTATCACCTGAGTATTACACTCAGCATCTTGGTCGTTGGGGAAATTCATCACAAGATTTCAACAATCTAACCGCAAACTATGACCATTGCGGTGATGAACTTTGTAATATTGTCAATATGAAAAAATCGCAAGAAATGTCTAAAAAACCTATCAAAAAGTTAAAGTTGTTGATTAACGATAAAAAATAATATTTCATACTATAAATGATTGTTTTGATTTGTGCGACTATTGCGGTTACTTCTTTTTTCTTCTGTTTGTTTTTCTACAAATGAATTTAATTTCAACAAAAAATGATGAAAAACTAACTTGAAACTCTATATTATTTCACAACAAATTTACTTGAAGAAAATGATATATGTGCCTGATTTTGTGGCACTTTACGAGATTGTTCCTTACATTCGTAATTTTCCATTAGATGACGAAACAATTCGTGTTGCTGTCAAAGACTATGTTGAAGGTGGTGAGAAAAGGGATGCAATTATCAAAAAATATGGTAAGATTGAAGATTGGAACACATCAGAGGTTACTGATATGTCTAAACTATTCTCTACCGATTATCAATATAATATATTCAATCAAAATATTTCAAAATGGGACACTTCTAGTGTGACTAGTATGAGTGATATGTTCCGTAGTGCCCATAAGTTCAATCAAGACATTTCGAAATGGAATACTTCTAAAGTAACTAATATGAAAAAAATGTTTGACCATGCTAAAAGTTTCAATCAACCCATTGGTAAATGGGATGTTTCTAATGTTACTACTATGGACGATATGTTCTGTGGTGCTGTAAGTTTCAATCAACCCATTGGAGACTGGGACACTTCAAATGTTACTTCTATGAATTTTACGTTCTGTGGAGCTGAAAAATTCAATCAACCCATTGGTAAATGGGATGTTTCTAATGTTGCTACTATGGCAAATACGTTCTGTGGTGCTGTAAGTTTCAATCAACCCATTGGAGACTGGGACACTTCAAGTGTAACAAGTATATCTGGTATGTTCATGGGTGCTGAAAGTTTCAATCAACCCATTGGAGAGTGGAATGTTTCAAAAGTGACTAAAATGTATCGTATCTTCTGGTTTGTTGAAAGTTTCAATCCTGAAAATGCTCCTTGGTATGATGATGCAAATTATGGTGACGAGCCAGAATATGATTATGATTATGAGTAAATTTTGAAGACCGTGAGGTTTTTTGTAAAAAATGATGAAAATTTGTTGAGTTTAATCTATTGAAACAGAGGTTTTCTAATAACTTTAAATTTATGTAACATATAAAGTACATTATATAACATAAACGCACCAAAAACATAATTCATTTTCGTAAATCCCCATATAATTACAAGTATATAATATGGAATAATAACTGTAACTATTAAATATAGTATTAAAAGAGATACATCTCTCTTTTTTTTATTACAACTGGAACCACAATGACTAAATCCAATCATAAGGAAAATGACATATAGAAAAGTATTTACAACTAATAACAACATCGTAGTTATTATTTTTTCACCTGTATCACTCATTATATATTATAATATAAAAATAGTAAAAAACATATATTTATTATAATATGATTGCTTTATTTGTGTGTCTTTCTATTTCTATCATCTTTTTTACTTGTGTTTTCCTAAATATCAACAAAAATGTATATGTATGATAATATGTATGTTTTCATGGTCACTTTTTTGATTATTATATGTTTCGTGCCTATGTTTATTTTATGTAATTTGGGTTAGGGATTTAAGAGTGCATATCAGCAGAATGTTGCATATTATGACTTTGAGTGCACCATTCTAAGTTTTCAACACGATTGTCGTGTTTGATACAAGAGGGCGCATCAAACAAAAAAGCCGCATGATAGGCCGATTGGGGCCGGTGGGCCGCCAGGGTACCTACCTACCTCGGTTTCTATCGCCGATTTGCGGCCGCCGTGGCAATAAAATGTTCGGCGAGTGACGTGGTGGCGGCGCGGCGGGGTCAACCGATTTTTTCTGACAAAGTTTACAACATTTTTAACCGAGAATTACAAAAATAACAGTAAAACTTCAGACAACACACCTAAAATTGACGATAAATATGACAAAATTTCTCACCTAAAATTTACACATTTTTGACAAACACAACGCACATTTTGACAACAATTTTACCACATTTTGATAACAAGGTCACGCAGGCGGCACTTTGTGTATCCCTTCAAAAAACGCCGGTGACGCGCGAAGCGCGCAGAAGCCAAGTAAAACTTCAGACAACACACCTAAAATTGAAGATAAATATGACTACAGTTTTTACACAAATAATACACAGTTTCACAAACACAACGCACAATTTGACTAACTTTTTGACAACATTCGCACCACGGTTTGACAACAGTTTTGACACGGGTTGATGACAAGCTCACGCAGACAGGAACTTTGTGTATCCCTTCATTTGTTCGTGTCAATGGATATTTTAAGGGATTTTTGTGTCTCCCTTGAAAACGCGGGTGCCGCGCGAAGCGCGTAGAAGCCCGCACGAATCAGTGTAATGAGATTCTTTCAAATTCAGCAAATTTTTTATGTAACCTATATATAACGATGCGTGAACTAGAACCTGGGTTAATTGTATCTGCTGTCGTATGTCTGATTCTGTTTCTTGATGTTAATCATGGTAGAGTGACTCGTGAATTATTCCAATATAAAGTGTTTAGGAAACTATATCCTTGGTTAATTTTATCTGTTGTCGCATTTTGGTCTTTATTTGTACATAAATATTGGGGAATATTTGTCATTGTGTCTTTTCTAACACTATTAATCATTGAAAAATACGAACCTGAGCCAAGTGAATGTAGATATATATGTTTTAAAAGATCTGATTGGTACTTGATGCTCGAAATAATGGGTGTTGCAGGTATAAATACTTTAGTAACACTATACATAATGATACAATATTATAATTCATCCTAATTTTGTTCGTGCCTATGTTTATTTTATGTAATTTGGGTTAGGGATTTAAGAGTGCATATCAGCAGAATGTTGCATATTATGACTTTGAGTGCACCATTCTAAGTTTTCAACACGATTGTCGTGCTTGATACCATTTTTGTGATTTACAACAACCTTCTTGTCAGGGTCATCATTTGGTATGAAGGTTAAGGCGATTATACGATGGACTCTGTAATTTTTGCTTCCCTCACCAAATTTTTGATATTTATATCCATCGGAAGGACGTATATGACCGTTCAATATAGTTTTGTTGATTATTTCATTGTTTTTGTCATATCTTATATGTCCTGTAAGACCACATTTTGTTGCTACATATCCAATTCGTCCTTTTATATGTTCTCTTTTAATTTCAAACCATTCATAAGTATCAAATAAACTTGTGTCATACTTCCAACGAAAACCACGACTTGTAATACGTGTTATATTATCCCTCAAAACATTTAATAAACTATTCTTAATACTATGTTTGTTTGACTTTTTAGGATTATGGTGCTCAAATAAAAATTCAACCGCATATGTTAGTTTTGAAAAATTTTTAATAGGTGTTTCATATTTATCATCATCTTTATCATACATTATAACCGGTGTTCCATGATTTTGAGTAAAAGGTTGATTTTGATTTTGTGCCTGCTCTCTGTCATTAGCACGACGCAAATTAATCAGTAAATTATTCTCTTTATTTATATCAATATGATCGATTGAATTTCTTGTTTCATCTTCCGGGAGAAACGTGTTTCCAACAATACTATGAAATGAGAGAGACTTTCCTTTTGGATAATTTGTATTAAATAATTTACAATAATAATACCCTCCACAAATAGATTTTGTAAGGTAGTTATTACGAATAATACTATAAATATTTCCATTTGTAGTTGTCATATAATTCAAGAAATTAGGGACAGGTTTATAATATTCTACTGTTAGAACATTGATAGTGTGGCCTTCGGGAATTTCATAAAATTTTTTGTCGTTTTCGTTGAAAATATACAGTTCATTTTTTGTGCTTCTAAAAGTAGATTTACGTCTGTAATAGGGCGGGTGTCGTTAATTACCTGTTGTTCTGGGGTTAATTCATTCATTTTTTCAATTATAATAAGTTTATATATTTTTTAAAAAAACATTTTTAGTTTTTTTTTAAGGAATTTTTTATTCCAACTAATAATTGTGTGTTTTATCAGTCTTTCCTTTTTCTGTTTTTTATTTTTTAGTTCAAAAAACCCTATATGTTGGCGTAAAGTGCGTGCTTTTTTTCATTTTTTTTTCTAACTTAATTTTATAACTACGACAAAATGGGTGGTGGTTTAATGCAGCTTGTCGCGTATGGCGCCCAAGACATCTATCTTACTGGCAATCCCCAGATCACCTTCTTTAAGGTAGTGTACAGGCGCCACACGAATTTCTCGATGGAGTCCATCGAGCAGACCTTCAACGGTTCCGCCGATTTCGGCAAGCGCGTGACATGCACCATCTCCCGTAATGGTGATCTTCTCTCGCGTGTCTACCTCCAGGTCACCGTCCCCCAGGTCACTGTCCCTGACGGTGCCAAGTTCCGCTGGCTCAACTACCTCGGCCACAATCTTATCAAGTACGCCGAGGTTGAGATCGGTGGCCAGCGCATCGACAAGCACTACGGTGACTGGATGCACATCTGGAACGAGCTTACCCAGGCTTCCGGCAAGAAGGTTGGCTACCAGAACATGATCGGTAACGTCCCTGCCCTTACCCAGCTCACCGCCCCTTCGGGCGCTGAGGCTCTCGTCCCCGAGATGGATCTTTACATCCCTCTTGAGTTCTGGTTCTGCCGCAATCCCGGACTTGCCCTTCCTCTTATCGCCCTCCAGTACCACGAGGTCAAGATCAACCTTGAGTTCCGTGCTGCTTCGGATTGCTACTTCGCCACCGGTGCCGTCGCGGTCCCCTCGTTCGAGGCCGCGTCCCTCTACGCGGACTACATCTTCCTCGACACTGATGAGCGCCGCCGCTTCGCGCAGGTCTCGCACGAGTACCTCATCGAGCAGGTTCAGTTCACCGGCGACGAGTCTGTCTCCTCGGTCTCCAACAAGATCAAGCTTAACTTCAACCACCCCTGCAAAGAACTTGTCTGGGTTGTCCAGAAGGATTCACACGTTGACACCTCGGCCACCGCCTCTGTCTTCGGCAAGCAGTGGTTCAATTACACTGATGCTGTTGACATGACCTGGGCTACCGGCACCCCCACATCGCCTTACGGTGATATGTCGGCGACCCTCGCCGATGGTTCGGGTTCGGTCACCACCTCCACTGCCGCGAAATTCTTCCCTAACTCGAACGCCACCCCCACAGGTTCCGAGCTCTACACAGGCATCGAGGGCGTTGACACCGGTTTCAATCCCGTCTTCTCCGCTAAGCTCCAGCTTAACGGTCACGATCGTTTCTCGGAGCGCATGGGCCGTTACTTCAATCTTGTCCAGCCCTACCAGCACCACTCCAACGTTCCTGCCACCGGCATCAACGTCTACTCCTTCGGCCTCAAGCCCGAGGAGCACCAGCCTTCCGGCACATGCAATATGTCCCGTATCGACAACGCGACCCTCCAGCTCACACTCACAGCGGCCACCGTCCCCTCGGGTGTCGACGCCAAGGTCCGTGTCTACGCGACCAATTACAATGTCCTCAGAATCATGAGTGGCATGGGCGGACTCGCGTACAGTAATTAGGGAGGGTTATTCAACTCACCTTAATCTTGTGTATTAAGCAATAAAAAAATCATCAAAACAAAATAAAAAATTAAGTTGATATTGTAAAATATCTTCTTGCCACGCTTCGGTAGCTTAATTTGGTAAAGCTAATCTATTGTAAGGATTATTATTCCGGTTCAAATCCGTGATCGAAGCTTTGTGATCGTCACAACCCTTTATTAGGTTTTGTGATCGTCACAAATCAATGTTCTAAATGTAATAAAAATTCCTAATTATTTTTTTAAAAATGTTTTAAAATTGGACTTAAATAATACATATTAAGAGTGTGTTTAAAATGAGTTATTTACCAGATTTAATGGTGTATTATGAGATCATTCCTTATATTGAGTACTTGTCATTAGATGACGA
>Ga0257110_1000077_pt1 | contig 52279 bp, 66 predicted proteins | sample LP_taG_7_FD_190184 | JGI IMG/M metagenome (GOLD analysis project Ga0257110, IMG submission 190184) | Marine microbial communities from Northeast Subartic Pacific Ocean, Canada - LP_J_2015_P26_10m | ecosystem: Environmental > Aquatic > Marine > Oceanic | place: Canada: Northeast Subartic Pacific...
AATTCTCACGCGTTACTCACCCGTCCGCTACTAAAGCTTGGAAAGCTTCCGTTCAACTTGCATGTGTTAGGCATACCGCCAGCGTTCATCCTGAGCCAGGATCAAACTCTCGAAAAATTTCCTGAATATTTATTTTAAATTATTTTTGTCAACAGACATAAAACTTAAATTCCATGCGCTAATCTTACAGGTAGGGATACAAAAATGTCAACACTTAAAATTTTTACGAGGAAAAAAAATTTTACACTTATAATTAAGTGCATAGAGTACTACAATCAGTACACTAATAATAAATTATTACCCTACTATCTATATGCTTAGTGATTCTCAAATTCTATTTGCACTTGCACTCGCTATTATGCCATCTCTTTTAGCAGTTAGACTTGGAACAGCTTTAAATGATTAATAATTATGTAGATTAGTATCTGATTTATTATCTAGATACTAATCCATATTAATTAATTTGATATTGAAGTCACTAAAAATAAAAAGAATAATCTACATAAATTTAACCGAATTCAAAAAGAAATGAATACTAAAAAAACGACAACACTTCCTATTTTCCCATTTAGCGCAATTATTGGGCAAGAAGAAATGAAACTTGCACTTCAATTAAATGTAATCGATCCTAAGATTGGTGGCGTTATGATTATGGGAGATCGTGGTACAGGAAAATCTACGACAATTCGTGCAATTGCTGACTTATTACCAAAAATTGACATTGTTAAAGATGATCCATTTAATTCTGACCCACAAGATTTAGAATTAATGAGTAGTGACGTTCTTGCTAGATACCGTAATGGTGAAGAAATGGAAACTGAAGCAATTAAAATTCCAATGATTGATTTACCTCTAGGTGCCACAGAAGATAGAGTTTGTGGGACAATCGATATTGAAAAAGCACTAACAGAAGGTGTTAAAGCATTCGAACCAGGTTTATTAGCAAAAGCAAACCGTGGAATTTTATATGTAGATGAAGTAAACTTACTAGACGATCACCTAGTAGATATTTTACTTGACTCAGCTGCATCAGGATGGAACACAGTAGAACGTGAGGGTATTTCTATCCGTCACCCAGCTCGATTTGTATTAGTAGGATCTGGAAACCCAGAAGAAGGAGAATTAAGACCACAACTTTTAGATCGATTTGGAATGCACGCCGAAATCAGAACAGTAAAAGATCCAACATTACGAGTAAGAGTAGTAGAAGAAAGAACATCTTTCGACTTAAATCCACAAGAATGGATCGACAAATATGAAGTAGAGCAAGAAGCAGTAACAACACGTATTACTGATGCTCAAAAACTTCTACCTGGAATGACAATCGATTACGAATTACGAGTTAAAATTTCTGAAATTTGTAGTATTTTAGATGTAGATGGACTACGAGGTGATATTGTAACAAACCGAGCTGCAAAAGCATTTGCTGCCTACAATGCTCGTACTGAAGTAACGGTAGACGATATTAAGACAATCATTACATTATGTCTTCGCCACCGTTTACGTAAAGATCCTCTAGAAACAATTGATTCTGGAGATAAAGTAAACCAAGTATTTAATGAAGTTTTCGAAATTGACGAATAATTAAGTAAATAAAAAAGGCCCGCTATCTAAATTATAGATAGCGGGCCTTATTTATATTCCTGTAAAAGAAAATAATAGAAAAACTAGCTATAAAAGCTAAGCATCTTTAATTTCTGAATCTACAATACCATCATCACCTTCAGGTTCTGAAGCTCCTTGCTCTGGAGCAGCTTCACTTAAGAAAACAGCTAACTTTTCTTCTAACGTTTTTACACTAGTTTTAAGTTGCTCAACATTATCAGCCTCAATATTTGCCTTTACTTCCGCAATGACTTTCTCAATATCTTCTTTTTCAGATTCTGATATTTTATCACCTAATGTTTCTACTTGCTTCGCAGCTTGATAAACTAATGAATCAGCCTCATTTTTAATGTTAATACCATCACGTCTTTCTTTATCAGCAGCTGCAAAGGTTTCTGCTTCCTTAACCATACGTTCAATATCATCATCAGCTAAACGTGAAGAACCCTCAATTGTAATAGATTGTTCTGATCCTGTTGAGTTATCCTTAGCCTTAACCATAAGAATACCATTTACATCAATATCAAAACTAACCTCAATTTTAGGAACACTTCTAGGAGCTAAAGGAATACCATCAAGACGGAATTCACCCAAACTCTTATTATCACTAGCAAGTTCTCGTTCACCTTGAAGAACATGGATTTCTACATTAGTCTGATTATCAACTGCTGTTGAGAAGAATTCAGATTTTTTAGTAGGAACAGTTGTATTTCGAGAAATAATCTTAGTCATAACACCACCAAGTGTCTCAACACCTAATGATAACGGTGTAACATCTAAAAGAAGAATATCTTTAACTTCACCAGATAATACACCACCTTGAACCGCGGCACCAATAGCTACAACTTCATCAGGATTAACAGTTTGATTTGGAACTTTACCTGTTAGTGATTTTACAAGTTCTTGAACGCCTGGAATACGAGTTGAACCACCAACAAGAACAACCTCATCAAGTTGACCTTTATCTAATTTGGCATCTTTTAACGCTTGTTCAACTGGAGTACGACAAGCTGTAATTGTGTCATCACATAATCTTTCAAAATCTGAGCGAGTTAACTTTTCCTCAATATGCTTAGGACCTGTATCCGTTGCCGTAATAAAAGGTAAACTAATCGTCGTTTCTGTTACTGTTGATAATTCAATTTTTGCTTTTTCGGCAGCTTCCGTTAAACGTTGTAAAGCTTGACTGTCTTTATTTAAAGACATGCCCTCATTCTTAGCAAATTGCTCTAATAAAAAATTTACAATCTTTCTATCAAAATTATCGCCACCTAATCTTGTGTCACCTGAAGTAGATAAAACTTCAAAAATACCATCTCCAACCTCTAATACTGAAACGTCAAACGTTCCACCACCAAGATCAAAAACTAAAATACGCTCATTATCTTTCTTATCTAGCCCATAGGCTAAAGAAGCTGCTGTCGGTTCATTAATAATTCTTAAAACTTCTAAACCAGCAATCTTACCAGCATCTTTTGTAGCTTGACGTTGTGTATCATTAAAATAAGCTGGAACTGTAACGACAGCTTGCTGCACAGACTGCCCAATATACTTCGAGGCATCTTCTGATAATTTTCTTAAAACTTGAGATGAAATCTCTTCTGGACTAAAAACTTTATCTAAATTTGTACATTTAATTTTAAAAGTATCACCATCTTCCACAAGCGGATAAGCAACTTCTTTTTGTTCTTCAGTTAACTCATTCGGGTTTGTTCCAATAAAACGTTTTACAGAATAGAAGGTATTTTCCGAATTAATAACTGCTTGACGTTTAGCAATTTGACCTACAAGTAAATCACCTTTTTTCGTATAAGCAATAACAGACGGTGTTGTTCTTAAACCTTCAGCATTAGTAATAACAACAGGCTGACTTCCTTCAATAACTGCAACAACAGAATTAGTAGTTCCTAAATCTACACCAACAACTTTTTGCATATAACTTATATCTATCCAATTTTTAATTTATCTTTAATTAATACTAAGGAGTATTATTTTTGGTATTACCAAGCATCTTAGTTATACCAAATGGATAGGTAAAAAGTTACCCTTAAACAATAAAATACATCTGACTGGGTTTGAACCAGCGTAGAACGGATTATGAGTCCGGTGCCTAACCACTCGGCCACAGATGCGAAATGGAACTGGTGGGATTCGAACCCACGTCCAACTAAACAAAATTTATAAATCATTCACAAGCTTAGCTAATACATTAGCAAACTGAACAAAAAAATCTTAACTTAAAAAGAGCAACTATATTTTTTTTTAAAATGATAAATAACATTTTAAAATATCAAAACATTAAGCGAATGCTAGAGTTTTTTGATTACTAAATAAATTTTTAATAGCAATTATTGTTTTTAATAGTTCGATTATACGGATCGAAAATCCGACTTGCATCATAATTTTCTCTAATTGTCGATACCAATTCAGCCCCAAAAAATCAATTGTAAAAAGAAAACACGATTCCTCAAGAAATAACTAAATATTCTTTAGTGAATAATGGTTTCACTATTTATTTAATTCATCGTATATTATAATGGTATCATAAACAATAGTCAAAATGAATAAAGTATTAACTTTATATAATAGATAAATAAAAATCTACTATGAAAAATAAGTCAAATTCTCTTCAACTTCTCTTAATAACAATAAAAGCTCTAGATCTAGATACCGAACAGGCTATCATAGATAAATTAGTTCAATTTCCAGAACTAAAACTTTTATATACTCTCATCTTTTTTAATTATAAAAAAAGCCGTAAAAAAACCTTATTAAATCTTCAGACAAAACAATTACTTCTAATTTTAAAAAAAAATTGTGATAACGAAATAATAAGAAATCGTTTACAGGGATACAAACGTATTCTTAACTCGAGCAAAGTATTAAAAAACCCAACGTCTAACTCAGTAGATTATTATTCACTAGTACAATATGTAAAAAGATTTACATATTACTATTCGAAACTCAACGAGAGTCCTTATGAAATAGATCCAAAGCTTATAGCTTTAAAGGGCTTAATAATCTTAGAACGAATTATAGAATTATAAAAAGGGGACCGAATATCAATTAAACATGTTAAGTAACATTTTCGACAACAATACATTCAGTAGTTAAAATCATACCGGCAATAGAAGTAGCATTCTGTAAAGCGGAACGACTTACTTTAGCAGGATCTACAATACCAAAATCAAACATATCACCAAATGTATCATCTGCAGCATTATACCCAAAAGTAAAATCACCTTCTTCGATTTTTTCAATAATAATAAAATTATTTTTACCTGCATTTTCTGCGATACGACGAAGAGGTGCCGTAATTGCCTTCTCAAGAATGAGAGCACCAATTAATTCATCTTCTCGTAAATTCACTTTAGCCCATTCTCTTAAACTCTCCGCTAAATGAACGAACATTGTACCACCACCAGGAACAATACCTTCCTCAACAGCAGCACGTGTAGCATTAATAGCATCCTCTAAACGAAGTTTTTTATCTTTCATCTCTGTTTCCGTAACAGCACCTACTTTAATAACAGCAACACCACCGGATAACTTTGCAATACGATCTTGAAGTTGTTCTTTTTGGTAAGAATCGTCAGAAACTTTAACTTGTTTACGTAGGCTTTCGCAATGTTCTTTAACAACAGCTTCTGTACCTTCATTAATAATAGTCGTATCATCTTTTGTAACAATAACACGACGTGCTTGACCTAATTGTGTTAAATCAACATTCTCTAAACTTAGACCTGTATCATCAGTAATTAATTTACCATCTGCTAAGATCGCAATATCATCAAGAATAGGCTTACGTAACGAACCAAAAGCGGGAGCACGAACAGCAACAACATTAATAATGTTACGTAATTTGTTTAAAATTAAAGTTGTTAAAGCTTCTTTCTCTACATCAGCAGCGATAATTAGTAGAGGTCTCTTTGTTCTAGCAACTTGTTCTAAAATAGGAATTAAATCCTGCTTAACAAGAGTAATCTTTTTGTCAGTAATCAAGATATAAGGATTCTCTAATACCGCTTCCATACGCTCCGGATTAGTAATGAAATAAGGTGATATAAAACCTTTATCAAAACGCATACCTTCAGAAATTTCTAAATCAATAGTTGTAGATTTACCTTCTTCAAGTGATATAACCCCATCTTTACCAACCTTATCAAGAGCATCCGCAATCATATCACCAATTTCAGGATCATTACCTGCCGAAATGGAAGCTACTTGAGAAATAGACTTTAAATCTTCAACAGGTCGAGCATACTCATTAATCTGTGCAATTAAAAATTTTAAAGCCTTTTCCATTCCAATCTTTAAAGAAACAGGATTAGCACCAGCTGTTAAGTTTTTCATTCCCTCACGAACCATAGCATAAGCTAAAACGGTAGCAGTTGTAGTACCATCTCCAGCAACATCATTTGTTTTTGATGCTGCTTGACGAATTAAAGAAACCCCAGTATTTTCGATGTTATCAAGTAACTCAATTTCTCTAGCAATAGTTACACCGTCATTAATAATTTGAGGTTGACCCATCTTTTTTTCAAGTACAACGTTACGTCCTTTTGGACCTAAAGTAACGGATACAGCCTCAACCATAATACTCATACCATGCATTAACGCTCGTCGTGCATCATCTTTGTATAAAATCTTTTTACCTGTCATAATGATTAAAAATTAAATAATTAAAAAAGTAACAAAACATTAGTAATAGATTATTAAAAAAGACTAATTAAAGCAAGGAAATACGTAAATTTTTTTGTAATATAAGTTTTTTTCATTATTTACTTGCGAAAAAAAACTAATTTTGTTATATTTATGTCGTTGAAGCCTGGATAGCTCAGTTGGTAGAGCAGTGGACTGAAGATCCTCGTGTCACCAGTTCGAATCTGGTTCCGGGCATTTAAAATAAAAATGAACTATCTTTAAAATATTAAATTTTTGTATAAGAATATGTACTATAATCACATTGTATAATGTCTATGTAATAATCATTTAGTAAATTGAAAATTTTATAGGAAATAATATAGTGAAACGTTTAATCATATCATTTTGTCTCATTTTCATGATGATTTTTAATACACCTACAGCATCTTTTGCAGCTGGTGTTTTAGTTGATTGTGATAAATCTCCTGCGTTCACAAAACGTCTTAATACGAGTGTAAAAAAACTAGAAGGTCGTCTAGCTAAATACAAGGAAGGAACACCCCCTTATTTAGCATTACAAGAACAAATTAGTCAAACTAAAACACGTTTTGCACGTTATGGTGAATCAGGATTACTTTGTGGTGTAGATGGTTTACCACATCTTATTGTTGATGGTGATATCAAACATGCTCCAGAATTTGTTATACCTGGTGTAGTGTTCCTTTATACGACTGGTTGGATCGGTTGGGCCGGTCGAAAATACTTACAAACTGTTGCTAAGACTAAAAATCCAGCAGAAAAAGAAATTATTATTGACGTGCCATTAGCTCTTAAAATAATGTTTTCTGGTTATGCTTGGCCAGCTTCTTCTTGGTCAGAATTTGTTGCGGGTGATTTTGTTGCAGAGCAAGAAGATATCACCGTTTCTCCTCGATAAACCTAGTTTTATAGTTTATTAGGGTCGTTAAAAATTTTTTATTAAAAATTTTTTTTTATTACAAATCAAATTTTATTTCTATTATCTTGGATCATAAATAATGAATATTAAAAAAATTCTTGTTTTTTTATTGTCTTTCTCGTTTAGTTTTAACGCATTAGCTATTGAATTAGATGAAGCTACGCGTACAGTTGCACTAGATTCTTCAAATGCTGTTATTTTAACACCAGAGCAAGTAAAACGTGGTAAGCGTCTATTTAATGCTTCATGTGGTTCTTGTCATACAGGTGGTATTACAAAGACTAACCCTAACGTGGGTTTAGATACTGATGCTCTTGCGTTAGCAACTCCAAACCGTGGCAGTATTGCTGGTTTAGTTGACTATATGAAAAACCCAACAACTTATGATGGTTTAGAGTCTATCGCTGAAGTACACCCTAGTATTGCTAGTGCTGATATTTTCCCGAAAATGCGTTCTTTATCGGAAGAAGATTTATTCGCAATTGCTGGTCATATTCTAGTTTCACCACAAATTCTTTCAGAGAAGTGGGGTGGTGGTAAAATTTACTACTAATTTTTATATTTAAGGATAATTTTAGCCATGAATGATTTAAAAACTTATCTCTCGACAGCACCGGTTTTATTAACGGCTTGGATGTCTCTTACTGCTGGTATGTTAATTGAAATGAATCGCTTTTATCCCGATGCTTTATTCTTAGGAAGCTATTAAGCGGATCATGTTACGGTTCGAAATAATAAAAATGTTAAAAAGGTTAAGGATTGTTTTTTTCTAAAAAATAAGTATATTAACTTATAGGGCTCAAGTTTACTTTGTAAAAATAAAGATAATGTGTCAGAATTTATCAATAGCAGCACATCTTTATTCTTAGCAAAGATAAACTTGGGTCTTTTTTTGCCTCGTATTTTAGTTAAAGCGTTGCTTTAAGCGAGTTGCTTTACCTGAAAGATTACGTAAGTAATATAGTTTGGCACGGCGTACTTTTGATGAACGCTTAATCTCAATTGAACGTATTTTTGGTGAATGAACTAAGAAACATCGTTCAATACCTATTCCCTGCATAATTCGTCTTACGGTAACCGTAGTGTTAATTCCAGTACCTTTTTTAGAGATTACTACCCCTTCATATGCTTGAACTCGGGTTTTCTCACCTTCCTTAATTTCAACACCTAATTTTAAAGTATCTCCAATACGTATATTTGGGAGATCTACTTTTAAATATGAAGCTTCCAAGCTATTTAAAAGCTCCGTATTTTTAATTTTTGTGGATTGTTTTGATGTCATTTGATAGCCTTTCTGTATTATAATCTGTATTAATAAAGATTACATGATGTAACTTTATAAAGGAACCCTTAAATTTATTACATTTTTCCTCGCTCCTCCTTTTTTCCTTTCATATTTTTGCTTATTTTTAAATCCCTTTCATTTGAAAGACTTTTTTAAATATTAATCAAAAAAAGTATATTCGTAGCGGAAATAGAAGATAATTCCTTAGTTTCTCTTTGATTACATGTTTGAACGTTTTACTGAGAAAGCAATTAAAGTTGTTATGCTTTCACAAGAAGAATCAAGACGTTTAGGCCACAATTTTGTTGGTACTGAACAAATTTTACTTGGTTTAATTGGGGAAGGAACTGGTGTTGCTTATAAAGTTTTACGAGCAGAAAATCTTAACTTAAAAGATGCCCGTATGGAAGTCGAGCGAATTATCGGACGTGGTTCTGGTTTTGTCGCTGTTGAAATTCCTTTTACTCCAAGAGCTAAACGTGTTCTTGAAAATAGTATTGAAGAATCTCGTGATTTAGGTCACGGTTATATCGGTACAGAGCATATCTTATTGGCATTATTAGATGAGGATGACGGTGTTGCTTGGCGCTTATTTGAAGATTTAAAAATTGACATTGAAAAGTTAAGAGCAGATGTTCTTGTAGCAATTGGTGCTGATGCAGCAGAAATGAATGCAGTTGCACTTGTTATGGGTAGCGATGATGATGATCGTGAATACTCACTAGAAGAATATACTACTAATCTAACTGACCAAGCTAAAGAAGGTCGTTTAGACCCGGTTGTTGGGCGTGTGAAAGAAATTGAGCGTGTTGTTCAAATTTTAGTACGTCGTAAAAAGAATAATCCAGTTCTTATTGGTGAGCCTGGTGTTGGTAAAACAGCTGTAGCTGAAGGTTTAGCACAACGTATTATTCAACGTGATGTACCTGATATCTTAGAAGACAAAGAGATTGTTTCATTAGATATTGGTTTATTACTTGCTGGTACGAAGTATCGTGGTGAATTTGAAGATCGAATTAAACGAGTTATGGAAGAAGTTCAATCTTCTACTCGTATTATTCTAGTTATTGATGAAGTACATAACTTAATCGGTGCTGGAGCGGCTGAAGGAGCTGTTGATGCAGCTAATATTTTAAAACCTGCTTTAGCACGTGGTGAATTACAATGTATTGGAGCTACAACGATTGAGGAGTACCGTAAACATATCGAAAAGGATCAAGCTCTAGAACGTCGTTTCCAGCCTGTAAATGTTCCTGAACCGACTATTGATGAAACGGTACAAATTTTACGTGGACTTCGTAATCGTTATGAAAAGCACCATATGTTACGAATTAGTGACGGAGCTTTAGTTGCGGCTGCTACGTTAGGTGCACAATTTATTGCTGATCGTTTTTTACCAGATAAAGCAATTGATTTAATTGATGAGGCAAGTGCACGTGTTCGTTTAGCAAGTTGTGGTTTACCACAAGCTGCGAAGAATTTAGATAAAGAATTACGAGAAATTTTAAAAACAAAAGATATCGCAATTCGTGATCAAAATTTTGAAGAAGCAGGTAACTGCCATTCATTAGAGATGGAAATTCGTACTCAAATTAACACAATTTTATCTTCTCAAGATACGTCAAATTATAAAAAAGAAAATTATAACCCGACTGTTGAGGAAGACAATGTTGCTGAGATTGTAGCTGCTTGGACAGGAATTCCTGTAAGTAAGGTTTCTAAGAGTGAAACAGAAAAATTACTTAAGATGGAAGAATTATTACACGAGCGTGTAATTGGTCAAGATGTTGCAGTAACTGCTATTTCGAGAGCTATTCGACGTGCACGTGTAGGTCTAAAAAACCCTAATCGTCCAATTGCAAGTTTTATCTTCTCGGGTCCTACTGGTGTGGGTAAAACCGAATTAACTAAGGCATTAGCCTCATACTTCTTTGGTTCAGAAGAAGCGATGGTTCGACTTGATATGTCAGAATACATGGAACGTCATAATATTGCTAAATTAATTGGTTCACCTCCAGGTTATGTTGGATTCTCTGAAGGTGGTCTTTTAACAGAACAAGTTCGTCGTAAACCTTATACAGTTGTACTATTTGATGAGGTTGAAAAAGCGCATCCAGATGTATTTAACCTATTACTTCAAATTCTTGAAGATGGTCGTCTAACTGATGCTCAAGGTCGTCTTATTGACTTCAAAAATACTCTTATTATTTTAACTTCGAATATTGGTTCAAAGGTAATCGAAAAAGGTGCCGCTGGTGGTCTTGGTTTTGATACCGTGGATGATGAAGGTGACGCTGATTACAACCGTATGTCTGCACTTGTTCAAGAAGAACTTAAGCAGTATTTCCGACCAGAGTTTTTAAACCGTTTAGATGAAATTATCGTATTTAACCAATTAACGAAAAAAGACGTTCGTAAAATTGCTGATATTATGATAAAACAGCTATGTAAGCGTGTTGCTGAACAAGGTTATAATCTTGAAGTTACGGATTCTGTTAAAGAAAAATTAACGGATGAAGGATTTAACCCAATTTATGGTGCTCGTCCATTACGTCGTGCTATTATGAATTTATTAGAAGATAATTTAGCTGGTGAATTCCTAGAAAAAGAGTTTGAACCCGGTACTAATATCGTTGTTAACTTAGATGAAAATAAAAAAGTTTCAATCGCTGTTACTGGTATAACACTGGATGAAGAAGAGGAAGAAGAATCGGTTGCTAAACCGCGTCGTCGTACTGCTTTATCTTCGTTAAAAGCTAGACAATCTTAATTTCTATTAATATATAAGTCGACGATGTATTGAGAATATGAGTTTATTTAATAAATGTTAAAAGTAATTTTCTTTATTCTTGAACATTTGTATTATAATAAAAATAGAATTAAAGTAAAAATATACTATTATGACATCAACTTTATCATCATTTGTCTTTAGTCTTGTTGCTGGTGCTGTTGTTTTAATTGGAATCGCAGTAGCTGTTATTTGGGTAAGTTCAAACGATCCTACAACTCGTTAATTTATGATTAATGTTGGGTTTGGACCAAATATTTTTCTGGGTGTTTTTATAATTTTTTGTGTTTTAGGTTTGTATTTTTTACGAACTGTTAAATATGAGTTATCACGTGATGTTGATATTTTTTTTACAACCTTAGGTCTAATATATAGTTCAATTCTCATTATTCATGGATGGAGACTTGACCCCATTTTATTATTTGGACAAATTCTAATAATAATAACGCTATTATCAATTGGTTGGGAAAATATTCGACTTCGTGGTTTAGTTGCAAAAGCTAATAATGTTTTAAAAGACGATTAGTTGCAACTTAAATAATTACTAAAAATCATTAAGTTAGGATTATGAAACAAAAAAGAAAGTCGAAACAAAAATTTAATAATTTTTGTTTCGACTTTCTTTTTTACGTTATGTTTAACATATACGTATATAAGCAGGTTATCGATTCTTTAATATTGGGCGGTACTGGATTCGAACCAGTGACCATCTGCTTGTAAGGCAGACGCTCTACCACTGAGCTAACCACCCTTAGGTATAACATTATGATAGTTTGTTCCTATCATTTTGTAAACCCTTAGTAAGATTAAATTTAAGCTTACAGATTGCCTTTTTTTAAAGCTAATAATAAGATTACGATTGGTCCTGATAAAAGAATAATAGACGTAGAAAGTAGCTGTCCAATAACTTGTAAGTTCATAATATTATTTTTAAATTTTACATTTAATTGTATATATCTATCATAAATATATATCATATTAACTTTAAAGTAAATTAATTTTTAATATTTTAATGGGTTTCGAAAAAATATAAATATGATATTCTATTTGTATGTATACGTTATGGGTTGCTAACTCAATGGTAGAGTACTCGGCTTTTAACCGATAAGTTCTGGGTTCGAGTCCCAGGCAACCCAATCTAATAGGAATTATAATAAATTTAATAATTAAAATTATAATTAGATTATGTAAGGAAATCTGATTTGTGAGTGGATTAAAAAAATGAGAATAAAAGAAGATTTAGAGCGGCTTATAGATATTTTACCTAAATCTATTCAAAAAACACTTCATACGCATCCCGAGAAGGATACGTTAGTAGAAATAGTTATGGATTTGGGACGTAGGCCGGAAGCTAGATTTCCTAGTCATCCTGAATATTTGTCAACAAAACCAATTACTTGGCAAGATTTAGATTATTCGGTTAAACGTTTGAGTAAATTTACTGATGATAATCGTGCAGGTATTGAAAGAACTCTACATCGTATTAGCTGTATTCGTAATAGACAAGGGTTAATTATTGGTTTAACTTGTCGTGTTGGTCGAGCTATGTATGGCACGATTAATATAATTCGCGATTTACTTGAATCGAAACAATCGATTTTAATTTTAGGTCGCCCAGGTGTAGGTAAGACAACTATGGTTCGTGAAATTGCTCGTGTTTTAGCAAATGAAATGGAGAAACGCGTTGTTATTATAGATACTTCAAATGAAATTGCTGGCGATAGTGATGTTCCGCATATCGGAATTGGTCGTGCACGTCGAATGCAAGTTTCAAGAACTGATTTACAACATAAGATTATGATTGAGGCGGTTGAAAATCATATGCCTGAAGTTATTATTATTGATGAAATTGGTACAGAATTAGAAGCAATAGCAGCTCAAACAATAGCTGAACGTGGAGTTCAATTAATTGGTACGGCTCATGGTAATTATTTAGGTAGTTTGATAAAAAACCCGACACTTTCTGATTTAGTTGGTGGTATTCAGTATGTTACTTTAAGTGATGAGGAAGCTCGTAGACGTGGAACTCAAAAGAGTATTCTAGAGCGTAAGGGAATTCCTGCTTTTCAATTAGCTATTGAATTGAATGCTCGTGATTCTTGGACAATACATGATAAAGTAGATAATTCTATTGATATTTTATTGCAAGGTTTAGAACCGAAGGTTCAAATTCGAAAATCAAGTGATTCGAAAAAAATGCAAGTTTCCTTAAATAAACCTGATACAAATCTTTTATCTAAGACAAAACAAACAAAATCTAATAAAAATTGGAGAAAAAATAATAAATCTAATCCAAATTTAGAAAATAAGAATACGTTGGCAATAGCTTCAAAAGAAAAGAAACTTCTAGCTTCTGATAATTTGGTTGTTCAGAATCAAAAATTAGAAATTGCGAGTGATACTTTATGTATTTATACTTATTCTATTTCTAATACATTGATTAAAAAATGTAGTAAATCACTTAAATTAAAAGTTTCGTTTACAAAAAATTTAGCGGATGCTCAAATAATTATTGGGTTAAGTTATCATGTTAAAAACAATATAAATATTCTTCAATATGCCAAAAGAAATGGTACTCCTATTTTTATGATTCAGGATAATAGTACCTCTCAAATAACGCAAATTTTATCTGAGGTTGGTAAATTAAAAATTCTTGATTAAATTTTTAATAATATTTATGGTTATTTTTATTAATCTTGTGTAGAATTATATCAAGTACAATCATTTTTTAATAAAAGGGTATTTAATTTTCTATGAGTGATGATGAGATTCTAGAGCGTATTAAAAAAGTTATTACAAATCAATTAGGTATTGAACCGGATGAGATTAAGCTTGAGTCTACGTTCTTTGAAGATTTAGACGCCGATTCGTTAGATATTGTTGAGTTAATTTTAACTTTTGAAGAAGCTTTTAAGATCGATATTTCTGATGAAGCTGCTGCTGAAATGACAAGTGTTCAAGATGTTTTTAATTTCGTAAAGAAAATAATTGAAGAAAAAGGTTAAATTCTATAATAGTAAATTTTTGAGAGATTATCTTTCAAATATTTTTATAGTTTTTAGAAATGAGTAGACAAATTTTTTATTATTTGTTATACTTAGTTAAGTAATCGGGATATAGCGCAGTTTGGTAGCGCGCCTGCTTTGGGAGCAGGATGTCACAGGTTCAAATCCTGTTATCCCGATTAATATTCTCTTACTTATTGACAAAAATGAAATAATTTGGTTTTCTAAGTTAGTAGTAAGTTTGCTAGATTTATTTTTGCCCCCATCGTCTAGAGGCCTAGGACACCTCCCTTTCACGGAGGCGACAGGGATTCGAATTCCCTTGGGGGTACTTTATTATTATAAAAATGACAAATAATAACATTAAATTTAATGTTATTATTTGTCATTTTTCGTTCATAATATAGTTGAAAACTTGTATTGTAATATAACACATTATATTTAGATATATGAGAGTTTCTCATTTTTTATCTCTAAAAGGAGAGGTATATGACTATTAGCTCACAAGAGCGTGATGCTAAAAAAGTTAAAGTACTCGTAGATTACGACGTTGTCGATACTACATTTGAAAAATGGGCCAAGCCGGGTCATTTCTCTAGAACTTTAGCTAAGGGTCCAAAAACAACTACATGGATTTGGAACTTACATGCGGATGCTCATGATTTTGATAGCCACACGAATTCTTTAGAAGACGTATCTAGAAAAATTTTTAGTGCTCATTTCGGACAATTATCATTAATCTTTTTATGGATTAGTGGAATGCATTTCCACGGAGCATATTTTTCGAACTATTCAGCTTGGTTAGCTAACCCTACAGGTATTAAACCTAGTCAACAGGTAGTTTGGCCAATTGTTGGTCAAGAAATCTTAAATGGTGACGTTGGGGGTAATTTCCAAGGTGTTCAAGTAACTTCTGGTTTCTTCCAAATTTGGCGTGCTGAAGGTATTACAAGTGAAGTAGAACTTTACTGGACTGCTTTAGGCGGTTTAATAATGTCAGGTGTTATGATGTTTGCTGGTTGGTTCCACTACCACAAAGCAGCACCTAAGTTAGAATGGTTCCAAAATGCTGAATCAATGATGAATCACCATTTAGCCGGTCTTCTTGGACTTGGTTGTCTATCTTGGTCGGGTCATCAAATTCACATTGCAGCACCTATTAATAAGTTATTAGATGCAGGTATTGCACCACAGGAAATTCCATTACCTCACGAATTTTTAATTAATCGTGAATTAATGGCTCAACTGTATCCTAGTTTTGCTAAAGGTTTAGCACCATTCTTTGGTGGTAACTGGGGTGAATATTCTGATTTCTTAACATTTAAAGGTGGTTTAAACCCCGTAACAGGTGGTTTATGGATTACTGATATTGCTCACCATCATTTAGCTCTTGCTGTTCTATTTATCTTTGCTGGACACATGTACCGTACTAACTGGGGTATTGGTCACAGTATGAAAGAGATTTTAGAAGCACACAAGGGTCCATTTACTGGTGAAGGTCATAAAGGTCTTTATGAGATTTTAACAACTTCATGGCATGCTCAATTAGCTATTAACTTAGCTATGATGGGTTCTTTAAGTATTATTGTGGCTCACCACATGTATGCAATGCCTCCGTACCCGTATATTGCTACAGATTACCCTACTCAACTTTCATTATTCACACACCATATGTGGATTGGTGGTTTCTGTGTAGTTGGTGGTGCAGCGCACGGTGCGATTTTCATGGTTCGTGATTACAACCCTTCTACTAGTTACAACAACCTATTAGATCGAGTTATCCGTCACCGTGATGCTATTATTTCTCATTTAAACTGGGTTTGTATTTTCTTAGGTTGTCACAGTTTTGGTTTATATATCCACAACGATACAATGCGTGCATTAGGTCGTCCACAGGATACATTTTCTGATAAAGCTATTCAATTACAACCTGTATTTGCTCAGTGGATTCAAAATACGAATCTTTCTGCACCGGGAACTACAGCTCCAAATGCTTTAGCTACTGCTAGTTATGCATTCGGTGGCGATGTTGTATCTGTAGGTGGAAAGGTTGCTATGATGCCTATTAAACTTGGAACAGCTGATTTTATGGTTCACCATATTCATGCTTTTACAATTCACGTAACTGTTCTAATTTTATTAAAAGGTGTTTTATACGCTCGTAGCTCAAAGCTTATTCCAGATAAGGCGAACTTAGGATTCCGTTTCCCTTGTGACGGTCCAGGTCGTGGTGGTACATGTCAATCATCTTCTTGGGATCACGTATTCCTAGGATTATTCTGGATGTACAACTGTATTTCTGTAGTTATCTTCCACTTCAGTTGGAAAATGCAATCAGATGTTTGGGGTACTGTTAGTCCAACTGGTGAAGTTTCACACATTACAGGTGGTAACTTTGCAGCTAGTGCGGTTTCTATTAACGGTTGGTTACGAGATTTCTTATGGTCTGAAGCATCACAGGTTATCCAATCATATGGATCTGCGGTATCAGCATATGGTTTAATTTTCTTAGGCGCTCACTTTATTTGGGCGTTCAGTTTAATGTTCCTATTTAGTGGACGTGGTTACTGGCAAGAATTAATTGAATCTATTGTTTGGGCACATAATAAGATTAAGCTTGGACCTGCTATTCAACCTCGTGCTTTAAGTATTACACAAGGACGTGCTGTTGGTCTTGCTCACTACCTTTTAGGTGGTATTGGTACGACATGGTCGTTCTTCTTAGCACGTATTGTTTCTGTAGGTTAATTAAAAAATAGGATTAAAAATATTATGGCAACTAAATTTCCAAAATTTAGTCAAGCCCTAGCGCAAGATCCTGCCACTCGACGAATTTGGTATGGTATTGCGACTGCTCATGACTTAGAAAGTCATGATGGAATGACGGAGGAAAGTTTATACCAAAAAATCTTTGCTTCTCATTTTGGGCACTTGGCTATTATTATGTTATGGACTTCGGGTAATCTTTTCCACGTAGCATGGCAAGGTAACTTCGAGCAATGGATTTTAAACCCGTTAAAGGTTAAGCCAATTGCACACGCAATTTGGGATCCACATTTCGGTGCACCAGCTCTTAAAGCTTTCACACGAGGTGGTGTTAATTATCCAGTAAATATTGCGTACTCTGGTGTATACCACTGGTGGTACACAATTGGAATGAGAACTAACAATGACCTTTACTTTGGTTCTATTGGCCTTCTTATTCTTGCAAGTGTTTTATTATTTGCAGGATGGCTTCATTTACAACCGAAGTTTAAGCCAAGTTTATCTTGGTTTAAGAATAATGAATCCCGTTTAAACCACCACTTATCAGGTTTATTTGGTGTAAGTTCTTTAGCTTGGACTGGTCATCTAGTTCACGTAGCTATTCCAGAATCACGTGGTATTCATGTTGGTTGGGATAACTTCTTAGTTACTCCTCCACACCCAGAAGGTTTAAAGCCTTTCTTTAGTGGTAATTGGTTAGCTTATGCAGCTAATCCAGACACTCCACAGCACGTTTTTGGTACGAGTGAAGGTGCTGGTACAGCTATTCTTACTTTTGTTGGTGGTTTTAATCCAACAACACAAGCATTATGGCTTACTGATATTGCACATCACCAATTAGCAATTGCGACTGTGTTTATTGTTGCAGGTCACATGTACCGTACTAACTTTGGTATTGGTCATGACTTAAAAGAAATTCTTGATGCTCACCGTCCTCCTGGTGGAAGATTAGGTGCAGGTCATCGTGGTCTATTTGACACGATTACGAATTCTTTACATATGCAACTTGGTCTAGCATTAGCTTGTTTAGGTGTAGCTACATCACTAGTAGCACAACACATGTATTCTTTACCTTCATATGTTTATATTGCTAAAGATTACACAACACAAGCTGCTTTATATGTACACCACCAGTATATTGCTGGTTTCCTTATGGTTGGAGCGTTCGCTCACGGTGCAATTTTCTTTGTACGTGATTACGATCCTGAAACTAACAAGGATAACGTATTAGCAAGAATGTTAGAACATAAAGAAGCAATTATTTCACACTTAAGTTGGGCTTGTTTATTCCTAGGATTCCATACTCTAGGTTTATATGTGCACAATGATACAGTTGTTGCTTTTGGTCAACCAGAAAAGCAGATTTTAATTGAGCCTGTTTTTGCTCAATTTATTCAAGCTGCGTCTGGTAAAGCTTTATATGGTTTTAATGTTTTACTTTCATCTGCTGATAGTCCTGCTACATTAGCTGGTACAAAAGTTTGGTTACCAGGTTGGGCAGAAGCTATTAACAATAATGGTAATTCATTATTCTTAACTATTGGTCCTGGTGACTTCTTAGTTCACCATGCGATTGCACTAGGTCTACACACTACTACATTAATTTTAGTTAAGGGTGCTCTAGACGCACGTGGTTCTAAATTAATGCCAGATAAAAAAGACTTTGGTTACAGTTTCCCTTGTGACGGTCCAGGTCGTGGTGGTACATGTGATATCTCAGCTTGGGATGCATTCTACTTATCAATGTTCTGGATGTTAAACACAATTAGTTGGGTAGATTTCTACTGGCACTGGAAGCACATGACTTTATGGGGTGGTAATGTGGCTCAATTTAATGAGTCTTCTAACTACATCATGGGTTGGTTACGTGATTACCTATGGCTAAATTCTTCACCATTAATTAATGGTTACAATCCATTTGGTATGAATAGTCAAGCTGTTTGGGCTTGGATGTTCCTATTTGGACACTTAATTTGGGCTACAGGTTTCATGTTCCTTATTTCATGGCGTGGTTACTGGCAAGAGCTTATTGAAACTCTTGTTTGGGCTCATGAGCGTACACCACTTGCTAACTTAATTCGTTGGCGTGATAAGCCAGTAGCTTTATCAATTGTACAAGCTCGTCTTGTTGGTTTAGCTCACTTTACGTTAGGTTTCTTCTTGACGTATGCGGCATTCTTAATCGCTTCAACTTCAGGTAAGTTTGGTTAATTTAAAATTAACCTTTGACGCTTATTGATCAATTTAAAAACCTCTTCATCGGAAATTTTCGATGAAGAGGTTTTTTTAATTTATGTCACTTTATGGGGTTAATTATTTATACTATGATGTAATATTTTTTCTTTTTTTTATATTAGTTGTTAATTTAAGTTAAATCTGTTTACTTTAATGTAATTTAAATTTAAACTCGATTTTAAACATTAAGATTTATTATAAATGAATATATTTTGGGAAAATGTTTTAAGGTATCCTAGATTTTTAATTACGAGTGTTAGTGGTTTAATTATCATCCTTCTATCACCTCTATTAAAATTAGCGAAAAAGAATTTATTCAGTCAAATATTTGTATTGATTGTAGTCATTGCTAGTTTAGTTATCTTAAGCTTGGTTTTAAATGCGATGCTCAATATTTAGTTTATAAATTATGATAAGAAAAAATTAAAAACGAAAGATGTCAAATTTAACAAAAACGGGTGCGTTTGCTTTATTAGATAGTTTAGTTCGTAATGGAACTCAGCATATTTTTGGTTATCCTGGTGGTGCAATTTTACCTCTTTATGATGAACTTTATCTTTGGGAAGAACAAAATTTAATTCAACATATTTTATCTCGTCATGAACAGGGCGCAATTCATGCTGCTGATGCTTATGCCCGAACAACAAATAAAGTAGGTGTTTGTTGGGCAACTTCTGGTCCTGGTGCTACAAATTTAGTTACTGGAATTGCTAATGCTCAAATGGATTCTATTCCTTTAGTTATTGTAACTGGACAAGTTGGTCGGGCTTTTATTGGTACAGATGCTTTTCAGGAAACTGATATTTTTGGTATTACACTTCCTCTAGTTAAGCATTCTTATGTGGTTCGTGATCCTCGCCAAATGTCAAAAATTGTTGCGGAGGCATTTTATATTGCACAAAATGGTCGACCTGGCCCTGTATTAATAGATATTCCAAAAGATGTAGGTCTTGAAGAATTTGATAATTATGTTCCTGTTAAACAAAAAGATGTTCTTAATAGTAAAGGATATCGTTTTCGATTTAAAACAAACCGTATTCAGATTCGTCAGACGTTAAATCTGATTAAACAAGCAACACAACCTTTACTTTATATTGGTGGTGGTGCTCTAACGGCGAATGCAGAAAAAGAATTAAAAGAATTCGCGGAACTTTTCCAGATTCCAATCACTACTACATTAATGGGAAAAGGTTGTTTTAGTGAAACGCATGATTTAGCATTAGGTATGCTAGGTATGCATGGAACTGCATATGCGAATTTTTCTGTTAGTGAGTGTGATTTACTGATCGCAGTAGGAGCTAGATTTGATGATCGAGTTACGGGAAAACTAGAAGATTTTGCTTGTAATGCTCAAGTTATTCATATTGATATTGATCCCGCAGAAATTAGTAAAAATCGAATTCCTCAAATTGCTCTTGTAGGTGACGTAAAATTAATTCTTCAAGAAATTTTAAAAGAACAAATTTCGGATGTAAACCTTGAATTAGATCAGACTATTCCTTGGCGTAAGAGAATTAATCGTTGGAAACAAACATATCCTCTTATTATTCCAAGTAATCAAATTAGTCTTTCACCACAAGAGGTTATTAATAAAATAAGTAATTTTTCTAAGGATGCCTTTTTTACTACAGATGTTGGTCAACATCAAATGTGGTCCGCTCAATTTGTTAAGTGTAATCCGAGACAATGGGCATCGAGTGCTGGTTTAGGTACCATGGGATTTGGATTACCTGCAGCTATTGGAGTTCAGATTGCACATCCAACAAAACAGGTTATTTGTATTTCAGGTGATTCAAGTTTCCAGATGAATATTCAAGAATTAGGTACAATTGCACAATATAATTTACCTATTAAAATAGTTATTATTAATAACCATTGGCAGGGTATGGTTCGTCAATGGCAACAATCTTTTTATGGTGAACGCTATTCACAGTCACGAATGGATAAAGGTGCACCTAATTTTGGTATGGTGGCAAATTCTTATGGGATTGCTAATTTTAAATTTGAAACATCGTCAGATTTAGAAGCAAATTTAGATGTTGCTTTAAATTATTCTGGTCCAGCATTACTTGAAATTGTTGTTACTGAGGATGAAAATTGTTATCCAATGGTAGCTCCAGGTAAGAGTAATTCTCAGATGATGGGAATTTTTAAGAGAAATGAAGAAATAAATAAAGTTGTTAATTAAACTTTTATGTAGTTACTTGTTTTTTTTCTTAATTCAAGTTATAATCTATTCGTTAGGGTCGGTGCCCGAGTGGTTAAAGGGGGCGGATTGTAAATCCGTTGGCTTCGCCTACGTTGGTTCAAATCCAACCCGGCCTAATATGAGTGTTTTTGTTTTGTTATATTATTTCTTTTTATATCATTTTTTTTGTGATATGTTCCTTTTATATAAAGTATATTCATATAAATATAAGGAAATATAAAGTATGTCACGTTATCGAGGACCCAAATTACGTATTGTCCGTCGTTTAGGTGAATTACCTGGTTTTACTACAAAAACGACAGATCGTCTTTACCCGCCAGGGCAACATGGTCCTGCAAAAGCAAGTAAAAAATCATCTACTTCAGAATACGGAATTCGTCTACAGGAGAAACAGAAGTTACGCTTTAATTATGGTGTTTCGGAAAAGCAATTATTTAGTTATGTGAAGGAAGCACGTAGATTACCTGGTGCGACGGGTACTCTACTTCTTCAATTATTAGAAATGCGTCTAGAAAATATAGTATTTCGTTTAGGTTTTGCTAAAACAATCCCAGGTGCTCGTCAACTTGTGAATCATGGTCATATAACTGTTAATGGTAAACGTGTTAATATTCCTAGTTTCCAATGTAAACCAAATGATGTTATTGTTGTAAAAGATAAAGCTCCATCCAAAGCTTTAGTTAAGTCAGCTTTAGAGACAGCAAATCTAGTTCCTAGTCATCTTGAACTTGATAAAGCTAAATTAGCTGGGAAAATTAATTCTGTTGTTTCACGTGAAGAAGTTAATATAGAAATTAATGAATTATTCATTGTTGAGTTCTATTCTCGTAAATAAAATATTAATTTTTTATTTTTTCGGGATTTTTAATATTTTGGTGGTATAACCTAAGTAGAAGCATATAAATACTTTTAAATTAAGTATTTGACTGTGCTCAGTTGAACCAATATTTTTGGTTTACGTTAATTTCATAATGTTTTACCCCTTAGGAGGAATTCATGTCTCAATCTGTATCAGAACGTACTCGAATTAAGTCAGAGCGTTACGAATCTGGTGTAATCCCTTACGCTAAGATGGGTTACTGGGATGCTACTTACTCGGTTAAGGATACTGATATCCTAGCTCTATTCCGTATTACACCTCAACCAGGTGTAGACCCTGTAGAAGCTACAGCAGCTGTAGCTGGTGAGTCTTCAACTGCAACATGGACTGTTGTATGGACTGACCTACTTACTGCTTGTGATATCTACCGTGCGAAAGCATACCGTGTAGACCCTGTACCTAACACACCTGACCAATTCTTCGGTTACATCGCTTACGAATGTGAGCTATTTGAAGAAGGTTCACTTGCTAACCTAACTGCGTCTATCATTGGTAACGTATTTGGTTTCAAGGCCGTTAAGGCTCTTCGTTTAGAAGATATGCGTATTCCACACTCTTACCTAAAGACTTTCCAAGGTCCTGCTACAGGTGTAATTGTAGAGCGTGAGCGTTTAAACAACTTCGGTCGTCCTCTTCTAGGTGCAACTGTAAAGCCTAAGCTAGGTCTTTCTGGTCGTAACTACGGTCGTGTAGTATTCGAAGGTCTTAAGGGTGGTCTTGACTTCCTTAAGGATGACGAGAACATTAACTCACAGCCATTCATGCGTTGGCGTGAGCGTTTCCTTTACGTACAAGAAGGTATTACTCGTGCTTCTGCAGCTACTGGTGAAGTTAAAGGTTCTTACCTTAACATTACTGCTGGTACAATGGAAGAAGTTTACACTCGTGCAGAGTACGCTAAGGATCTTGGTACTGTAATCGTAATGATTGACCTTGTAATGGGTTACACAGCTATCCAATCTGCAGCTATCTGGGCTCGTGATAACGATATGATTCTTCACTTACACCGTGCTGGTAACTCAACTTACGCACGTCAGAAGAACCACGGTATTAACTTCCGTGTTATCTGTAAGTGGATGCGTATGGCTGGTGTTGACCACATTCACGCTGGTACTGTAGTAGGTAAGCTAGAAGGTGATCCTCTAATGGTTAAAGGTTTCTACAACACTCTACTTGACGTAACTACAGATATTAACCTTCCTCAAGGTTTATTCTTCGCTCAAGACTGGGCTTCTCTACGTAAGTGTCTACCTGTAGCTTCAGGTGGTATCCACTGTGGTCAGATGCACATGCTTCTTAACTACCTTGGTGATGACGTAGTACTACAATTTGGTGGTGGTACAATTGGTCACCCAGATGGTATCCAAGCTGGTGCAACTGCAAACCGTGTGGCTCTTGAGTCAATGGTATTAGCACGTAACGAAGGTCGTGACTACTTAACAGAAGGTCCTGAGATTCTTCAAGATGCTGCTAAGATGTGTGGTCCTCTACAGACTGCTTTAGATCTATGGAAAGGTATTTCATTCAACTACACTTCTACAGATACAGCTGACTTTGCAGAAACTCCAACTGCAAACGTATAATTCTTCGTTTAGAAGAAAGTCAAAAACAACAATATTTATCTAATATAACAAGGAGTTTTGAATAGTGAGACTTACACAAGGTGCTTTTTCATTCTTACCAGATTTAAGCGATGCGCAAATTAAGCTTCAGGTTGAGTACTGTATCTCTAAAGGTTGGGCAGTAAACGTTGAGTGGACGGATGATCCGCACCCACGTAACGTATTCTGGGACCTATGGGGTCTTCCTCTTTTCGACGTTAAAGATCCAGCTGCAGTAATGTACGAGATCGCTGAATGTCGTAAGGCAAACACAACTGGTTACATCAAGGTTCAAGCGTTTGACGCATCTAAGGGTTGTGAGAGTTGTATCCACTCTTTCATCATCCAGCGTCCTTCTTTCGAGCCTGGTTTCTACATGCAACGTACAGAGACGAAAGGTCGTATGATGGATTACACAATCTCATCTTACGCTGTACAAGCTAAGCCAGCTGGTGAGCGTTACTAATTCTTTAGTAAAACAAACAGCATAATTAAAAAAGCGAAGGGCCTTGTGCCCTTCGCTTTTTTACTTTATACTTTTTATACTTTAAATTATTTTACTTATTTAATAATAATCAAAATGGAACAACAAATTACACAAGTTTCAGACGATACTCTTGTTGATTTACAAGAGGAGTACAACAAGACAGATATTCAATCAATTATTGATAATTTAGAAGCTGATTTAGTTGGTTTAAAACCAGTTAAAAATCGAATTCGTGAAATTTCTGCATTATTATTGATTGACCGTATCCGTAAGACTTTAGGTTTATCATCAAGTAGTCCAGGATTACATATGTCATTTACTGGTAGCCCTGGTACTGGTAAGACAACTGTAGCGTTAAAGATGGCAGATATTCTTTATAAATTAGGTTACATTCGAAAAGGTCATCTTTTAACTGTAACTCGAGATGATTTAGTAGGTCAATATATCGGTCACACTGCACCTAAGACGAAAGAAGTTCTTAAGAAGGCGATGGGTGGTGTTTTATTTATTGATGAAGCATACTACCTTTACAAGCCAGATAATGAGCGTGATTACGGTTCAGAAGCTATTGAAATTTTACTGCAAGTAATGGAGAACCAACGTGATGATTTAGTTGTTATCCTTGCGGGTTATAAAGAGCGTATGGATGTTTTCTATGAATCAAACCCTGGTCTAGCTTCTCGTATTGCTAACCACGTACATTTCCCTGATTACAGTCCAGAAGAGTTAATTCAAATCGGAAAGCTTATGCTTGAAGAACAGCAATATAAATTAACTCCTACGGCAGAGACAGCATTACTTCAATATATTACTCTTCGTGTACAACAACCGTTATTTGCAAATGCTCGAAGTATGAAGAATGCTCTAGATCGTGCTAGAATGCGTCAAGCAAACCGAATTTTTGAAACGGACAACAATGTTATCTTAACAAAAGCAGATCTTGTTACTTTAGATGAGCAAGATTTCCGTCAAAGTCGAATTTTTGATTTAGCAGCTCCTGCAGCTCCAGTAAATCCATATGCTGCATATGGTACACCTGGATATGTTGCACCTACATACGGTTAATAGTTTTTATCATTCGTTGATGGCAACAACTCTTTGCAAAAAATTATTTTTCTGATATTCTTATTACTATATTAAATAAAAATCTAGATTTATAAATGGCAAAACAATGTATGCTTCAACGAGAAGCTAAGAGAACTAAACTCGTTGCTAAATATTCAAAAAAACGCAAAGAAATTTTAAGTGATTTAAAAACTGCAAATAATTTAACTGAAATTTTTGCTATGCAAAAAAAGTTACAACGATTACCGGGTAATAGTCTACCTATTCGCCTTAAGAATCGTTGCTGGAAAACGGGTCGTAGTCGTGGTTTTTATCGTGATTTTGGTCTTTCACGCCATGTTTTACGAGAAATGGCACATGAATGTCTACTTCCCGGTGTAATTAAAGCTAGTTGGTAATTACTTAATTAATTGTTTTAATTTTTTTAAGAGTTTAGGGTATTAACCTTGAATAAATCTCTATAATAGAATTAAGAAACAATATATGTAAACCAATTTATATAAATAAAAAATGACTCTGTTAATCGATTATTTCCTATTATTATCTTTTGTTTTTGCTCTTGCTGCTGGCCTTTTCCTAGGTTTTAAAGCAATTGAGTTAATTTAAAAAAACGTACCCAATTGGGTACGTTTTTATTCGTTATGTTTGTTTTAATTAATTATCAATAATATAATTTATGCAAGATTCAGATTTTAATGTATCTGATAGGACATCTAAATACGTTAAAGTAGAAGATGGCTATGTAATAGAACAAGATGGTAAAGTTGTTTTATATTCTGAATCAATTAGTGGAGCAAGTCGATCATCAAATTATATATGGGTTATTTTACTTATCCTATTTGGTTTTGGTTTTTCGACTGCAGGTTTATCTAGCTATTTTCAAGTTAATTTAATCCCGTTTCGTGATTTTTCAGGAATTGACTTTATACCACAAGGTATTTTATTACTTTTTTATGGTACTGCTGCATTTCTTTTAAGTTTTCTAATTTTTGGTTTGATTCGTCTAGATATCGGTTCTGGAAAGAATACTTTTGATATTGAGGGTCAAGTTGTTCGTTTAACGCGTAAAGGTTTTCCTACTTTAGCGTCTTTTCAGTTTAAGCAACAAAATATTTATTTAGTTTATCCTTTTTCAGATATTGTAAATTTGGAATTAGATATTACGGATGGTTTAAATCCTACACGTATAATTTTTCTTTGTTTAAAGGATGGAAGACGTATTCCATTAACACCTTCTAATCAATTAAATGATCTTCTTTTTTTAGAAGGTCGAGCTATTTTTATTGCTAAATTATTAAAAGTTGATTTAAAGTTGAACAATAGGTAGTGTTGTGGATTCTTATAATTTATGTTAAATTGTAGTACGCGGGCATAGTTTAGTGGTAAAACCTCAGCCTTCCAAGCTGATGATGGGGGTTCGATTCCCCCTGCCCGCTATTTAGTTTTTGAAAAGGTTATTAGGTGTCGTTATATCTAGATTAAATGCTTATTCTATTGCTTTTAAAAGGAGAGAGGGGGATTCGAACCCCCGGAACCGTGAGATTCATCTGATTTCAAATCAGACGCAATCGACCAACTCTGCCATCTCTCCGTAATTTATATGTATATAAAGATCCCTATAATAATAGATTTATATAAATCTTTATTTAACAATTCTATATTATAGGAATCTTTATGTGTTGTCAAGACTTGGGATTAAATTCTAATCGTCAAAAGTCCCTTTTCCAGTAAATTTAACTTTAATTGGGTTTGGGTTTTTACCAATAGAGAATTCTTTATTGTTTGCACCCACACGACCAGCATTAACTTTTTCTGGGAAAACTCCATCTTTAGGATGTAAGTATTGAACTTCTCCACTAGGGAAAATTCTATAGATTTTATAATCTTGAATTTTAAATGTACGTAGTTGAGTACCTAATGCTAAACATTGTTCTTTACGTGCTAAGTATAAAAGATTTTCACCAGAACGCATAATTGCAGCACCACCAGTGGGCATTTCAAATATTTGTTCTTTTGGACTTGTCCAAGTAATAGCATATTTTTCTTCTATTTCTGCAGCACGTAACCAACCACCAGTACTACCACCAAAAATCGGTGATGGTGTTTCTATATTAAAACTCATACTAAATACCTCTAAGATAAATATTAATAACAATCAACTATTAGATATGTGAGTTATATTTTGTTTTTACAATACTATAACTAGTAGACTATTAAAAAAATTATATATTATTTTTCAATAATTTTTGCTTTTAGTAATAAGTTTTTAACGGTTTTTGTTGGTTGTACTCCGGTTTTTAATCGATCAACAATATTTTCGACGTCTAATTTAATTTCTTTTGTTAGAGGATTGTAGTGCCCCAGTTCTTGAACTGGTTTTCCATCACGACGTGTTGTGTGCTCCATAACGACAATTCGATATGTTGGTTGACGCTTACGGCCGAAGCGTTTAAGTCTCATTTTTAGCATATCTTTTTTTGATTAAATTCATGTTTTTATAGGTTTAATCATATAAGATTTTTTTTAAAACAACAAGTATCGTATAAAAAAAATTTATTCTACGTTTATTTCTAAAACACCTTATAATTAACTTATAACTAGTTGTTAAGAAAAGTGTATTAATATCACTTAAATATATGTTTCGTTAATAAACAAAAATATGACTATTGCAATTGGTCAAAATAAAGAACGTGGTATCTTCGATTTAGCTGATGATTGGCTAAAGCGTGACCGTTTCGTATTTGTAGGTTGGTCGGGTATTTTATTATTCCCTACAGCTTACCTAGCAGTTGGTGGTTGGTTCACTGGTACAACTTTTGTTACTTCATGGTATACTCATGGTTTAGCAAGTTCGTACTTAGAAGGATGTAACTTCCTTACAGCAGCAGTTTCTACTCCTGCAAACAGTATGGGTCACTCTCTAATTTTATTATGGGGTCCAGAAGCACAAGGTGACGTTACTCGTTGGTTCCAGGTTGGTGGTCTTTGGACTTTCATCGCATTACATGGTGCTTTCGGTCTAATTGGTTTCTGTTTACGTCAATTTGAGATTGCACGTTTAGTAGGTATTCGTCCTTACAACGCTATCGCATTCTCAGGTCCTATCGCTGTTTTCCTATCTGTATTCTTAGTATACCCTTTAGGTCAAGCGAGTTGGTTCTTCGCACCAAGTTTTGGTGTTGCTGCAATCTTCCGTTTCCTTTTATTCCTACAAGGTTTCCACAACTGGACACTTAATCCATTCCACATGATGGGTGTAGCTGGTATTCTAGGTGGTGCTTTACTATGTGCTATTCACGGTGCAACAGTAGAGAACACACTATTTGAAGATGGTGATGCTGCGAACACATTCCGTGCGTTCACACCAACACAATCGGAAGAAACTTACTCAATGGTAACTGCTAACCGTTTCTGGTCACAAATCTTTGGTGTAGCGTTCTCTAACAAGCGTTGGTTACACTTCTTTATGCTATTTGTACCTGTAACTGGTTTATGGACAAGTGCTATTGGTATCGTTGGTCTAGCTTTAAACTTACGTGCATACGATTTCGTATCACAAGAGCTTCGAGCTGCAGAAGATCCAGAATTTGAAACATTCTACACTAAGAATATCCTTCTAAACGAAGGTATCCGTTCTTGGATGGCTGCGCAAGATCAGCCGCATGAAAACTTTGTATTCCCTGAGGAGGTTTTACCACGTGGAAACGCCCTTTAATAATGTAACAGGTCGAGATATCGAATCTACAGGTTTTGCCTGGTGGTCTGGTAATGCTCGTCTAATTAATGTTTCTGGTAAATTACTAGGTGCACACGTTGCACACGCTGGTGTTATGGTATTTTGGTGTGGTGCAATGACTTTATTTGAAGTTTCTCACTACATTCCTGAAAAGCCATTATATGAGCAAGGATGTATTTTATTACAACACTTAGCAACTTTAGGTTGGGGTGTTGGTCCTGGTGGAGAGATTATTGATACTTACCCGTACTTCGTTGTTGGTGTAGTTCACTTAGTTTCATCTGCTGTTTTAGGTTTCGGTGGTATCTACCACTCTCTAATCGGTCCTGATACTCTTGAAGAATCATTCCCATTCTTCGGTTATGACTGGCGTGATAAGAACAAAATGACAACAATTCTAGGTATCCACCTATGTATTCTTGGTTGTGGTGCTCTTCTTCTAGTTGGTAAAGCTATGTACTGGGGTGGTATCTACGATACTTGGGCACCAGGTGGTGGAGACGTTCGTCTTATCAATAGCCCAACTTTAAACCCATTAGTAATTTTTGGTTACGTTCTACGTTCTCCATTTGGTGGTGACGGTTCAGTTTGTGCCGTTAACAACATGGAAGATCTTGTAGGTGGTCACATTTGGGTTGCTGCTTTATGTCTAACAGGTGGTATCTGGCACATTACAACTAAGCCATTCCCATGGGCTCGTCGAGCTTTTGTATGGTCTGGTGAAGCTTACCTTTCTTACAGTCTAGCTGCGCTTTCTGTAATGGGTTACCTAGCTTCAGGTTACGCTTGGTACAACAACACAGCATATCCTAGTGAATTCTACGGTCCTACAGGTCCAGAAGCTTCACAATCGCAAGCATTTACTTTCCTTGTTCGTGACCAACGTCTAGGTGCTAACGTAGCATCTGCTCAAGGTCCTACAGGTCTTGGTAAGTACTTAATGCGTTCTCCATCGGGTGAAATCATCTTTGGTGGTGAAACAATGCGTTTCTGGGATTTACGTGCTCCTTGGGTTGAGCCTCTTCGTGGTCCGAACGGTCTTGATATTAACAAGATCCGTAACGATATTCAGCCATGGCAAGAGCGTCGTGCAGCTGAGTACATGACTCACGCTCCACTAGGTTCATTAAACTCTGTAGGTGGTGTAGCAACTGAGATTAACTCATTTAACTACGTATCTCCACGTTCATGGTTAACTTGTTCACACTGGTTCCTATCATTCTTCTTACTAGTTGGTCACTGGTGGCACGCAGGTCGTGCTCGTGCAGCGGCAGCTGGTTTCGAGAAAGGTATTAACCGTGAGACTGAGCCAGTATTATCAATGCGTCCAATTGACTAATAAATTGTTCGTTTTCTAATACTAAAAAAAGACCCTTTCCTTTTTAAGGAAAGGGTCTTTTTTTATGTAAAATAAAAAGCCCTTCATCAGAAATTTCTGATGAAGGGCTTTATTTTTTAATTATTAATTTTTTGATATTTATACGCCATGGATTAATTCTAATGAATGGCGTAGGATATTAATATCTGTATTTAAAATCTCAATTACTGTTTTCGATAATCCTACGTCAGTGGGAAAGGTCATATTCAGGTCGTATGAATTTGTATTTGGAGGAAGCCCTTCCACAAGTTTTGATGAAGTTAATCCAAATTTATAATAATTGTAGTCATCAATACCATGTGCTGCTCGATCAAAATATTTTTCTACATATTGTAAAATTTTGTAATTTACGATTGGTGTTAAATCTAGTCCAAAAAATTTAGGATAAAGGGTTCGACCAAATGTAAAGACAGGATTAGTCCAAGCCCATAGTGTTAGGAACGGTTCAAAATATGGATTAATATTTAAAAACCACCCTACAACATAACGAAATTCTACTGCTATTATTAATAATTTTATCCAATACCATAGGATGAAGCTGGTTGTTTGGATTAGGTCTTCGCCAAATCCGAAAATATTATCCATAATGTGTGCGGGTAGTGTTTATTTTATAGTTTAATATCTAAATAATTTTTGTATGGGTATTTTCTTTATTTTTTAGGACAGTATTGTCTTTAAATATAATAATTAAAGGACTATACACTTTTATTGTATAGTCCCTTCAAACTCTATAGAGTTTATTTTTTAGTTTTAGCTTCTGCTAATTCTGAGATGTTATAGTTAGCTGTGTTTACACCTTGATAGTTTACTTTTTCAAAACGTACTGTAACTCCATAACGTACTTCTGAATCATCAATAGATGCAACTTTACCAACTTCTTGGAACCAGTATGACTCTTCTCTTAAAATTTTTACATTTGAACCACGTTTAATTGCCATAAATAAGAGTGTTATAGATATAAGTAATTAAATTAATTATAATTTAAAAAGGTTTAAAGTGAATTTATTTCTTCGTTTAATGTATAAATAATTTAGATACAATCTATAGTTTATTTAATTTCATTTTGAAGTTTTTCAAATGTACTTGGATCGATAATTGCTATTTGTGATAGCATCTTACGATTAAGCTCAATATCTGATTTTTTTAATTTATTGATAAATACAGAATAAGTCATTCCATCGTTTGAATTACGAATCTTAGCGTTTATACGAGTGATCCATAATCGACGGAATTGGCGTTTTTTTTGTTTTCGACCAACGTAAGAATACTTAAGGGCTTTCATTACTTGAGCATTAGCTACTCTAAATAATCTAGAGTGAGCTCCTCTAAAACCTTTTGCTATACGTAATACTTTTTTTCTACGTTTACGTGCTACGTTTCCTCTTTTAATACGAACCATATAAATTTTTTTAATTAGGTAACATTAATCTGATCTGTTTTGCTTCACCAGGACTTACTAATCCTTTTTGACGAAGGTTACGTTTACGTTTTTGACTCTTTTTTTCTAAAATATGTCCTCGGTAAGCTTTTCGGCGAACAATTTTTCCTGTTTTTGTTTTTTGATATCGCTTTGCCGCAGAACTACGGGTTTTTAATTTTTGTTTCATTTTCCTTTATCTTTAGTTTTCACTAATATCTTATGTACTATAGTATCATAATATAGAGTGTTAAGTCTATGTGTCATTCGTAATGAATTTTATTAAATCAAAGGTTTAAATTTTGTAAAGTATTGAATTTAAGTGACATCCATTTGATATCTATGTATAATACTAATGAACGTAAACATGCAATTTTTTAAAAATGTTTGACTTAAAAAATTTAGTAACATGTTATACTAGACTTAGCAGAGTTTACTTAATTTATAAAAAAAGGAATTTAATTTTAAATGGATATTTTAAGTTTAGGTTGGGCTACATTAATGACAGTTTTCACATTTTCATTATCTCTTGTAGTTTGGGGTCGTAACGGTTTTTAATTTAAATAAAATATTAAAGGAGAATTCTGTAATATGCTAGCAGAAATTTTAACTACTTCAGCGTCATGTTTTTCGATGACACTTCTTGGTCTTGCTTTAGGTTTTGGTCTTCTAAAAATTCAAGGCGACTAGATACGCAAATTTTTAACTGAATTACTTGCCGGTTTGGTTTAGTTAAATAAAGTATTATTATTAATAACTTGATAAATGTTACAAATAACTTGGGTAATTTGTAGTTGCGTATTGATATTTATTATATTAATACGCATTCCACAAAAAGATGGTAGTTCACAAAATTTTAACTTGTCTTCAGGATTTTTAGGTAGTCCAAAAAACACTGATCAGACGTTACAAAACTTTATTTGGTTTCTAAGTTTCTGTTTTCTTATCTTATCGGGCGTTCAAGCAGCTCGATCTTTTTGATTATTTTACTAATTTTAAGTTTTATGTTATACTAATGCGTAGATAACTATTTACGCGGAGTAGAGCAGTTTGGTAGCTCGTTGGGCTCATAACCCGAAGGTCAATGGTTCAAATCCATTCTCCGCCATTACGATACTGAAATACGTTAAAAGATCCGCTTTCTCATTAGGGTTAATCCTAATGAGAAAGCGGATCTTTTAATATTAATCTTCGTGTTCTTCAAATGGATCAGTTAATACTTTTGCATTTGGTCCAAATGCACTATAAACTGAATACCCTGTTACACCAACCAATAAAGTTGATACAAAAATTACGAGAATTGTTGCTGTTTCCATTTTATTTTTAGTTTTTAAGTGTTAAATATTTATTTTTTATACCATTACTTCTACTGTTTTTTCTTTTCTATCGAAGTATGAAACGTAATCTGTTTTTTCTGGAATTACAGTGTATTCTGATAAAACTTTACGGAATTCGTCACCTGAAATCGTTTCATTTTCAATTAGTAAATCTGATAAACGATCTACTGCATCACGGTTATCATTAATTAATTTACGTGCTTCATTGTGGCAATATGTTACGATATCTTGTACCTCTTGGTCAACTTTAGCAGCTACTTCTGGAGGTAGTGTACCAGGCATCATTGGTGATTGTTGTTGAGCTTCAAATGCCATTGGTCCAACTTTTGACATACCATAACGAGTAACCATTTGTCTTGCCATTCCGGTTACTTGTACGATATCACTACTTGCACCAGTAGTTACTTCTGTACTTCCGAAAATTACTTCTTCAGCTGCACGTCCGCCTAATGTTCCAATCATTCGTGCTAAGATTTGACCACGTGAGATTAAACCTTGATCTTCAACTGGTGTGAACCAAGTTAATCCAGCAGCTTGTCCACGTGGTACTAATGTTACTTTTTCAACTGGATCATGGTTTGATAATAAAGTACCTGTTAGAGCATGTCCAATTTCGTGGTACGATACAAGACGTTTACTACGACTATCGCGTAGACATGTTCCTTCTAATCCCGTAATAATTCGATCAATTGCAGTACTTACTTCAACAGCACCAATTTTTTCTTTTTTTCCTCGAGCGGCTAAGATCGCTGCTTCGTTTAGAACATTAGCTAAATCTGCTCCTGCAAATCCTACAGTTCGTTGTGCAAGATTCTTAATAGAAACGTCATCTGCAAAGTTTTTATTTCTTGCGTGGACTTTTAGAATTGAAATTCTACCTTCTAAGTCAGGTAGGTTTACTGTAATTTGACGATCAAATCGTCCAGGACGTAATAAAGCTGAATCTAGGATATCTACTCGGTTTGTTGCTGCGATTACAATGATTCCTGTATTACCTTCGAAACCATCCATTTCAGTTAACAGCTGGTTTAAGGTTTGTTCTCGTTCATCATTACCACCACCAACACCTACGCCACGTTGACGTCCTACTGCATCAATTTCATCAATAAATACGATACAAGGTGCATTTGATTTAGCTTTTTTAAATAAATCACGAACACGTGAGGCACCCACACCTACAAACATTTCTACAAATTCTGATCCAGAAATACTAACAAATGGTACACCAGCTTCGCCAGCAATCGCTTTTGCTAATAATGTTTTACCTGTTCCTGGAGGACCTACTACTAGAACTCCACGAGGGATTTTAGCTCCTACAACAGTAAACTTTTCAGGCGTTTTTAAGAAAGTTACTACTTCTTCGAATTCTTCTTTTGCTTCTTCGATTCCGGCAACATCATCAAATCCAACACCAGTTTGAATATCCATTACAAATTCGTTTTTTGCTTTTCCGATATTCATCATTTGACCTGGTCCACCACCAAAGCCACCTCCACTTGGAGTGCCACCACCATTTCTACGGTTTTGACGTCGGAATAGGAATAATAGTAGTCCTACTAGAGTTGCAGGTAATAAAAGATTTCCTAAAATACCAAATAATGCATTATTATTTTGATCTGCATGTGAATCAAAATCAACTTGAGCATCTCGTAATTTTGTAATTAATTGTGAAGCTCCAGCTGGAATTTCTACACGAATTTGTTGTGGACGATTTCCTAATTCAGGACTAGAAGCTTGAATTACGGCTGTTCTTCCATTATCGTAGAAGTCTACTTTTTTAACCCAACCCATATCTAGGTATTCTAAGAAATGACCATATGTCATTTTTGAACTTGTAGCGATATCTTTACGACTATCTGTTGCTTGAGCTGTTAGTTCTTGTGTATTTGGGGCAAATGTTAATTCAATTTTATCTCCATTAAGATATGAACTCCAAAATAGGAATCCAAACATAAGAGTAATAAAACCGATTGCTAAATTTCGGAATATTTTTATCATAAATTATTTTTATTTCTTTTCTATTACTAATAATTTAACATCTTTTTTTTTAGAAGGGTAATTTTTTTTAGTAATTAATATTTAAAATTTTTAAAAATAAAAAAGAGCATTGATAATTTAGATAAATTATCAATGCTCTTTTTTATTTTTATTTAAATGTATAAAGAGTAAATCTTATACAGCATCAGCCCATGTAACATCAACATTTTCTAAAATTAATGATGAGTTATAAATCTGAAGAATAATTAGTAAAAATACTAAGAATAAGGCCATTGTTACAGCCATAATTGGAGTTGTTCCCCAACCAGGTGCTACTTTACCATATTCTGCATTTAATGGACGTAGGATTTCTCCTAATCTTGTTCTTAAAGCCATACTTAATTATTTTATTAATTTTATTTTTTGATTACTTTTGGTGTTTCTCTGAAGAAAACAGAGAAGAACAGAATAAGTAAAGTTCCGATTAATAAAAAAGTGTATACTAACGCTTCCATGTTTAATCCTTTTTTAATTTGATATAAGGTTATTATTAAACCTAGGTCTTATACAGCACCTTGCTTACGTGTTGAACGATCACCTAGTTTTGTGTAAACACCGAATTCAACTTGCTCTGTTACTTCTGCACCAATACCTGTGAATACATCACGGAATAATGTACGAGCTCCATGCCATAAATGACCGAAGAAGAATAATAGTGCTAGGTTAACGTGACCGAATGTGTACCAACCACGAGGGCTACTACGGAATACACCATCTGATTCTAAACTTGTACGATCAAATTCAAAAACTTCACCAAGTTGTGCTTTACGAGCAAATTTCTTAACTGTAGGTGCATCCTTAAATGATTGACCATTTAACTTACCACCGTAGAAATCTACTGTTACTCCTACTTGCTCAATACTATACTTAGATTCAGCACGACGGAATGGAATATCTGCTCGGATAATACCATCTTTATCAATTAAGATTACAGGGAACGTCTCAAAGAATGCTGGCATACGGCGTACTGTTAATTCACGACCTTCCTTATCACGGAAGATTGGGTGACCTAACCACGATTCTGCAATACCATCACCTTTGTTCATAGGACCTGAACGGAATAAACCACCTTTCGCTGGGTTGTTTCCGATGTAGTCGTAGAAGGCTAATTTATCAGGAATTCGAGACCATGCATCACGCTCAGATAAGCCTTCTGCGATAGAATCTTCAACACGTCTTTCAATTTCTTGTTGGAAGTATCCACTATCCCATTGGTAACGCGTTGGACCAAATAATTCGATAGGTGTTGTTGCACTTCCGTACCACATTGTACCTGAAGTAATGAATGCTGCAAAGAATACTGCAGAAATACTACTTGATAGTACTGTTTCGATATTACCCATACGTAATGCACGGTATAAACGTTGTGGTGGACGTACAGTTAAGTGGAAGATACCTGCTAAGATACCTAATGTACCAGCTGCAATGTGGTGAGATGCCACACCACCAGCATCAAATGGGTTAAAGCCGTTAGGGCCCCATGATGGTGCTACTGGTTGAACTTTACCTGTAATTCCATATGCGTCAGATACCCAAATACCAGGGCCAAATAGTCCTGTTACGTGGAAAGCACCAAAACCAAAACATAAAAGTCCTGATAAGAATAAGTGAATACCAAAGATTTTTGGTAAATCTAATGCAGGCTCATCTGTTCTAGGGTCACGGAATAATTCTAAATCCCAGTATACCCAGTGCCAAATTGCTGCTAAGAAACAAAGTCCTGATAAAACGATGTGCGTTAATGCAACACCTTCAAAACTCCATAGACCAGGGTTTGAAACACTCTCACCCGTGATACTCCAGCCACCCCAAGAATCCGTAATACCCAGACGTGTCATGAATGGCATTACATACATGCCTTGACGCCACATTGGGTTTAATACTGGATCTGATGGATCAAAAATAGCTAGTTCGTAAAGGGCCATTGAACCTGCCCAACCAGCTACAAGCGAAGTGTGCATTAAATGCACAGCGATTAATCTACCCGGGTCATTTAATACAACTGTATGAACCCGATACCAAGGTAGTCCCATTTAACTTAGGTCCCCTAAATTTAAAAATAAATGTTTGAACTTTCTTACATATTCATATATACATGATATTTTAGTGTAAAAAAGAGTGAACATACCATTAAATATGAAATTTAATGGTATGTTCACTTTTTTGTTAATTTTATTATTTAATTGTTGTCGTTACACCAGACGGTAAATTAATGTTTATAAGCGAATGCGCAGTATTAATCGTTGAAGGATAAATATCTAATATTCTTTTATGAACTCTAATTTCAAAATGCTCACGTGAATCTTTATTTACGTGGGGTGAGCGTAGAACACAATAAATTCTTTTTTTTGTAGGTAGAGGAATTGGACCTACAATCTTTGATTGAGTTGTTTGAACTTTTTCAATAATTTGTTGACATGAAGCATCTAATAATTCATGATCAAATGATTCAAGTTTAATTCTTATTTTTTCTTTAACTTCTAAGTTCATTTATGATTCTTATGTTAAAATTTTTGAAACAACACCTGCACCAATTGTACGACCACCTTCACGAATTGCAAATCGCATTCCAGCTTCAATGGCAATTGGAGAAATTAATTCAGCTGTCATTTTAATACGGTCACCTGGCATTACCATTTCTACATCTGTACCATCATCTGCTGTAAAGGCTTTAATGTTACCTGTTACATCTGTTGTTCGTACATAGAATTGAGGTCGGTAACCTGTAAAGAATGGAGTATGACGTCCACCTTCTTCTTTTGTTAAGATGTAAACCTCACCTTCAAATTCTGTGTGAGGCGTAATTGTTCCAGGTTCTGATAGTACCATACCACGGTCGATATCAGTTTTTTGCACACCACGTAGTAAGATACCTACATTATCACCAGCCATACCAGAATCTAATGTTTTTTGGAACATTTCAACACCAGTTACTGTTGTTGTTTGTGTATCACCTAAACCTACGATTTCTACAGTATCACCTACATTAACAACACCACGCTCAATACGACCTGTTGATACAGTACCTCGACCTGTAATTGAGAATACGTCCTCAATGGCCATTAAGAATGTTTTTTCTGTATCACGTTCTGGTGTTGGGATGTAATTATCTACTTCATCCATTAAAGCAAAGATTTTATCAACCCACTTGTCATCGCCACGTGCAATTGTTGGAGTTGCTACTACAGCTTCTAAAGCTTGTAATGCAGAACCTGCTACGATTGGAATATCATCTCCAGGGAAATCGTAATTTGCAAGTAATTCTCGTACTTCTAGTTCTACTAATTCGATAAGTTCTTCATCATCTACTTGATCTTCTTTATTTAAGAAAACTACGATGTGAGGTACACCTACTTGTTTCGCTAAAAGAATATGCTCACGTGTTTGTGGCATTGGGCCATCAGCAGCTGATACCACTAGAATAGCTCCATCCATCTGTGCAGCACCTGTAATCATATTTTTTACGTAGTCGGCGTGACCTGGACAATCTACGTGTGCGTAGTGACGGCTTTCTGTTTCGTATTCAACGTGTGCTGTATTAATAGTAATACCACGTGCTCTTTCTTCTGGAGCTGCATCGATATCTGCGTAGTTTTGTAGTTCAGCGTTACCTAATGTTGATAATGTTGCTGTAATAGCGGCTGTTAAAGTCGTTTTACCGTGGTCTACGTGTCCAATTGTACCAATATTAACGTGCGGCTTACTACGTTCGAATTTTTCGCGTGCCATATTTTATCCTTTTTTATTCAAATTTAATTAATTTACTTTTGGCGAATTTTTTGAATTATTTTTAGTATCTAGAATCTAAAATGAGCAAATGCTTTATTCGCTTCTGCCATTCGGTGTGTTTCTTCACGTTTTCGAACAGCATTTCCTATTCCATTGGAAGCATCGATTATTTCACTTGCTAATTTAAGTGATGTTGTACGTCCAGATCTATCTTTTGCCGCTTTAATTAACCATCTTAAAGATAATGTTGTTCCACGGTAACGACTTACTTCTAGTGGAACTTGATATGTTGATCCACCAATTCGTCTAGCTTTTACTTCAACAAGTGGAGTAACATTTTTTACAGCTTTTTCGAATATTTGAATTGGATCTTCGGCTGTTTTTTCAGCAACAAGTGCAAATGTTTCAGAAATTATTTTATCAGCTAATCTTTTTTTACCATTTTTTAGTATACGTGCGGTTAATAAACTTACAAGTAAACTATTGTACGTTGGATCAGGTTGTGGATAACGTTTTTTTACTACACTACGTCGTGACATAATATTTTTTTCTTATTTTTTAGTCTTTCTTTGGTTTTTTAACACCATATTTTGATCGTCCTTGTGTTCGATCTTTTACTCCTCCACTATCCAGTGCTCCTCGAACAATATGATATCTTACACCAGGTAAATCTTTTACACGTCCACCTCGTAGAAGAACAACTGAGTGCTCCTGTAAATTATGACCAATACCTGGAATGTAAGCTGTCACTTCAAATCCACTTGTTAAGCGGACACGTGCTACTTTTCGAATTGCAGAGTTGGGTTTTTTTGGTGTTGTTGTATAAACTCGTGTGCATACCCCTCGACGTTGAGGACAATTTTTTAATGCGGGTGATTTTGTTTTTTTAATTATTGTTTTACGTGGAGAACGAATTAATTGTTGTATCGTTGGCATTTTTTAAAATTTTAAAATATTTTTAATTTTCTGATCCATATTTTTTCATGAATCGTTCCACTCGTCCTTCTGTATCTAAAATTTTTAAAGATCCTGTATAGAATGGATGATTTCCTGACCAAATATCTACATATAGATTTGGTTTTGTAGAACTTGTTGTCATGATTAGTTGACCATCACAATATACTTGTGTTTCGTCAAACCAATTTGGATGAATGTCTTGTTTAGGCATAATTATGAGATTTAAAGTATTAACGTTTAGAGAATTGAGAAGCTTTACGTGCTTTTTTAAGTCCGTATTTTTTACGCTCTTTAATACGGGCATCACGTCTTAATAAACCAGCAGTTTTTAATACTGTTCGGTTATCTCCATCTAATTTTGTTAATGCACGCGCGATACCTAATATTATTGCATCGGTTTGACCCGTCAATCCACCCCCACTGGTTTTCACATTAATATCGTAGGTATTTTCAATACCTAATAATATAAAGGGATTATTTATTTTTTGCAAATAATTAGTATTATTTTGTAGATATAAGTCACCTGACTTATCATTGATTGTTAAGGTTCCATTTCCTAATTTTAGGATGACCTGAGCAATTGCTTGTTTACGTCTTCCAATTCCGTAAGATATAATTTTTTCGGTATTCATTTTATCTAGTTTATAAGCTTAATAATTCTGGAGTTTGAGCATCATGTGGATGTTCTTGTCCTGTGTAAACTTTCAGATTAGTGTAAATTTTTCGACCTAAAGGTCCTTTTGGTAACATACCTTTAATAGCATGCTCAACAATTTTTTCGGGTTTACGTTCACGTAGTTTTGCTAGTGTTTCAATTCTCATTCCACCTGGTCGACCAGAATGATTACGGTAAACTTTCATTTTTTCTTTTTTGCCGCTCACACTAATTTTTTCAGCATTTACGATGATTACGTAATCACCTGTGTCTAAATATGGTGTGTAAGTTGCTTTTTCTTTTCCTACTAAAATTCGGCTAGCTTTTGTTGCTAATCGTCCTAAAGTTTGATCTGTAGCGTCGATTACATACCATTTTTTGGTAATGTAATCTTTCGAAGGAACAAATGTATCTTTCATATTTTGTTTATTTTTTATGATTTTAAAGAAGGTAAAACAATATTGAATTTTGTTTTTAAAGCTTGGAATACTTCATCCGCAGATTTTTTACCAAAATTCTTAATTTCTTTAATTTCTTCCTGTGAATACTTTACTAATTCATCTACTGAATTTATTCCTGCTCTTTTTAAACAGTTATAAGCTCTTACAGGTAATTGCAATTCTTCGATTAAAATTACTTCGGGTTGAGGAATTGGTTCAGGCTCAGTTTCTTTCTCAGGAGTGATATCTTGTTCATTTGAAAGACAACTAAACCAAAGCATTAATTTTTGTGCTGCTTCGCTTAATGCTTTTTCTGGTGTTATACTACCGTTTGTTGTTACTTCCAATGCTAATGATTCGGTTGTTTGATGGTAACTAACATACACATTATGTATTTTATAATTTACGTTTACAACCGGCATAAAAACAGCATCAATATTTAAGAATCCATCATACTTTTTATTAGTTTGATCTCCAAATTGATATCCTGTTCCTCGTTCTCCACGAATGTCTAATTCGATATCGATATCGTTAGATATCGTAGCAATGTATTGTGTTGGATTTATTACCCTAATGTCGGAATCAAATTTTAAGCAGTTCGCTGTTATAATACCAGGCCCTTTAGCAATGATTTTACCAGAAAAAGGTTGTTTTTCGTTAGTTTTTAAAATTATTTGTTTTATATTTAATAAAATCTCTAATATATCTTCACGAATACCGGGAATTGTAGCAAATTCATGTGCCGCACCTGGAATTTTAATTGCTGTAATAGCTATTCCTTCCAGATTTGATAAAAGAACTCGACGCAAAGCATTACCAATAGTTAAACCTTGCCCAGCTTCTAAGTCGGACATAATGAAATGTCCAACTAGATTACCCGATTCTTTTACGCTTGATTTAACATATTTGAATTTTAAATCCACCATATTAATTTTTATTTAAATTAATTTTTATTTAAACTCTACGTTTTTTAGGAGGACGGCATCCGTTATGTGGAACTGAGGTTATATCTTTGATAGCCGTAATTTGTAATCCTCCACTTTGTACTGCTCTAATAGCTGTTTCTCGTCCTGATCCTTGACCTTTTACTAATATTTCTACAGTTTTTAGTCCTAAACTTACTGCGGTAGCTGTTGCTGCTTCTGAAGCAGTTTGTGCTGCGAAAGGTGTTCCTTTTCGTGCACCTTTAAATCCGGTTGCACCGGCAGAGGACCATGCAATAGTATTTCCTTTAATATCTGTAATTGTTACGATTGTATTATTAAAAGAAGAACTAATGTGTACAACACCGGTTGTGATTTTTAATTTTGCTTTTTTTGCAGAAGATGATTTTAATTTTGCTAACATGAATTTATGTTTTTAATAAATTACAATTTATTTTTTCTTACCTGCTACGGTTTTCTTTGAACCACGTCTTGAACGTGCATTTGTTCGTGTTCGTTGTCCTCGTAATGGTAATTGTTGACGGTGACGTCTTCCTCTTACACAATTAATCTCGGATAAACGTTTAATATTTAAACTTACTTTACGTCGAAGATTACTTTCAACTTCATAGTCCGCTTCAATAACTTCACGAATTTTACTTACGTTTTCATCCGTCAGATCATTTGTTCGAACATTAGGGTCGATATTTGCTTTTTCTAAAATTTCTTGTGCACTAACGATTCCTATTCCAAAGATTTTAGTTAATGCATATTCTATTCTTTTAGTTCGGGGTAAATCTATACCTGCGATACGTACCACGGGAAAACTCCTTATTTAATAAAAATTAACCTTGTCTTTGTTTATGCTTTGGGTTTGTGCAGATTACGCGTATTACTCCGTTTCTTTTAATGATACGGCAGTCTTTACACATTTTCTTTACTGATGGACGAACCTTCATATTTTTTATTTGTAGTTAATAAATTTTGGAAATTAATAGTGTTTGAATTTGTCTAGCAGTATCTACAGTAACACCTACAAGAATTAACAATGATGTTACACCAAACCCGTAGGAACTACGAATATTCGGGATTGCGACTAAGATAGCTAAAAATAGAGCTCCTAATAAAGATAGTCGGCTTAGCGTTTTCTTTAAAAAAGAGGTCGTTTGTTTTCCAGGCCTAACATTTGGTATTGTTATTGCCATTTTATTTAGATCTTTTGCAATTTCTTTTGGATTTAGAATTAAATTTGAATAAAAAAGACTAAATGCGAAAATCAATATGAAGTTTACTGCCCCGTATATTAAATTTATTGCTTGTGGATTATTTAATTCAATCGGTAGCAATTTTAAACTTAATACATAATTAACCGCTACTGTTAAGAATGTTAAAAATGTTGAGGAGAAAATTATAGGCATTACCCCACCTTGATTAATTTTTAAGGGTAAGTATGACGTTCGCATTGTCTGATTATTATTCTGATTTTGTTGCGCAAATAATTGTTTTGCAGAAATAAGAGGAATTATACGTACTGCTTCTTGAACGTATATGATACCTACTATTAATATTGTAAAACTTGCTAGACTTACTAAGATAGATAGAAGATTTCCGGATTGAACGATTGTTTGGATAGTACTTGGTAATACGGATAAAATATTCAGAGTAATGACGATAGAGGAACCATTTCCGATTCCTTCTTCTGTTATTAAATCACTTAACCAAAGAATAATCATTGATCCAGTTGTTAATGCTAGAACTATTTCACCACAAATGGCTAAATTCCAATTAAATAGGATTGGGCGTAATGAAAATGCAATTGATAGACTTTCTAGAATTGCAATAAATAACGTTAAAGATCTAGTATATTGTTTTATTTGACGTCGACCTGTTTCACCTTCTTCCTTTTGTAATCTTTCTAAATATGGAACTGCACTAACTAAAAGTTGAATTAGAATTGATGCATTAATATTTGGTATTATTCCTAAACTAAAAACACTTAAAATTAGAGTTTCGCTATTAAAAAATGCTTTTAGAGATGGGTTTGCGTTTAGTATATTAACTAAATATTTTTGATCCACATTTGGAACTGGAATAAAGTTTCCTAAACGGATTAATATTATTATAAAAATCGTAAAGAGAACTTTTTTTGTTATAGTATCTTTTTGGTTTACTTCCATTCTATTGAGTTAAGAATAAAATTTTTCTAAAGGTAAATTTCGTTCTTGTGCTGAAATTGTTGGAGTTTTTAGTGTTTGCAGGGCAACGATAGTTGCTCGAGCATTATTTAATTGGTTATTTCCACCAAGTTGTTTTGCTAAAATATTTTTAATTCCTGCTAATTCAAGTACAGTTCGAATTGAACTTCCAGCAATTACTCCAGTACCTTGTGATGCTGGTTTTATTAGCACTCTACATGCTCCAAATACACCATAGTTTAGATGTGGAACAGTGCTTGATTTTGTAATTGGAACAGTAATAATGTTTCGTTGTGCATCTGCTATACCTTTTGTGATTGCATTAATCACATCTTCGGCTTTACCAACTCCAACACCAACTTGTCCATTTTCGTTTCCGATAATTACAACAGCTCGAAAACTTAATTTTTTACCACCTTTACATACTTTTGTTACTCGGCTAATTTGTACAACTCGTTCATTCCATTTTTCTCTTGGAGTGCGTTGTTGACGTCTTGGGTTTTTTCTTTCTTTTTCTTGCGAATTATCCATATTTCAATGTTTTTATTCTAATTTGATTTAGTTCTATTATTTACCTGATTTACCAGCTTTACGCAATACAACTTCATCAACATATCGAATCCCTTTTCCTTTATAAGGTTCTGGTGGTCGTGTTGCACGGATTTGTGAAGCTAATAATCCAACTTTTGCTTTATTTGCACCTTTTATAGTCAAATTTGTATTTGCTTCTACGGCAACTTCGATATCATCGGGGATTTCAAATTCAACTGGATGGCTATAGCCCACTAACAAAGTTAGTTTCTTACCTTGAACTTGGGCACGATAACCAACTCCAATCATTTGCATTTTCTTCTCAAACTTTTCTGAAACACCAATAATCATATTATTTACGAGTGAACGAACTAATCCGTGTTTTTGTCTCGCTTTTATTGTTTCTTCTTTTTTTGTTACGATTATTTGATCGTCAGAAACAGCAACACTTATTTCTTTAGGGATTAGCTGTGATAGTTCTCCATGAGGTCCTTTAACCTTACATGTTTCTTCGCTTAGTGTAACATTTACATTTTTGGGTACCGTTATCGGTAACTTACCAACACGAGACATAATATTTTTTATTTTTTACCAAATATAACATAAAATTTCGCCACCAATTTTTAATTGGCGTGCTTTAGCATCAGTCATAACACCTTGTGATGTTGAGATGATAGCAATACCTAAATTTCCTAGTACTGTTGGAATATTTTTGGCACCTGTATACACTCGTATACCGGGTTTACTTACACGTTTTAAAGTTGTAATTACCGGTTGTCTCTTCTTACCGGCGTATTTTAGAGAAATAAGGATAGAATTTTCTGAGTCTAAAGATTCAAAATCTTCAACAAAACCTTCTTCTTTAAGAATAGCTGTAATATTTCGAGTCATTTTAGTTGCAGGAATTTGCACTAAATGATGTTTTGAATTATTAGCATTTCTTATTCTTGTTAACATATCCGAAACCGTATCATTAATCACTTGGGTTCTCCTTTTAATGAATCAAAATTACTTACGGAAAGGTAACCCCATCTTAGTTAATAGAGCCAACCCTTCTTTTGGATTGTTTGCAGATGTTACAATTGTGATATTAAATCCAAGTTGTTGATCTACTTGTTCATATTCAATTTCAGGGAAGATTAATTGATCTGTTAAACCAAATGTATAGTTACCAAATTTATCGAATTTATTTGGATCTAGTCCTTGGAAATCTCGAATTCTTGGTAATGCTAGGTTAATAAGACGGTCTAAGAATGAATACATCTTATTACGTCGTAATGTTACAGTAATACCTAATTCAACTTCTTCACGAAGTTTAAATCCAGCAATTGATTTTTTAGCGGTTGTTACTAATGGTTGTTGTCCAGTTATTGAACGAAACTCTTTAACACTTTTTTCTAACACTTTTTTATTTTGTGCAGCTACCCCTAATCCACGATTGATTTGAATTTTTTCAATTTTTGGAATTTGATGTAAATTTTCATATTGAAAATTTTCTTTTAGATAAGGGATAACCTCTGTTGAATACAAATCTTTAAATTTTTGTACCATTTTTATAAATTATGAGATTAATTTGTTTGTCTTTTTTAAAATTCTTACTTTTTTATTGTCCTGAGTTGAAAAACCTACTCGACTTGCTATTCCATTTTCATCACATAGCATAACATTTGATACATCAATGGGAGCATCAAATTGGACAATTTTTCCGGCTTCATCTTTTCGTGAAGGTTTTACGTGCTTGACTTTAGTATTAATACCTTCAATCACAATTTTTCCATTTTTACTAGAAAGACTTTTGATTGTACCAGTTTGACCTTTGTCTTTTCCTTGTATTACTTTAACGTTATCGCCAATTTTAAATTTTTTCATTTTTCATTCCTTACAATACTTCGGGAGCTAATGAAACGATTTTTGTGAAACTTTTGTCACGGATTTCTCGTGCAATAGGTCCAAACACACGTGTTCCACGTGGATTATTTTCTTTATTAATAATAACGGCAGCGTTATCATCAAATCTAATACTCATACCGTCTTTACGGCGAACTGTGTGACGTGTTCGTACAACAACGGCACGAACTATATCTGAACGTTTAACGGGCATATTCGGTGTGGCATCTTTTACTACGCCAATAATAACATCACCGATATTTCCATATTGTTTATTTTGACCAAGAATACGAATACACATAATTTTACGTGCACCTGTATTGTCAGCCACAGTTAAATATGTCTGAGGTTGAATCATTGTTATTAATTAGAAATATTGGATTTAGTTAATATTTGTTTAACTGCCCAACGTTTATTTCTACTTGTTGGACGTGTTTCAGATATTATTACGGTATCTCCTAATGAACATTCGTTTTGTTCATCATGTGCCATGAAACGTTTTGTCTTTTTTAAAGTCTTACCGTAGACAGGATGTGAAAATTTATTTTCAACTGTAATAACAATTGTTTTTTCCATCTTGTTACTTACGACTGTTCCAATTTTTTCTTTTGTTGCCATAAAAGTTATGTTTTAAAGTTTTATTGTGTCGCGTTTTGCTTTTGTACTGTTAACAATTGCGCTAATTTACGTTTTGTATGTTTAAATTCGTGTGGTTTAAACGACTGGCGTGTGGCTTGTTTCATTCTTAATTCAACAAGTTGTTGAGACATTAACAGTATTTCTTTTTCGATATTTTCTGCATCGAGTTTTTGAAGTTCTGCAATTTTTGAAAAATTCATCTTAATGTATTTTTAGTTTAAGTGTTCACGTGTAATAAATTTTGTTTTTACAGGAAGTTTATAAGATGCTAATTTCATAGCATTTTGAGCTAATTCTAGAGGTACTCCACCTAGCTCAAATAAGATATTTCCTGGTTTAATTACCGCTACCCAGTAATCCACCGCACCTTTACCAGAACCCATTCTAGATTCGGCTGCACGTGCTGTAATAGGTTTATCAGGGAAGATAGTAATCCATAATTTACCACCACGTTTAATCGCTCGAGTTATTGTTCGTCGTGTTGCTTCGATTTGACGTGATGTAATCCATCCACATTCTTGAGATTGTAAGGCGTAATCTCCAAATGAAATTTTGTTATTACGGAATGCTTTCCCTTTCATGCGTCCACGATGTTGTTTTCGAAATTTTGTTCTTTTTGGACTAAGCATATTCTTAATTAAGTGTTATCAATTCTTATATAAAAACTAGATTCTTTCACCTTTAAATAACCATACTTTGATGCCAAGCACACCATAAATGGTATTAGCTCGTTTTTCAGCATAGTCAATATCGGCACGTAATGTTTGTAATGGTACACGTCCTTCACGAATCCATTCAGTTCGTGCGATTTCTGCACCATTTAATCGTCCTCCAACTTGTATCTTAATTCCGGCTACATTTGCAGCTTGTGCACGTGCAATTGCTTTTTTTACGGCACGTCGGAATGCTACTCGTTTTTCAAGTTGTTCTACGATAAAATCACCGATAAGCTCTGCTTCAGCATCAGGATTTTTAATCTCAACAATATTGATTGTAATACTTCGATTTTTTGCAATCGATTTTTTTAAGTTTTTATAGATATCAGCTAAGCCTGTTCCAGAGTTACCTACTAGGATACCTGGTCTTGCACTACTAATCTCAACTTCAATTTTGTTGCCTTGACTGTTTCTTTTTATTTCAATTTTTGAAATACCGCCAGTTTGACTTTTTGTTTCGAAAAATTTTCTAATAGCGGCATCTTCTTCTAGTAATTCCGGGTAGTTAGCAAATTCAGAAAACCATACTGAACGGTGTTTCTGTGTTGTAACTAATCGAAATCCTAGTGGATGTACTTTTTGTCCCAAAACTAAGATCCTTTATTTTATTTTTAATTATTTTCTTCTACAGTAATAGAAATATGACAAGTCGGTTTTCTTATTCCGTAACCTTGACCTTGTGCACGTGGTCTGAAACGACGTAGTACAGGTCCTTCGTTTGCAAATGCTTCACTTATAATTAAATTTTCTTTATTAAGATTTAAGTTATGTTCCGCATTTGCTGCAGCTGAGTAAATTACTTGCCATACTGGTCCACAGGCTTTATATGGCATAAATTCTAGTAACATTAGAGCTTCTTTATATGTCTTTCCTCTAATTTGGTCTAAAACACGACGCACCTTTCTTGGTGACATTCGAATATAACGTCCCAGAGCTTTTGCTTGAGTTTTACTTTGAGTAGTTTCAGTCATTACATTTAGTTAAAAATTTTTAACGTTTGGCTTTTTTATCGCTTTTAACGTGTGATCTAAAAGTTCGTGTTGGTGCGAATTCTCCCAATTTATGACCTACGATTTGATCTGAGACAAAAACAGGGATATGTTGTTGTCCATTATAAACGGCAATCGTATGTCCTACCATTGAAGGTAGAATTGTTGAAGCACGCGACCATGTTTTAATAACATCTTTTTTCCCCGAATCATTCATATCATTTACTTTTTTTAAAAGATGATAGGCGACAAAGGGGCCTTTACGTAGAGATCTTCCCATGTTTATTTTCTTCTTCTTACAATATAAATATCACTTGGTTTATTTTTCTTACGAGTTTTTACACCTAGTGCGGGTTTACCCCATGGTGTAATTGGACGTTTACGACCAATCGGTGATCGTCCTTCACCACCACCATGTGCGTGATCACAAGGGTTCATAACAACCCCTCGTACAGTTGGGCGAATACCTAACCAACGCGTACGTCCAGCTTTTCCTATAGTCATATTACTATGTTCGGCATTACCGACTACTCCAATTGTAGCAAAACATTCTTTTCGTACTAAACGAATTTCTTTTGAAGGTAAACGTAAAGTTACGTAATTTCCTTCTTTTGCTAAAATTTTCGCGCTTGTTCCAGCTGCTCGTACAATTTGTCCTCCTCGTTTAGGTGTTAACTCAACATTATGTACATCGAGTCCTAAAGGAATATCGTCTAAAGCTAAACTGTTTCCAATTTTAATTTCAGAATCTGGTCCCGAAGAGATATACTCATCTACTTTTAGGTTTTGAGGATATAAAATGTAACGTTTTTCTCCATCTTCATAATGAATTAGAGCGATACGGGCATTTCGGTTTGGATCATATTCGATACTTGCAACTCGGCCTAACGTGTCATATTTATTACGCTTAAAATCGATTAATCGATATAGCTTTTTATGACCGCCACCGCGATGTCTAATTGTAATTCGACCTTGATTGTTACGTCCTTTAACACGGTGATTTGAAACGGTTAAAGACTTTTCAGGTTTACTTTTTGTAATTTCATTAAATGAGGATACACCTCTATTTCTTGTTCCTGGTGTATTTGGTTTATAAATACGAATAGCCATAGAATTTTATTTCTAAGATAGTTTTTACATATCTGGAAATAGATTGATACTATCTCCATCTTTTAATGTTATTATTGCTTTTTTATATTGCGGTTGATAACCGGCAAAACGACCAACAGTACGTTTTTTACGTGGAGTCATTAAAGTGTTTACATTAATAACATCTACATCAAAAATATATTCGATTATTTTTTTAATGGTAAATTTATTAGCACGTTTATCGACCATAAAAGTATATTTATTTAGCTCTAATAATCGTGTTGCTTTATCACTAATTACTGGATATTTTAGCATTCCCAGAATTGTGCGTAAGTTCTCTTCAGTAGTAGAGTTGGTTTTAGTCACAATATGTCTCCTTAATAATCTGGAACGAAGGCTCATCAATTATGATTTTTTTTGCCTTAAGAATTTCAGTTACATTTAATTGACTAGCTAAAATGTATTCAAAATTTTGTAAATTTTTAATTGCTCTTTGTAAGTTAATATTTTGAGCTGAAGAAATTACAAGTGTTTTTTCTTGTTCTTTTGTTAGGCCTAAATTTTCTAAAAATTTAGCTGTTTTTGGTTCTTCTAATTCAAATTTATCAAATACGCTAATTTGGGACTGCTTATTATAAATTGCAGTTTGTAGAGCTAGTCTTTTTTCTTTTTTATTAATCTTTTTATAGATTGATTTTGGTTTCGGTCCGAAGATAACTCCACCACCGGCCCATAGAGGTGAACGAGTTGAACCTGCACGTGCTCGACCTAAACCTTTCTGTTTGTAGGGTTTACGTCCACCACCACTTACTTCACTTCTAGTTTTTGTAGAACGTGTAAGCTGTACATTATTTGCTTTAGCTGTTTTTACTGCACGATGAACTACATATTTGGCTTTATCAGCAACATCTAACGAAAAACTTTTTGTAGTTGAAGCTTCGTTTGTTGGAGACAAGCTATCTAGAACAGTGTATTCTATTGTTTTAATAGCCATATTTTAATTATTACCTTATATGTTCTTATAGACGTTTTGTTGTTCTAATGTTTAATAGATTTCCTGGTTTTCCAGGAACTGCTCCTTTTACAATTAGTAAATTTTCTTTTGTATCAACTTTTATAACTTTTAAGTTTGATACTGTAGTTTCTTTACCGCCCATTCGTCCGGCCATCTTTTTACCAGGGAAAACACGTCCTGGTGATGTACCTTGACCGATTGAACCTGGAGCTCTATGGTTTTTTGAACCGTGGGTCATTGGTCCACGAGTAAAGTTATGTCGTTTTTGGTTTCCGGCGAATCCTTTACCAATTGACTTTCCACTTACGTCTACAAAATCACCTTCGGCAAAATTTTTAACGTCAATAATTTGACCTAGTTCGAAATCGCTTGTATTGGATACACGATATTCTTTTAGATATTTTAAAGGTCCTACATTAGCTTTTTCTAAATGCCCTAGTTCAGGTTTTGTTATATTTTTTCTTGGAGTTTGTTGGTATCCAATTTGAATTGCATCATAGCCATGGGTAGCAATCGATTTAATTTGTGTAACGGTACATGGTCCAACTTTAATTACAGTTACCGGATTTGCTGTTCCGTCTTCTGCAAAAAGTTGAGTCATACCTACTTTATTGCCTAATATACCTACCACGAAAGATTCTCCCTTTCTTTTGATATTAATTAATCCTAGATTGATATGTTGTACGAATTTTATTTTTATTAAATGTATGGTTCTATATTAAGGTTTATTTCTAATTTTGTCCAGTTATGTTACATTAGCTTTAATAAAAAGTTGTTTTGCTTATACTCTAAGTAAAAAATCAAACCTTGGCTGTTTTAAGCTAAGTATTTTAAAATTTATCTTATAAAATTTTTTAAAAATTTAGTATTGACATTTTTGAAGCCTTACATGTAGTATCATTTTGTGGAGAATAAAGAATCGGTTTTTTAAGATCGGATTATTTAAAATGAAACATTCAGGAAATTTTTCGAGAGTTTGATCCTGGCTCAGGATGAACGCTGGCGGTATGCCTAACACATGCAAGTTGAACGGAAGCTTTCCAAGCTTTAGTAGCGGACGGGTGAGTAACGCGTGAGAATT
>Ga0257110_1000078_pt1 | contig 52099 bp, 52 predicted proteins | sample LP_taG_7_FD_190184 | JGI IMG/M metagenome (GOLD analysis project Ga0257110, IMG submission 190184) | Marine microbial communities from Northeast Subartic Pacific Ocean, Canada - LP_J_2015_P26_10m | ecosystem: Environmental > Aquatic > Marine > Oceanic | place: Canada: Northeast Subartic Pacific...
TACATTTGATGAGAGACGTTTTACCTGTTCCAGGAGGACCATGAAGACCTATTCCAAGATTATAGGGAATTCCTTTTTTATAATACCATTCTTTATTTTCCAAAAAAAACGTTAGTTTGGAAAGGAGATTTTCTTTGTTGTGAAAAAACATATTATCAAAGGAGCGAGTGGTGTCAAATTCGTCTTCTTTCCAGCAATCGGAATAATAATTTTCACCATCCAATTGATTAATGTTATAAACAAATTGTTTTTTTTCACGTTCTGTTCGAACTGTTTCTACATAATGAGTTGTTAATTTAGTTAAAAATTCTTTTATTTGAATTGTATTAATTTTGTATGAAAAGACGTCTATAACAATATGTTGACTTGTTGACAACGACGATGAACGCTTTTTTTCATGTGTTTCCGTATTAATATATGTTTTTCCATAAATCTCTAGTTCTTTATCAATAATATAACAACGTTGTTGAGAAATATAATAAAAAATATCATTTTTTTTTCTTATTGCGTTACTAAAAGATGTATTTAATTCAGTGACTTCATATATATTTTGGTCAGCATGATTTAATTCCATTAAATGTTTCCACAATGCTTTAAAAGTATTGGTAAATGATTCGATTATTTCTACTTCACCTGAATACTCACATACATTACGTATTCGTTCACCTTTTAAAACAACACAACTTGCATTTGAAAATAAACACTTATAATTAAAATCCGCAAAATATTCGTATAATCGTTGTATATTAAACTGATCAAATTTTGATAATATTTGTGAAAAAAACGTCATAAACAATGGTACGATGACCATTGACATGATCATTTGATCATCGAATTTCATTAATATACAACGACCGTAGTTTTTAAATATATTACATTGATACTTATAATTTTTGTCATCAACTCGCTTTCGCATATAAATATAATATTTAGGCAAAACAATATAATAAATATATGCTTATATAAAATAGTTATGGTGTCAGCTATGTTTCTAACTGTTTTTAGCGCGTCTTTGATGTTGGGGTCTGTGAGTGGGTATAACGTGAATGATAGATTTCACGATTGGTTGAATGAATTTAAGGTTCGCATAGAGAACGACGGTCATCGCGATCATTTGTTTGCGAACTGGTTGGATAATGATGAGCATATTAAAATGACAAATAGTCAAAATAATACGTATATTTTAGGTCATAATCAGTTTTCGGGTATGAATGGAGACGAATTTTCGCAATATTTGGGATTTTCCGGTTATTTGGGTTCTAGAATGGATAATATTGAACACAAGATTGATAATGTTAAGTGTTTGTCTGGGTGTGTAAAAAATTTCGATAAGTCGAATAAATTGAGAACTGTAGAATGTGTAAAGGGTTGTTTGGATGATGCTAAGAATGTGGGTCTTGCGGAAAGTGTAAATTGGGTTGAAAAAGGAGGCGTGACTCCAGTAAAAGACCAGGGACAATGTGGATCTTGTTGGTCTTTCTCTACTACTGGAGCACTTGAAGGAGCATATTTTGTTGCTCATGGTGATTTGAAATCATTTTCCGAACAGCAACTTGTTTCATGCGATAATCGCAGAAACGGAGGAAAAGATATGGGTTGTAATGGTGGACTAATGGATAATGCGTTCACATGGATTGAGAAGAATGACGGTCTTTGTTTGGAGTCTGATTATCCTTATACTTCAGGAACAACAAAGAGTGCGGGTGATTGCGAAACAACTTGTTCGGTTGTAAGTGATAGTGATATTACTAGTTTCGTTGATGTAAAAGCAAGTTCAGATGATGAAATGATGAAGGCGCTAAATCAGCAACCCGTATCAATTGCGATTCAGGCAGATCAGAAGGATTTTCAACTATATAAATCGGGTGTATTTAGCGGAGCATGTGGAACAAAACTAGACCATGGTGTTTTGGTTGTAGGGTATGGAACTGAAGATGGCAGTGATTATTATTTGGTGAAGAATTCATGGGGTACTGTATGGGGTGATGAAGGATACATTAAAATGGGTCGTGGTGATGAATATAACAATGGTGCTGGACAATGTGGTATGTTGATGCAAGGAAGTTATCCTATTGTTTAAGAATATGACATAAAATAAGTATTTTCGTAATATTATTAGGGGTTTAAGGGGAGTATCCCCTTACTTATGCTGTTTTAGCTCAGTTGGGAGAGCGCAAGACTGAAGATCTTGAGGTCGCTGGTTCGATCCCGGCAGGCGGCAAAAGATTATTATTATTCAATGAATAATAATAATACTTAAAATAAAGATTTTACATACAAATAGATGGTGACTAATATAATGATGGAAAAACAACCTAACCCCATATTTAACGCGGTTTTTGCTCCGAAATCAGTGTACCCCGCAACCATATCAGATATTGTATGACCAATGAGTGCTCCATATAATGCTCCGTATGCACCGAATCCTTCAAAATATTTTTCTAATTCAATACCTAGAAGAGCAAAACAGGCAACAATAGCATTATCAATAAATCCGAATTTGAATCCAGGTAAATTGTCCATGTTATATATATATATATATTAGCATGAAAATGTTAATGTCTATGAAACATTATAATGTTAAAAAATATAACTTAGATCCTTCGTATATTGGTTGTGCTTTAGTATGTATTGCTAAAAAAGAAGAAAAATATATGGAAGAGTTTGTTCAATATCATTTGAAATTGGGGGTAGATTATATATTTTTATATGATAATGAAGATGTTCCTACTTATCGCAATTTATTATCAACATACAAACAAGTATATGTAAACCATCTTCCTGGAAAACATTTTTTTGGAGGACCTCAAACTAAGGCTTTAGAACATTTTACAAGTACAATAATGAAAGACCCGCGTATTACTCATGTTGCACACATTGATATTGATGAATTTATTGTATTAAAAAAACATTCGCATATACATGATTTCATTCGTTCTTATATTAAAACAAATAATAATTCTATTAATTGTGCCGGTATTGGAATGAACTGGCGTTTTTTTGGAAGTTCTGGTCATACAACATATGAAAATATTCCTATGACTATTCGTTTTACAAAATGTGCCAAAAAATTAAATCACCATATTAAAACACTATTTAATAAAGACTTTTTTAAAAAATATAATGAATGCCACAGTATTCAAACCAATCATTCAGAATATCCAATATTGTCCACCTCCGGTAAAATAATTAACGGTCCATTTAATGAAGAGACAGAAAATGATGTTATTCAATTAAACCATTATAAATGTAAAACGTTCGAAGAATTTAAAGAGATTAGGAAACGTGGTCGCGCCGATATTCCTGAAAGAGTAGAAACATCTGAACAAATAGAGAATTCATTTAAAGTACACAACATAAATGAAATAGAAGATAAATTTGCTTATAATTTTTTAAAAAAATAATATTTTATAAATATATAAAATATTATGAAACGTTCACTTTCGTTAAATGATATAACTAAGATACAATTTAATATATTTACACAATATCCTCCACCTTCATATGGAGAATTAGTTCGTCATAAACACTATTCTTCGAAAAGAATGCGGCAATATTTTATTCGAAAATTTTATAAATATGTAAATTAGTAAGGGTGTAGTTTTCATAAAATGAATTTTTTATTTAATTTTGCGCATTTTCTTAAATTTTGATAATATTTTTATTTTATATAAAAAATAGACAATAATGAACAAAATAAATAGAAAAATTAAAATATTAATGTATAAAAAATAGTAGTACGTTTTTTGAAATGCGGTTTTAGGTTCATTTAAGAAATCCATTACTTCAAAATAGTACAAAGATAGTGATTTTAGTCCAAAAAAATTATACCAACTTTTCTGATTTTCTGTTTCTTCAATTTTTTGGTAAACAAGTGGTTTATGATAAAAATATTTTTTGGATTCGAAATGAATATATAGATCCCAGTCGCCATAAATATTACATTTATTTTGATTATTTAAACATTTTGTGCGAAATTTTTTTGAATATATTACACTATGCGAAGCAAAACTTACTAATGATCTATAAAAAAATTGGTTTATGGGAAATCCTATTACTGGAATAAGTCCGGTAGATAAAATAAAATCGTTTTCTTTGTTTTCATTACAAAAATTGTTTATTTGTACAATATCTTCTTGTGAAATATCTGAATCGACAATGAAGTCATCTTCATAAATAAGAACATTATTGTAATTTTTCTCTTGTGCGTGTTTAAAAATTTGAATATAAGAGTCAATAAGATCATATCTAGGGTTTTGTTCGTGTAATTCTTTGACGCATTTTTTAAAACCTTTGTTATTATAAACAAAAATAGTTTTGGTTGGTTTATAAACACTTAATTGCTTTTTAATATTTTCCATTCTTTCGTTGTCGCTTTCTAAATGTATGATATATGTACAATCAATAGAATCGTCAAATATTCCTTGTTCACTATCTATTTTTAAAAATTCATGACATTTCATGACTATAAACAAAGATTATATACTATGATAATAAAAAATGATTTGAAATATTACTTTCATATCATTTATAAATATACAGGTTTATTTTTAGAATCTTGCATCCGGAATTTCGATTTCACCATCCGAATCATTGGTTTGGGTTTGGTCATGATCAGATGGGTAGGTTAATTTAACATCCATCCATGTACCATTGCGATTCTTCCCATACATACGATCCATATATTCATACACTGATTTCGGACTAGGTTGTTTTGTTTTGCCACAATTTGTAAGGAACCACATCTTAAACTCTTCAGAAATCTGTTCTTTGCGAACCTTCTTACCCGTGTGTTTACGAATGCGTTCACCTACAAACTGAGCAACATGATCCTGACTTTCGCGGTATTTACTACTTGCTTCCAATACTGTATCACAATCATTAACGCGACCTTCATTTTCAAACGCATATTGAACCAACATTGCTAGGAAAGTTTCACGCCATACAGGGAATTTCTTCATCAGATCACGATCAATCAAATATTGAAATGGACGATCTGAATCATCATCGCGCGGGTGTTCTGTAAACAATGATTGAAAGTTTGCAACCTTCAAACGGCGCCATGTGCCATGGTCCTGTGTACGGACTTGCATCAACTGGTTACAACATACCACTAAAGCAAATTGCGGAATGAAAGTAAGCGATTTCGTCATATAAGGTGCTCGCGCTGTAATTGGTTCTACACCACTGACCAATTCTTTCATTGGACCTTCGTGAATAATATCAGTCGATTCAGGTTCTTGCATTACAACATAGCGAGCACCTTTTAGTCCAACAATTTCCGGTGCTAATCCACCAATTTTTCCACGACCTTGAGTAATCAAGGAAATAGGGGATGTTGCCTTATATGTTCCCAATGTTTGTGTCATTAGATCTGTTAATACGGATTTTCCATTTTGACCAAAGCCAATATAGTTATATAATGCTTGATTTAATGAAGGCATACCAATTAATACTGCTGATAAATGATTCCACATGTAAGAACATAGTTCAGGATTAGGAAACAATTTTCTCATGAAATCTTCTAATTCGGGCATAGAATCCTTGTGCCTTGTACTGGTTTTAGGATAATAGTTAATATTCGTACATTTTGTTAAATAATCTTCAGGACGTCCTTTTCTAAATTCCTTTGCCTCGAAATCAACAACACCATTTTTACATGCCAACAAATAAGGATTGCTGTCTAGGCGATTTAAGAATTCATCGTCATAAAACAAATCACGCGCTTCTTGCATAATATTACGCTTATCACTCGTTTGACCTAGACGCTGTACGATTTTCAATACGATGTCAATACGCATTTTCACCTGCTTATATTGGTCATCCTCGGGATCCAATGTCACCAAATAATTTTGGAGTTCGGTGACCTTGTCTTCATATAGTTGACGCAATTCGGTTGAAATTGAACGCCGGAGTGTACTTCCACAATCGATCTCAATCCATCGATGCTTCTTAAACCTCCACCATGACCCATTTTTCACGTCAGCACATACATATTCATCCTTGTACATTTGATGAAGTACAATAGCAATATCGTAATCAGTTGAACCTTTTGCGTTTTTTGACGGATTGGCAACTGAACTTGCTGTGACGGCATTAATAGTCATATCCAAATAATGACCTACAGTGTTTTTGCGAATAACTTCCGCACCCTCCTTATTATCTTGGTTGGCCCAGTAAATAATGGAACGTTTTGTGACACCTGAATCGCGTTTAATATCGAAAGTATCCCACATTTCACACAACTCAGGAATTGAATTATAGTCAAAATTAGATGAACGCGCACTGAACGCCAACCAAACGATGAGAAGTTTGTTTGATGTATTTTTTAATGCCCAACCTACGCGAATCCATTTTCCATATGAACCTGAACCATAATAACTTTCTGGAAGCACTGTGGTATATTCATATATTTCTCTCAAAATATAATCACTTGGTCCAATGGAATCTAAGAAATGTTGTAAATGTTGTTCAAGTTCTTCAGCATTTTTGATTTGTGATACATGTGAAGAACCAGATATTTCATCATACCGTACAGTTGTTGGTGATGGTTTTCTTCTTTGTTGTAATTCACCGATTTCAAGTAATTTAAGGAACGGTTCTTTATAAAAGAACTGCGGGTGTTCACTATAACGCACAGATAGTTTATGAAAACTCTCCCCGTTTAAGTAATCGTTTGAATCACCGCGATTATTAATGAACTCGCCATCGTCCGCATCATATGTAATATCGTATACTTGTGTCAATTTATATGGTTCGTGATTCGGTTTACATGATCCATATAATTGCCAATTAGTATACCCCTTTGTAATACCCTCATCGAACACGTCTGACCATGTATTCACAATTGGAAAATCACCCCACGCTTCTTTTATGCTGTCCACAACGCGTTCACGTAGTATTTGTTGTCCTTTATGATCCATTTGTAATCCAATAATCATATGGATGCCATCTTTTGTAATGTTCTTTTCTTGAACTCGATTTACATTGTCTTTTTCAAATAGGAAAATTGAAAACGCACTGTTTTCGTCAAAATGATAAATATCATTTAATTTTGCTAAATAAATGTCAACCAAATCATCAAGATGATCCCTCTCATAAACGCGTTTTTCCAAGTCATATGCGAAATGGAGATCTATATCAACAGCAATCGGACCATGTTCAGACAATTGTTTTTCGGTTAAATATTCTGGTTTATTTTTTGACACAATATCCTTCCAATAATGTTTCATAAATTTGTTCCATTCATGATCAGGAATATAATATGAACCACCGTGAATATTGGTTTTGCTATCACCAATTCGTGTATGTGAAGGACCTGAACCATTATCCGGTTTTTTACTGTGTTTCTTAAGGAAATCAGTTATATTTTTATATTTTATTACAGGTTGTTCGGTGTGAACGACAATATTTTCGTTCTCAACCACTAAACTATTTGTTTCCATTGTATAATATATGATACAACTATATTTATTTCCTTTTTATAAATCAATTTTGTGATATAACAATTCAACATATATATGCAAACAAATTTTTTATATTGGTTGTACGTAATATATATATATATTATTATAAAGTATGTTTTGTAATTATAAATACATTTTAGGAAAGGTCAATAAAGATGCTTATTCTTATCAAAATTTGGATTTTATCATTGTTGATATATTATTTATATGAATCAATAAAATTGAATGAAAAACAACATAAAATTATATATCAATAATAACTATATTTAAAAAATGAAATTCTGTGTCAAATGCGATAATATGTATTATATTGGGGTTAATGAGAAAAATCCCAATGAATTGACTCATTATTGCCGAAATTGTGGTTATGTAGACTATTCAAATATACAGGAAAATTCTTGTATTTTACGCAATGATATAAAAAAGGGGGAACAGAAATATAATCATATTATTAATGAATATACCAAACTAGATCCTACACTACCTCGTATTAACAATATTAATTGCCCCAATAGCAATTGTAAAACGAATACCAAAGAGAATCAGAAACCGGAAATTTTATATATTCGATATGATGAAAACAATTTGAAATATATTTATATGTGCTCCACATGTGATACAACCTGGAAAACAGATGATAAGAAATAAACGACCTTATTTATAAAAAAGAATGTTTGGTATTTTTTATAAATCTTCAAAAAATGAATATTATGTAATTATATAGAATATAATATTTTTATGAGTAATAATAAAAAATTTACTTTAGATAAATCTGGAAAAAATTCTAATAATTCTACTTTAGCAAAATCTGGAAAAAATTCTAATAATTCTACTTTAGCAAAATCTGAAAAGAATTCTAAGAAATCTGGAAAGAATTTAGAATTAATAGAACAACTATCACAATTAAAAAATTATAATAGAGATGATGGATATGGTAGTGATTTTGATAGAGATGATGGATATGGTACTGATGGAGATAGTGATGATGAAGATAGTAAAAACGTTTCACGAGTTAATAAGAATAAAGATGAAAAATATGGTAAATATAATATAATTAGTGATGATACTACTGATAATGAAAATTCCTCAGATTCATCGGGAAGTAATAATGAAAAAACCAAACCAAGTATGGATAACAAGAAGATGATGAATTCTTATTTAAAAAGTCTCACATATTTGAAAAACGAATGTGATACAATTCGAACTGATTTATCACAATACACAACAAAAATCCTACAACTGGAACAACAACAAAAGGAAGAATCGAATTCACAAGATGACAAATCCAATAGTGAAATTTCTAAAAAGGTTGATGGACTGACTGATAGTGTAAACACCATCACCGAACATTTGACTACCATGAACGAAAATTATTATAAAGCAACTGAAGCATTACTAGCTAAAATTACAGGTCTAGAAAAAACAACTAAGTCTGAAGCAAAGCATGTAACAGAAGAAGTGCTCAAGGTCCATGAGGAAGTACAAGGAGTAGCCAAAAATGTGGAAAATATAAAAACATCTATGGATACTATTAAGGAAGATTTTAAACAAAGTGAGGGGAATTTTATGAGAAATTGGAAATACTTAAAGGAAAAATGTTGGGATATTTTTTGGACTGAAGAAGAAGGTGCCTTTGCAGAAAAGATAAGGGAAACTCAAGAAAAGCAACAACAGGCGAAAGACGACGCAGAAAAATTTAATCAAGAAGCGGCAAATTTAAACAAAAAGTCAGACGATAAATTTAATGAGTTCAAGGATTTAAATAAAAATCCACAAAATAATATCAGACGTTTTGACAACAATGATATAATACAAGATTTATGGAAAATGCACAAGGAAAAAATTTCTATTCGTACCATTAATTTTGAAGAATTAATTTTGAAAAGTTATTTCGATGACAAAAAATTAATAAATTTTAACATGATAATACTTGCTTTCTCTATGAGAACGATTAGTGAAGATATATTTATTGCTTTTGTGGAATCTCTCATAAGTATTTATGATAAGTATGAAGAATTAAAAAAAATAGATAAAATAGAACTACATGTAGATGATGAGGGAGATATTAATCCTAATAAACCGTTTTTGAAAATATTTACAAGATTTAAATTTGTATATGAATATAATATAAATGGTATGAGTAAAAGAGTTGTTAATAATTGTCTAAAAGACCTAAGTGAAATAGTTAAACAAACATTTTATAATAGATTTCTTGGAAAAGTATTGGATGAATTATGGGTTAAAAGACAAAAATCTAAAGTTAAACTCCCCATAGAACTAGTAGACTTAATGATGGAGAAAGTAGTAGATACATTGAATTCGGAGTGGTGGGATCCAGAGGGACCGGCAGCACCGAAAAGTGCAGACTATTATATTTCTAACTTTAATTCCCGCAATGAACCATACGACGAAGAAAGGAAACTATTTACTCATCCTCATCCTAATCATCCTGGTTTTCATATAGACATGGAAGATGATGAGAAGATACATAGAATCAAAAATGGTTATAAACTAATAATAAAATCAATCATGGATAAATATAATTATTATCATTTTTTTGAAGTTGATGAAGATGACTTTGATTTTCGGGGAGGTGCTGGTACTGATAGGGTGATACATGATTGTATTACTAAACAAATCGCCCTTCATAAAATAAACAGGATGCTTGTGAATATTCTTTCCATTGACCAAGAATCAACTGTCAATGTTGAAGAAGAAGAAGATTATTGGTTTTGTGAAAGAGAAGAATGCGATACTAAATATTTTAAGAATAAGGATATAGAGACTGTTGTTCAGGATCATGCTAATAGCTTAAGTATTTTAGGTAAGAAAAATTGGAAAGAATTTATTAGTATGTTATTAGCCCTTCCGAAAATAGAAGATAAACTTGACCAAGCATTAGAAAAACTAAAAAAAATATTTGATGTTTTATATGAATATTATAATTTTGAAGAGATAGCGTTACATACAAAAGGCATGGCTATGTTAAACGCGAATAAAAAGGCTAGAGAAGATGAGGATGAGGATGAGGATGAGGTTGAGGTTGAGGATAAGGATGAGGATAAGGATGAGGATAAGGATGAGGCGGACCTCTCTAATTTTGACATGTCGAATTGGAAAAGTTATGACGAGGAGGATGAAAACTTTTCGCTGACCTACGAATTTACTCCTGAGATTGTTCAAATAGTTACTGTAAATAATAGTATTAACCAAGAATTTGAAGCATTTTATAATTATTTTAATTCACAATCAAGTGTTAATGCCGGAAAAATAATACTAAATACTGGTGCTTGTTTAACGGCATTAATATATTTTTCTATCGCTATATTACAATATGGTGCTGAATTATGGTATAATTTTATGCGATGGTTTATGGCAAATTCGTTCCTCTTTCCGTTTCCAATTAATTTTATATTAGCGTCAATATTGGTGTCGCTTTACATAGGCGTCTCAGGGTTTTTATATATAATATTTTTTAATCAAATGGGGATTACATTTGGATATGGCGGTACCTTAGGAAATGATATGTGGCATGCATTACAGGGATTATATTTCAAACTATATAATACTACACTAATGGTGTTAGAATTTATTTTTAATTGGATTATGAGTTTAGAAGCAGTCAAGAATGCTATTGATGGAACCGGTATAATAGAGTTTTATCAGACTATAAAAGGCTACTTTATCTATTTTTTCGGTGTGTTAGGCACTTTGTTAATGAATATTCAATCTATCGGATCTTACTTGAACCCCTCGGCATGGTGGTCAGGTGGAGGAAACACAACAAATAATGCTATTATTTTAAATAAAAATAGTAATCAACCTATTTCAACCGCATTTGTTTCGAATATTTTAACTGATTATATGAAAGTGAACGATAAAGTCACACAAATGATGACTAATATAACTAATATTTCAGGAGCAACGCCTGAGTTAAAAAATATGGTTAGTACAGCGATTTCTACTCAGGTTTCAATAAATTCAGCATTATTTGAAAGTGTTAATTTTCATATTTCTATTTTAAAAAATAAAACCATGCGTGATTATGTATTAGAAGGCATTGGTAATGATCCTAATAGACTATTGTTGTTATACAAAACGACAGCATTGTTAAATATTGATACAGATAAAATAGATAGTGTCCCTTTGAGTAAACTTCTATTTGTTAGTCATAGAAAAAAATTAAGTTCCTTTCTTTTAGGAAATAATATCAAATATGAAAACCCATCTAAAAATAAAAAACAAATTCAAAATAAGAAATCAAATAAGGGTGGTCGATTATGTAAAAGTAAAAAGAACCTTAAGAAATTATGTACAAGGTCGAAAAAAGGGAAAAAAAAGAAAGGAGGGAAAGTAACAAAAAAACGATTACAAAAAGGTAAATCCAGAAGAAAATATACGTAATTAAATTTATGTTTATAAAAGAATGTTTTTGTATTTTTTATAAAATTGATTTCTATTGTTTAAAACCATTTAGAAATATCTTACGAATATATAATCATTTAATATGGCAGAATTACAAGAAGTCGAAGATCTTCCAATTAACGAGATTGAAGAAAGTGACGATGATATGAATTCTCTTCGCAGTTCTTTATACGGAGATAGTGACGATGAAGATTTTGTACCGCCTCCTCCACCCCGTCCTGAAATAGACGAAAAGTCGGATGATGAAGAAAGTGTTCAAGATACGGAAGATGAACATAGTCTAGCAAGTGAAAGTGAAAATATTGAAAACGAACAAATGAATGTTTATATGGGCGAAAATGAAGAAAATGATTACGACGAAGACGAGGACGACTCTGATGACGATGACGAAAATTATCTTCAAAAATTCGATCAAATCAACAAGAAAAATTTGATTAGAAATTATCACCCTGAATTAGTAACACATAACAATGATGAAGTAGAAACACTTTGTCAAATTGTTCGAAATGAACACGGTGTTATTGTGGATCCTCTTCATAAAACAGTACCATTCTTGACCAAATATGAGCGCGCGCGTATTTTAGGCGAACGCGCCAAACAATTGAATATGGGTGCAAAACCTCTTATTGAATTGGGTCCTGAAGTAATTGACGGATATTTAATTGCTCTCAAAGAATTTGAAGAAAAAAAAATACCCTTTATTGTTAAACGCCCTATGCCGAATGGTGGGTGTGAATATTGGAAATTTAAGGACTTGGAATTTCTATAAAGGTAGTATTTTACTATAAAATTGAATGTTTTTTTTTCATTACAATCATTTGTAACAACATACACACTAACATAATAAAACAATTATCATGAACGTTTTCATCCCTTTCATTGAATCTTATATTCCTTCGTATAAGATTGAAAAAACATTGGAGATGCAAAAATTTGGAAAAGTAACTTCCATTGAACTTCACGACAAAAAAATAAAAAAAAAAAATGACAAACCTGGGTTGAAATCAGCAAAACATAACTATGCGTTTCTTACCATTGAATTATTTGATACAACTCAAGGAAATAATATGCGCAATAATTTAATTTATAATAAAACTACTCATTTGATGTTTGATGATAAACAACAACTTGTTCACTTACAGTTGAAACCTCACTTGTCTGTGGAAGACCGATTGGAACGTGGTTTCGAACTCCATATTCCCGAAACACTAAGTCTTGAAAAGTCAGAACCCATTAGTCAAACTCTTAAAAAACACGAAGATTCTCTTCCTGAATGGTTTCATAACGATTCAAGTACACTTTTCGGTTTTGAGTTTGGAAAGAAACTACCAGAACAATTGTCTTTGTTAATTCCGTCAATTGTTGAAGTCGTTCAACATATTGGTGAAATGGGACCTCGTGGTAAAAGATCATTTTATGAAAATGATATTGAAAAACAGATGGTTGAAAGTGACTATTATGAACTTATGGATGAAATTGAAAGCGAGCGTCGTTCTTTTAGACAACAATATTCTTTGCTTCCTGTATAAAAAGAAAAAATCGTATATTTAAAAAAATACCAGGTGTATTTTTTTTTGAATTTTGGTTAATCTCATGTAATAATATATGACGTCTATTCATTTATTTCATATTGAGTCACTTAAAGATGCGTTTCAAACCAATATTCAAACATTGTGTTCTGTTTTGGAAAAGCACAATTTTGTACAATTGAAACTAAAAGAATTAAAACAAAATTATGATTCTATGGTTCAAAACAATAAAAAAAAGATATTTTTGTTTTGTTTAGATTCTTATTATTTCCAATACAAAACATTGTTATTGGAAACGGAAAATATTGATAAATATATTTCTATGATTAAAAACCGAATGTATGGTGATTATTATAAATTGTTTACGATTATTGTTAGTGAAATGTCTTCATTGGTACAATTAGAGAATTTTGTAACGAAACAGCAAAAATACATTCCTTACAAAGAAATTGAACCTTATTTTGAATATCCTCAAAACGATTTGTTAGAACTTCATCAAGATATATTGAAATTGTTGAATGTTTTACACAAAGAATATTTACAAAAAGAGAAGAAAACTATTGAAAATAATAAATCCGGAGGATTGTATGTTGAAAATTTTATTCAAACATTGAACTATGAAAATAATACATTTAAAGAGAAAATTTTTCTATATGTTGGTTATTTACAATTTTATCATAAACTTCAGGAAAAATATTTAACTGGACTCTTTAGGCGTGTTGATTTATTTTATAAAGAAATTGAGGAAAACATTATTGTGAATGGTAATATGGGTTCAAATGTTGAATATAAACAACAAATCGACGCTTATTTAAAAAATGTTGAAACAATTGAAACACAAGAAGAAGTAAACAAACCTAAAGAAAATGAAGGTGATGATCAAAAGAAGGAAGTAGAAAATATTCAAGTTACTGTAGAAGAAAAAGTTGTCAATGAAACACAAGAAGAACCAACTAACGAAGAATTAGAAGAAAAAGTTGAAAATAAGGAAGAAGATAAAAAGAAAAAGGAAACAAACTAGAAGGAAGATAAGAAAATAAATAAAAAGTAATTTGATATCTAGTAAAATAACAATAATATCTATTCATATATTATAGATATCAATATATTCAATGTCTAAAAATGATAATATTACAAATCGTAATATTAAAAATTTAGTAAAACTATATTTAAATCGATTTAAAAATGATAAAGGTGAACCATTGTTACTCGGTCGTCGAAGAATTAGAACTGGATTACCGGATTTTTTAGAAAACAAACTTATAGGACAGTGGGACGTGAGTAAAGTAACGAATATGAAAGGGTTATTTGCAGGAAATAAGGATTTCAATGAAGATATCAGTCAGTGGGATGTCTCGAATGTGACTACAATGGAGGATATGTTCTATGACGCCTCTAAATTCAACCAGCCTCTAGGGGGATGGAATGTAGGCAATGTGACTACTATGGATGGTATGTTCTATGGTGCCCCTCGCTTCAACCAGCCTCTAGAGCAGTGGGATGTACGCAAGGTAAAAAATATGGATGATATGTTCCAAGATGCCTCTCGTTTCAACCAGCCTCTAGGGCAGTGGAAGGTAGGCGAGGGGACTACTATGGAGCGTATGTTCGATGGTGCCAAATCCTTCGACCAAGAAAACCTACCACCGGGTGCTTCCATCCCCAGAAGCATACCGCCATCGGATACTTCTGGGGATGGAAGCGCCCAACAACCGAAGAAACCCCCTGCAGTCGCTCCCTTTGACTCATCGTTTGTTCTCCCGTGGAAAGACGCTAGGGGTGGAAAAAGAAAGGGTAAAACAAATAAGAGAAAAGGAAAGCAACGAAAAGGAAAACAAACAAAAAAAAAGAGGAAAATAAGGAAGAAGATAAAAAGGAAGATAAATAAATAAATATAGAATCAATATAATGAATAAGGGTATATTCATTATATATAATGAGTACTAATGACGAGACAATCGAAAGTTCACAAAAAAGTGAAATCCCTGTTTTGAATCGCACGTTAGACAATGAATCATTAAAAAAGGTCGATTGGTCTGTAGAAAATGAGAAAATTTTGGTAGAATGGTGTGATATAGCGCAATGTTATAAATGGTTGAATATGAAGGCACATAGTTCGTATTCTTATATGAACGCTTGGTTTACAATTCCAGCAATTATATTGTCAACAATTAGTGGTACAGCATCGTTTGCGCAGGAAAGTATTCCCATTAATTATCAAGCTATGGCAATATTATTGGTTGGTACAGTCAATATTAGTGTAGGTATTTTAACCACTATCCAACAATTTCTGAAAATATCCGAATTGAATGAAGCGCACAGAGTTGCGGGTATTGCGTGGGATAAATACGCACGAAACATTCGTATTGAATTAGCAAAAGCACCAGATGAGCGTCCAGAAGCCCATATGTTTTTAAAATATTGTCGAGATGAGTTTGATCGATTGATGGAAACGAGTCCATCTGTTCCAGAAGCAACAATTACTTTATTTAAGAAAACATTTATACATTCCAAAGACGCAAAAGTATTGGAAAAAATGGAAATGTTAAAATTACCAGATATTTGTGATATTATCGTTTCGGCAGAAGAAACCCGTCATCATTGGTATAAAAATACTGGAAAACATATTTCGGAAATAGAAATGCGTGCGGAAAAGGATTTGTTAGAACGTCAAAAAGAAATGCGTGAAAAAGAGCAAGAAATGATCGACATGGAAAAACAAATGAAAAAAAGGAGAGAAGCTATAGTTCATTATGAAAAACAAAAAATCGAGAAATATGAAAAATTGATTCATGAATATCAACAATTATTTGAAAGAACAAACGGACGAATGCCTGAAGAATCAGAAATAATAGGACATTTTAATGGCACTATTGAGGAAGACTTTTTAAACGCTTATTATTCAAATGGAGATGAAAATGTATAAAAAACAGGGCGTCCCCCAGGTTGTTTTTTTTGTTCTAGTTTGCCGATTTTACGGTCTATTATAGCACAGGTGCAACAACATCTAAACCTTGTGCCACGCATCGATCTTACTATTCGTAACAATTTCCGCACATAAGAGTGGCCAGTTCCTACATACTTTCATTATTAATCCCTATTAAAATCTCCATAGAGGGAACGGGACTCCAATTGGAATCCAAACTGCGAACAGTTTTTTATACACAGAGAGGGATTTGGCATATTTATGGTTTATCAGGCAAATCCTATTTATCCCATCGAAGGAAATTAAATATTTATTGTGATTACCAACTCTTTCCCACAAGAGAATTTCTCGAACTTAACTGTGATTTTCACGCTGTCTATGTCTAACTTTACGTAATAATTAATTTTTAAAACCTAATCAGTTGTTTGCCAAGTTAGTAGCTTAGGTGATCAACCTATCATCCAGTAAAAGAGAAAAAAGGCATTCAATTTTGTCTTTATGTATTTTCATAAAAATAGTATAAAAAACTGGGAGTTTTTATATGATTATGAAAAAATATACTTGTTTAACGAAAGGACAAAGTGAGCATTGGAATATTAAAGGCGTCAACTTAGGAGGACTTTTCGTTTTGGAACCATGGATTACACCGTCATTATTTTACCAGTTTTTAAATGTACGTGACTCAGAAAAAATAGGTATGGATATGTTTTCTTTTTGTCATGCGTTGGGTCCAAATGAAGGAAAGAGGCAATTGAATTCCCATTTTGAAAAATGGGTAAATGAAAGTCATTTGATTGATTTGGTAAACAGAAAAATAACTCATCTTCGAATTCCTATTGGTGATTGGATGTTTTTTCCATATGGTCCTTATATTGGATGTACAGATGACTCGGTCAAATATTTAGACCATATATTGAGTTTATGTGAAAAACATGGACTCAAAGTATTACTAGATTTACATGGTGTGAAAGATAGTCAGAATGGATTGGACAATAGCGGAAAAACCAATGGACTACAATATGTAGTGAGTCCTACAAATAATCAACGTGATGGAACATTGACATTTATTCATTGGTCTATTATTTCTGGAAACTGGATGGGGGACTTTAATATTATGAATAAAAGTTATGCTTCAATTAATCACAATAATATTGATTTTACTAAAAAAACATTGTATTTTATAATTGATAAGTATAAAGATCATTACGCAATTTTCGGAATAGAAGCATTAAACGAACCATGGGTATACACTCCCATTGATGTTTTAAAAGACTTTTATTACGATATATATAGTTATTTACACTACAACGCGCCCCATTTGAAATTCATTTATCATGATTCCTTTCGAAATGATGTTTGGGATGGGTTTTTAACAAATTGTAGCAACGTGGCATTAGATTGGCATATTTATCAAGCGTGGGATGTACAACGTTATGGGGATCAATTTTTATTGGAAGCAGACAGTTATGAACAATATATTGATAATTTTAAACAAAAAGGTATTCAATTGGTGATTGGTGAATATAGTTTAGCAACGGATAATTGCGCAATGTGGTTAAATGGATTTCAAGATAATTTGGAAGGATTTCCTATAACAGAATGTAAATTTGCTCCATGCCCTTTTCCTTATATTGACGTGAAAGATTTAAACCGAATAGAACAAATTATTTCGCCATATGGAACTGGGTTAAGTAGTCCGCGTATGGGAACATGTCCATATGATGGATTATTAATTATTGACGATAGTGAAGATGTATTTATGAACAAATTAGGAAAAAAGAAAATAGATGGGTTGTCTCAATCACAAGGATGGTTCTTTTGGAATTTTCGAACCGAATATGAACAAGAAGTAAAATGGAGTTATATTCAATCTTATGATAATGGTTATTTCAAGGATACTGAAATTGATCCAATCAATTATTATCCCTATTATGGTTTAGGGGTTTTCTGTCTGTTTATGATATTTGGTATTGGATTTTTATCAAAATCATTTTTTTCGAAAAAAAATACCAGTGAACAAGGTGTACAACAAACAGAATTAAAGTCTTATCCATATTCGAACTTGAAAGGAGGATTGTCTACGGGAAATATTATGACAAAATATTATTATGAATCGATTGAAAATAGTCAAACAATGTGACCATAAAATTGAACGCCATTTTCTTGTTTTATTTTATTCAACTAAACCGTTCAAGATGAATAAAATAACCAGTAAGAAACCGAAACAACTATGTTGTCTTTTGTGTAATGGTAGGCACTCTCATGAAGTTCATGATTCATGCCCATTTATCAGTTACGCAAGAGATAAGAAGGGGAAAAAAGTGATAGGTAAGTACCATCCCAAAGTTAAAGAAGTCATGTATATCATGACTAATTCAAAGACTTTTAATATCGAGTCTTTGAATGTTCAGTCACTTCGTCTTATGGCAACGTGTTTTGTATATGATAATAGTTCAAATTTGATTGTATGTGGTGAGAAGAAAACATATTCCCCGAACTTGGATAAGGAATTCCAATACAATCCCATCCCCCTTACATTGCCCAAAAAACAATTACAAAAAGAACTCACAAAAAAATGGGAGAAAATACATGCTTTAATAAAAAAAAAGGAAAATGGTCATCCCGAAGTCCCTCATGATTATACATGTCCTATTTGCATGGAGGAAATGGGACGTTATGAGTGGTTTCATTACGAATATCGATTCGTGACGAAAATAACATCACGTCACTGTAGTGATTACAATGAATGTGGTTCGAACCCTGTGAAAACATCTTGTGGACACATGATATGTAGCAATTGTACATCAAAACTTGTTGGTTACAATGGTGGTGTCGAATTTCGAACGTTTTCAGATTATGGAAGTTACGGTTTTCATCATCAAACTATCGTGAGAGATCAACTGTTACGAATGTACAATTTGTCATGTCCTTTGTGTCGCGCCAATACAATCCTTGAAAAACGTATTGGCATTGACAAAGATTCTGTTTGGAAAAAGGACAAATCAAAGTGTTTCTTTGAACGACCATATAAAATCAAAGTGTTTCATGAAAATGGGACAATAGTATGGTCTGATACTTCTTAGTTTATATGATTATAAAATGACATTTATGTAATTCTGTATTTTTTATTCCACTATATTACGATTTTTATCTAATACATATTTATTGGTTTCATCACTAATGAAATAATTGGAATAAATCACAAAATAAGGTTTTATAAATTCATCGAATGTTTCTTTATTCATTGTTGTTTCGACATTTAATCGCCAATCATATATGTTTTGTAATTCAGTACCAAAATAAAACCAAATATCAATAACCTTATGTAAAAATTGGTATTTTTCCAGTTCTTTGTTAAAAGTACGCAAATAAGAAGGTATAAATTGACGCGGTTTGTATCCAATCATCCAACCTTCTAAAATAACTACATCATAATGTTCATAGATAGGAATATACTCGTCAATATCTCCTTGTCCATTATGTAATGTTTTGTTAAATTTTGGAAGAACTGCGTTTTTTTTGTCATGGATTCTCTTGAATAAATCTTCTAACCATCTTATATCATGTGTTCCGGCTAATCCACGATGTTTGTATAATGGATCGTTAAATTTTAACATTTGTTGTTGCATTTTTGAATGTGGATAATAAAAGTCGTCCAAACTAAAAACCAAGCAATTTATGTTTTGTTCAGATAGTTTTTTTTTTACATTTTCACATGATGTACTTTTGCCACATCCTTGGGGTCCATGAACACCCATAAATATTGTTTCATTATTAGTTTGTTCTTTGATTTTTTGTGTAATTTGATCAATAATGATTTTTTCCATTTATATAGAATAATATTTACTTTTTATTTGGTATTTTATAATCAATATATTTTGTCAAATTTCACTACAAATATAAAATTGATATATAGTTTTATATTTGTTTTATTTTTAAACATTATGATGATTAAAAGTATTCGATTTAAAAACATTAAAAATTTAACTCTCATTATTGGAAATGTGAAAAAACGTCCAATGAAACAGAATTTTATTAAAGATTCTGTTGAAAAAAAAACACAATCTAAAATAAAGAAAAATGAAAAAGCGATTGAATGCGACGATGAATATATTCAAAGAATAATTAGAAACGGTGGGTTGTAAATATTCTATATTTTATACATGGTATGATTACTTTTTATTTGAGAGTTGTTCATCGATATATTTCCATAGTACACTAAACATCAATCCTTGAAATCCATTGGCTAATAATTTCGTTTTCAATCCTCGCCCAAACAATCCAATTATTCCTTCTTTTGTCACAATTTCTTTCACAATTTCGGGATAAGAAATTGTAGTCGTATTGGATTGCTTGTATACTTTAACCACGCGAATTGAATTGGATAATGTATCACTCACACAGGTAGATGTGAAACCTATTAGTGCTTGTCGCGCTAGTTTTTTTGAAGGATCGTGAGTTTCGGGTATTTTTTCTTGTAAAGTATTGTAAGTAGCAAACCATGGAAAATGCCCAACCCATGTTGCCGACGCAGATGCTAAACTTCCGTGAAAAAGTACTTGAGGTCCACTTGTTTTCACTTTACTAATTACATTTTTGAACCCTTCTTTTCCTTGTACTTGCATGTTTGTTTTTATTGTGTCAATTGGCATCAAAGTTATTCTAAATAATGCTGCGATCAAAGATGCGCATCCACTTTTTGCCCATATAGGTAGTTTTTTTGTAGTTTCATTTGAATCTAAAGCAACTATGGTACCTGTATTTGCTGCTGTATCCCCAAATCTTGATAATGGTCCTTGTATTAATGCGGGCATTACACCACGATAAAAACGCGGAATTCCTCCTTCTTTATATAATGTTTTCATCGTTTGTATTGTTCCTGTTCCATGAACATATTGATAATTAATCGTTGTTCTCATCCACATTAATGTTGCTACATTAATACCCATTGCTGCTGCTCCCGATATTCCACTTTGAATACTCCGTTCCATTATGTGTTTCATTGATATTTCCTTTTTCTTTTCCATCATATACAATAAAACAATAAAAAAAGGTTTCCCTTTAACACCCGATGTGGGATTTGAACCCACGACCACACGATTAAGAGTCGTGCGCTCTACCAACTGAGCTAACCGGGTTGGTGCACGAAGTGGGATTCGAACCCACGAAGCTGACGCAACAGATCTTAAGTCTGTCCCCTTTGACCGCTCGGGAATCCGTGCTCTAAACTTACCTTGTCATTTTTTATGTTATAGAATATGACCTAGTACCGCCTTTCAATTTTATGGAAATGCGTTTTGGTTTTATTTTTCTTGAATAAGTGTTTTACTACCACACTAATGATGTCACTCACATAATATTATAACACATGTTAGTAAGGTTATAATATTATTTAATGACGAGAAGAAACGCGATGTTTGCGTTTTCTTTTTCTCTGTGTTTTTTTGGATCTTTTCTTTTTACCACCTTTTTTTTCATCAACGAATTTTCCACTATCCCATGTTCCTTCAATAGTATTTTCACCATCGTCATTTCTCCATGTACCTTTTCCATTTGGAACACATTTTCCTTTTATCCTCTCAACTTCACCTGTATAAGTTCCTAATTGTTTTTTATAATTTGTATATTGATTAGGACCGTAGGGCATGTAAAGTTCACTAGAACAATTCCATTCATGCTTATTGTCCAATTTTTCGTCCAAATCCGTTTTTTCTCCTTCTAACTCCTTTATTTTATTTTCTTTTTGTCCTATTTCAGTTTCAATCCTATCTTTCGAGTTATTTAAATCATTTTTTGTTAGTTCTCCCGTATTTATCACTTGAATAAAACGTCCTAGGTCACTTGTTTTATTAACATCCGCGTATATAAGATCTAAATTTTTCTTTTGTTGTGTTTTCCCCTGTTCACCGATTGTGAAACGACCTATATTTTGTATTTCTATATACTTAATTAAATATGCTAACTTATCATCATTAAGTTTGTTGTCTTGTCTTAGTTTTTCTATTTCTTCAGGTATTTTTGTCATTGTCTTTCTTGCTTCCACCTCTGATTTATATTCTCCACCATGATGTACTTTTCTACTACGTCTTTTTCCATGTTTTATTTTTCGAACTCCTTTTGTTTTTACCATATAACATATGTGTATATATTTTTCATTTTTGTGAAAATACAATTAATGATTCCTAAATTAAACGAATCAATCATTACGCGTCAGAATTAATATATAAAATTGAATTTAGTGATATTATTTCATTTAATTAAATACAAAAATGCCACGTAGTCGCGATCAACGATGTCGACGTGTATTAAATACGTTCTTTGATGAACACCTTACAAATGTACATTATATTTTGGAAAAATTGAATGTTCGAGGATGGAAAATAGCGCGTTATGTTGTCACTATACCAAAAGAATGGACTGTTAGTTCGCCAAGATATGATCATGACACACGAAGTTTAACTTGGATAAATAACACAAAAACGCAAGTTCTACCTCAAAATGAAAGGATGAATGAAATTGAGCAACTATTCAAAACCAAAATGGATCCTCATGAAAAAAAATCAGGAGGTCTTAGTTCCAGTTATTTACGCATTCATGAAACAAAATTAAGTGATGAAAAAATAGAATATCATTTAATTGTGGTATATGACAAAGAACATATGCCCTTTGCTGAAGAAGTTGATTTGAATCAACGCATTGAATTATTGGAACGTAATAATGACCAAATGTCACAAGAACTTCGTAATTATCGTCATGAAACTGAAAAATACGTAGGATATATGCGACGCAAATTACATCGTGCAATACGAGATCGTGATGAAGCAAATTACGCAGTAACAACTTGTTCACAACTTTTCGAAAAACAGAATGCTGAACATATGGAAAATTACCGTAAAATCATTCGCGAATATTATGTAGAAATGAAGAAGACATTTGAATGTCCCGTTTGTTATGAATCTATACCGAATGACAAGGTGTTTACCACTCCATGTAATCATATTATTTGCTCCGATTGTACAAAACAATGTCGCAATACTTGTCCAATGTGTCGTCAAAAAATGTGTTATGTACCCAATGAAGAGAATGATATCATTGATTTAGTCGATAATGTTTAGCAATTATTATAATTGGATATTCCGTCCCATACAATATTGTTGGTATTTGCCCAAGTTTTTTTATCACATACACCTGACCACGCATTGTTACTAAAGTCAATATATTGGGTTACAATACCTCCCGATACATCATAACTATAACCAGGACTATTCATAATATTGTCATTTAGGGTTTTCGATTCTTTGTTATACATGTTTCCAATATTTACGGAACCTGGTTCGTATTTAGGTATGATACATTTTTGTTTTTCTTCATCATATATCCAGTAGTCTGGACAACTACCAAACGATGGAGGCCAAGCAGCATTTGTATTTCCCATACTCATTAAAATTCCTAGAAAAACCAATATAATAAGTAACACAATAGATGCAATTGCTAAAACTGTTATATGAAAAGTTTCCATTATAAAATAGTAGGATAAAGTATTTTATGAATTTTTCAAACTTTAATCTCTAAAACTAACATATATAACTATTCATCATGAATTTACAACCAGTACCATATTTAGAACGTCAATCACAAATTATTACTAATACAACTCCTTATAATGGACGTGTCAATTTAGAGGAACCGGAAAATCCTGACGCCCGTTTTCAAATGTTTGAGCGAATTGAAGTGAAAAACAAAGCAACAGAATATCGCGAACCACTAAAAGGGGATTTTGAAGAAACACTGGTTTCGAAAGTGTTTTTCTCTGCTGAAAATATTCAAATTATCCAAAATGGTTTGCGCGCGGGTGTTTACAAAAAATCAGGAAATCGCGAATTAGTGATTCCCAATCAAAATATTGATATATTAAAGCAGATTATGCGAACCATGTTTTTAGAATATTCTTTATTTCAACCTGATAATATTACAGAACAAGTAGAACGTCTAAACAATATTGTTTTGGATTATGTTGTTCCCAAGGTGTTTGGTGAAGCCATTGGTTATTTAAAATATTTAGAAGACCAAAGTCGCCTTGTAGTACCATTGGAATTACCTCAACAACCTGACCGTGTATACAAACAATTGGAATTACAACCTTATATGTAAGTGAATATAAACATTGTACTTCAAATACAATGTTTATGATTGAAACATTTTCTTTTTATAGAATTCGGGGTCGAAATAATAAAACATACGATAATCGGTTTGGAATGAACTCCATTTCGTTGCTTCTAATATTTCTCTAAAATTTGGACTATTCACTGCGCGAATAATATCTTCACCTTGTTTCTTGGATTTTATGGGAATGCCAAATGTAAGTTGACTCATTCCATATTTTCCATCGAAATCATTAAAAGGATATTGTTTTTCATTGAAATTTAATAAAACTTTTGGAATGCCAAAATGTTTTTTCTTTTCTTTGGCATATTTAAGTCCAAGACCACGTCTTGTTATATTATGTACAATAGAATGTCGAAATTTCTTACTTTTTTTCTTGGACAATTTTCTAGCATCATAAAGTCCGGCATCGAACAAAATATTCATTCCCTTTTCTTTTTGAACCATGATTTTCTCTATTGTTTTATAGGAAAAATTGGGTAAAAAGGGCCACAATGTTAAGTCCAAGAAATGATTTTCGCCTTTTTCGTCGATTATTTTGGTGTTTTTCGATGATTTTTTAAAACCTTCTTGGACAATGTAAATATCAAAACGGGTTTGTGCGCCAAATTTCTTTAGTCCATCCTTCTTTCCGTAAATATGTAAATAGGAAAGATAGTTTTGCCTGGTTAATAAGTCATACAATGGATGTTCCGGACGGCGCCAATTGGAGGGTGTAATAAATCCTAAACGTCCTTTGGGTTTTAGTAATTGATTGTCAAAGATGGAAGTTATAAATTTCGTCCACAATGTTCTATTTCCTACACTGCCTTCATATGTTTTCGCCTTTTTGGTTTGAAATGGAGGGTTGCCAATAATGAGATCAAACTGTTTTTTCCCTAAATCCTTCATCCATTTTTCTTGAGAGTCCAAGAAATTGGATTGACTAATATTGGTAGATTTCCCAAACATTTGTGCTAATTTTTTGACATTGGAAGGATTTAATTCAATCATATACAACATATTTGTCAAAATATGAGTTTTGCGTTTTTTTGGATCAGGAAAATGCTTTTGTAACCCTTTCATTAATTTCACATAAGCAACAATCATAAAATTTCCAGTTCCAGCACAAGGATCTAAAATACATAAATCCTTGTTGGACCAAATGGTATTGGGTAAATTGTTTATGATTTCAATAATAAATTCATAAGGAGTGAATACTTCTCCGTATTTGTTTTTTTCCTTTGTTCGTATATTTCGATTGTCATCAATATAAGATTGAATATTGGTTTCGTTTAGGTTTTCTATTTTCATCTATCTCAAAGTATTAAACTATATTATTTTGAGAAAGTTTATTTTTTCTTGGGTGTCATTCCTTTGGAATAGAACTATCAAACAAATTGATTTCAATTTGAAAATCCTTATTAAATCCGTAAAATACGTTTAATTGATTTGTGGAATATATAGCGTCAATATTATAAACATCCTCTCTTTGTAAATAATCTATTATTTTTGGTATATTCTTTCTGTTAATAATTTGGAAATAAGTGCCACCATTAATAGAATTGTTTTTCTTATTATTGTAAATTGATTGATAATGAGGGGTGTCTATTTTATAAATAGGAATTTTACAAATTGTTTGTTTTGGAAATTCTTTGGTTTCATCATTATCAAATTTGTTGCGTATAATGCGAAACATATCCCATTCATGATTTGATTCTAAATAATGTATAACTTTATTTACATGAAATAATGTAATATGATCAATTTCTAAATCATCTTCTAAAACATATATGTGATCTTCTGGATAATCTATAATTGTATTTAACACCGATAAATGTGATAAATAACATCCAACAACACCTATACCGCGGGATTTGGAAGTATCATTTTGTAAATAATGTTTGACACGTTTATTTAATTTTGGTATTTCATTACATTCTTTCAAACTGGGACATATTGCATTGAATCGACTATATTGCATTTGTAATTTTTGTAACATATTTTCCATATGTTCTTTCCGATGTTCATGATGTTCCAAATTTATATATATACATTTCATTATATAACTAACTATATTTCTTTCTACTAAATATACAGCAAAAGTAACGTTTTGTTCGTTCGGGTTTAATTAATGTCTCTAATGTAGAAAGCATTCGGTTTTGCCCAAATGACCATTCCATTATATAATCTTTATTCAATATGATTATATAATTTTGTAATTATAAAATATATTATGAATTATTATCAAAAAAGATTTCAACAAATTATTTCATATGATGAAATACGTATTGGAAAATTACTTGAAATAGTCCAATTTTCTTTTGTTTTTACTGTTTTAGCAGTAATTGCCTCGTGGGGGACTAACAAATATCTGTTATTTGATCATACTGATGATGAAAATATATTTCAACTATTATTTTCTCTTTCCATTGAATTGGCTTTATTGACAATTATTGTTTTTTATTTGCGTAAAATTACATTGTTGGTTCCCTCATTCGCTGCTATGATATTTACAAATTTTAAACCATATACAACAATTGATTTAGGAATGTGGATGATATTAGTCTTTGTATTTATAGGCGGACTCAGTAAAATAAACAATGAAGTTTCTTTACTGAATCATAAATTTCATGAAACGATAGATTATTTTAAGCATGGTCTATAATTTCTTACTTACATAATTCTTTTGTTAAATCGCGAAATTTTTTACACGAAGAAGCAAGTTCTTCACTTTTAGAAGCTAATACTTCTGTTTTATTTACATTCTTCTTCACTTGTTCAATTGGTGTTATTTTGTATTTCCACGCAAAAGGAAGCATTTGAAGTCGTTTATGTTGAATATCTTCATTCGATAATTCATTATGAAAACAACAACACAAATTATTATAACAATAATTAAATATACTTGTAAATGGTAAGCACATAATATTAATATACTAATAATTCTTATTATATTAATCTCAAAAAATATAAAAAATAATATAGAGAATTATTAAATGGAGAGAAGACCATCTTGGAATGAATATTTCAAAGAAATCGTTTTAGCAACATCAAAACGTTCACCATGTGAACGGTTACATGTAGGATGTTTATTAGTCAAAGATAATCGTATTATTTCACAAGGATACAATGGATTTTTACCCGGATGTCCACATGAAAGTATTGTTCGAGATAATCATGAACAAGCAACTATACACGCAGAACAAAATGCGTTATGTGATTGTGCAAAAAGGGGGGTTTCATGTAATGATGCAACAGCGTATATTACACATTTCCCATGTTTAATATGTGCGCGTTTATTACTAGCATCGGGAATCAAAGAAATTAAATATATATATGATTATAAAAATGATGATTTAGTACATATATTTGCAAAACAATTAAACGTGGATATTAAAAAAATAGATTTTTAATATATAACATCAATATATATTATGAATAAAATACAAATTATTAAAAATATTAATAGTTTTTTTCAAACTATTCCTTTATGGGTATATATAATTCCATTTATTCTTCAAACACTTTCAAATGGATTTTTATATACAATGCAAGATCGTAAAAGTAATTACAAACCATTATATGATGTAATTATATCTAATGTTCCCGATTTTTCCAAATATAATTTTATTCCGAATGCATTAATGCTGATATTGAGTACTTTTTTAATTATACCTTTATATTTAAAACCCAATTTTAATGTGTTTATTAGTTTGTTCAAATATCTTTCTATAATTATATTTTTAAGATCAATAACTACAAGTGTTACTATATTACCATCGATCGTAAATGGTTGTAAATTTAAAATGAATATAATTACACTTTTAAATGGTCATTGTATTGATAAAATATTCAGCGGACATACTTCGGCCAGTTTATTATTAGTGTTTCTTTATAGTAAATATAATATAATAACTAGTAATTTAATATATGTTTTGTTGTTTTTACAAGTGTTAGTTGCACTTTCATTAATTTTGACGAAAGAACACTATACAATTGATGTGATTCTAGGGTATTTAATCACTACCATGATATTATTACTACTTGATTTGTAAATATATGTAAAAAATGCTACTAATTTAAAATATTTTTTAATATTATAATGAATATTAAAAATATCATACAAAAAATTTACGATAATATAAAAAATGAAAATGGCGGTAAAGTTGCGGATTATATTCCCGAATTAGCATGTATTGATCCAAAATTATTTGGGGTAAGTGTTTGCGATATAAATGGAAACATTCATAATTTTGGTAACTATGAGAAACATTTTTGTTTACAATCATGTAGTAAACCTTTATCATATTGTAAAGCATATGATGAATTAGGAAAAAATGAATTACATAAACATGTTGGTTATGAACCGAGTGGACAATCGTTCAATGCCTTTATTTTAAATAAAAACGGATTACCTCATAATCCTATGATTAATTCAGGAGCAATTATGGTGGCATCTCAAATAGGGAAAAAATTGGAGCCTGGCAAACGATTTAATATATTAAAAGAATGTTATAGTCAATTAGCAGGAAACATGCACGTAGGTTTTGATAATTCTGTATTTTTATCTGAGCAACATCATGCAGATCGTAATATTTCATTGGCATATTATATGCGTGAAAATGGTGCGTTTAATGAACAACTATCTCCCTATGAAATGAGTGAAAATTTAAATTTATATTTTCAACAATGTTCCAGTACAATAACTTGTGAAATGGGTTCAATCATTAGTGCTACTCTTGCGAATGGTGGAGTTTGTCCTACAACAAAAGAAAGAGTGTTAAGTGAAAATTCAGTAAAAGATTGTTTAACTCTTATGTATGGTTGTGGTATGTATGATTATAGTGGAGAATTTGCTTTTGAAATAGGATTGCCAGCAAAATCTGGTGTGAGTGGATGTATATTATTAGTTGTTCCTAACATGATGGGAATATGTATTTGGTCACCACCATTAGACGAACAAGGAAATAGTTTTAAAGGTATAGAATTTTGTAAACAATTAAATAAAGAGTTAGATTTACACATTTTTCATAATATTATTTCTAATAAAATTAATTTAATTGATAGTATAAATATACGTTTTTTACAATTATGTTGCGATGGAAAATTAGAAGAAATAAATGAAGTCATCGAAAAAATTGATGTAAATTTTTGCGATTATGATAAACGAACTCCCCTTCATTTAGCATCATCGGAAGGTCATATTGAAATTGTGAAATCATTACTTCAACACGGTGCCAAGATAAAAAAAGATCGATGGGGTAATACACCAATTAATGAAATTGAAAAGAAAGAAGGAGAAAATTACAATAAAATTCGGAATCTCCTTGTTCCAAAAGAATCGAAATAAGGTTTAGTTTTCAATGAAATGTAAAAATTCGTCGAAAATACTTGTGGTTTTTACATAATAAGTATCAGGTTTTTTCTTTTTTTTATTGAATAATTCCTTATTCAATAACTTTACTTCTTTTGCTGCTTGTTTTTTTAACGATTTTTCGTCACGTCCTAATAATCCTTCGTCCATCATTTTTTTATATAACTGATTTTTTCGGTCATCAATATTTTTGATAGAACCCTTGTTTGGAAACATTTATATATTAACATAAGAAAATATTTTTTCAGGACTTATATTTTCTTCTATAAAAAATATTCAATACACAAGCAAGTAACATTATATATAATATCTAGAAAATGTTTATTTCTTTTTAACAACCCGTTTTTTCACCTTTTTTACACTAGTTGACGATTCGCCTTTTTGAATCTTTTCTCGAACTAATTGATATTTCTTGTATTCAGATTGAAGTGTTTCTAGTTCAGACAACCACATTGTTTCCAATTTTGTTTTCTTCAACTTATTCAGTTGCTTTTCGGCATCTGTCTTTTCTTTCACAATTTTTTCCACATTTTCTTCAGTCACCGAATCCATGGGCATTTTGATCAAATAATTGAAGTTTCCGTCCATTTGATCAAATTCCTTAGAGATCATCAATTCTTTTACTGTTGCCGCATTTTTCTTTCGCAAATCAACTGAACCCTCCAATGTTGCCAATATATACTTTGCGCGATTTGACAATTTTACTAGCAACTTTTCCAAATCAACAATCATCTGTTTCTTACGTTTGCTGTAAGTTTCCAAACGTACATCGTAAAAGTCATCAATAATTTGTTCTACGGAACCATATTTTTTCAATTTACACTCTTTATCAAACATATGCATATTTGTACTTGAAACCGACGAGGATAATTTCAATAGCTTTTGAATTCCATTCAAATTTGTTTGAGGATCTATTTTTGCCTCCAATTCAGCAAGTTTTCCACGAGGGAATGTAACCGAAATATCTATATTGACTTCTGTAGACATGGATGTGAAATCACGAATCGATGGGTACACTTTCTTTCCATTTTTATCAGTGGTTCCGTCAGCAAGACCCTCTAGATAAGTCACATAAGGCATGGTCCATGTTCCAATAGGAAGTTCGCTAATACGAATTTTGTCATTGTCGATTTTCTCATATACACCTTTTGTCAAATATTTGTTATTATCAACTTTTTGAATGGTTCCTTTAAAACCCTCATAATAAGGTAGGAATTCTCCCACAGCAGAAGGTTCTTCTCCTTTCAATTTGAAACGCAAATAATCAACTATTTGGTTTGGTGAGAATGCTGGAACCGAACACGAGAATCCGGTTCCAATCCCTGAAATACCATTCATAAGAGCAAATGGAATAATGGGTACATAAAACTCTGGTTCTACTAGTGTTCCATCATCGTTCAAATAATTCAAAATTGCGTCATCTGCTTCCGGGAAAATGGAACGCGTCAATGGATTCAACATTGTAAATATATATCTCTCCGATGCCGAATCATCGCCACCATGTAGTCGCGTTCCAAACTGACCATTTGGTTGTAACAAATGGATGTTATTTGAACCAACATAGTTTTGCGCCATATTCACAATAGCACCATTTAGTGATGCTTCACCGTGATGATAGGCACTATGTTCTGAAACATAACCTGAAAATTGTGCGACCTTAATTTCACTTGTCAATTTACGTTTGAATGCTGAAAACAGGATTTTTCTGAGAGAGATCTTCAATCCGTCGACCATATTAGGAATAGAACGGGCACAATCATATGTGCTAAAATGTATCATCTCACGATTCATAAATTGTTCATAATTTACTTTATCGCTACTTGTGTCTAAATATGCCGACTTATCATAATTCTCCAACCATGTTTTGCGATCATCTGGACGTTTTTTGTTAAATACTTTGTCAATACAATCGTCACTACTTTCACCAGTGTGAACAAAATCGACGATTTTCTTATTTGCAAAATATTCCTTAAACTCACTGGATGTAGATGTTCCTAAACCCTTAAAATATTTAATGGTCCAACCTTGTATTCCATTTTCTCCTAAACTTTCCTTCCATTGAGCATATTCACCATCGTTGTAAAAGAGTTTTGTTTGAGAACCCTTTTTGGCACGCAAAATAGGAGTATTCATAAAGGAGATGAATCCTGGAATATGAACAAGTGATGCCCACTCACTGTGAAATAAGTTGATACACAGACCTTTGATATGAGAACCGTCTAAATCCTGGTCGGTCATTACCATGATTTTACCATAACGTAGGTGCTTATGAACATCGCCTAAAGATTGATACTCGCAACCGGTTTCTAGTCCTAGGATCTTCTTAATATCAGTGATTTCCTTGTTGTCGGCAATTTTCTTAATTTGCTCTCCGCGAACATTGAGTAACTTACCCTTCAATGGATAAATACCAATCGTATTACGATCTTCGCTCGACAATCCAGAAACAATACCAGACAATGCTGAAAGTCCCTCACACAAAATGAGAATACAATCCTTTGAGTTCACTGTTCCACTTTGGTTCGCATCGATAAAGTTGGCAATACCGCGTACGTTTTTGGTTTTAGACCCATCGGTTTTTTTAGCTGCTTTGTTTTCCTTCGCTTCTGTCAATGAGCACGCCACGTCCATGACCCCCATTTTAGCAACTTTCTCTACAAATCCATCGCTTATTGTACATGATGATCCGAATTTCGCAACAGGAGTATTCATGTAATCCTTTGTTTGACTATCAAAAGCAGGGTTTTCAATATCGCAGCGAATAAACACCATAAGTTGCTCCTTAATTGATGTAGGGGACACCTTGATTTTCTTCTTTTTCTCAATATAATCGCACAATTTGCGTGTAATTTGATTCATAATATAATCCACATGTTTACCACCTTTAAATGTACAGATGCCGTTTACAAACGACACTTGTGTAAATTCATGGTTTGGTGCTAGAGCAATCGCATATTCCCAGCGTTCGTCCTTTGATTCATATATGCGTTTGGTTTCAGTTCTTGAACCTACATACATATCCACATAATGTTGAAAACTCTTAACGGGAACAAGATCATCATTAAATCCGATTTTTACCTTTTTAATAGAATGATCTGTCACCGCAGCAATATCAAATGCGCGTTTTTTCAAGAGTCCTACCATATCTTTTGACAATCCAGGAATACCAAAACGTTGATAATCGGGTTTGAATATAACTTTCGTATATGGTTTAGACGTTTTTGGAACTTTAGTTATTATTGGAGGTTCGATGACATTGAGATTATTTCGGAAATCTTGAACATATTTTAGACCACGCGTATGATCTAATGTTTCAATTTGCCCATATGTTGACCAAATAAGAGCTAATTTAAATCCAAAACCGTTCTTTCCACCAACAATGCGTTTTTCGTTTTTGTCATAGTTGGTGGATGTGCGCAAATGACCGAAAATAAGTTCCGGAATCCAAATATCATATTCTGGGTGTTTGGCAATATCAATACCATTTCCATCATTGGAAAAGATGATTGTACCATCATCTTGAACAGTTGTATTAATATACGAAACAAAACGTTTATCTAATAATGGCGATTGAATCATACGCATGACGTGATCTCTGGAATTGACAATACCCTCGTCATACAACTTATATAGACCAGGAATGTAATGTATATTCTTTTGAACAATGCGTTGACTTTCGTCATCGTAAATCCACATATCTGCATCTATATTTTCAACAGACCCAATATATGTATCGGGATTGTCTAGAATATGCTGTTTGTCAGTTTTACGTTGATATTGTTTGGCAAGTCCGGCTTCACTACTCATGATAATAGTAATATATTTAGTTATATCTTAAAACTTTAATTTGATTCAATTTTATATTTTCTCAATTTACACTATATAAAATGACAGTATGGTGCAAGAATTGTGATGGTACTAAAATAGAACAACAAGATATATCTTATCCGTCTGTTGATCAACGACCATGGTGTAATAAATGTAAACCTTGTTCAGATTGGTGTGAAACAAAAGCAAATTGCGATTCAAATCCAAATTTTAATACCGGAAGTGGTCCCAAAAATATTCCTATCTTCAATACTACATATGTAGGACGTGCAAAAAAACACATTCCAAATCAATTTTTAGATTATTATGACTGTAATAAACAGCGCGGTGGATCTTGTGGAAGCACTAATAATATTGCTACAGATAAATTCAAAGCAAATTGTAGTGCTGGACGATGTGAATATGTATGTCCATATGTTCCAGCATTACGAGACGAATATTTAGAAAAGAAGAAAGATGAAATTAAAAAGCATAACAATAATTACACCGGTTCCAGTAAAAAAATGGAATACGCACGGTATGTAAAACGTACACCAGGAACAGAAACATTTGCCAATAAGAAGCAAAAAGTTCCTGAAGTAAAAGCACATGTCAACGCACAATTAGAATGTTTTTCTACATATTGGTGTAAGGATATGCGTTTGTAAATGATTTTTTCCTTCCATTTACTCTTACTTTGAATCTTTTAGGGATTTAGGTCGTTTATCGTTTTATAAAATTATATAATCATTTTTCATTATATAATCATGACTGACGAGATAATTTGGTTCAAAGACTGTTCATACAAAAACAAACACCTAGTTGGTGGAAAATGTAGTTCTTTAGGTGAATTACACGGAATTGCCAAAAGAATTGGTTTTTCAATTGGCGACGGTTTTGCTGTTACCATAAATTTATACGATGAATTTGTGAAATACAATGAATTGGGATCTACTATTGTATCTATGTTGGATGAAATTGATCCAACTAATATTAAACAATTAGAAGAAAAGTCACAAGAACTTAGAAATGTTGTAAGTAGTGCGAAATTGTCTGATGAACATCATGAACTTCTTGTTTCTAGTTACAATCAATTATCCATGCTATATGGACGCGAAAATATGGAAGTTGCGGTTCGTTCTAGTGCTTTAGCTGAAGATTTACCTAATGCGTCTTTTGCTGGTCAACATGACACCTATTTGAACGTATGTGGTGGTGAGGAATTAGTAAAATCGGTGAAAGAATGTTTTGCTTCTCTTTTTAACAGTCGCGCTATTTCATACAGAAAAACTCACAACATTCCTTTAGAAGATGTCAAGATTTCTGTTGCTGTACAGAAAATGATTCGATCAGATATTGGTGCTGCTGGTGTTGCTTTTTCATTGGATCCCGAAACAGGATATAACAAAGCAATTGTTATTAATTCAGCATTTGGTTTAGGAGAATTGGTTGTTTCTGGTGGTGTGAAACCTGATGAATTTATTTTAGACAAACGTGTACTTTATGATATTGAAGGTGACCCTATTATTATCAAAAAGAAGGGTGATAAAAATTCGAAGATAGTGTATGATTTAGAAAATGGAGGCGTGAAAGAGGTAGACACCAACGAATTCGAGAAATTAAATTATAGTATGTCTAACAGTCAAATGGTTACTTTAGGGCGCTATTTGCTTCAATTAGAAAAAGCTTATTCCAAAATGATGGAAAAGGACATTGGCGTTGATGTCGAATGGGCAATTGATGGAAATGATCATAATATTTATATCATTCAGACCCGCCCTGAAACAGTTCACAGTAATGATGGAGATAATTTAGAGATCCAGAATTTCGTTTTAGACAAAAAGGGTGAGCAAATTTTAACAGGTGTTGCTGTTGGTGATCGCATTAGTAGTGGAAAGGTGAAAATATTGAAAGATATTCACGATTCGGCAGATTTCAATAAAGGAGATATTTTAGTCACTGAAATGACTACACCTGATTGGGAACCTATTATGAAAATATCATCGGGTATTGTTACAGATAAAGGTGGACGTACCTGTCACGCCGCAATTGTTGCTCGTGAATTGGCATTGAACGCCGTTGTTGGTTGTGGAAACGCAACGAAACAACTTGAAAACAATCTAGATGTAACTCTTTCCTGTGCGGAAGGTGAAACTGGTATTATTTACAAAGACCAGTTGCCATTCCATATTGACAAATTGTCCGTTTCCAAAGGTATGGAACTTCCTGTGAAATTGATGATGAATGTCGGAAATCCTGAATCAGCGTTCGAGAATTCATTAATTCCCAACAGTGGTGTAGGTCTAGCGCGTTTAGAGTTCATTGTAAGTAATTATATTAAGATCCATCCTTTAGCACTTTATCATTATCCTAATATTCGCGAAGATGTTCGTGAAAAAGTGTATAAAGTCATTGGAAATTACGATAGTGGAAAATGGTATTATATTAAACGTCTTGCAAAGGGTATTGCGAAAATTGCTTCTGCGTTCTATCCCAATGATGTGATTGTACGTTTGTCTGATTTCAAATCAAACGAATATCGCAATTTAATTGGTGGTGAATTATACGAACCTGATGAAGAAAATCCTATGATTGGATGGCGTGGTGCGTCACGATATTATTCTGACGAATATAAGGATGCGTTTAAATTGGAATGCGAGGCAATCAAATATGCTCGTGATATTATGAAAATGACAAATGTAGTAGTAATGATCCCCTTCTGTAGAACTCCCAAAGAATGTCAATTAGTAATTGACACAATGGCATCGCATGGTCTAGTACGCGGTGAAAATGAATTGCGTATTTTCTTGATGTGTGAAATTCCTTCTAACGTCATTGAGGCCGATCAATTCAGTCCTATGTTGGATGGTGTTTCTATCGGAGGCAATGATTTACTACAACTTACATTAGGCGTAGATCGCGATAGTGACAAAATCAGTTATTTGTCAGATGATGAAAACATGAGTTATCGTCGTATGATTTCTATGGCAATTAAAACATATAAGGAACATGGTGTTAAAGTAGGGTTTTGCGGTCAACAACCATCTGATAGTATTGAGTTTTGTAAGTTTTTGATCGGAGAAAATATTGATACAATTTCAGTTACTCCTGATTCTGCTTTAAAAACCATTCAAAATCTCGGTAAATTATAATTTTACATGTTATTTTATAATGACAATTAATAACAATCGTTTTTCGGTACTTTTATTAGAAAAAGATGTTTTGGCATATGTAAACGCAAAAAATAAATATAATGAATATTATGAAATATGTAACACATGTTCTCCAGAAATACGTCAACAATACAAAGATAAAAAAGATTATTGGTATAAAAAATATATTTATAAAATGAGATATTTGGAGGAAAATTATAGAAAAACGCATATACACACACAATATCATTCTCAATTGGAAAATGGATATGTTCCACCAAATGTAAATAACTATAATTATGAATTACCCCCATTGGCACACGCTGAAGTAGTAGAAGCGTTGCCTGTATTTCCAAGTGTACCAACACACGAAGTATTACCAAGCGCTCCTTTAGAAGAAGAAGTACGTGAAACACCCGTTGATTATGTTCGACGAAGACGTCAACGCGATGAATATTGGATTCCTTCGTAATATTTGTATATATTTTATTATAGGCATTATAATATAATATAATATGTCTGACAACAAAGAGTTCAACTGTGAAGAGCTTGCTAAGAAAATGAATGAGTGTCTAGAGAAAGGTGACGATGAACATTGTAAAGAGTTTGTAGAGGAATTTAACTCTTCATGTAAGAAAGAGGAAAAATCAGGTCTTTTGTCATGGGTATTTGGTGAGAAGAAAGAGGAAGAGAAAGTTGAGAAAGACGAGAAAAAAAAAGAATAAATAGTTAAAAATATCTTTATATTATATTTTTGTATAATATAATGTTGGTAGTATTACGTCACGGACAATCAGTCTGGAACAAGGAAAACAAGTTTACTGGACTTGTTGATATTGAATTGAGTGAACAAGGAAAACACGAAGCATCGAACGCTGGAAAAGTTTTAGGAAAATATGATTTTGACGCAATTTTTTCAAGTCAATTATTACGCACTATACAAACTGCTGAAATTGTACAAACATTTCAAAAAGAAACAAAACACATCCATAAAATTGTGGATTTCCAAGAACGCGATTATGGAGATTTAACTGGAAGAAACAAAACTGAATTAAGAGAAAAATATGGCGATGATCAGGTAAAAACATGGCGTCGTTCTTATACACAAGGACCTCCTGGTGGAGAAAATTTACATGAAGTTGCCCTACGTGTAGGACGCTCTTATAATGAATATATTGCCCCTTTACTTAAATCCGGTAAAAAGGTTCTTCTTGTGGCGCATGGCAATAGTTTACGAGCTCTATTTGTCCATTTAGGAATAAAATCGCCATCAACTATTGAAAGTTTCGAAATTGGAACCGCAGTTCCTATTGAAATTGATACTCAAAACAAGAGTTATAAATATAAGAATGCGTATAAATTAACTGCTTACCAAATTGTAGATAGTCGCGGATTTCCTTCCATTGAAGTACGTTGTGTAGAAAAAGCAACTAACAAATGTGTTGGAAAAGGGTCTACCCCAAGTGGCGCTTCTTGTGGTTCAACTGAAGTATGTGAAATGCGCGATGGTAATAAGAAGTTATTTCATGGCAAGTCTGTATTTAATGCTATTGACAAAATTCACGAATTAAACGATCATTTTGTATTGTCCGAAAAAACCATTAGTGATTTGTCCAATTGTGACAAACAATTCATTGATTTAGACGGAACTGAAATGAAGACAAATTATGGTGGAAACAGTAGTACTGCGTTGAGTTTTTGTATGGCTAATACTGCGTCAAATATGAAAGACCAAGAAATGTACCAATATTTTGTGGATCATTATAAAATGATTGATCATGCTGATCATTTGAATTTACCTACACCTTTTGTCAACATTATTAATGGTGGAAAACATGGTGTTACAGAAGATTTGAAAATACAAGAGTTTATGATTTTTGCTCGTGAAGACTTAAATACTTCAGCACAAGTACGTATTTATTGCGAAGTATATCATAATTTGAAAAAGATTTTAGTAGAGAAATACGGCGAACAAGCAAAATCTATTGGCGATGAAGGAGGTTTTTGTCCTCCTATTTATAGTGCTGAAGAAGCATTGTGTGTCATTGAACAGGCAATTGTTTTGTCTAATTATATTGTGGGTCAAGACGTGTTTATTGCGTTGGATTGTGCTGCTAGTGAGTTTTATGACGAATCCACTAAATTATATGAAGTAGAAAAGGGAACCTTTTTAACTGGAAGTGAATTAGTAGATTATTATGGTACATTGATTGAAAATCATCCTGCGTTGAAAAGTATCGAAGACGGTTTTCACGAACAAGATTATGATTCATGGAAGAAGTTTTATGAACAGTTTTCTGATAAAATAATGATTGTAGGAGATGATTTATTTACAACAAATCCAAAATTGATCAAGCAAGGTTTGGAAGATAATTGGGCGAACACTTTGTTATTAAAAGTAAACCAAATTGGTACAATTAGTGAAGCAGTAGAAGGGGCGAAAATGATGATGGATAAAGGAAACAATGTCATTGTTTCGCATCGTTCAGGTGAAACAAATCACGCATATATTGTAGATATTGCGGTTGGTATTGGTGCGAAATATTTGAAAATTGGAAGTCCTTGTCGTGGTGAACGCGTAGCAAAATTCAATCGTTTATTGGAAATTGAACATGATCACCTAATGAAATATAAAGAATAATCAATTAAAATTTTGTAGTATGTTAGATAAATTTATATATAAACTTATCTATTTAAAATGAACTTTTACATTTCTCTCTTTTTAACAGTATTTGTCCAGTTCTCATTTTTTTCTTTTTTTTTTAATAGATTTAATTTTCTACGCCAATCATTATTTTTATATGTTTTTCCAAATTTTTCATCATAAATTTCTTTTTCTGATGTTTTTTCCCATTCCAAAAGTTCTTTAATTTCGTTATTTAAATTATCTTCGCTTAAATTTTCCTTTTCTTGATCCATTTTTAATCCTTCTATAACATTATTTACAGATTCTTCAAAATGTGGATTTTCTTCCTTGAAATATTCAAGGACTTCTTTAAATATTGTTCTGTTTCTTCTTTTATAACTTTCAACTGATCGTTGTCCTCCTTTTCCACTTTCTAAAATCCATGTTCTTAATGGATGTGAAAATTCATCATATTTACTAGATAGTGGGATAGGATCTTCACCTGTTTGTTCTTGGGCATCTAACACAATTCTTTCTAATCCTAATTCAGGATTTTCATTTGATATTTCTAAATAACGTTTATTGTTTTCACTTAAAAATTTGTACATGAATACTTTATTTAAAAACAATCCGTACCATTCAGAATTCAATACAATCGTGGCATTCATTAAATTGTTTTCATAAAATTCTCCTATTTCCTTTCCTTTTTGATTCAAGTATATACCTAGTGTTTTTTCACTAAAACTTTTTTCTTTCAATTTATTTTCCCTATGTTTTTTTTCGTCCAATAATTCAGTTAATTGTTCCTTATTCATTCTTGAATCAATTTTTTTTATCGAACCATTTATAGTTTCGTCTTTTTCTACTTTACCTTCAATAAAACTAAACAATTGATTTGCTTTGTCATATGAATTTGTTTTATCTAATTCACATATTTCATCTTTTTTAAGAATATAACCAGGTTTTCTACAGGATGTTTTTCCTGATTTGGTTAATTTGATTAATAACTCAATTGCTTTTTCATAATTATTTGAACCACCTATAATAAGTAGTTTTTCTATTTCTTTCACTTCTTTTTCAACATTTTCAGCAGCACCAACTAAACCACCTGTTTTTTTACCACGACGAACAGTTTTTTTATGAATATACTTTTTCCCTTTTGTTTTGCGACGTTTATGTGACTTTTTTGACTTGCTAAATATTTTACGTGTTTTTCCCATTTATATTAATATTATATTTTATAAATTAAATAAATTTCTTGAGAAAATTATCTAATTATTTTTTTGAACGTGTTTTACGTTTACTTTTTTTCTTATTTTTTGTCATTTTATTTTTGCGTTTTGTAGACTTTTTAGACTTACCACCAGATTTTCCAAAAAACCTACTCATCCAACCTCGTTTCTTTGGTGGTTCTTCAGTTACTTTTTCATTATTCAATTGTGGTTCTTCAGTATCTTCTTCAGGTACTTTTTCGAATATTTCTTCAGGTACTTCTTCAACTACTTTATCATCAACATTTTTTGTCGGTTGATGTTTACAATTATTTGCCAGTGTACAACTTTTACTATTTTCGGCATTTTCAATTTCCGTTCCTTTTTGTAGATTACATATTACTTGATTTCTATTATAATTTTTTGAAGAACATTGTGATGTTTCAATATCTTCACAAAAGTCATTTTCGTTGTTAATAGGATCGATTGATTGTTGTACTTCTTCTTTTAATATTTTACCAATTAATTTTGTTAATTCAGGATTTTTTTCTAAATATGAAATTTTTTTGTCAATTGTATGAACCATATTACTGGATGTAATTGGAGAGCATTTTGTATTAAATTGTTTAATATAGTCGAATACTGATTTATTCTTTAAAAATGTTTTTTCTTTAAACAAATCTTTATTTTTTGTAATAATGGTGGTTATTTGTGTTATTTTAGATTTTTCATCCAAATTCTTATTCTCATATAATTTTTCTATTTCTTTAAATATATTTCTTACATTTCTTGCTAAATTCCCTTTTTTAATAGTATCCATATTTATATTATAATAACATGATATTATAATAGAAAATCGTGAAAATAATAATTATTTCAATTTCTTTTTAGGTCTTAATTGATTAGTATGACCGCACTTCTTTTTTCTACAATTTACCGCACGAGGAGGAAGACGAGCATAACATTTACGACAAATATTCTTTTCACAATTGAAAGTTCTTGCCAATGCTGCTAAGGTAGGATCAAAAACACCACCTCTTAATCTGAGAACCAAATGAAGAGTAGATTCCTTTTGAATATTATAATCACTTAATGTGCGTCCATCTTCTAATTGTTTTCCAGCAAAAATAAGACGCTGTTGATCAGGAGGAATACCTTCTTTTTCTTGAATTTTTTGTTTCACATTGTCGATTGAATCACTTGCTTCCACATCAAGTGTAATAGTTTTTCCAGTAAGTGTCTTTATAAAGATCTGCATAATATATATTATAATTAGATATTATTTATATATTTTTCAAATATATTTTTAGACAAAATATTTTTCATAATTATATAAATCCAAATTATATAATTACCTATGGAGGAATTCAATGACAGTCATAAGGAACTTGTTCAAAAAAGACAATCCATTTACTCTGAAATATATGAATTAAATAGACATTTAGAAAAATTAAAACAAAGAATCGAATTGACAGAAGTTGATATTAGAGATAATTGTATAAAGCATCACAAAGAACATGAATGGCAAATTGAACGCGAAGAAGGTCCTTATGGTGAGCGTTTTTTTGTTTGTAAACATTGTAATACTATTAATTAATCAAAATATTCTAAACCAGGTAATGTGTCAAATGAAATATATTCAATGGAAGCGCCACCACCTGTTGAAATATGGGTAAAATTGTGTTTGTAATTGTTTGTAAAACCTCCTGTGTCACCGCCACCGACAATTACTTTCTTGTCGTCACAACGTTTCAATTCTTGTTTCAGTAAATGAACCAATATTTCCGAACCCTGTTTGTATTTTTCGTCTTCTACTACACCTAATGTTCCATTCCAAAATACAATATCATGTTGTTTAATGAGTTTATGTAAATGATTCAATGATTTCATTCCAATATCAAAAAAGGACTCGTTACTATTTAATTTGTCAATGGTAATATGTTTAGGATCGTCTTCTAGTTTTTCAGCACACAAACCATCACACATTAGAGTGATCTTAGCTTTGTTTGATTGGATTGTATTTAAATAATCTGCCATGTTGTTCTTAATAATTGAATTAATGTTTCCACCGCAAATGTAAATATGATCCACCTTTTTAGAGAGATTTTTCAACAATTCCAATTTATCGTCCATTTTTCCACCACCAATAATGGCCAAAATCTTTTTGGAAGATTCGTTTTTCGTAATAGATTGAAGTGATGAAAGTTCTTTATCAATCAAATACCCATATGCTTTTTCCTCCATTTGAACACCAGCAATACTTAAATGGTCGCGATGCATACATCCAAATGCGTCATTAACATACACTGTGCCCAATTGTTGAATGACGTTATATGCGTTATTATTTGTTAAATCCATTTTTTTATAATTTGTTTCTTCTTCATGAAAACGTAAATTTTCCATTAAATATATTTTATAATCAGGTTCACTTTTCAGGCGTTGTAAAGTAGTATCATGGAGTCCTTCATTTAAAAATCCCACATGTTTTCCTAGCAATTGTTCTAATTCAGGAATTAAAAACTTTATTGAAAACTCTTGATCCACGCCTTCAGGTCTACCATAATGAGACCCGATTATCAAGCGATTTGGTTCATCTTTTAAAATGCGACGAATAGTAGGAAGTGCTGAAGTAATGCGGAAATTACTTGTAATTACACCATCTTTTACAGGAACATTCAAATCAAGACGTAATAGTACATCTTTCCCTTGAAAATTTAAGTTCTCAATAAAGTGAGGATGACTATTGTGATCATATATAACTTTTATTAATTTAATGACTTGACTTGCGTAAGACCATTCATTATCATACCAAATCATCAGTTTGAAATGGTTATTTCCTAATTCCATAGATGCTTTTTCATCGACGATTGAAGGGCATTCGCTAGAAAGCAAATCCGAACTGACAATATTCTCTCTTAGTACCTGTAAATAAGGATCTTGTTTCATTTTTTCTAATATAGTTTCTAAATTGCTTTCGGTGTCAATTTCTACATTTAAATCTACCAAAGATACACTATTTACAGGAACACGTACAGATGTACCTACTACTTTTCCTTCTAATTCAGGGAGAATTTTCGCAATAGAAGAAGAAGCACCTGTGCTATGAGGAATAATATTATTGAAAATGGAACGATTTGTGCGACTTTTTGAATGTGCTGTATCTACTACTTTCTGACTTGCTGTAGAAGCGTGAATTGTTGTAAAGTTTGCTTGCTTAATACCGTAATTATCACTTAAATGTCGTAAAACGGGTGTAATACAATTAGTCGTACAAGAAGCGTTACTTACAATTTTTTCTCCTTTATAGTTGTTTTCATTTGCTCCGCATACAAATAATGGACTACTGTCTTTTGCTGGAGCACTCATAACAATATAATCAACATCATGTTGAGATGCTTTTTCTTGTGTCAAATATACACCTGTTGCGTCAATAATATGATTTACGCCATATTTCCTCCATTCAAGTTGACTTGCATCACGATTGCGCAAAAGATGAATTGTTTTTCCATTAATTTCAAAAGTATCATTGTCAATAACATTTACATGAAAATGTTTGTTATATTGATGTACACTATCACGTTTTAAATAAGATTCGATTTTTTGAATATCAAAATCAGGAGCATTGATTACTTTTACATCCATTGTATGATTGTAAATAAGTTGGAGAAATACACACTTACCTATTCGTCCGAAACCGTTAATACCGATTGACAACATAATATCATACAACTAGATATTTTTTTTAACATATTTTTTCATTATATGTTAAAATGAGAATAACTATATAATGGCGCCCATTATGTTTAAATATGATCGATCTTATCAAACAAATGAACAACGTTCTTTAGCAATAAAGTCATTAGAATCAACTAAAAACCCATTAACGTGTAAACAAAAATATAGTAAAATTGCTCAAACTTCAAATTCGAGTCAAGAAATGAATTATAAAGCAGTGACAAATTGCACAAAAATGCAAAATGTATATGTGCGTGGAAAGTTAATAGGTCGTAATTTTTGTATGAAATTGTGATAATATCTTGTTATAATATAAATGAAGCGACCTGTTCGTGATCCAATCAAAGGAACATATACAATAAAAGGTATTGAATACAAAGAATTATTTGGTTCTAGGGAACAAGTAATGAATGGAACAGCATATAAAACCAGTGGCGAATTAACAAAAGCAGATTTAGTTGTTAATAAACACGGACGTATTGTTTCTAAAGTGAAATATGACACATCCCGAAAAGAAAAGCGTTTAGAAAAATATGGGTTTTTTGCGAAAAAGGGGAAATTTGGATATGTAAAAAAAAGCACAAAACGAAAATCAAAGAATAAGCGAAGAAAATCTACACATAAAAATCGTAAATGAAGTAATATTTAGCAATACGAATAATTTCTATTACTAGTATATAATGTCTGGACACGTGAAAGCTCTAGGATCTCGCGCTGAAGTATGGCACGGAACAGCCAAGCATACTTCTGGCGGTTTACACAAAAAACATCTTATGATGAACAAACGCGGAAGAATTGTTTCCAGAAAGAAGCATGCCACTGCTAAAAAAATGAAGCGTCTTGAAAAAGCCGGTTTCAAACCTAAGAAGGGAACTTTCAAATTATTTAAGAAAAGTGATGGAAAAACAAAGAGAAAGAGAAAGTAAATATAGATAAAGACAAATAAGTTACAACTATTAATGGAATTAGTAATAGTTGTAATAGTATTATGTTGTATATTTGGATTCGTGTATTTTACAAACGAAGATATTCTAAATAGTTATGATGAACTATGATGGAAATAAACACATCGGAGAAATACAAATATTTGCTTTATTTACTTGTGAAGCGCGTATGTGAAAATAACGATGTTCACAATCATCGTGACGATTTATAGGTTGTTCAAAAACTGCTCGAGACATTTGATCAATTCTACTTTTAGGATAAATGGTGAGTGTTTTATGAACATTCCATTCATATTTGATGTTTATGAATTTATTTTTTCGGTAAATTGCAAATCCATTGAATGCTGAAATACAAGACACAAGACCATGGTTAGGATCTTGTAAAAGTGCTTGTCCCATTGCGTCTTTTACGCGTTGAACCATAAGATGTTTTATTTTTCGAACATTATTATAATGATTACAACTAAAAGTATAAGGTTCAATAGAAAGCGCCCATAAATCATAATAAATAACACGATTAAATGACAATGAATCCCATGGTAAAGGTGTTTCGTTACGTTCACACTCAACAAATGACTTTAGTACAGAATCATTCATTTTCCCCTCATTTACTTCGTCCATATCCATCATAATAAAATAGTCAAAATCTTTCAAATCCACTTCTTTTATGGTGTCTAATATTTTATTTCGCGCATTTGCTATATTTTGCGTACGAATATTTCCCAACTCATTGTTTCCTTGTACAATTCTTATTTTATTTGGATAATTCTTGGCAAATTCTTCCAATAATAAAAGAGTATTGTCTTCAGAATCATCATATGAAAAAATAATATAATAATCGTCAAAACATTCACACAGTGTTTGTATATTTATTAATACTTTTTCTAAATAAGGTTCAACATTATAGGCGCAACCGCAGATATAACTTTTGATTGGTTTCATTCACTAATAACAAATAGTATTTTATTTTTAAACCCTTGTTAAAAATAAAATTACATTGAAAAAACTGTAGAATAATTTAGTAGTTCAAAATCGTATTTATAATATTCTACCACAAGTTGTTTTGTTTTTTCGTTTGGTTCTTCTTTTTTTAAATCATAACTATCATGTATTTCACATGGAAGTGAAATCTGAAATGTTTGTTCTAAATAATTATGTACTTGACTCAATTTATGAATATCGTATAATATAACTTTGTCTAATTTTAAAAATTCTTCTAAACCATGGGTTTGGGGGCGAAAATGCGATTCTAAATATTTGGGTTCTATTTTGTGAATGATTTCAGCCCATTCATCGATATTAATATTACCATTTTTCACTAATTCGTTACATTTACGTTGTGTTTTACTCGAATCCAGTCGTAATTTCAATATACTTTTATAGCGAATTTTACTATATCCACTTAAAAAACGACTATATGGGTTACGTGAAAAAAACAATACAATTGATTCATTGTCTATAAATAATTCATCAATGGACATATTCGAAAATTGATGTCTATGAACATCGAAATATTTTTCAGTATCGTATAAATGATCAATATCGTTTATCATATTTTTAATTGTTGTACAAGCACATTTCTCATTAAATATAAAAATGAGAGGTAAATCCTTAAATTTATAAATAAACATTAATATAATAACAGAAGTTTATTTTTATATATAAACATAAATGAATTAAAATCAATATTTGTGGATTAGTTAATGCTTTCGAAAAAATTGATTTTAACCAACACTAACATTCCAAATAATAAAATGGAAATATCAACTAATACTATGAATACTCTAGAAAATGAATATTATGTAGGAGACAATTTAGATTATTTAAAACAGTTGTCTAATAATTCGATTGATTTTATTTATTTCGATCCTCCGTACAACACGGGACGTAATTTCTTCAATTTTGATGATAAATTTAAAAGTGTAAATGATTATATTGAATTCATTAAATTGCGTATTATAGAATGTGAGCGTTGCTTAAAACCCAATTGTAATATTGTCATACATATTGAACCTAAGATTTCTCATTATTTCCGGGTTATTTGCGATGAAATATTCGGATTAAACAATTTTAAAAATGAGATTGTTTGGCAAACCGGTGGAAACGCAAAAAATCTGTATCAACTTAATCGATTTCATGATACAATTATTGTGTATTCAAAAAAGGGAAAGGGAAACGCTAAATTCAATCCGCAATATTTTCCATATGACGAAGAATATAAGAAGAAATCAAATGTCAAGTTTTGCGAAATTCATAAAAAAGAATATGTCACTACCGCATTACATAATTCACAACCTGATGTAAATCCAAGACTGAATTTAAGATATGAATGGAAAGGTGCTGAGAAACAATGGTATGTAACAAAAGAGAAAATGAAAACGTTAGATGAAGACAATCGATTAGCGTATAATAAAAGCAATATACCAAGAATCAAGCGGTTCTTAGATGAAATGCAGGGAATTCCTTTACGTGATGTTTGGTGTGATATTAGTAACATACAAGTTGGAGAAAAATTACAATATGCTACACAAAAACCCGTGAAATTATTGGAACGCATAATTCAATTATATTCAAATGAAGGTGATTTATGTATGGATATATTTGCTGGATCGGGTGTTTTAGGACGTGCGTGTATGAAACAAAATCGTAATTATCTGTTACTTGATATAAACAATGATGGTCGGGAAATATTTCAACAGTCCATTTCTTGAAAAAAATAACTACGATTACTAACAATTATATTTTTATATTTTAATTTAACTGTTCAAACCTCTAGTAATAGTAAATAATATAAAATTGAATTTTTTTTCTTGATAAATTAATTATATCAATCCCAATAAATAAATATAAAATGGAACAATTACGAAAACAATTTCTTCACGATCAAGACAAACGTATTCAAAAATTGTATTATGATGTAAATATTAATACAATTTTCAACAGAACAAAATTACAAAATGTCAAAAACAAATTTTGGAAATATGAAAAATATGTAAATAAAAAATATTTTAATGATGTGCAACCAAAATTATTAGAATTAGAACAAATACGAGATGAAGTATATATACAATGGCAACGTGCAAAAAGAATATCACTCATACACAATCCCACTCCTAAAAATGTAGAAAAACGAACAGCATTAGTTCCAATATTTCGCAAAGCAGATGAAGAATACCAAGAAATGAAATATGAAGAATACTTTTATAATCAAGTTATGGAGGATATTCATTATAAAATATATGAAATAACAGAACAACAACGTAATATTTACAAACATTATAGAAAGTGCTCTCATTGCGAAAACATGAATATGGTTACAAATTGTAGTTGTAAATCAAAACATAAACTCTGTTATACTTGTAGTGATGATATAACAAAATGTCCAGTGTGTGAAGATGATTTGGGGTTACAATATTGTGCTATTTGCATGGAAAATAAAAAGGAAATAGTAGAAACGGGGTGTGAAAATAAACATCAAACATGTAAAGAATGTTTGGATAAAATAATAGTAAAGAACAATTTGTGTCCGTTTTGTCGCGATTATTGTAGTAAAGAACCATCTGTCCCTATATACGTAGAAGGGACTTCTCATACAGTTGAAGAAATGGAGCAATTATAACTTACGTCATGATGGACAAGACCAAAGATACTATTTACAAGATATGGAACACGATAGGAGGTGATAATATTTCAACAGTCAATTTCTTGAAAAAAATAACTACGATTACTCGCAATTATATTTTTATAATTATTCATGTTTTTTGGGTTTAAAATACAGGAGGATTTACAGGGTCGATCTTATATTGATGCTTCTTTAGCAGTGTGGAACTGATAGAGGTGACACAGCATCCCTTGTCGTTGTTCACTAATTCGGAAATAGGAATAATGGAGAAGGACCAGTTGTCGACGCTGTTGCGATTCTCTCTCAACTTACCATCTTTTCCTACATTGACTAGTGTCACCATAACATAGTCAAATTCATCGGTAGAATATGCAACATGTCCAGTATCCGAAGAATTACCCTTATTTTTCTCACTGTGGCGTCGCGTAGTTTCGAAATGGGTTTGTTGCGAGAAATCGTCTTTTCCTTTTACTTGGCGAAGTTTGGATTGAATTCTTAGCGGTTGACCAGTGATTGGATGTATTGCTAATATATCAAATCCAGGACTGTTGTTCTTTGTTTCGATAGTTGGGCAATCAGTGTCGAGTTCAGGATCATATGCTACTATTCCACAATGTCGAAGTAGATCTTTTTGAATGATTTCATTGGCACGCGCCATTGCTTTTCCCCAGTCAATAACGGTCATCGATTTAATTATGCCATTTTCGATGAGAAGACGAGCATCGGGATGAATGACATTCTTCAACGAAGTTTGTGCGTTTTCTGAAGTAGTAACTGTATTCATTATTAATAATTAAGTTTTTATTAATAATGCTTTAATAAGAAAGGTATTTCAATTTTATAGACGGTATTTTTCTTTGAATGCTTCAGGTGTATATAGTGGAATGTTCAGTTTCTTCGCATTCGCAACTTTTCCCGTATCACTTTCTGGATCAGGTGTAATCACACAAAATGTTTTGCTTGTAACACTTGTACTTAATGAAGCTCCTACGTCTTTTAATTTTTTATCTAATTCTTTGTCGCGAGTTCCACTCATGACCACTGATTTCTTATATAAAGGATGTGATTCGTCTATGACTATATTTTGTTGTGTTTGATTTACTGTCAATTTTGATTCTAATTTACATTGTTGTAAGAATCCTATGAATTGTGGTATTTCTTTCACAAATGCTTGCGCTGTTTTTAATGCCATACCCTTAATATCTTTTAGTTTTTTTACTTTCGTTTCTTCGTCTTCTGTAGAAGACAATATATTTGGATATTCGTTCAAAATGAGTTCTATTTTCTTATCACTGAAACCGCGTCCAAACATATTAGATACAGACATGAGTTTAGATAAGGATGCCTTTTCGGTTTTTTCCGCAATACCTGAATGAAGTTTTTCTGCCATTTTTTCTTTGAATCCATCTATCGATAGTATTTGTTCTTTTGTCATAGCTAAAATTTTGGGTACACTGTCATAACCCGCGTCCACCATTTTGACAACATTCTTTTCACCTAATCCGTCGACTTCTATTCCTTTAAAGAATCCCACAATGTTTTTGTTTCGCACATTTTCATCGTCATTTTTATTTTCCAACATAATGTCTACGTGACTGTCGTTCCAAATGTAATCTACAGTTGGCATAAGTGGTTGTTCAGCAGGAGTTATAACATTGCGTATATATGGAATAACATCCCCACTTCGAATAATTTGAATAATCGCACCTACACCAATTTTATTGGATTCGATAAACGCACCATTAAATCCGGTTGCTTTCTTAATAGTAACACCACTTAGTTTTATGGGTTCAATATGAACAATTGGTTTCAAATATCCGTCTTTACTAGCGTTCCATTCGATGTCTAATACTTTTGTTTCTGCCATTTGATCAGATAATGCCATTTTGAATGCGAACGAATGGTCAGGATTTCCCGATTTTCGAGAATATATTTGATCATTTGTAACAATAACACCATCAATTTCGTAATCATAATTATCACGCCAATCAACCAGAATTTTCGATAATTCATCATTATTAATATTTTCATGTGTTTCATTACGAACAACGTTGAATCCGAGTTCTCGCAGTTTTTCCATTTGTTCACTAGGTTTTAATACTGGTTTAATCATCTCATATACAACGAAATCCATGTCGTTTACAGTATCATTAATTGATACGCGATTTACTGTGCCTGCGATTAAATTACGTGCGTTCGCAAATTTACTGGAATACTTTGTTTCGAACGTTTTCTTGGCCATAATAAATTCACCACGCACAACAATATCCTTGTCTTTTGGTAGTTTCAAATAAGTTAAGAAATGTGATACGTCTTGACCCACTTTTCCATCACCGCGTGTATAAAGACCGAAACTATCATTCTCTGTGGTATATAATCCGCTGACTCCATCCAATTTACATGACAGTACATATGGACCATTGTATTTTGATTTCCACGAAGGAAGTGCTTTTGTGTCGGGTTTAATTTTATCCATAGATGCCATTTCATACGGCAATTTTATTTTATTTTTTTCTACAGGTGCTCCTATTTTACCAATAATATTGCTTTTTGGATATTTTTCTTTGATATAATCTTCCAAAATATCGTATTGATTATCGCTGACAAGTGGTTGTTCGTTTGGTCCAAGATTACGATATACTTCATTCGTTTTAATCAACATAGCGTTTAATGTTTTTTCACTTAGATTATCGAGCACGCTTACTCCACCAGTTTTAAAATGTTCAATAGCGTGTAATGTCGGGTCGTTATTATGGACATTTAATGGATTCGTCTTACAAATCGGACATATATTGTCTTTTATGACCAATTTTTTTTTCAATGGCATGTTTTTCTTAGTTACATTTTTTTTCTTTAATTTATTTTCAATTTTATTTTCCTGTTCTCGTTTCTTACGTGTCTTTTCCTCTTCCTTCGCCTTTTTCTTTTTCTTTTTTTTTTTTTCTTTTTCACGTTTCTTGCGTGTCTTTTCATTTTCCTTTGCCTTTTTATTTTCTTCTTTTTCACGTTTCTTTCGTGTCTTTTCGTCATTTTTTTCTTTCAATTTCATTATTTTTATTTCCTCCTTTTCTTTTTTTTTTTTTTTTTTTTTTTTTTTTTTTTGTTCTTTTTTTTTTTTTTTTGCAATTTTTTTTTTT